>ERZ761609.875-NODE-875-length-30890-cov-33.655067_pt1 | contig 30890 bp, 22 predicted proteins | sample MGYA00511163_ERZ761609 | MGnify/ENA primary metagenome ERZ761609 (study PRJEB28899, sample SAMN02445070) | bioreactor sludge metagenome | biome: EBPR sludge | place: Australia: Brisbane, Thorneside Wastewater Treatment Plant | collected 2011-12-16 ...
CCCGCCGCGCCGGAGCAGGCGCCGCCATTGATACCGCCCGTGCTGCCGCCGATGCCGGCCGTGTCGCCCTTTGGATTCGCGGCTCCTCCGCGTGCGGCGGAGCCGGCCCCGGCGCCTGCGTTTCAAGGCGGCTTCGCATCTCCGCCGCCATTTTTTCAGCCGCACTCCCCTCCACAGCCGGAGCCTCCACAGTGGACCTTCCTCGATCCGTTGCCGTCTGTGGATAACAGCGCGCCCCTGCCGCAACCGTCCGCGCCATTCGCCGCCTCGCCTTTCCAGCCGGCTGAAAACTCCGCTCCACTTTTCCAGCCTGTGGGCATGCCCTTGTCCGAGCCGGACAATGAAGTTCCCGCGCGCCGGCCTGTTTTCGCGCTGTTTCTCCTGGGCATAGTGGCATTGGTCGGCGCGTGGCTGGCATGGGAGGAGGCGCGCCCGGCGTGGTCGGCGGACTTTCCCGTGGCGCAGCCAAAGAAAGACGAAGCTGGCGAGCAGGCGCTGGAGAAACTCGCGCTCAGTCACGCGCCTGCGGATGCCGGTGCTCCGCTGGTGGCGGAGTCCCCGCCGAAGCCTGAAGCCGCCATGCCGTCCCCCCCGGTGACGGAGCCCGAAATCCGCCGGGCGGAAATGCCAGGCGTGCCGGAGAAGGTGGCATTGAACCCCACGCCGGAGCTGTTGCGGCAGACGGGAGATTTGCTTTCGAAGTTTCTTGCCGCGGGTGGACCGGATGAGCGGCTGGCCTTGATCGCCACACCTGAGGAGCACGCGGTGGATGTGGCGGAGTTTTTCGAGCCGGGTCCGCCCGTGGTGTCCTCGCTTGCGTATGCCAACGCCACTCCCCAGAGCCTGCCCGGAGGAATGCTGGTGCCGCTTTTCCAGGTCGTCACCGACCGCTGCCGCGGGGGCGCTTTACTGCGCCTTGCGCCGCAGGAGGATGGCAGGCTGCTGCTGGACTGGCCGTTGTTTGCCGAGACGCACGGGCGCAGGCTGGCCGGCTTCATCGAAAAGCGGCCTGATGACCCGGCGTGGTTCCATGTCGGAATGCGGCGCAGTCACGCATTGGATCTGCCGGCGGAGTTTCGCGGGCGGCATTTCGGTTTCGATCTCCAGGGCGGCGCCGACGGTTCCGTGCGTTGCGTGGCCGTGGCAGCCAGGGAGACGCCGCTGGGCCGGTTCTTCGAGCGCGAGACGGAATGGGGCGTCGTTTATCTCGCGCGTGTCCTGCTTCAGCACCGCCTGGATGAGACGGCCGGGCGGGTGATCGTGATCCTCGACTGCGAGGGGGCCAGCACAGGCGCGTCGAAAGCGGGTCCCGGACAGTGATGGGTGCCAGGTTTGCGCAAGTCTTTTTAAAATGCGGATAAAATCGCAGTTTGGCCCGGCCTTTGCTTGCCAAGGTGTTCCACCGATGAAAGGGGTGGCTTGACCAACCCATGTCAACCCAGGGACTCTACCAGACACAGTCGCAGAAGCTGGCCATCGGCCCGCAGATGCAGCAGAGCCTGCAAATCTTGCAGGCCCCCACACTGGAGCTGCGCCAGATCATTCAGCAGGAGATCGAGATCAATCCCGTGCTGGAGCTGGAGACGCCGGAGGTTTCCCTGGAGGATGCCGTGCCCGATGATCCCGACGCTGCCGTCGGCGAGAGCGACGATCTCGACATGCTCTCTCAAATGGACGAGGAATGGCGCGAATACTGGGCGCAGAGCCGGATGCAGAACTCCAACCGCACCGCCGAGGACCAGGAGCGCTGGCAGTTCCTCATGGATTCGATCGTGACACCCACGACGCTTCAGGAGCACCTGCTCGGCCAGCTCCGCACCGCCGAGGTGACGGAGCCCGTCCTGATAAGCAATGTCGAGTTCCTCATTGGCAATCTCGACGACCGCGGATTCCTCAACCAGTCCGTCGAGGACATGAGCCTTTACCAGGGCATCCCCGTGGATGACCTGCATGCCGCCAAAGCCGTGCTGACAACTTTCGATCCCGTCGGCGTCGGCGCCGAGGATCTGCGCGAGTGTCTTCTCATCCAGCTCGAGCGGCTGGGCAAATCCCACGGCCTGGCCCACCGGCTCGTCGAGCAGCACCTCGACGACCTGGCCGGCAAGCGCTACCCCATCCTCGCGCGCAAGCTCGGCGTGCCGCTTGAGCAGATTTCGCGCGCGGCGGACTTCATCAGCACCCTCGATCCGCGTCCGGCCTCGCGCTTTGTCCAGGGCGGGAACAGCTATGTCAGCCCTGACATCATCGTCGAAAGGCAGGGCGGAGAATGGGTGCCCGTCATGAACAATGACGACCTCCCGCAGCTCCGCCTCAGCAACGCCTACAAGGACATGCTCAGCCAGACCGGCAGCAGCGGCGAGGTGCGCAACTACATCCGCGAGAAGCTGCGCAGCGGCAAGTTTCTCATCCGCTCCATCCATCAGAGGCAGCAGACCATTCACAAGATTGCCGCGCAGATTCTGGCGCATCAGCGCGAGTTCCTCGAAAAAGGCACCAGCCATCTCCGCCCGCTGAACATGGCCCAGGTGGCCGACGAGGTGGGCGTCCACGAGACCACTGTGAGCCGCGCCATTGCCGGCAAATACATGGCCACCCCCCACGGTGTCTACGAGTTGAAGTTCTTTTTCAGCCACGGCGTGAAGACCGAAAGCGGCGAGGATCTCAGCAACACCAGCGTGAAAAACGCCATTGCCGACCTGGTCAAGACCGAGCCAAAAAACAAGCCGCTCAGCGACGACAAAATCACCAAGCTGCTCGACAGGCAGGGCATCAAAGTCGCGCGCCGCACCGTCGCCAAATACCGCGAGGCCCTCGGCATCCTTCCCAGCCACCTGCGCAAATCCTTTTCCTGAATCACGGACGGGCAACCGACGAGAAAAATGTGACAAAGGGCAAAACAACCTTGCAATCAGAAGGCCGCCGCGTTTACTCGCCACTCCACCAAAACAAAGGGTAGGTGCCCGAGTGGCTAAAGGGGGCAGACTGTAAATCTGCTGGCTTACGCCTACGCTGGTTCGAATCCAGCCCTGCCCACCACATTCATTTTCAATGAATGTGCGCGCCTTGTCGAAGGCGCGATGGCATGTGGGAAAAATTCACCACTGTCATTTTTTTGTCACTTTTGAGGCCACCCCCTGGTTTAAGCGAAGGGTTTCCGATTGGGTTTTGGATTGGGTATGGCATTTCCGGGCGTGTGAATTGGGACGAAGGGTTGCAGGCGTGCTTGGCTGCATCAGAGTGGAATGATGGAATCGACAGCCATTTCAAACCTCTGCGAAGCTTGTGAATCCCGGCCAGTCGTAGTGGCGGAGGCGTGTGATGACGAAGACCAGCCCTATCGGCTGTGCGAGGGCTGCCAGCACCGGCTGGTTCATCGCTCGTTGCGGCCGATGGAGTGGTATCGGCTCGCGCTGCGGCACTGTCCGCACAACTTCTCGCTCCACGATGATTTCTACCTCGATGACGGCACGGCGGATCAGCCCAAGGAAGACGTGGTGGATGCCCATTTGTTACCCGCGCCGAGTTTAGCCGACAAAGCGGGCAGTTTGAAGGACCTGTGGGAGTTCACGCTGACCCGCTATGCATTGAGGGAAGAGCTTCTTGAGGCTTGGAGGAAGTTTCCGGCATCTGACATGCTTGAATGGCTGACCACGGCCTACGATTCGAGGGAGGATTGCCATTGTCGGTCCACGGTTCTCGAACTGGCGGAGAAGTGTCTCGGGCTTGCGGGTGCTGATCTCGTGCGCCGGGCGTGGCTCGATTATCCGGACAAGATGCACTTCGCGGGTTTGGCAAATGCATCCGTTGCCTGCTTGCCTGAGGAGGATGGATTTGAGAGATGCTTTGCTGTGTTCGACGCCCTTCCACTCGAGGAGCAACGTTCACGCATGATGTACATGCGGAAATTCAGAAATCCCCAGATGCTCGATTGGATCGAAACACACATTCAATCTCCAGTAACCGATGTTTTCAGAGCTGGTGGACTTCTTCAAATTGCACGGCCATTGCAACGTGCCTGAGGACTGGACCGCGCAGCCCGAACTTGCGCGCTGGGTCACGAAGCAGCGCCGGGCGAAGAAGCAGAATCTCCTCACGCTGGAGCAGGTGAGCCGGATGGAAGACATTGGCTTCGCCTGGAGCACGCACGACGGCGGCTGGGATGCCATGTTCGCAAAATTGGTCGAGCACATGCGGCCCATGCACAACGGCAAGCCGCGCGAAACACCTCCCAGCGACGAGCTCAAAGGATGGGTGCTGACACAGCGCCAGTTCAAGAAACGTGGCGACCTCGACCCAGAACGTGAGAAGCGGCTCGCCAGCATCGGATTTGAGTGGGAGCCGTTCTCTGCGCAATGGGAGGCGATGTTTGCACGGCTGCGCGCCTACCATGCAGAACGCGGCAATTGCCTCGTGCCCTCGAAGTGGCCCAAAGACCAACAACTCGCGAGTTGGGTCGGCACACAACGGATGCGGAAGTCGGGGGGGGCAAGCTGTCAGCAGAACGAATCTCGAAGCTCGACACGCTAAACTTTGAATGGCGGCCAGGCCACAGCGGCGGCGGCGAGGTGGAACGTGAACCTTGGGAGAAGATGTTCGCGCAACTAGAGGCGTTTCACCACGCCACCGGACACGCATCGGTGCCTCAAACATACGCCGCCAACAAGAAGCTTGCGTGGTGGGTTACCACTCAACGCCGGAAGTATCGGAAGCAGAAGTTAGCCGAGTGGCAAATCGCGCGCCTTAGCGAACTGAATTTTGAATGGGACGGCGGGCGAAAGGGCGGCAGGCCGAGAACGAACACGCCGAAGCCGCCGCGTGGTTATAAGCCGCTCTCCGGCGAGAAAACTTCGAGACGATGTTTCAGGCGTTGCTGGAATACAAACAGTCGCGCGGTGACTGCCTCGTTCCGCAGCGGTGGAAAGAAAACCGCAAACTCGCAGAGTGGGTTGCAGAACAGCGCATGGCCTACAGCCGCGAACGTCTCGCCCCAGATCGCGTGCGGCGACTCGATGAGGTGGTCTTTGAGTGGGATCCTATCGGCACACGCTGGAAAGAGATGTTTCAACAACTCGTCGAATTCAAGAAGGAGCATGGCCACACGAATGTCCCGCAGCGCTCGCACAGATACGCCGAGCTTGCGACTTGGGTGCGGAACCAGCGAGCAGCGAAGGCCCACAACCGCCTCATCATCGCCGAGCGAGGCAGGAGGCTCGACGAAATCGGCTTCGTCTGGCGTCTGGTTGAGCGAAACGCATGGGAGCGAATGTTCGACCGGTTGGTTGAATTCAAGAAACTCCATGGTCACTGCAACGTCCCGCAAAAAGGCGGAGGCGATAAGCTCCTAGGCAAGTGGGTGAATACACAACGAACGCACTTCAAGCGAGGAACACTGAAGCCCGAACGAGTTCAACAACTCAAAGAAGTTGGCTTTGTCTGGAACACGAAGGTGCCTCGTGGTGAATCACGGTAGGGCCACGGCCTCATGCAGGCCATCGCCCGCGTGAACCGAGTCTTCCGCGACAGGCCCGGCGGTCTGGTGGTGGATTACCTCGGCCTCGTCGATCAACTCAAACACGCCCTCGCCAACTACACCGAGAGCGGCGGCAAAGGCGATCCGACCTATGACACCAAGCAGGCCATCGCCGTGATGCTGGAGAAGCACGGCATCGCCTGTGACATGCTGCACGGCTCGGATTGGCAGAAGGCGGTGGGCGACGGCAAGAAGACGCTCTTTGCCCTGCCTGCGCTGCAAGAGTACCTCCTCGAACTTGAAGACGGCAAGACGCGCTGGAATCAGGTCATCGAGGGAAATGACGAATGAGGAGCCGAGCGAAGCGAGACAGACGACTGAAAGGAGACCGAAGGGGAGCGCAACGAATCAATTTCGAATGTCGAACTGGCGGAACTTCGCCATTCGCACATCGGACTTCGCACTTCCCCTGACGCCGCCGTGCGCCTGCTCGTGAGCAAGGCGATCACGACCGACGGGCAGGTGATTGATGTGTTCACCGCCGCCGGATGTGAGCGCCAGCGGCGCGGCACATGCCAGCCCAGGGCAACGCCCTGGGTATGCGTCCCCGTTTGATCAAGCCCTGAAGGGGCGGCACAACCGTTGTCTCGCCCTTTCAGGGCTTGGGATGGTTGTGACCATGGAACCCAGGGTGTTGCCCTGGGCTGGCATATCGCGCCCCTTCGGGGCTGAACGCGCCATCAGCACGATGGAGGTGATCGAGGAACTCATCCGCCTCGCCAAGGAGATGGATGCCGCGGCCAAGCGCGGCGAGGACATGGGCCTGACCGATGACGAGATCGCGTTGACTCCTTCGCTCCCGCTCAGTCGGGCTGCGCCCATCGCTTCGCGCTGTCTGTCTCGCTCGCCTCCCGGCGGCTCGGCTCTACGACGCCCTCGCCGCCAACGAATCCGCCGTGAAGGTCATGGGCGACGACAAACTCAAAGTCATCGCCGCCGAACTCATCACCCAGGTGCGCAAGAGCGCGAGCATTGACTGGACGCTTCGCGAAAGTGCGAGAGCGAAGATTGGCTCCCTCGCTGCCGCCGCTCGGTCGGCCTGCGGCCTGTGATTTGCACAGCCTGCTTGCCTCACTTCGTTCGCCCTGCGGGCAGCCTTGAGCTGGCTATCTCCGGCTTCGCCTGCGGTTCAGTCGGCCCGCTCCTTCGGCTCGCGTGATGGTGAAGCGCATCCTGAACAAGTATGGCTATCCGCCGGACCTCCAGGAGGAGGCGGTGAAGACCGTGCTCGCCCAGGCGGAGCTGCTGTGCGCGGAGTGGGTGTGACTGGGAATGACCGACAAGTTCCTGACTGAAAATTCAAGGCAACGGCCTCGCCCCCAAGTCCGCCGCCGACTTCGCCTTCCTGCTGCACGGCTTCCACTTCCTCAAGGACGAAGGCGTGATGGGTGAGACTTGGAGACGAGGAGACTTGGAGCCGTGTTGTCCCAAGCGTTCGGCATTGCGAGAACCAAATCGGCAGGGTTTTCCGGGCCAAGGCCAAAACATGCGCTGGAACATGAAGGAACCGATGCATGGCTCAAGGGCGGCATGGAGCAGATGCCGAATGCCTGCCGGCACTTCGCCCGGGCATTCGTCAATCGTCTCCGCCCACCCTGCCCCGGTTGCGCTTCACCCCGGAACGGTGCCGCTTGCCCTCAAGCATCTCCCGCTTCACCGAGCGGGGCCGCGACCGGTTTTGACGGCGTTTTTTCTCCCGCTCCTCCTGGATGGCGAGCCGAGCCTGCTCCAATGCGGCCTCCATGCGCTCGCAGAGTTCGACCCGCGCCCAGTGCCGGTTCATGACCTGGGACCTCTCGCGCTGGCAGCGCACCTCGATACCGCTGGGGACGTGCCTCAAGACGACGGTGGAGGAGGTTTTGTTGATCTTCTGGCCTCCAGGACCGCCGCCACGGATGAAGCTCTCCTCCAAGTCCTCCTCGCGAAGGCGCAGCTTGCGCATCCGTTTCAGCAGGGCGTCGTCGTCGGGCAGTGGCATGACGCGAGAATAGTGCCGGGCCGCCGTGAGGCAAGCGCGCCGGCCGCGGCGGCGGGAGTTTTTGACACAAACGCCGCGGCCGCGCGTTCCCATGCCCCGATGAAAACGCTGATCCTTCCTTTCTTGTGCCTAGCCGCGCTTTTCCACGCCACCGCGGCCGGCAGGCCGAACATCATTTTTGTCATGGCTGACGACATGGGCTGGGGGCAGACGGGCTATCGCGGGCATCCGCTGCTGAAGACTCCGAACCTTGACGCCATGGCGGCGAACGGGCTGCGCTTTGAGCGCTTCTACGCGGGCAATCCCGTGTGCTCGCCAACCCGCGCCTCGGTGCTCACCGGGCGGAGCAATGACCGGGCCGGCGTGCTCAGCCACGGTTACGCGCTGCGGCTCCAGGAGAAGACCATCGCCCAGGCGCTGAAGTCCGCCGGCTATGCCACCGCCCACTTTGGCAAATGGCATCTCAACGGCTACAAGGGACCCGGCGCGCCGGTTTTGAAGGACGATCCGCGCAGCCCCGGCGCGTTCGGGTTTGATGAGTGGGTGTCGGCCACCAACTTCATTGACATGGACCCCTGGCTGGGGCGCATGGGAGCGCCGGAGCAGATCACCGGTGATTCATCGGAAGTCATCGTGGCGGAGGCGTCTAAGTTCATCGAGCGGAAAAAGGACGGCCCGTTTTTCGCCATCATCTGGTATGGCACCCCGCACAGTCCGTTCCGCGCCCTTGAGGCTGACAAGGCGCCTTTTGCCCACCTGGACGAGGCGTCGGCAAATCATCATGGGGAGCTGGTGGCCATGGACCGCAGCATCGGGGCGCTGCGGAAGAAGCTGCGGGACCTCGGCATCGCGGACAACACATTGCTGGTCTTCAACAGCGACAACGGCGGACTGGCCGGCATCCAGCCCGGAACCACCGGCGGCCTGCGCGGCAACAAGGGCACGGTTTATGAGGGCGGCCTGCGCGTGCCGGGGATCATGGAATGGCCCGCCGTCATCAAGCCCGGACGGGTGACCTCCTTCCCCGCGAGCACGATGGACCTCTTCCCCACCGTGGCGGACATCGCCGGGCTGCCGGAGACATGCTTCATCCAGCCGGTGGACGGGGCCAGCCTCAAACCCCTGCTCGCCGGCACGGAAAGCGGGCCGCGCGTGAAGCCCATCCCCTTCCGCTACGGGCGCAAGGCGGCGCTGGTGGACAACATGCACAAAATCCTCACCGACAATCTCGACGGCGGCGCGTTTGCCCTTTACGACCTGGAGTCGGACCCGCACGAGACACGCGACCTGAGCGCCGACATGCCGGAGTTGTTTGAAAAAATGAAAAAAGACCTGCTGGCATGGAGCGCCGGCGTGGATGCCAGCTTCGCGGGCAAGGACTATCCGGAGGGCGCGGTCTCCCCGGCCGATCCCGTGCCCCAGAACTGGCATGAGGCGGAGCCGTATCTCAAACTGGCCGGCCTGTGGAAAGGCTACTGGGCCTACGACTCCCATATCAACCGCCAGGCCAAAGGCGCCGCCAAACCAGGAGCAAAGAAAAAGAGGCAACCCTGACGCGCCGGTGCATTCCGCGTCAGGCTCAACGCTGGTCGTCGAGTCCGTTGGTCACCTTGCCTTGCTTCAAACGGTTGCGCAATTTCGACCAGAAGTCCTCGTCGTCGGCGGAAGGGCCGCTTTCGGGCAGGATTTTTGAAGCGCCTCCAGGAAGGGTCGGCACCTGGATGACGGCCCCGTCATCAGGGCGCATGTCCGCCTGCGAGCGGCCATAAGGCGCGAAGTAGCCAAGAGGGATCGGATACTTCTGAAAGCTGGTCGGCAGGGTGCGGTGCTTGTTGATGAAATCCGTCGGGCTGTAGTAGTTGCTGTTGTCCCGGGCGAACTGGGAGCGGTTCATGCCGATGCGGAGGTTTTTGCGCATCTCGAAGTGGAGATGCACATAATACATGCCGTTGTTCCCGCCCATGGTGCCGACGAGCTGGCCCTTCTCCACCACCTGCCCCACTTTCACGCCGCGTTGATGCAGGTGGGCGTAGAGACTGTCCACCATGGCGATCTTGCCCGTGGCATCGCGGTAGGCATGACGCACAATAACGCAGTTCCCCCAGCCGGCGCGCACATCCTCGGAAATGACGACCACGCCCCGCGCGCAGGAGTAAATGGGATGGCCGAGATCGTTGTTGCCGCCGCTGCGGTGGTTCCAATCCTCGCCAAGATGGCCGTTGGGCCAGTAGCCCCGCGATTTGTAATAGCCGTCCGCGTTCGGCTTGCCCACGGGGAAATCAAACCCATCCGCAAGCTGGCAGCGCACCTGGCCGGAGGACTGCGCCGAGACTTGCTGGAAACCCGACAAGGCAAGAGCGGCGGCGGCAAAGAGGCTGCGCCGGGCGATGGGTGCTGCCTTGCCGCCGGACATGGGAATCAATATGGTATAACCGCGCGGCCTCAGTTGGACTTGGGAGCGGCAGGCTCCGCGGCGGGTTTGTCAGCGGCTGCTGGAGGAGCGGGAGGCGCTGGCTCGGCGGGCTCTTTCATCGCTGGAGTTGCGGCTTTGGGAGCGGGTTCGGCAGCCTGGGGAGTGGCGGGAGCGTTTTTCGCCTCCGCAGGCGGATTTGGCGCGCCGGCAGGCGGAGCCGGGGGATTCGCCTCGTCCTTTTTGGCTGGCGCGGTTTCGTCCTTGGCCGGGGCAGCGGACTTTTCACCGGCTTTCGGGGCGGCATCGCCTGCGGCAGCCGGAGCCGGGCTTTCCACAGGCTTGGGAGCCTCGACCGGCGCGGGAGGCGGCGGCTCATCGAAGATTTTGGCATTTGCCCTGGCTGTCTGCTGGCGGGCGGTGAGCATGGAAAGGCCGAGAGTGAGAACGAAAAGGATGATGGCCAGATAAACCGTGAACCTCTGCAGCACGTTCGTCGTCTGCGCGCCGGCGATCTGCGACATCATGTCACCGCCGAACGAGGCTCCCAGCCCCTCCTGGCGGGGGCGCTGCATGAGAACGATGAGGATGAGAAGGAGGCAGACGAGAACTTCGACCACCATGAGAATGCCGATAACAATGTCCATAAGGGGCGCTCACTATGAGGGCACTTCCCCCTTTGGCAAGCTGCTTCTGGACGTGCGTGAAAGACACGCGCCCGCCGCCCGCGCGAGGCGGGTCTATTTGCCTTTCACACGCACGTTTTCCGATTGTTCGACGGGCGCCTCCAGGGGTTTGTCAGGCATTTTCAGCCAAGGCATCAGCATGGAGCCGAGCAGATAAATCAAGCCCGCGCCAAGTCCGGCGCCGATGGCGATGAAGCGCCGCTGCCAGACATTCTCGTGGCTGATCAGCGTGTAGAAGCGCAGACAGAGCAGCACCCAGAGGATGCACAGGACGGGGATGGCGGCATTCAAGAGCATGGCGGCGGCATTGAATCAAAAACACCGCGCTTTGACCAACCTGAATTTTGAAATTCACCCTTCCCATGCAGGCTCGATAAAACTCCCAAGCTGAAACTTGAAACCTCGAAGCCCAGCGCCGATGGCTGCGCGCCGAAAAATTCGAGCTTCGAGTTTCGGATTTCCCACCGCATGAGCACCTCACAAATGTCCCGCCCCAGCCTCTCCAGGCGGCCTGAGTCGCAGGCGCGGGAACCTGCGGGCCTCATGCGGAGGCTCTCCCCGCTTTGGTGGTGGCGGCGCTGGTTCGCCGAGGAAGACGGTGCGCCCGTGCTCGCCTCGCGCGACGGCAATTCCATGCTGCCCGTGCTCATCGAGGTCTTCGCCGGATTTTCGAAACTGGATGGCGCGGTGCAGGAGGATGAGATCGAGTCCTCGCTCGGCTACCTGCGCTACGATTACAGCGGCACGCTCTACGCCGACCTGCGCCGGCTTTATTTCGAGGCGCTCCAGGAGCCGCAGGACCTGTCCAAGCGCGCCAGCGAACTCGCCGAGGAGCTGACCCTGGAGCAGAAAATCCTGCTCTGCGTCCAGCTCTACCTGCTCATCTCCCGCTCGCTGACCGACCAGCGCATGATGGTCGAGTTTTATCTCTTCATGACGAACCTGGGCATCGCCGCCCAGGCCATAGACATCGTCTATCAGCTCAACTCGGGGGACAAACCCCAGGACGAGGAGTTCAGCGGCAAGACCGGCCAGCCTCTGGAAACCCTGCGCATCGGCTCCGGCGGGGGCTGCGATGTGCTGCTGCGCACGCTTTCCACCGACTGCTCGGTGATGGCGTTCCGCTATCAAAACCTCTTGCTGCTGAAAAACACCGGAGCCATTCCCGTGCTTGTGCGCAGCCGCCGCCTGCCACCCGGCGAGTTTTCCCGCCTCTACCCTGCCGAGCGTGTGGTGCTGGAGGACGTGACGCTCGACTACAACGACCTCGCCTCCTACTTCAGCGCCAAAAAGACCGTCACCGGCGCGCAGCTCTACCTCACTCTGACCGAAACAGGTGATGCCGAGATCGCCCCGCAGCGCGCGCGCGGCACGAACCTGCGCGTCAGCTTCGGCCTCGGCGTCAGCATCGAGGCCCTGCGCAACACCGACGCCACCCTCAACGGCGTGCTCTTGAAGGAAGGCACCCGCGTCGAGGCATCCATCGAGGACAGCATCATCGCCCACGGCGAGATCGAAATCTCCCTGCGCGACCTGCGCGTCCGCGCCCAGGAGTTCGGCGGCCAGTTCCGGCTCGAAGGCAGCCGGAACACCTACCTCGTCTCCAACAACCCCGAGCTGCTCGACGAGGGCGACATTCTGCTCTCCGACGACACCGAGGGCGAGATCCTCCTGCGCATCGAGTGCAACTACGCGCAGAAAACCGGCACCCTCGATCTGCTGCGCGCCTCCCGCCCCATCTACGTCGGCCAGGTGCCCGTGCGCGACCGCATCTCCCTCAGCGACGGCGACACCATCACCCTCGGCGAGGGCCAGTTCCTGCGCTGCCACTTCGCCGACCGCATCATCGAGGAGGAAAAAAACACCATCCGCCAGATGGAGGTGCGCGAGCTGGCGCACCGTTTCGACAGCAAGGACACCGCGCTCGACGGCATCAGCTTCAGCGCGCGGCGCGGCGAGATGATCTGCGTCATGGGCCCCAGCGGCTGCGGCAAAAGCACTCTCCTGCGCGCGCTCGGCGGCCAGCTCCGCACCCGCGGCGGCGACATCCTGATGAACGGCCTCTCGCTGTATCAAAACCTGCCGAACCTCACCCCCTACATCGCCTACATCCCGCAGGACGATGCCTTCGACCCCCTGCTCAAGGTGCAGGAAAACCTGGACTTCTCCGTCGCCGTACGCTGCCCGCACCTGAAAACCGAGGAGCGCCGCAAGCGCGTCGAAGCCAAGCTCGCCGAACTCGGCCTGGCCGACATGCGCAAACGGCTGGCCGGCACCCCGCAGCAGAAATTCCTCTCCGGCGGCGAGCGCAAGCGCCTCAACGCCGGCCTCGACATGATCGGCATCTCCGACATCTACCTCTTCGACGAGCCCACCTCCGGCCTCTCCTCGAAGGACAGCGAGCATGTGCTGGAAATCATCCGCAGCCTCGCCCGCAACAAGCTCGTGCTCTGCTCCATCCACCAGCCGAGCATGAAGCTCCTGCAAATGTTCGACAAGGCCCTCCTGCTCGACAAGGGCGGCAAGATGGCCTTCTTCGGCACCCCGCAGGCCATGCTCGAATACTTCTGGCGCGCCTACAATGACGAGACCGGCCAGCCCGGCGCCGCCATGCCCGCCAACCTCACGCCCGACTTCGTCTTCGACGTGCTCGAGACACCCCTGCGCGACATCAGCGGAGACATCATCCAGGAGCGAAGCGCCGACGGCCACCTCGTCGCCGCGCGCCGTTTCCCGCCCAATTTCTGGCGCGACCGTTATCAAAGCCACCTGCTGCTCGAAAGCATGGCCAAAGCCCAGGCCGCGCCCGGCAGCACCAACCTCATCGCCCGCCCGCGCGAGGACACCCAGAGCGGCTCGCGCGGCCGCGCCATGCCCAAGCCTCCGAAGCACACCGTGCGGGAGGAGAGCATCCTCTTTTACACCATGCTGAAGCGCGCCTTCCTCTCGAAGCTGCGCAACCGCACCAACCTGCTCACCACCCTGCTGGAGGCCCCCCTGCTGGCCTTCCTCATCTCCAGCGTCCTCAAATACAGCGAGGAGGACGCCTACACCTTCGCCACCGCCTTTCACATCCCCACCTACCTCTTCATGAGCCTCGTGGTGGCCATGTTCCTCGGCCTCACCAACAGCGCCGACGAGATCATCCGCGACCGCCATCTGCTCAGCCGCGAACGCAACCACAACCTGCGCACTTTTTATTACCTCCTGGGCAAGATCCTCTCCCTGAGCGCCTTCGCCCTTGTGCAGTGTGTGATCTATCTTTTCATCGGCAACTGGGTGCTGGAGATCCGCGACATGTTTTTCACCCATCTCTGGTGGATGTTTGTCACCGCGCTGACTGGCGCCTGCCTTGGACTGCTCATCTCCAGCTTCGTGGGCGACAGCCGCACCGCCATCAATGCCATACCGCTTCTGCTCATTCCGCAAATCATCCTCGGTGGCGCCCTCATCAAATACGAGGAAATGAACCGCAACCTGGATCTCATCTACTCCCTCCAGCCCTGGCTGGTGAAGGCCGGCATTTATGAGGAGGAGACCAAGACCAAGCTCAAGGTGCCCTTCATCTGCCAGTTCATGCCCCTGCGCTGGAGCTACGAGGGCATGCTCATCTCCCAGGCCAAGCTCAACCCTCTGACACACGCGCAGGACACGCTGGAGGAGCGCATCCAGGAGCTCGTCAGCATCCCGCCCGAGATCAAGCTCACCAACGACCAGCAAAAAGAGCTCGACGCCGCCAAACAAGGCCTCGCCGTCGTCTCCGGCCTGTATGCCAAGGACAGCGATGCCGCCGCGAAAATGCTCGCCCGCATCTGGGATGCCACGCTGCGCGGCCGCCTCACCCCCGAGCTTTTGAAGGAGGCGCTGGAGCAGCAGGACGGCACCAGCGCCGAGGAGATCTATGTGAACCGCAAAGTGCTCGACCTCGTCACCAAAGCCGAGATGGAGCGCACCGACTACCGGCGCAAAGCCAGCCCCAACGTCTTCTTCGGCACCTCCAAAACCTACTTTGGCACGCCCTTCAAGACCCTGTGGATCAACAGCATGGTCATCCTCATCACGCTTGGCCTCATCATCACCTGCGTCGAGTTCTCCCTGCGCCGGCAGCTCACGCGTGTGTGAGGAATTTTCAGCCCGAAAAACCGCGGACCTCAAGGCTTGCGCTTCACGAGCCCTCCCCCGCTTTGCGGCACCTTGAGCCCGGGAAAGTGATCGCCCTCGCCAGACTCACCCGGGCCTGTTTTGAAGAATATCCGCGCGATGGCCGCCTGGGATGAGTGAGCGGCTTCGCATGGGTTTTGACGCAGGTCGGTGAGCTTCATGGGGTGCAGGATGGATTCCCAATGAGTTCGCTGACCAAGCGCTTCAGTTCATCAGGCGTCAGAACCATGGTTTTTCCGGCCAGGCGCAGCACCTCGGGTGCTGATGCCAGCCATTTTCAGCCTGTGATGACACCTGACTTGGCGGGACTTTCGCCGCAGTCGCCGGCTTGTTTCATTCCCGCGGCTCACCCGGCTGCTCACTTCACGCGCGCGCAACATGCCACTGGCGCTCCAGACAGGGTGGCATGGGATGACTGTCACGCCATGAGCATGGAAGGCGGCAGCCTGCGGCTGGCAGGCTGCCGCGCGGGACGGGGTCAGAATTTCAGCCTGATGCCCGCATAAGCGCCGGTGTCGAAGGCGGGGAAGCCGGCGGCGTCCTCGTAGTTGTCGCCGAGGAGATTTTCGACGCGGGCGAAGACCTCGAAGTTCCGGCAAACGCGCCAGTTCACTGTCAGTCGGGCCAGCAGGTAGTCCTCCAGGTCCTTTTGCGCGAAGGTGGCCGGGTCAAAGTCCTCGCGGTCCATGATATAGAGGGCGCTGAGATTGACGGTGACTTTGTCATGCGGCCGCAGGCTGACTCCGCCGGAGAGGTTGTGACGCGGGCGGCGCACGAGCCGCGCGCCGGCGCCGAGGTCGTCGGCGTCGAGGTAGGTGTAGGCGGCATTGAAGGAGAGAATTTCATGCGGCTCCCACAAGACGCCAAGCTCGACGCCCTGGGTGCGGGCGCGCCCGATGGGCTGGAGGGAGAAGGTGCCGAGATCGAATTGATAGGTGTCCTTCAACTCATTGCGGAACCAGGTGGCGCTGAGGGTGGTCTTTGCCGCCGGGATGGGCTGCTCGATGCCGATCTCCCATCCGCGGCTGCGCTCGGGCCTGGCGAGCTGCGGATTGCCAAAGAGCGCGGGCTCGCGGTCCTGGCCGCTGGGCGGGGAGAAGGCGGTGCCGTAGTTGCCGTGAAGCAGGGTTTGCAGCACGGGCACGCGCCATGCGAGTCCGGCGCGCCAGGTGACGGCGTCGTCGAAGTCGGAGTAGCGGTCGTAGCGCAGGCCGGAGATGAAGTCGAGACCGGGCAGGACTTCGAGCTGGGACTGGAGGAACCATGCCCAGTTGGTCTCGTTTTGGTCAATGTCGAGGCTGCGGATGTTGTCGTTGAAGCGGGTGAGGTTTTGATCCTCCAGCCACAAGCCGGTGGTGATGGTCCAAATGTCGAATGGGCGGAACTCGCTTTGATACTCCAGGAAATGGTGGCGGATGCTGACGCGGTTGTTCGGGGTGAAGAAGCCCGTGAAGCCCGAGGCGACCTGGCGGAAGTTGTTGAAGGAATACGTCAGGCTCTGCCGCCACCCGTCGGTGGTGTCCCAGATGACGCGTGGTGAGATACTCCAGAATTCGGTGAGCAGGTTGTCATCACGATCATTGGCAAAGCGGCTGCCGGGAAGGCCGACCTCCGCCTCATACCAGCGGCCGTCGAGTTCAAAGCGCAGGGTTTCGGCGATCTGCCAGCCGATGCGCCCGTTGGCGCTGGTCTGCCCGTAGCGGCTGTTGACGCGCTGGCCCTGGACATCCGCGCGCGCCGCCTCAAAGGACCAGTCCAGATCACCCGCCGCGCTAAGGGTGCTGATCCCCTCGCGGAAGGTGCCGTAACTGCCGGTCTCGAAGAAGACGCTGGTCTCCGGCTTCTCCAGTCCGCGCCCGCTGCGCGTGATGATGTTGATGACGCCACCGATGGTCTTGCCGCCGTAGATGCCTGCGGCGGGTCCGCGCAGGACCTCGATCCGCTCGATGTTGTCGAGCGGCGTGGTTTCCAGGTTGTAGGCGCCGGCGAGGTTTGCGGGCACAGGCCGCCCGTCCATGAGGACGCGCGTGTGCTCGGTCTTGGTGCCCCGGATGAAGACGCCGGTGACGGTGCCGGGCGCGCCGCGGTCGGCCAGCGTGAGACCGGGCACCTCGCGCAATGCGTCCACCAACTGGCGGTATTGCTTTTCCTCGATTTTGGCCCGGTCAATAACCGTGATGCTTGAGGCTGTCCTGGCCGCCTCGGTCTCGGTCTTGGTGGCTGTGACCACCACCGGCGGCAGCGGCTTGTTTGTCCCCGCTTCGGCGGGGGTTTCCGCGCCATGCCCGAGGCAGGCGCAGGTCCATGCGATGCCGGCGGCGCCGAGGGCGCGCAGGCTCTTCTGAGTCTGTGTCATGTGTTTGTCTTGCGATGCTGCGGCAAGAGCGGGCTGCCATGAGGCCGGCGGCTTTTGGCAAAGCGCCGCGCATGGACACCCGTTCCCACCCTTCATTGTTGCGATGAAGTTTTGACCCGCCGGCTTCCACTCGGAAGGGCGGGTGTGAGCATTCGCAGCGAGATATTCGGACTCCGGGTTTGTGGCGGGCGGGGGCTGGAGACTCCGGATTGAAATTCCCAGACTGCCCCGGCCGCGCGCCTTTTTCGCTCGCCTTCACCGGTGAGAAACTCTCCGATTGGCTTCACCCGCACGCTGTCACCAGCGCGCGCGTCGCGAAATTGTGACCCGATACCGCAGCGCCACTGTGGCCGGTTCTCACGGCCTTCCCTGCATCTGCGAACGGCTGCCGGCGGATCATTGCCTCCGCCGGGCTTGGAAAGAAAACACCCTCCTTTGCGGGAGGGAGCCCTGACCGCCGATAGCCGCCGTCTGAACGGCGCGCAAGCTGAAATGGGATCTTGTCACAAGCCGGCGGAACGCGCCTCGCCGACGAACTCCTCCATGAGGTCCATCGCTTTCACAATGAGATCGGGCGCGGTGGCGTAGCAGCAGCGCACGAAACCCTCTCCCGCCGCGCCAAAGGCGCTGCCCGGCACGACGGCCACGCTTTTTTTCTCGAGCAGCCTGATGGCGAAGTCCTTGCTGCCCAGCCCTGTCGGGCGGATGTCGGGAAAGACATAAAACGCGCCGCCGGGATTGAAGCAGTGCAGGCCCATGCCGTTGAGACGGGAGACGATCAAGTTCCGCCGCTGCTCGTAGCTCTGGCGCATTTCCTCATAGGCGTTGGCGCCCATCTTCAGCGCCTCAATGCCGGCCATCTGGCTCATGATGGGCGCGCAAAGCATGCAGTATTGGTGGATTTTCATCATCGCCTCGCGCAGCGGCGCGGGAGCGCAGGCGTAGCCGAGGCGCCAGCCGGTCATGGCAAAGGCTTTGCTGAAGCCGTGCAGCAGGATGGTGCGCTCCTTCATGCCGGGGAATTCGACGATGCTGGTGTGCTTGCGCCCGTCGTAGAGCAGCTCGCAATAGATCTCGTCGGTGATGACAATGAGGTCGTGCTTGATGGCGAGCCGCGCGATTTTTTCCAGCTCCTCCGGGGGCATGATGCCGCCGGTGGGATTGGTGGGGAAGTTCAGCGCCAGCACGCGGCTGCGCGGTGTGATGACGCGCTCGACGTCCTCAGCCATGAGGGCGAACTTGTTTTCCTCCCTTGTCTCGACCACGACGGGCACGCCATACGCCATTTTGATGCCGGGGCTGTAGGAAACGTAGCAGGGCTCGTGGTAGATGACCTCGTCGCCGGGGTTGAGCAGGGCGCGGAAGGCGAGGTCGAGCGCCTCGGACACACCGACGGTGACGAGGATTTCCGTCTTCGGGTCGTAAGTGACGCGGAATTGCTTCTCCACATAATCACTGATGGCGACGCGCAGGGACTCCAGGCCGAGATTCGAGGTGTAGGAGGTGACGCCTTTTTCCAGCGAGCGGATGGCGGCCTCGCGGATGGGCCAGGGGGTGGGCTTGTCAGGCTCGCCGACGCCGAGGGAAATGACATCGGAGCGGCCGATGACGAGTTCAAAGAAGTCCCGGATGCCGGAGCGTGGAAGATCGCGTATCTGGGTGCAGAGCTTGCTGTCGTAGTCCATGGGTCGCGGATCAAATCATGGACTGACGGGCAGGCGCTCCTCCTCGTTGGCGGAGTTGACCAGGAAACCGGACTGTTTGTAGGCCTTGAGCTGGAAGTGCGTGGCGGTGGAGAGCACGCCGCCGAGGGTGCTGAGCTTTTCAGCGACGAAGTTGGCCACATCGAGCAGGTCCTTGCCCTCGACGATGACGGCGAGGTCGTAACCGCCACTCATGAGGAAGCACTCGCGCACCTGGTCAAACTTGGCGATGCGGCGCGCCAGACGGTCAAAGCCGCCCTCGCGCTCCGGGGTGATGCGCACCTCGATCAGCGCCATGACGCCGCGATGCCCCGCCTTGTGCCGGTCCACGACGGCGTTGTATCCGAGAATGGTGCCATCGGCCTCGGCGGCCTGCATCCGGGTGATGACTTCGGCCTCGGTGAGGCCCAGGATTTGGGCCAGCTCGTGGGCGGAGCGGTTGGAGTTGATCTGGAGGAGTTGAATCAGCGGATCCATGAGGACGCGGAGACTAAGCGATACCGCGCTGGATGCACGTTTTTGTTGAGCCTGATTTGAGGCGCGTTTGCGGTGATCAATACCTCAGCAACTCGCGCAATGCATTGCTGATGCTGCCGGTGGTCGGGCGGTGGGACTTCCACAAATTCGGGTGATACGGGATGGGCGTGTCCTTGGAGTTCAAGCGCATGGGCGGCGCGTCGAGCATGTGGAAGGCCTCGCTGGTGACGCGGGCGATGACCTCGGCGGTGACGCCGCCCCAGGGAAAGGTCTCGCCGACAGCAAGCAGGCGGCCTGTGCGCGAGACGGAGGCCAGGATGGTGTCGGTGTCCATGGGTTTGACACTGCGCAGGTCCACGACTTCGATCTGGTAGCCGTCGCGCTGAAGCTCCTCGGCGGCGCGCAGGGATTCGTGGAGCATGGCGCTGTAGGTGACCACGGTGGCATCACGACCCGGGCGGGCGATGCGCGCCTTGCCGATGGGCACCCTTTGTCCGAAGTCCTCCGCCTTCAGGTGATAGTAGAGGAACTTGTGCTCGCAAAAAATGACGGGGTCGTCCAGCTCCACGCTGTCCAGCAGCATCCAGTAGGCATCCTCCACGGTTGCCGGCGTGAGGATGACAAGGCCTGGATAGTGGGCGTAAATGCTCTCCATGCTCTGGCTGTGAAAAGGGCCGCTGCCGGCGGTGCCGCCGCTGGGCAGCCGGATGGTGATGGGGCACGGTGTCTGCGTGCGCCAGTAGAGCGTGGCGGCCTGGTTGACGATCTGGTTGAAGCCCACCGACGAGAAATCGGCGAACTGCATTTCCAGGATCGGGCGCGCGCCCTCGATGGCCGCGCCGACAGCCATGCCGACCATCGCATCCTCGCTGATGGGCGCGTCAAAGACGCGTCCCGGGAACTCGCGGCTGAGATTCTTCGTGGCCTTGAAGGCGCCGCCAAAGGTGCTGATGTCCTGGCCGTAGAGAAAGACATCCGGGTTCGTGCGGAGTGCCTCGTATTGCGCCTCACGGATGGCCTCAAGGTAGGTGATGCTCATGGATTCTGCCCCTCCACAAGCGAGGCTGTGGCCAGCGCCTGCCAGGTTTCGCGATAAGGATCGGGTGCGGGTTCCCGCCCCGCTTGCGCCTGGGCGGCGTCCACCTCGCGCCGCGCCTCTTCCTCCCATTCGCGGAAGATTTTTTCATCCGCCCAGCCTTCGTCCAGCGCGCGCTGCCTTGCGACCACCAGACAGTCGCGCCCCTCATGCTGGTGTTTCACCACATCGGGGATGTAGGAGGCGTCGTCATGCTCGCCGTGGCCGCCGAGGCGCAGAAGTGCGCCAACCACCAACTGCGGACCGTGCCCGCCGCGCGCTCTTGCAAAGGCGGTGCGGAAAACGGCCAGCGTCTGGTAAAGATCGGTGCCGTCCACACTGTAACCCTCCACCCCATACCCGGCGGCGCGGTCCGCCAAATGCTCGCAGGCGTACTGGCGCGCGGTGGGCGTGGAGTAGGCGAACTGGTTGTTGGCCACGCTGACAATGAGCGGCAGTTTTTCCACGGCGGCGAGGTTCAGCCCCTCATGAAACGCGCCCGTCGAGGTGCCGCCGTCACCGATGCTGGTGGCGCCGACACTGTCACCCAGGACTCCCTTCAAACGCCGGGCAAACAACGCGCCGGCCACCACCGCGACGAGGCTGCCGAGGTGGGAGATCATCGCCATGTATCCTTCGCGCGGTTTGCCGCGGTGAATGTTGCCATCCCGCCCGCGCATGGGGCCGGTGACAGTGCCCAGATAGGTGCGCAGGGTGTCGAGCACAGGCTCGCCATAAGCGATGCGCCCCGCCTGGTCGCGGATGAGCGGGCCGTAAATGTCGCTGCCTTTGCGCAGGTGGATGCCGGCTGATGCGCTGAATGCCTCCTGGCCGCGTCCGAGGTAAACTCCGCCGACGATCCGCCCGCCCGCGCGGTAGAGGCTGCCGAGACGCTCCTCCAGGGTTCTGGAGAGGATCATGCACCGCAGGGCGCGCAGAAAATCATCGCGCAAATCCACGGGCATCAAAGTCTCGGATGGGGAGGGAGCGGCGGGCACGGAGGACGATGTCGTTTCAGCCATTTCTCACGGCACTTGCCGGATGAGATCGGCGGATTGACGGAGATTTTTTCACACGGCTTGAAACTTGTCCAGACAGGAAATGCGCGGCGCTCAGGCCCACAAGTTCTCCGGGTAGCGCCCCGCCGCCACGAGCGCGCGGATGCTGGCCACCACATCGGCCTTGTCCTCGGGGTAGGTCACGCCGAACCACGAATCGTTCGACTCCAGCACGCGCACGTCCGCCTTGCCGGCCTGGATGAGGCTGTCCACCACCTTGGGCACATAGCATTCCGCCTTGAGATCACCCGCATTGGCATTCAGAAACTCCACAAAAGCCGCGCGCAGATGCCCGAAGATGTCCGGGGTGAATCCGAAGAAATTCATCGAGACCACCTCCCCGCCCGTCAGCGGCAGAGGCGGCTCCGTCTCGCGATTCTCCGCGCCGGACGGTGTCTTGAAGATTTTCGTCATCTCTGTCACCGAGGCCAGCATGCCATCCGCGCCGCGCGTGCAGACGCCGCGCGCCACGCTGCCGTGCTCCGAGAGCGTGTTTTTGAGATAAAAGCCCACCATGGAGTAATGACTGCGCCCGTCCTGCGCGCGGGGTGCCGTCAAATCCGCGGCGATTTTGGCGAAGGCATCCTGGCCGTAGAAGTCGTCCGCATTGATCATCAAAAACGGCTCCCGCACCACGGACTCGGCCGCCAGCACCGCGTGGGCGGTGCCCCAGGGTTTCGTGCGGCCTTCCGGCAGTGTGAAGCCCTCAGGCAGGTCGTTGAGGTCTTGAAAGGCGTACTCCACCTCGATGCGCCCGCCATATTTGCCGCCGATCTGCGCGCGGAACTGATCCTCGAAATCCCGCCGGATGACAAACACCACCTTGCCAAACCCGGCGCGGATGGCGTCGAAGACGGAGTAATCAAGGACCACCTCGCCGGAGGGGCCCATGGCGTCGAGTTGTTTGAGGCCGCCGTAGCGGCTGCCCATGCCGGCGGCAAGAATGAGGAGGGTGGGTTTCATGGTCGGGGGATGAAGGCCGCATCTATGGATGTGCCGCGCCGGGCGTCAACTGAGAGAAACCGGCGCGGCACTTCGGCGGGCGATTGTCCTGAAAATAAGATGAAACGCGCAGGCTCTGGAGGCAGTCTGTAAGCCCATGCAGAACGGCCTCAAAATCCTCATCGTCCTCAGCGCGCTCGTCTGCGCCGCCGCTCTGGTCATGCTGGGCGGGCTGGCATTGGAGACCACCGCGCCTGACCGCCCGGTGAAAATCAGCAAACCGCTCACCAACTGGGGGGCGGGAGACCGGCGCGGCAGCGGTCCCGATTTCAGCCTGCCCCCGCCTGATGCCGCCGTGGATGATCTCGCCGAATTGATGCGCAAGCTGCTGGAACTCTCCCGCTCGCCGGGCGTGGAGCCCGACGAGCTGCTGCTCAGCTTCAAATCCCGCGCGGCTCTCGACGCCTTCCGCGCCCGTGCCGCGCGGGACGGGATCGAGGTGCTTTACTCGGATCCACGCCTGCTCACCGCGCGTGTGCGCTACGGCGACACCGCGGCAATGGCGCGCGAACTGCGCGACAACGCGGGAGCCTACGACAACATCGGCATGAATTTCCGCGCCTGGGTGCCGGCGCCCCAGCGCGTGCCGGAAACCGACACCGCAAACGCCGGCGGCATGAGGCCCTATGGCGACAGCGGACTCGATGCCATCGGCGCGGCGGGTGATCGCGCCACCTGGGGCAAGGGCGTCACCGTCGCCGTGCTCGACACCGGCATCACCCCTCATCCCGTCCTGGAGCACTCCTCCATCTCGCGCACCGATTTCGTCCAGGATGGCAAGGAACTCGACGGGCACGGCACCGCCATGGCATCCCTCATCGCCGGAGAGGATCCGCAAAACGGCGGCGTGGCGCCCGCCTCGCGCCTCCTCGACATCCGCGTTGCCAATGGCAACGGCGAAAGCAACACCGCCCTCGTCGCCCAGGGCATCCTGGCCGCCGTGGACCAGGGCGCGCGCGTCATCAACATCAGCCTCGGCACCAATGCCGACTCGCTCACGCTGCGGCGCGCTGTGGAGTATGCCATCGCCCAGGGCGTGATCGTCGTGGCCGCCGCGGGCAATGACCAGTCCAAGGCGCTCGCCTATCCCGCGGGCTACACCGGCGTCGTCAGCGTCGCCGCGGTGGATGCCAATGGCGTGCAGGCGTTTTTCTCCAATTCGGGTCCGGGGCTGTTCATCTCCGCGCCCGGAGTGGGCATCGTCTCCGCCTACAGCGGCGATGGCATGGTCATCAGCAGCGGCACCTCCCAGGCCACCGCGCTGACCAGCGGGGCTGTGGCCGCCATGCTCAGCCGGGGTTACAACACACAGAATGTCATGCAAGCCCTGGTCAACAACGCCAGGCCGACCGGTCTGCCAGCCACGCAGACGGGCGCGGGCATTTTGCAGGTGCCGCGACTTTGATCAACAAATCAACCGCCGGGTCATGGCATCGTCACCCGCGCGCGGAGAAAGCGGATGACACCCGGCCCTGCGGGCACGTTGTCGCGCACGCGCAGGGTGGTGGCGTTGTCCACCTCCACCACGAGGCCGGCGCTGCTCCAGGAGAGCGGGTCGGTCACATCCGAGGTCGCTTCCACGGTGTAGGTGATGCCTGTGGCGTCGGGGTTTTTCGGCACGGTCAGGCGCAGAAACTTGTCCTGGCCCACCGTGGCCGTGTCCTGCGCCAGCGGCGACTCGTCCGGCTCCATGCCCTGGAGACCGAGGGCGTATTCGAGCAGGTTGTTCCAGCCGTCGTTGTCCGGGTCCATCAGCAGGCCGTTCACGGCGGGGTTGTTCGCCTGCGCGCCGAACTGGGCGAAGCGCCATGCGTCCATCGGACGGTCTTTCACCTGGATCACGGAGACAGGTTCCACGGGCAGATGATAGGTGGCATCCGCCTGGAGGTTGATCGCCAGGGTTTTGTCACCCTCCGCCACATCATCCGCCACGGGCTGCACCTGAATGGCCGCCGAGGATTCCCCCGCAGGGATGGTGACACTGCCTGGCAGTGCTTGATAATCCCCCGGCGCGCTGGCGCTGCCGCCCGTGGTGTAATGCACGGTCAGCGGCATGTCCAACTGGCCGTTGCGTGTCACCGTCACAAGGCCCGGCGCCGCCCCCTCCTCCGCCGCGTCGGCCGCGGCCCCGAAGCCGAGTGTGGCAAACTGCACGTCCACAGCCACATCGTCAAAGCTGGACGCCTCGCCGTCATCCGCACTGAGGCGCAGCACATAAGCCCCCTCAGCGGCAAACTGCGCCGTGGTCTGCGCCGCGGCGGCATCCTCAAATGTCACCACACCCGGCCCGCTGACCACGGACCATTGCGCATCCGGCGCATCCGGCGCGTCATCCAGCACGCTGCCAGCCAGCACGCGGAAGGCGGCGGCGCTGATGGAAGGCGTGGTGGCAGCCTGTGAAAGCGGAGCCGCGTTTTCCGGCGTGCCGCTGACCTGGATTCCTGAAAAGAGGCCGCGAGCAGGTCTTGCCGTGTTGCCGCTGGTGGTGGCAATGCCCGCGCGCAGGGTGGCGGGCAGAGCAATGGCCTGCGCAGTGCCCACCTGGGTCCAGTCAATGCCATCCAGAGAATGCCAGGCGCTGAAGTTGCTGCCCGCGCGCGCCAGCTTCAGCCAGCGCGGACCGTGCGGCAGGCTCGCGGTGGTCGTGCTCACCGCCCCGCCCGCCGTGGTGCGCCGCGTCCAGGCCAGGGTTGAGGTGATGTTGCCGCCGGAGACAGTGACCAGCACCGTCAGGCCCGCGCATCTCGCGTTCGCCGCCGTGCCGTCCCGCAGCATCACCCCTGTGCGCGCATTGCTGAAAAGACCGTCCGTGCCCTCGTAGCGGGCGACGATTTCCCCGTCCCCGCTCAACTCCGTGTGCTGGAAATGAAACGAGTCCGAGCTGGCGGTGATGCTGGAGCCCGCGCCCTGGTTCTGCGCCCAGCCGGAGCGGATGTCCGCGCTGCCCGTGGCATTCGTGCCGGTGATGCCGATGTCTTCAGCAGCCCAAAGAGCGCCGCCCCCACCCACCGCCACAGCCACCTCCGCATGAGCGCTGAGGCTGCCCGCGTCCGTGGCCGTGCAGCGCAGGATGTGCCGCCCGGCGGCGGAAAAGACCACCGTGGTTTCCAGCGCGGACGCCTGGCCAAAGGTGGCCGTGCCCGGCCCGCTCACATGGGTCCACAGCACGCTGGTTGATCCCGGCGCGCCGTCATCCGTGACCGCCGCTCCCAGATGCAGCCCGGTGCTCAACGACAAGCCCGCCTCGGCGCGGCGCGGCTGGGTGATGCGCACCGTGGGCGGATGATTCGTCGCGTTGTCGAGGATGTCCACCGTGGTGCTGGCCTCTCCCACCACGAGATAGCGGCTTGAGGCGTTGAGCGTGGCGATGACGGTTTCCGTTCCCTCCGCCAAGGCATCCGGCAGCGGAGTCACCGGCAGTTCCAGGTGACGCTCACCGGCGGCAAAGCTGGCCGTCGCCGGCATCGCCGCATAGTCCGCGCCGGCGGTCGCGGTGCCGCTCCAGGCCAGGCTGACCTCCAGTGGCGCATTCACCGGGCCTGTGCGCGAGAGGGTGAAGGCGCCGGGCGCGCCATTCGACTCATAGGCCGCCGGGTGCGCCGCGCGCAGGGACACGCGCGGCTCGTTGTCGCGGATGAAGAGCGTGTGGTAGCTGCCCCCGCTGGTCAGTTGCGCGCCGTGGGCGAATGACAGCTTCAGCGTGACGTGCTCCTCCGGCTCCGGCAGCAGGTCATCCACGATGCTCACCGGAATCTCCACCTGCGACACTCCGGGCGGGAAGACGAGGCTGCCGGCTTTTAGATTCACATCCACGCCGCTGCCCGTGGCGCTGTTGGTGTCCAGGATGTAGTCCACGCGCACCTCATTGACCGGGTCCGGGCTGGAAAGCACCACCGGGATCGTGAAAGGCGCGTCCCCCTCCGTCTTCACCGTGCGGCGAGTGGCAAAGGAGGCCGTGCGGGCAAAACCCGCGCTCTCATTGTCGGTGATGTGCAGCGTGGCCGTGGCGCGCTCGCGGCTGTAACTTCCAGGGAGGATCGTCACAATGAGAGACTCCGTGCCCTCGGCATCGGAATCGTCAATCCCTGTGATGTCCACGCTCACATTCGACGCGCCGCTGGGAATGACCGCCATGCCGCTCAAGCCGCTGTAATCCACCCCCGGCGTGGCGGTGCCGGAGAGCGCGTAGCTCACCGTCAGGTTGTCCGAAGTCGTAGCCGCGCCGGTGCTGCTGGTGCGGGAGAGAAAGAGCTTCGAGTTGCCGCTCTCCGTCATCGTCAGCGTGGAGAATGACGCGTTCACGACGCTGCCGGAGTCATCATCCCGGATGACGAGCATGGCCTCCGGCTGCAGCACATCCACCTGGTAGGCCGGGTCGGGCAGGAGGGTGACGACCACGCTTTCCGCATCCTCCTGGAGCGAGTCATTGATGGGCGTCACCGTGAGGGTGGCGGTGGCGTTTTTCGCCATGCTCAGTGTGCCTGTCAAAGCAGTGTAATCCGCGCCCGGAGTCGCGGTGCCGGAGACGGTGTAGCGCACGGTGATGTTGCCCGTGCCAGAGCCGGTGGTGGTGATGCGGAAGGAGCCCGCGTCACTCGGTTCGTTGCAGGTGGCATCGAGCACACCCACGGCCACCACGGGCAGGTCATTGTCGGAAATCGTCACCGTGTCGCGGTGCGGCGTGCCCGGCACATGGCGCGGGTCGGCGCGCAGTTGCAGCACCACCGTTTGGTTCGGCTCGCCGTGGTCGTCGTCAATGGGCACGATCAGAATGTCCGCGCTCGACTGGCCCGCCGGGATCGTCACCTCCCCCGGCAGCGGCAGGTAGTCCGTGCCGTGCAGCGCGCTGCCGCCGGCCGTGTAGCCGAGTGTCAAAGGCGCGCCCGTGTCGCCGGTGCGGGTCACGGTGAAGGTACCCGTGTTGTTGCCCGCCTCGGAGGCGGCCGCATCCGTGGCGGTGAGCGTGACAGTGGGGATGTCATCATCCGCGATGCGCACGATGGCGCTATTCGGTGTGCCCACGCCGTAGGCCGAGTTGGAGGCCACGGTCAGGCGCACCGTTTCCTGGCCCTCGATGAGCGTGTCCTGAAGGGGCACCACCGTCACCTGCACGGCGGACTCTCCCGCCGGGATGGTCACCGGGCTGCTGATCGTTTGATAGTCCTGCCCGTTGGCGGCAGCCGCCGTGTTCGGCGCGCCGTCCAGGGTGATGCTCACATTCAAGGACGCGTCCACCGGCCCGGTGCGGCGGATTTCAAACACGCCCGCCTCGCCCGTCTCGTGCGCGTCCTCGTCCACGGCCGCCACGCTCACGCGGTTGGGCACGCTGTTGGTGCCGGTGTCCTGGATGACCACAGTGGCGGCCGCCGCTCCAGTGATGCTGTAGCTGTTGCTCGGCATGAGCACGATGCGCGCCGCCTCCGGCCCCTCGCGCGTGCTGTCATTGTTCGCGGTCAGGGTGATGTCCAGCGTGCTGGCTCCCGCTGGAAGGGTGAAAGTCTCCAGCGGCGTTAGGGCCGTGGTGTTCGGCGCGGGAGCCAGGGTGTGGTCGGTGTTGAAAGTCGCGTCCCCCTGCAGGTCGGTGATGACGGTCAGGTCCGCCGCAGTGGAGCCGGTGCGGGTGATGCGGAAAAGGCCGGTGTTGCCGCCCGTCTCCGCGGCCTCCGCGTCCACGGCCTCGATGCTGACGAGCACCGCGTCATTGGCGGTGTAGTCCATGCCGGTCACCGAGCCGCCGCTGGGCACATTGATGTTCACCGGGGAAAAGACATGCCCGCCCTTCACCGGAGTGAGCAGCACGCTGCTGGAAGTGAGATTGGTGACCACGAAGTCGCCGTTCGAGTCCGTCCACGCCCCGCGGAAGCTGGTGCCGGTGGAGCCGTTCTGGATGCGCACCTCCGCCACCGGATTGCCCAGCCCGTCGAGCACGCGCCCGCTGGCCGTGCGCGTGCTTGGCGCGCCCGCGGTGATGAGCACGAGCTTGCTCGTCTCGCCGCCCTTCATGTCGCTGACAATGCAGCGCACCGCGTAGTGGCGCGCCGTGGTGAACTGCTTGCTCGTCGCCGCCGCGTTCACGCCATAGGTGGCGTCGCCGAAGTCCCAGAAATACGCCAGCGGATCGCCGTCCGGGTCGGTGGCGTCCACGCTGAAGTTCACCGTGCCGTTCAAGGCCGGCGTCGTCGTGCTGGCGGTCAGGCTGTGGATGACCGGCGCGTTGTTGCCGGGGAAGAAACCCAGATGCACCTGCACATCCATGCTCTCCGGCGTGGTGCCGCCCTTGCCCAGCGGCGTGATGTGGACGCCCGACTCCCGGTCGGAAAAGGTGCGTCCGATGACGACGGGCGCGTCATTTTTCCCGTCCGCCGAGCCGGGCGTGGTGTCCAGGAGCTGGCCGCCGCGGTTGCCTCCCACCACCTGGTCCTCATTGCCCACCTGATTCTGACCCCAGCGGCTCCAGTGCAGCAGCACGCCGTCGCGGAACCAGCGGTGGTCCGCGTTGTACTTCTGGCGGAAGTCCACCCAGTAATCCCGCCCCGCGTCCTTGGTCACCCGCAGCGCGTAGCGCCGCTCAGGATCGAGCACCGTCTGGTCCATCGGGAAGATGCGGTAAACACCGCTGGTCGTGGCCGCGGCCACGGTTTCCGTTGGCAGCCAGTTCATCAAATTCTTGTGATGCGCCATGAAGTGCCCTTTGTTGCCCGTGAATGAGCCGCTGCTGCCCAGCACATCGTAGCTGTGCCCGTACTCGCCATTGAGACCGCCGCCGATCACGTCCCTGGTGAGGGAGGTGTTCCAGCTCACGCCGATGGTGCGGTTCGAGTCCCACGAGTTGCCATGCCACAGCCCCACATTGTGGCCGATCTCATGGGCAAAGGTGCCGATGCTCGTCGTGCGCAGCCACACGTTCGCCCCGCCCACGCTGCCCAGGCCGCCAAAGGTGCCGGGGCCGTTGCCCGTGCCGCCCGTGTAGATCACCGTGAAGTGTTGGTAATTGTCCGGGTTGTAGCCCAGCGCGCGCGCCGCCTCCTTGGCGTCGGTCATGATCGGGCTGTTGCTGCCCGTGGCCGTGTAGTCCGCCGTGTACCAGGCGCGCGAGCGCGGCAGCAGGATCGCCGGCGTCACATCCGCCAGATAAAAGACCTTCCCAAAGCTCACCTCGGCGAAGTAGTCGTTGAGCTGCTCGATGGCACCCCAGGCCTGCGCCTCCGTCTGCGGCTCCTGCAGGCTGTCCTCAAAAATCACCCGCATGTAGAGCAGTTTGCGCGGGCCGTTGTTCCAGCCGCTGGCCGCCGGAGCGCTCAGACCCGCGGCGCCGCCCGTGCCCCCCTCCCCCGCCACCAGCTCCTCCACAAACATGCGGATGTGGCCGCCATCGCACAGATAGACAATGTTTTCCCCCGCCTGCACCGCGGGAGTCTCCTCCACAATGGGCGCCTGCGTGTTCTCCACCGCCGTGCTCAGGCCGGACACCGGGCAGGTCTCCACCGTCTTCGCCCCGGCCGGCGGGCGCTCGCCGATCTCCAGCACGCGCGCCGGGCTTTCCGCCAGCGCCAGCACCTCATCCACCGCCACGCCATGCACCGGCACTCCGTAAAGTGAATTGTGCCCGCTGCGCCGCCCATAGACATAGGTGCGCAGCTCCTCGCCCCCGAAGCGCGTGAACCAGCGCACGACCGGCTCATCCGGCCCGCTGCCCTCCGACACCGCCAGCACCTCCACATCCGCCGTGGCATGCACGCGCCGCTCCAGCTCCGCCACCACCTCAGGCGGCAAAGCCTGCCGCACCACCATCGGCACCGCCCCCTCCACCGCCGCGCGCGGATCTTCCACGATGAGTCTTTTAAACTCCGCCCGCCGCGCCCGCGCCAGCGCCACACCCTCCGCCACCAGCGCCGCCCTCCCCGCATCATCCGCCTCCAGGTAGCGCCGCGACCAAGAACTGAAATCCCTCAGCACCGGCGCCGCCGCCTCCTCCCACTTCGGCGGCGCGGGCGGCCAGTCCCGCACCGGGGAAAAAACCTCCTCCCCACCGCCGGCGGCACCCGCCGTCAAAGCGCGCGCCTGATCCGCGCGGGGGGCGCGTTTGTCCAACATGACAAAAAGCCATGCGGCACAGGCCAGCGCGGCGAGGATTAGAATGAGGGGTTTTCGCATGGGTTGGGAAAAACTGCCCGCATCCTAGCCAAAGATGCCTCATTGAGGAAGACAAATCTCCCGCCGCATCCCGCAATCCGCATCCCCTTCTGCTCGTGGAGGCTCGAAGATGCCTGTGGAGGCGAAGGTTAGTTTGCCCCGCGCCCGATCCGGGAAGACTCACGTCTTCCTCTACTCCCCCGACGGTCCGGGGGCTTCCCCCGACGGTCCGGGGGCCTCCCCCGGCGGCGCGGGGAACTCCCCCGACGGCGCGGGGGCCTCCCCCGACGGTCCGGGGAACTCCCCCGATGGCGCGGGGGC
>ERZ761609.877-NODE-877-length-30834-cov-45.893986_pt1 | contig 30834 bp, 25 predicted proteins | sample MGYA00511163_ERZ761609 | MGnify/ENA primary metagenome ERZ761609 (study PRJEB28899, sample SAMN02445070) | bioreactor sludge metagenome | biome: EBPR sludge | place: Australia: Brisbane, Thorneside Wastewater Treatment Plant | collected 2011-12-16 ...
CCACCGAGATCTACCCTCTTTCCCTACACGACGCTCTTCCGATCTGCCTCGGCGGCTGCCGCCGCGAGCCCGAGTTCGCCCGCGTCGATGCCGCGCTCGCCCCGCTGATCCCCCCCGACGCGGAAGCTATCGCTTGCGTCCGGCTCGACCGCATCCGCCGCACGCCTTATCACGCCCAACTCATCGAAGCCCGCAAGCTCCCGGCCCTCGAACGCTTCGCCGAACAGACCGGCCTCGACATCCGCAAGGACGTCTGGGAGCTGCTGCTCGTCTGGCCCGCCGGCGATGGCGCTCCGCTGATCCTCATCCGCGGCAAGTTCGGCGGCTCCTTCGGACTCGAACCTGAATTCGACCGCCCCGGCCTCCAGCGCATGAGCTACAAGGGCTACTACATCATCTATGGCGATGGCCCCGCGGTCCTGTTCATGAACACCGGAGCCGCCATCGCCGGCCGCATCGACGACCTCAAGAAGATCATCGACCGCCGCGACGAACCCGGCTGGAAGAGCAATCAGGAACTGATCGATCTCGCCGGCACTCTGCCCGGCGCCACGCCCTTCTGGCTCGCCGCCCGTAATGGCCGTGCGCTCATCGCTCGCTTCGCAGGCTCCGGGCTGCTCTCCGCCGGCGAACCCCTCGCCGCCGGCATCGGCCCGCTCACCATGCACACCAGCCTCGACGACGGCATGACTCTCACTTTCCGCGCGGGCTACCCCACCGCCAACGCCGCCCGCCAGACCGCCGTCACCGCCCGCGCCCTCGTCGAACTTGCTCGTGCACGCCTCGCCCCGAACGATCCCGGCCTTGCCGCCGTCTTCAACGGCGTCCGCATCGCCGAACGGGAAACTGAGTTGGAAGTGAACATCCGCGTTGTCGCCGAGGCCGCCGAAAGCCTCCTCGGTCTGCTGCCCGGCCTGCGCCAGCCCGATTAGTCTCCCGGAAAGAGCACCCACAACTCGGGCCGCCCCGCGTTGCAGTGAACAGCCCGCGAGAGCATCCCGAAGTTGGCCCAGCTTAGGTATAGCGCCACCCGTGCCGCGTGCCAAAAGCCCCCGCCCTGCGCCCCCGAATCCAGCCCTCGCAACCGGTTTTCCACCGATGGAATCGGATGGAAGATCCGCTCCAGCCAGCGCCCCCGCTGCGGCTCATCCTCCTGCCATTGGTCGATTTCGACAATCGCCTGCCGCAGTGCTGCTCGGTCCGCGCCGTGCGCCAGCGCATAACCGTCCGCCCCCAAAACCGCCGGTCGGCTCACCGAGGGCAACACCAACAATCCAACAAAGGACCAGAGCGTAAACGCGACAATCGTGGTCACGAACTCCCACAGCCGCTCAACGCCCGCGCCAGGCAGGTGCGCGCACACCACAAAACCAGCCAGATTCCACACCCCCGCCAGCGCCACACCCCGCCACCGCGCCCCGCTCCGCAACACCCCCACCCGCCGCAGCACCACCGCCCGCATGCTTTCTTCCGGCAGCGAATCAATCCAATGCCCCGGCACCACCAGCGTCTCCATGCCCGGCAGACCCGCGTAGCCGCCGGCAAAGCCCGCGTCAAATCCAGCCAATACAGTGCGCCGCGCTGGAGCCTCCGGCACACCGCTCCAATCCCGCCTTTTCAATCCGCCCACCCATTGGGCCAACGGCAATTGCGCCGCCACCAGCGCAACTTGCAGTCCAAACAGGACTGCCGCCGCGCCCCACACGCCCCACCGCCGCCCGGTTTCAAACAGCGCCAGCGCGCTCCCCGTCATCACCGCCCCCTGCACCAGCACCCCGCGCACCCACTTCATCCAAAACACCGGAAACATCAGGCACAGCCGCTGATACTTGCATGGCAGCCAGTAGCCCCCCAGAAAATCGAACGGCAAGCTGATCAGCAAATACAACCCGAACAGGGTCACCAGCGCCAGCCACTCCGCCCACAGCGGCCCCCCGTCAAAGGGAAACAGCGTGGCCGGCAGTTGCCACAAATACATCACCAGCGAGAACGTCACAAAGACGCCCACCGCTGAAACGCCGGTCCACAGTCGGGCTCTTGCGTAAGTCATAGGGAAGGAGAAACCGAGCTCATCCAGGAAGTTCCAGGCGCTGACAACATGGATGCCGCCGTGGCTGCCTCCGATGGGTTATGTTCGCGCGCAGGTCCCCCACTGCTCCATACTAGGTGAAGGATGCACAGGGTTCTGCTCATTCTGATCCTCGCCAGCCCAGCCGCGTGGAGTTGGGGCCGCACCGGACACGAACTCATCGGCGAAATTGCGGCGCGCCATCTCTCTCCTGCCGCCATCGAGGCAGTCGCCGGACTGCTCGAACCCGGCGAGACGCTCGCCAGCGTTGGCCCCTGGGCCGACGAAATCCGCGCCCAGCGCCGCGAAACCGGTCCCTGGCATTTCATCAACCTACCCGTGCACCAGGCTCGCGGTGACTGGCGCCCCTTCTGCCCTCCCTCGGGCTGTGTCGTCAGCATCATCCCCGAAATGGCCGCCCGGCTCCGCAATCCCGCACTGCCCCGCGCCGAACGCGCTGAGGCCCTCAAGTTCCTGGTCCACTTCGTCGGCGACCTCCACCAACCTCTCCACGTCGGCGACCGCGGCGACCGCGGCGGCAACGAAGTCCCGGTCGTATTTCTCGACCGCCCCTCCAACCTGCACAGCGTCTGGGACACTCCACTCGTCCTCTACCTCCTCGACCAGCACCCCGAGGCCCGCCAACGCCTCACCCAGCGCATCACTTGGTGGACCCGCCGCACGATGGAACGCGGCACCTTTGAGGATTGGGCCTGGGAATCCCACGCCATCAGCCGCGACGTCGCCTACCGCCATCTGCCCGATAGCGACCCCGCCCTCCTCGGCGAAGCCTACGCCCGCCTCGCCGCACCCGCTGTCCAACTCCAACTCCAGCGCGCCGGCGTCCGTCTCGCCCGTGTTCTGAATGAAACCTTCGCGCAGTAACCTCGCAGTTCTATGGGTACTACTTAGTACTGAATAATGAAGGACTTACCAGATTTGGTAGCCCTTTCGGCCGAAAACTGACCGTGCTACAATTTTTTGTAAGTTGGAGGGCTTGCGCGTCGTGATTCGTGCAACTTTGACTGGAGCGGCGCGTCTAAGAGCCTAGGAGACGACTGGGTGTTACCAAACCCAATCCGCATAACGCCCTAACGCGAATGACAGGCAGGTATGCAGGCGCAATATCAAGATCCTCGACACTCCACCGGCGCGACGCCACCCGGCGCGGGCCACGACGACCCCATCTTCCTCGTAGCGGCTGAAAAGCCGTGGTTTGTGACCCTGTTCGCGAACCTCAAGGAGGCCATCTCCAACAAACCCCAGGGCCCCATGCAGGTCTCCTTTCGGCCCCTCACCGAGCAGGAACTCGCCAACAGCGATGATCCCATGCTCCGCCGCCTCGCCGAACTCAACAGCAAGCCCAAGGGTTTCTTTGCCCGCGTCTCGGAAAACTTCAAAGCCCTCGTCAGCCCGCCTCCCCCTCCGCCGGTCACGTCGCGCCCGCTCACCCGTGAAGAACTGGAAGCGATGGGTGGCACGTTCGTCGAAATGGAAAGCGCCGAACGGCCCTGGTATCAGAATCTCTACTACAACCTCCGCGACCTGCTGTTCCCAAAGAAACTGCCCCCGCTCGAAGTCACCTCGAAGCCGGTACAGGTTCGCGAGCTTTTCAGCCGTGATGAATATAAGGGCCGCTCCCAGGCCATTTCGCTCGCCGTGCACGTCGGCATGGTCGTTCTCGCCCTGACACTGGGCACAAGCAAGACGGTCCAGAACGCGGTAAAGCAGTCCGTGTCCATATTTACTCCAGTCGACATCGCGCCCTACGTCCCCAAAGCGCCCGTGAAGCAGCAGGCCATGGGCGGTGGTGGCGGTGGCGGCACGCGCGAACTGACGCCCCCCAGCAAGGGCCGTCTCCCGCGCCAGTCCCTGAAGCAGTTCACTCCCCCCGCAGCGGTGATTATGAATGAGAATCCGAAGCTCGTCATGGAGCCTACGATCCTTGTTCCTCCTGACGTGGCGCTGCCCAACGTCAACATGCCGAACTTCGGTGACCCGCTCGCCAAGATGGGCCCGCCCTCTGGCGGCCCCGGCTCCGGTGGTGGTATCGGTACCGGTTCCGGCGGCGGAGTTGGCAAAGGCCGCGGCGGCGGGTACGGCGAAGGTGAAGGCGGCGGCGTTGGCGGCGGCGCGTTCCGCATCGGCGGCGGCGTCTCGGCCCCCACGCCCATCTTTAAGGTCGAACCCGAATACTCCGAAGAGGCCCGCAAGGCCAAGTACCAGGGCACCGTTCTGCTCGCGATTGTCGTTGACGAAGAAGGGCGGACCCGCAATATCCGCGTCGTCCGCTCCCTCGGCATGGGTCTCGACGAAAAGGCCATCGAAGCGGTCAGCAAGTGGCGCTTCCGCCCCGGCTACAAGGATGGCCGCGCGGTGGCCGTCCATGCGAATGTCGAAGTGAATTTCAGGCTTCTATAACCCTGCTCCCGCAAGGGCAACTCCTCCTTCCTGGGCCGCCCCGTCCTCAGCGTGGCGGCCTTCTTCTTGCCCCGCCAACGCATAATGGAATGATGATCCGGCTTGCGCTCGCCTGCGCGCTGCTCACTCTGCCCGCCTTGGGCCAGTGGCGCACGGTGGAAATCGAACTCGAGCCCACCGAATGCGCCTCCTGCACCCAGTCGCTGCCTGAACGCCTCGCCCGCGTTCGCGGTGTCGTCCGCTCGGAAATGCTCTCCGCGCCCGTTCGTGTCGCCATCGAACTCGAACCTCAGAGCCGCATCCGCCTCGCCCGGCTGCTGGATGTCGTCCGCCAGGACGGCACCGGCGTCCGCTCGATTCAGGCCGCCGGTGCCGGCGAAGTCTTTCAGGACGATGGCTGGAAGTTCCGCGCCGTGCCGGGCGGCCCCGCCTACGCCTGGCAGGGTCCGCCGCCCGAGGCCGGCCGTTGGACCGTACGCGCAACGCTTGCGCCCCCGTTCCAGACCCTCCAGGTCCAGCACGCGGAGCCGCAGAAGTGAAGCCCCGCTTCGCCGCCATCACAGGCGGATCCTCTGGACTTGGCGAGGAGTTCGCCCGCCAACTCGCCGCGCAGGGCGCCAACCTACTGCTCGCCGCCCGTCGTGCGGACCGTCTCGCGGCCCTCAAAGCCGACCTAGAAGTCCGCCATGGCATCACCGTCGAAACTTTTGTCTGCGACCTTGCCGATGATGCCGCCAGCGCCGCCCTGGCTGCCCGCCTTTCGGCCCTCCCTGACCTCGACCTCCTCATCAACAACGCCGGTTTCGGCACCCTCGGCCTGTTTCACGAAACCGACCCCATACGCCAGGAGCAGATGCTCCGCGTCCACGTTCTCGCCACGATGCGACTCACCCGCGCTGCCCTCGGGTCCTTTATCCCGCGCCGCCGCGGCGCGGTCATCAATGTCAGCTCCGTGGCGGGTTTCTGGCGCAGCGCCCAGAACGTGATGTATTGCTCCACCAAGGGCTGGATGAACGACTTCACCGAGGGTCTCCGCCTCGAACTCGACTTGCTCCAATCCCCCGTCATTGTCCAGGCGCTTTGCCCCGGCTTCACCTACAGCGAGTTTCACGACACGCTCGGCGTCGACCGCGCCACCGTGCCCAAGGCCCTCTGGCTCGACACCAGCTTCGTCGTCGCCGAGTCCCTCCGCGCCCTCGAATCGGGCCGCGTCTTCGTCATCCCCAACTGGAGATACCGCACTGTCGCGCGGCTCGCCGAACTCCTCCCGGCCCGATGGCGTATTGCCCTCGAGCGCCGCTCACCCCACAAGCGCCGCCCGCGTCACATATAGTCCGGTACCGGAATCCCCAACACCCCCAACGCCGCCTCCAGTTGCCGCTGGAAATAGCTCGCCAACCACAACAGAAAAGTCCGCCGCTCCGCGTCCTTCTCCGCCAGAATCGGGAAGTCATGATAGAACGCGTTGAAAGCCTGCGCCAACGTGAAGGCATACCGCGCGAACTGCGCCGGCTCGCCGCTTTCCAGCGCCACCTGCAGCGCTTTGCCGCTCTTCGACGCATTCAGCAGCAGTTGCCAGAACTCCTCGGCCCCCAACTGCCGCGCCAGCGCCTCCTGCGTCAGAGCCGCGCCGAAGTCCGGCAGCCTCTCGCCCCGCTCCTCGAGCTTCCGCAGGATGTTGCGTGCCCGGACGGCAGCGTACTGCACATAGGGGCCGGTCTCGCCCTCAAAGCTGAGCGCCTCCTGAAGATCGAATGCGATCACGGTGTTTCGGGTGAACTTCAACAGGAAATAGCGAAGCGCGCCAATGGCGATCTGAGTGGCGACGAGGAGCCGCTCGTCTTCTGGCTTGGCCGCATGCCGCGCATCCACCTCCGCGCGCGCCTTCTCGATCAGCTTGTCGATCAGGTCGTCCGCCTTCACTCCCAGACCCTTCCTGCCCGACACCTCCACATACGGCCGCGCCTTATCCTCTTCCGACAGCGGAATGCCCAGTTCCACGCACGTCCGCGGCGACAACGCCACCATCTCGTACGAGAAATGGATCGACCGCTCCGCCTGCTCGTCGTAGCCCAGCGCCCGCAACCCCGCCACCACCACATCCTGCAAATAGCTCTGCCGCGAATCGATCACGTTATAGACTTCCGATCCGCCACCAAACCCTGGCGCGTTCGGATCGCCTTCGTCCGGCACCGCCACCCACGCCACATGCCCGTCCGGATACTCCCGCAGCGCCCGGTAATGAAAATCCTTGCCCAGCAGGCCAAACTTCCAGAGCTGATAGGCGATGTCCTTGCCGACGTACGTCACTGTGCCGTTCGACCGCACAATGACCTTGGCCTCGTCGTCGCCCACGTCGCCCTCTTCCTTCTCCGCGCGGAAGTGGTGCGCCGCCATTACCCAGCAGCCTGCGTTCTTCCCCTCGCTGACGAAGTAAATCGCACCTCGCTGCTTGAGCTGCTCAAACGCCGTCGCCCAGAACTGCAGGTGTAGAATCTCGCTCTCCCGCGGCAGCACGTCATAGGCCACACCCAGCCGCCACATCGTCGTCAGATGGCAATCGACAATCGCGTCCGCCACCAGGTGCCCAAGCTCCGCCAACTCCCCCTCGCCATGCTCGATCGCGTGCAGCGTATCCCGCCGCCACTGGATCGACTCCGGATTCTCGGTGTAATACGCCGAAGTCCGCGCATACAAATCCCAGCAGTAGTAATCAAACCTCGGCCCCGCCGCCAGCGCCGCCACCTCAGCCGCCGTCTTTCTCTCCAGATAATGGAAACCCACCACCACGTCCGCCACCTGCACGCCCGTGTTGTCGATGTAGTTCTGCACCTCGACATCCCGCCCCGCCGCGCGCAGCATCCGCACGAACGTGTCCCCCAGCACCGCGTTCCGCAGGTGCCCGATGTGCGCCGCCTTGTTCGGGTTGATGTTCGTGTGCTCGACAATCACCTTGCCCGGTTGCGCCGCAGCGTCCACCCCCGCGCCCCTCATCAGCCCCAGCGCATACACCCCCCGGTCAAACCGCAGGTTCAAATACCCCGCCCCGGCCACCTCCACCCCGGCAATCCCCTCGATCCCCGCCAGCCCCTCGGCCAGCTCCGCGGCAATCGCCTTCGGCGCTTTCCTCAATTGCTTCGCCAGCGCAAAGGCCGCCGGCAGGGCAATCTCCCCAAACGAAGGGTCCTTTGGCTGCTCGATGACAACTGTGGCCTGAATGCCATATTTTTCAGTGAGATAGAGGGCGAGCGCACGACTCACCACCACTTCTAGCTGCGTAAACACCTCTCCAGTGTAGCAACCGCACCCAACTGCCAACCTCCCGTAACTCCATATGCGACCAAATCAGTCCAATATTGTGCTATCCTGTTGTCGTGGCCAAAGTAACAATTCTGCCTGCGGGCGATACCTACGAATTCGACCTCGATTCCATGCCCTACGACGGGCACGGCAAGCCCCGGAGTTTCCTCGACGTCGCCGAGAATTTCGGTTTCCACCTCGAGCACGCCTGCGGTGGCAGTTGCGCCTGCACCACCTGCCACATCGTCGTCAAAAAGGGCGCCGAATGGATCAGCGAAATGGAAGACGACGAAGCCGACCGCCTCGACATGGCCGCCGACCTCCAACTCACCTCGCGGCTCGGCTGCCAGGCCGTCATCACCTCCAACGACGCCGAAATCACTATCGAGATCCCCTCCTGGAACCGTAACTACGTCAGCGAAGGCGGCGGCTCCATCAACCTCGGCGACGCCATCCCCGTCCCGAAGAAGTAAGCCCGCCCCTTTACGCTCCCGCCCGGATGGAACTACGCTGATAGGTTGGCGCAGGAACCTTCCACCCCGCTCATGCGGCAGCACGCCGCGGCAAAACAGCAGGCCCCCAATGCCCTGCTGTTCTTCCGCCTCGGGGACTTCTACGAACTCTTCTTCGAGGACGCCATCACCGCCGCCCGCGAACTCGAAATCACTCTTACTTCCCGCAACAAGGAAAAGGGCGAGCCAGTCCCGATGTGCGGCGTCCCCGCCCATTCGGCTGAGGGCTACATTGCCCGCCTCATCCAGAAGGGCTACCGCGTCGCTATCTGCGACCAGGTAGAAGACCCCAAGCTCACCAAAAAGCTCGTCCGCCGCGAAATCACCCGCATCCTCTCGCCCGGCACCGTTACCGAAACCGCCCTTCTGCGCCCCCGCGAGAACAATTACCTCGCTGCCCTCCAGATCCGCGGCGCCGCCGCCGGGCTGGCCTATGTGGATATCTCCACCGGCGAATTCCGCGCCACCGAACTCGAACGCGCCGAAGCCGGCGCCGCGCTCGAACAGCTCAGCGCCCGCGAACTCCTCATCGCCTCCGACGCCACCGAGGACGCCCCCGCCGGCCCCTGGGTCGCCACCCCCGTCGAACCCTGGACCTTCAGCTACGACCACGCCGAACGCTCCCTCCGCGACCACTTCAAGCTCCTCACCCTCGACGGCTGCGGCCTCGCCGACCGCAAACTCGCCACCGCCGCCGCCGGCGCCCTGCTCGCCTATCTCCGTGAAACCCAGCGCTCCGCCCTCGCCCACCTCGATCGCCCCGCCTGGTTCGACCGCGCCGGCGCCATGCTGCTCGACGCCGTCACCGTCCGCAACCTCGAACTCGTCGAACCCCTCTTCTCCGCCGACCTCGACGGCCAGCGCGACGCCACCCTCGTCCGCGTCCTCGACCGTACGATGACCGGCATGGGCGGCCGCCTGCTCCGCCGCCGCCTGCTCCGTCCCTCGCTCGACCAGGCCGAAATCGAAGCCCGCCTCGATGCCGTCGAATACTTCGAGCAGCGCACCATCGAACGTACGCGCCTCCGCGACACCCTCCGCCGCATGATGGACCTTGAGCGCCTCCTTGCCAAGATCACCGTTGGCACGGCCAATCCGCGGGACGTGCTCGGCCTCGGCCGCTCGCTCGCCCTCGTCCCCGAGCTGCCCGCCCTTGTTCCCGCGCCCCGCCCGGCGCGCCTCGAAGAAACCATCGGCGCGCTCGACGAAGTCTCCGATGTGCGCGACCTCATCCTTGCCGCCATCGCCGAAGAACCGCCGGTCACCCTCAACGATGGCGGTGTCATCCGTTCCGGCTACCACCCCGAACTCGACGAACTCCGCGACCTTGGCCGCAATGCCCGCTCCATCATCGCCGCCATCGAGACCCGCGAGCGCGAACGCACCGGCATCGCCTCGCTCAAGGTCCGCTTCAACAACGTTTTCGGCTTCTATATCGAAATCTCGAAGGCCAACCTCCGCAACGCCCCGCCCGATTACGAGCGCAAACAGACTCTCGTCAACGCCGAACGCTTCACCACCCCCGAACTCAAGGAACTCGAAGCCAAGGTGCTCGATGCCGACGAACGCGCCCTCGCCATCGAACGCGAAATCTTCGCCCAAGTCCGCGAAGCCGCTGCCCGTGAAGCCGTCCGCATCCGCGCGACCGCCGCCGCCGTCGCCGCCCTCGATGTGGATGCCGCCCTCGCCGATGCCGCCGCCGAGGCCCGCTGGGTCCGCCCCCGCTTCACGGAGAACGGCGAATGGAAGATCGCCGCCGGCCGCCATCCCGTCATCGAGCGCCTCGCCGAACGCGAAGCGCAGCGCTTTATCCCCAACGACCTTTACCTCGACCGCGAATCCTGCCGCATCGCCGTCATCACCGGCCCCAACATGGGCGGCAAATCCACCTACCTCCGCCAGGCCGCCCTCATCAGCGTCATGGCCCAGATGGGCAGCTTTGTCCCTGCCGCCGAGGCCCGCCTCCCATTGGTGGACCGCGTCTTCACCCGCATCGGCGCCTCCGACAACCTCGCCCGCGGCCGCTCCACCTTCATGGTCGAAATGACCGAAACCGCTGTCATCCTGAACACCGCCACCGATCGCAGCCTCATCGTCCTCGACGAAATCGGACGCGGCACCGCCACCTACGACGGCCTCGCCCTGGCCTGGAGCGTCATCGAGCACCTCCACGACCGCACCGGCGCTTACACCCTCTTCGCCACCCACTACCACGAACTCACCGAACTCGCCGGCCGCCTCGAAGGCGTCCGCAACCTCCATGTCTCAGTCAAGGAATCCGGCGACCAGGTCATCTTCCTCCGCAAAGTCGAACCCGGCGCCGCCGACCGCAGCTACGGCATCGAGGTCGCCCGCCTCGCCGGCCTCCCCCTCGCCGTCATCGAACGAGCCCGCGAGATCCTCGCCATGCACGAGAAAAGCGAACACACCGTCACCGAGGAGCTTCGCCCGCCGGCCAGGAAGCAAACCCATCAGATCATGCTGTTCGAACCCGTCGGCTGGCAGATCGCCGACCGCATCCGCGCCCTCGATGTGGACAACCTCCGCCCAGTCGAAGCCCTGCAAATCCTGAACGAACTCAAAGAGGAGCTGAAACGCCAATGAGAGTCGCCGGCATCATGAGCGGCACTTCGCTCGACGGCATCGACGTCGCCCTCATCGACATCGACGACGACGGCTTCGACACCGTCGGCTTCACCACCGTCCCTTATCCCGATGACCTCCGCGCCGCCCTGCTCGCCGTCTCCAACCGTGACACCCACACCCGCGATATCGCGCGCCTCAATTTTCTGCTGCCCGAACTCTACGCCGAAGCCTTCTTCGCGGCCTGCGCCTCCGCCGGCGAAAAACCCGAATCCGTCCACTTGATCGGCTGTCACGGCCAGACCATCTACCACGAGGGCGCGCCCGCCGATTATCTCGGCCGCAAACTGGCCTGCACTCTGCAAATCGGCGACGGCTCCGTCCTCGCCGAACGCACCAACATCCCCGTCGTGAGCAATTTCCGCCCGCGCGACCTCGCCGCCGGCGGCCACGGAGCCCCCCTCGTCCCCTTCGTGGACTACCTCCTGTTTCGTTCAAACGAACGCGCCCGCGTCGCCGTCAACATCGGCGGCATCGCCAACATCACCGTCATCCCCGCCGGCGCCGCGCCCGAACAGGTTGTCGCCTGTGACACTGGCCCTGGAAACATGGTCATCGACCAGATCGCCGCCCGCGCCACCGGCGCCCGCTTCGATGCCGAAGGCGCCATGGCCCTGCGCGGCGAAGTCAATCTCGAATTGCTCGAAACCCTCCTGGCCGACCCCTTCTATGCGGCAAAGCCCCCCAAGTCCGCCGGCCGCGAACAGTACGGCGCCGCCTTCGTCGACCGCCTTTATGCCGCCGGACTCTCCCACGACGATGCCGCCGCCACCGCCACCATGCTTACCGCCGCCACCATCGCCGACGCCATCTACACCCACGCCAACGCGGAGGAAACCGAACCCGAAGTCATCGTCGCCGGCGGTGGCGTCCACAATCCCGCCCTCATGAAGGCCCTCGCCGCGGAACTCCCCGATTGCGACGTCTTCTCCAGCGCCGAACTCGGCCTCGACCCCGACGCCAAGGAAGCCATCGCCTTCGCCATCCTCGCCCACGAAACCTGGCATCAGCGCCCCGGCAACCTCCCCTCCGCCACCGGCGCCCGCCGCCAGGTCATCCTCGGCCAACTCGCCCGCTAATGCCCCCGCGTGATCTCGCGCCACCCCGGACGCGTGTCCCGGTGCCACGGCACCCGCATCCGTAGCGCATTCGAAAAGCTCCGCGCCGGATTCAGCACCCCCCGGAACGCCACCACCGCCGGTCCCCACCGCACCTTCCGCTCCAGCATCCGGATCAGATACCGGTCCAGCAAATCCTCCGTCACCTGCCAGCCCATGCCCGCCGTCGGCGTCACCACCAGGTCCACCCACCCCATGGTCCCCGGCACCGCCGACGAACCCACATTGCCCAGCGACGCCTCCGACAGCGGCCCGATCTCAAACTGTGCGCTGTAGGCCGCGCTGTACGCCATCGCCTTCAGCCGCGACGACCAGTACGCCCGGTTCGCCCCAAATTCGGCCATCTTCCCGGTCTGGTTGTTGTTCGTATAGATGTAGCTCGTCACCGCGCCCTGCATTGGATGACCAATGTAGTTCACGATGAACGGGTCCGTGTCCCCCCAACCCTTCAGGCCCTTCACCGCATTGCCGTAATCCCGGAAAAACGGCCCGCCAAACTGTTCCCTCGTCCCCGGCTCGGTCGCGAACCGAAAGCCATGCTCGATCGCCAGAAAGGCCGACGACTGCCACAGGATCGACTTCCAGTCCGTCTCACCCTTCTGCTTCGGCGCCAGCGTGACCGTCTGCGCACGGTCAATCGAACCCGCAGCATCCTGGGCCAAGACCGCTGGGCCGAAGATCAAAAGAACCAAAACAACCCACGTGCACCACATGACAATCCGGTAAACCACAGCTTACCAACTAGGAAACGCCGCCCCGGCCGTCAAGGTTTCCCGCTCGATCGATATGCCACCATCTCCCGCACAACTTTTCGCTGCCGCCGCCCCCTCACCAGCTTTTTCCACTCACGCGCACCACCGGATACGCATTCTGCGTCTTCTCCTGATAGGGCGACCGCCTGTACAGCCACGCCAGCCGCGCCCGCCCCGCCGGCAGCTTCGCCGCCTCGAACTCTCGCCGCAGTTCCGGGTCCGCCTCCAGCATCTTCGCCGCGTACGGCTCAAACGCGTAGTCGCTGAAATACTCCTTCTGCTCGAAGATCGCGTGCATGAACCCCCACCGCAGCGCCGAGTCCCCCGCCTCGGGCTCAAGCAGGTGCATTGCCACCTTCCCCGCCGCTTGCGCCACCGGCACATAAACGCTCCCCGCGGGCAGCCGCCGCGCCTCGCTCACCGCCCGCGCCTTCAGCCCCCTCACCAGAAACCGGCCCTCGAACGGAGCCGGTGCGAATTGAACATCTTCAAACCGGTAAGTTTCAAACTCGCCGTCCACTTCGCGTGCCAGCGTCTCCATCCGCAGCCCGTGCGCCCGCAGCATCTCGATCAGCCCCTGCCACGGCCGCGGAATCACATATCCCGCCGGCGCCGCCTTCACCAGCCGCGGACGCAGCGACCGGTTCAGCCGCACTTCTTCCGGCGCGCGGCGGTTCACATACCGCGCCACCGCCGCTCCCGACGCCGCTCCCGTGTAGCTCTCCGCCGCCAGCCGCCGGATCGTGTACGGCTCGGTCTCTCCGCCCGGCTCGCCTTCCAGAAATACCTCCGTGCCCGCCGTCAGCGCCTCCATGCGCGCATCCGCTGCCTTCGACGCCCGCGCCAGTTCGCGCCCTTCCGCCCCCACCAGTTCCAGCGTTACCCGCATGATGTCGTAGTGCGACCACGCCCGCGTCCGGAACGTCTTCAGCGAATGCGTTTCCACCAGCAGCGATGCCCGGTTCCGCGCCGCCGCGTACCCCGTGGAAAACCTTGGCGCCGCCGTCAGCACATTCGGCGCCCCATACCAGCCCACCACGTGCCCCAGCCCTTCCATCCGTTTGAACAACTCCGGCAGATACCGACGCTTCACCCACGCGCCCACCTCCGCGTCAATGTCCTGTTCCGTGTGCGTCGCAATTGTCACGTCATATTCCACATCGCCGCCGTCCGTCACATGGTTATCCACCAGAAAGTCCGGGCTCCATTCCGCAAACAACCTCAGAAACGCCCGCATCTCCGGCGCGTCCGCCTTCATGTAGTCGCGGTTCAAGTTCAGATTCAGCGCCGTCGCCCGGAAGCCCATCCGTTCCGGTCCGTTCTCATGCAGCCGGTGGTACGCCGACAGGTTTTCGTGCCCGTCCGCGTTCAGCACCGGAATCGACAACACCGTCGCCCCCTCCAGCAACCCCGCCAGCCGCCCGGTCACCAGCATGTCCCGCAGCAGCATCATCGCCGCGTCCTTGCCGCCGTTCTCGCCCGGATGAATCCCGTTCTGGATCAGCACCACCGGCTTGCCCGTCCGCCGCGCCGCCGCCGCCGTGAATGCCCGCTCCCGCGAAGCGATCAGCACATACAGTGGCCGCCCCTCGCTCGTACGCCCCATCTCCACCATGCGCGCGTATTTCGACGCCCGCTCCAGCCGCCGGTGGTACTCCACCGCCTCCTGATACGTGCCCGTCTCGCGCCACCTGGTCCGCTCTGCCTCGGTCAGCCACTCCTTCGGCGACGCCGCCGTCGATGCCGCGATCGACTCCGCCGCCCGCATCGCCTCGTTCTCGGACAGCGACACCGGAGGCATCGGCGGAACTTCCGCCATCAACGACAAACTTAAAGCGGTCAGCGCACCAATGCGAAACATCCCTTCATTGTAGGAACGCTGCTACAACTCCCGCGCCGCCCCCCAGTAGATCGCGTTCAGTAGCAGCTTGAACGTCCCGAAGCTCTGCGCCCGGAACTGGGTCCGGAACCCGAACAGCACCGCGCGCCCTTCCCCCAGCCGCGCCTCCACCAACGCCGGCTTGCCCACCACCGCCCGTTCGCCCGTCACCCACCCGCTCGCCAGCAGATCCTTCTTCGCGTACCACACCGCCGCGCGCGCCGCATCATCCGCGGTGATCTCAAACGCCTGCCCCCCGGTTGTCATGATCACTGCCTCCTCCGGCATCCCCAACCCCAGCGGATGCGACACATCCACGGTCACCCGCAGCAGCGACCCCGGACTGTACCATCCCGAGCCACTCCCGCCCAGCAATCCCCGCGCCCCAATCGGGAAGAGCTCCAGCGGCAGCCCCGCCGCCTGGTCCAGCGCGATCAGCGTCCCCCCCGCGCGCACGAACTCCTCCAGCCGCGCCGCGCCCTCCACGCCAATCCCTCCCGTAAACTCCGGCCTCTGCTGCGAATTCGGCCGCGTCGAACGTTCGCTCGCCCGGAACCCATGCAGTATGCTCTGCACGCCCTGCGACGCCAGAATCACCACGTCAAAACGCTCGCGCAACTTCCCCGCCCGCACATCCTCGTTCCGCACCACCTCGTACGACACCTCGAAGTTGTCCAACACCCATTCGGTCCACCCCGCATCCATGTTCGCCGTGTGTGGCACATACAGCGCCGTCCGCGGCGTTCGCACCTCCCATTTCGCCGCCGCCCACCCTGCCTCGTTCTCTTTGACAAACGCCCCGTTCGACGCCCGCCGCAGCCGCTGTCCCTGCTTCAACAACCGCGCCGCCTCCAGAAACGCCCCGTTCTCGCGGTGGTCCAGCGTCGCCGCCACGGGCTCCACGCGCGCCACCTTCTCCAACTGCGCCTGAAACCGGTCCTGGACGCGGTCCACCCGCACCCCCATCAGGTACGGCAGCGTCCACCCCGCCACGTCGTACGGCCGCTTCGTCGGACCCGTCTCACCCTGCCGGATCTCCGGATACTTCTGCGGCTCCATCAGGTCCACCAGGTACGCCCGGAACGGCTGCGCCGCCGGCAGCACATAGCTGCCCGCCGGATACTCGCGCCCATCCGCCGTGAACGGCGCCGCGGCCCGCTGCACTTCCAATCCGCCCGCCTGCAGCCGCCACAGCATCTCGCGCGCGCTCCACGCGTCATGCTGCTCCGCCGGCACTACATAGGCGTACGGCCCCCCCGCGTTGCCCGCGTCGATATTCCGCCGCGCCATCTCCCACGCCTTCATCAGATATTGGTCCGCGTGCCGCGCCGCATGATCCAGCAGCGCGAAATCCGACGTCAGAATGTATTCCACCGCATCCATCAGCCGCCACCGCCCGCCCATCCACGGCTGGCTGTAGAAGATTGACGGCGCCCGCGTCGGCATGCCGTTCGCGAACCGCTCGGGAAACTCCGAAGCCTTGTACTCGCCCGGCGTCGCATACCCGTACAGCGCTGTCTCCGTCAGAATCCCGTGCATGTTGTGGAACGCCGGCGTGGACCGCAGCCCTCCGTTCCACCACGCATCGAAGCCGATGTAGGACAGCGCTCCCGGCTTGTTCTCCCGCGCGAACCGCTCCCGCATCGCCGCTCCAATCGACCCGATGCCGTCCATCACCATCGCCGGAATCGATGGATTCAGCGGCTCCGCATAGGGCGGGATGAAGATCCGCGACGGAAACGGGCTCGTCTGGTGCTGGTTATAGACGATCTGCGGAAACCATTCCTGGTACAGCACCCGCGAAATGTGCCGCGTCTCCTTCAGGTTCATCATGAACCAGTCGCGGTTGTTATCGTGGCCCGCGTACTTGTGATACAGCCGCGGCAGCGGCGCCAGTTCGTGCGGCGTCCCCACGTTGCCCCGGTACCACTCCACCACCATGTCGTGCCCATCCGGATTCACGATCGGCACCAGCAGCAGAATCACGTTTTCGCGAATCCGCTTCACCTCCGGCGTCTCCTCCGTGATCATCCGCCACGCCAGATGCGGCGCATGCTGCGGCGGCGCCACCTCGGTCGAATGCAGCCCGCAGTCGATCCACACGATTGCCTTGCCCTTCGCCGCCAACTCCCGCGCCTCCTCCGCCGGAGCCTCGCCCAGCGCCAGCCGCCGGTTTCGCGCCTGGTGCCGCTCCAGCTCCCGCAGGTTCTCCTCGCTGCTGATGAACGCCAGCAGCATCGGCTTGCCGCCTTCGCTCCGCCCAATCTCCACCACGCGCAGCCGCGCCGATTCCGCGTCCAGCCGCCGGAAGTAGCTGTAGATCTCCTCCGTCCGCGCCAGCTTGTAATCGTCCCCCGGCGTGTAGCCGAAATGCTCCAGCGGCGCCGGCGGCGCCGCCGCCAGCAAAAGCGAAAACAGCAGGAACACCACGGGTAAATGGGAAACGCGGATTCTGAGCATTATGGAACAATCCTAGTATGTCCGCCGCCGAAGCCACCATGTTCCGCATTGGCCTCGTTCAGATGTCCTGCTCCACCAATGCGGAGGAAAACCTGGAAAAAGCCATCGCCCGCACCCGCGACGCCGCTGCCCGCGGCGCCCAGATCGTCTGCCTCCAGGAACTTTTCCGCTCCCAATATTTCTGCCGCCAGGAAACCGCCGCTCTCTTCGACCTCGCCGAAACCATCCCCGGCCCCTCCACCGCCGCCCTCGGCCGGATCGCTCGCGAACTCGGCGTCTCCATCGTCGCCAGCCTCTTCGAAAAGCGCGCCCGCGGGCTCTATCACAACACCGCCGCCATCCTGAACCCCGATGGCGAAATCGCCGGCATCTACCGCAAGATGCACATCCCCGACGACCCGCTCTACTTCGAAAAGTTCTACTTCACCCCCGGCGACACCGGCTTTCGCACCTTCGACACCCCTTTCGGCCGCATCGGCGTCCTTGTCTGTTGGGACCAGTGGTATCCCGAAGGCGCCCGCCTCACCGCGCTCCAGGGCGCCGACATCCTCTTCTACCCCACCGCCATCGGCTGGCACCCCGCCGAAAAGGCCGAATTCGGCCAACAGCAGGTCGATGCCTGGCAAACCATCCAGCGCGCCCACGCCATCGCCAACGGCCTCTATGTCGCCGCCGTCAACCGCGTCGGCTTCGAAGGCACCCCTGAAGCGGGCCTCGAATTCTGGGGCCACAGCTTCGTCGCCGACCCCTTTGGCGTCACCATCGCCGAAGCCGGCGATTCGGCAGAAGAGATCCTCGTCGTCGAATGTGACCGCCGCCGCATCGAGGACGTCCGCCGCAACTGGCCCTTCTTTCGCGACCGCCGCATCGACTCCTACCAGGGCATCACCCAGCGCTGGAGCGAACCCCGGTGACCGCCCCCGCCCACCGCATGCCCGCCGAATGGGAACCCCACTCGGCTACCTGGATCGCCTGGCCCCACGAACCCACTGACTGGCCCGGCAAGTTCGAACCCATCCCCCACCTCTACGCCGAAATCGTTCGCATCCTCTCCCGCGTCGAGGACGTCCGCATCCTCATCCCGCGCCCCTTGCGCCCCCAGGTCCGCGCCCTCCTCCGCCGGGCCGGCGCCTGGAACGAGTGCGTCCACTTCATCGACGCCCCCACCGACCGGAGTTGGACCCGCGACTACTGCCCGCTTTTCCTCCAGGGTCCTGATCAATCCCGCTCCGCTGTCAAGTTCCAGTTCAACGGCTGGGCCAAGTACAGCAACTGGCAGAACGACGACCGCGCCGGCGAACTCGCCGCTCGCGCCGCCCGCGTCCGCCCCGCCCTGCCCCTCTGGAACGGCCGCCGCGTTGTCCTCGAAGGCGGCTCCATCGACGTCAACGGCCAGGGCCTCCTGCTCACCACCGAGGAATGTCTCCTCAGCCGCGTCCAGCAGCGCAACCCCGGCCTCGGCCGCGAACACTACGAAGCCCTCTTCGATGGCTGGCTCGGTATCCGCAAAACCATCTGGCTCGGCCGCGGTATCGCCGGTGACGACACCCACGGCCATGTGGACGACCTCGCCCGCTTCGTCAACCCCAACACCATCGTCCTCGCCCAGGAAGACGACCCCGCCGACCCCAACCACGAACCCCTCCAAGATAACCTCCTCCGCCTCCAGAAAGCCCGCAATCTCCACGGCCGCCCCTTCCGCATCGTCCCCCTCCCGATGCCCCGCCCCGTCCTCTACGGACGCCAGCGGCTCCCCGCCAGCTATGCCAACTTTTATATCGCCAACGGAATTGTACTAGTACCCACATTTCACGACCCCGCCGACCGCATTGCCCTCAACACCCTCGCCCGCCTCTTCCCTGACCGTCAAGTCATTGGAATTCATAGCGTTGACCTTATTCTTGGACTGGGCGCCCTCCATTGCATGACCATGCAGGAAATTCTGTGACCGGCAAAAGCGGCAGAAAAGTTGGGAAACCCAGTTTCGGGCCTTGCAGCCAGCCTGGAGTCTCTGTATATTCCTAAATGAGGAGGAGTAATGGGCAAAATCGCCTTCCAGCTCAGATTAGTAATCGGCCTTGTGGCCTGCAGCGCACTGGTGTTCGGCATGCCGATCTTCCAGAGCGACTTTTCCGAACCCGTCGCGCCAGTCGCCAACGGCTTCGCCAGATATTTTGACACTGAGGTTGTCGGAGGCGCCGCCGGTCCCTGGACCGTCACTTCCGGCTCCGTTGACCAAATGGGGACCAACTATTGGGAACACCCCACCGGCCATAACAACAGTGTCGACCTTGCCGGCCTCGGCCCTGGCGCCATCACCACGACGCTGACCGGCCTCACCCCCGGTTTCATGTACACGGTCAATTTCATGCTGTCCGGCAATCCGGATTGGACCATCTTCCCGAACTTCCCTGGCAGCATCAACCGGGCGGCAACGGTGTCCGCCGCCGGTGTCTCGCAAACCTTTGATTTCACCTCCGCGAACTCCCGTGACGACATGATGTGGGTGGCGCAGAGCTTCATGTTCACTGCCGACAGCCCCACCGTGATGCTGAGCTTCGCTGACGCCTCGGCCTCCGAAGGCGGCTTCGGAGCGGTCGTGACCGCCATCTCGGTGACCGAGTCCGGCGTTCCCGAACCGACCACGATGGCGCTCCTTGGCGGCGGCCTCCTCGGCCTCGCCCTGCTGCGCCGCCGGCAGATGTTGAAGAACTAAGCAATTAGCGATTCTGGTCAGACGAACCCCCGGAGAGCGCAAGCTCGCCGGGGGTTTACGCTTCTCCGGAACTCCCCTCCATCCCGCCGCGTTATCCTTTTACATAAGGGGCCTCCCTTATCAACATCTAAGAACTTATGCGCATCCTGAATGGTAGTCCCATGTTTGCCGGCTGTCTCGCCGCCGCGCTCGCTGCCCCCGCGCTCTCCGCCGCCGACGTCCCGCCTCCGATGAAAATTCAACAGCACCAACTCAAGAACGGTCTAAAAATCGTCCTCGCCGAGGATCAGAGCCGTCCCGTCGCCAACCTCCAGATCTGGTATCACGTCGGCTCCAAAGATGAGCGCCCCGGACGCACCGGCTTCGCCCACCTTTTTGAACACATCATGTTCCGCGGCTCCAGGAACGTTGGTCCCGAAGAACATATGCGCCTCGTGCGCGAAGCCGGCGGCGAAATCAACGCCTATACCAGCTTCGACATGACCGTCTACTGGCAGACCTTCCCCTCCCACTACCTCGAACGCATGCTCTGGCTCGAAGCGGACCGCATGGCCTCCCTCGACGTCAGCGAGGAAAACTTCCAGAAGGAACGCGAGGTCGTCAAGGAAGAGCGCCGCGAACGCTTCGAGAATCCCCCCTATGGCCGCCTGATCGAGGACATCCTCTCCCACACCTACGCCACCTACCCCTACAAACACCCCCCCATCGGCTCCATGGACGACATCAACGCCGCCACCATCGCCGACGTTCGCGAATTCCATTCCACCTACTACGTCCCCAATAACGCCACCCTTGTCCTGGTCGGCGACTTCGACTCCAAACAGGCCCTGGCCCTCATCGAGAAACACTTCGCCGCCATCCCCCGCGGCAAGCCCGTCCCCCGCGTCAAAGCCACCGAGCCCTCCCGCGCAAAGCCAGCCGAGATTCGCGTGAAATACCCCAACGCCCCGCTCGCCGCCGTCGTCACCAGCTACCTGCTGCCCCCCATGGGCCACCCCGACAGCTACGCCCTGGAGATCGCCTCCGCCATCCTCTCCAGCGGTCAAAGCTCCCGCCTCTACAAGCGCCTCGTCTATGAGGAGCGAACCGCGCTCGCCGCCTTCGGCGAAGGGCAGTTTCTCGAAGGCCCCTCCTTCTTCTTTGGCGCCGGCATCGCCAACCAGGGCAAGGACGTCGCGGAAGTCGCCAAGAGCCTCGAAGCCACCTACGCCTCCATGATGGAAGCTCCTGTCACGGACGAGGAGATCGAAAAGGCCCGCAACCAGTTCGTCGCCCGCTTCATCATCGGCCGCGAAGGCGTTCAGGCCAAGGCCGACTTCCTCGGCCGTTGCGCCGTCCTGCTCGGCGACCCCGAACGCTACAACTCCGAACTCGAGCGCTACCGCGCTGTCACCGCCGCGGATGTCCTCCGCGTGATGAAGCAGTATCTTGACCCCCGCCGCCAGGTGAAGATCTGGGTCGAACCCGGCGCCGGCGCTCCCACCGGTGAGTGACCCCCGAGGAACCCACGCCATGCGCCTCATCCTCCCGCTTCTGCTCGCTGCCGCCTTCCCGGCCGTCCTGCCGGCCCAGGCGCCCAAGTCCGCCGCCCCCAAGAAAATGACGCCTCCACCCCCGGCCGCCCCGCGGCCCTTCGCCTTCCCCAAGTTCACCAGCCGGACGCTGGCAAACGGTCTCACCGTCTTTGTCGTCGAGGACCGCCGCCTGCCGCTGGTCGCCTATTCACTCCAACTCCGTGCCGGAAAGCTCAACGCGCCCCCCGCCAAAAGCGGCCTCGCCTCGCTCACCGCCGGTCTGCTCCGCGAAGGCACCGCCACGCGCTCCTCCCAGGAAATCGCCCGCCTCGTCGATAACGCAGGCGGCAGCCTCTCGGCCGGCTCCGGCGACGACTTCACCAGCGTCAGCGCCACCTTCATGAAAACTCATGCCTCGCTCGGCCTGACCCTGCTCGCCGACATCGTCCGCAACCCCGTCTTCGCCCAGGACGAAATCGACCGCGCCCTCCAGCAGGCCCAGTCCGGCCTCGCCGTCCAATACAACGACATTCAGTTCGTGCTGCCCGTCGCCGCCACGCGCGTCCTCTTCGGCGACCACCCCTACGCCTACCCCGCCGACGGCACCCCCCAGTCCCTCCGCAACTTGAAGCGCGAGGACTTCGTCGCTTTCCACCGGCAGCACTTCGCTCCCGCCCGCGCCTGGCTCGCCATCGCCGGCGACGTCACCGCCGAGGAAGCCTTTGCCGCCGCCGAGAAAGCCTTCGGCGACTGGAAAGCCACCCCCGCGCCTGACCCGGCGCCGCCCGCGCCGCCCGCGCCCAAGGCCCAGGTCGTCCTCATCGAGAAGCCCGACGCCAACCAGAGCCAGATCTCCGTTGGCCACCTCGGCGTCCCCCGCAGCCACCCCGACTACCTCCCGCTCCAGGTGGCCAACCAGATCTTCGGCGGCTCCTTCAACAGCCGCGTCATGCTCAAGCTCCGCGCCAACGAGGGCCTCACCTACGGTGCCGGCAGCAGTTTCCGCTCCCTCCGTCTCGCCGGCGGCTTCCAGGTCTCCACCTCCACCCGCACCGAACGCACCGCCGACGCCGTCCAGTTCATCGTTGACCTCATCCGCGATTGGAAAGAGAATCCGGCCACCGAAGCCGAACTTGCCGAAGCCAAGGCCTTCCTCATCGGCTCCTTCGGCGTCGAACTGGAAACCGCCGGCGCCGTCGCCGGACGCGTCCTTGCCCAGGCCCTCTATGGCCTGCCGGACGACTACTACCCCCGCTTCCGCGAGCGCGTCCAGGCCATCACGCTCCAGGACGTCGAAGCCGTCGTCCGCCGCCACATCGACCCCACCAAACTCACCGTCGCCGTGGCCGGCAACACCTCCGCCTTCGCCAAGGACCTCGCAAAGCACGGCCCTGCGCGACTCATTCCCATTGCCGACTTCGACCCCCTTGCTCCCAACCTGATTCGCGAGAAAGAGACCGTCGTCACCTCCGCCGAAGGCGCCGCCCGCGCCCGCCAGTTGCTCGACGCCGCCGCCCAGGCCATGGGCGGGCGCGAAGCGCTGCTCGCCGTCAGCGGCTATAGCCTCAAGGGCCCGGCCAAGCTCAACACCCCCCAGGGCGAACTCGACGCCACCGTCGCCGAGCGCGTCGAATTCCCCGGCAGCTACCGCCTCGCTCTCGACGTCATGGGCATGAGCATCGTCCAGGCTACTGACGGCGCCGCCGCCTTCATCGCCCAGGGGCCCAAGGCGCAGGACCTGCCCCCTCAATTCGCCGCCGAACTAACGAAGGCCGCCTTCACGGCCTCCGGCCTCGGACTGCTGCGCGCGGCTCTGAAGGGCGAAGCCGAACTCGCCCCCCTCGCCCCCGCGGACGTCGAAGGCCGTCCCGCCAATGTCCTCCTGTGGACCCGCAACGGCTTCGAGGTGAAGATGTTTATCGACACCGAAACCAACCACCTGCGCAAGCTCAGCTACCGCGGCATGGGCATGCAGGGTCCCACTGAGACCGATGTCGTCTTCGGCCCGTACGCCCCCGCCGGAGCGCTCAAGCTCCCCGAGTCCGAAACCGTCTTCCAGAACGGCAACAAGGCCATCCAGCGCTCGCTCGCCGGCCGCGAGTTTAATCCTCCGGCCGATCCGGCGGCGTTCCGGAAGCCTGCTCAGTAAGCGTCCGCCGGGCCAGCATCGCCTGATAGTCGCGCCCCACCCCGCGCCACGCGTCGTGCTTCAGTTCCGCCGCCAGGCGGTCAATCCCGCGCTCCAGCCATGGGCCTTCCTCGACCGCGCTCCCCTCGGGCACGAAGGCCCACGCCATTCCCAACGCCACCAGCTTGCGCCCATGCCGCCGCGCGATCCATTCCAGCGCCGCGCGGGAGTAGAAAAACACATGCTGCCCGGTGAGGGGGTCCAGATACCACCAGTCCGCTCCCTGCCCTTCATACACATCTGTCGAGAACACCACCAGTTCCGCCCCCAACCCCATGATTCCTTCCAACTCCGCCGCCGGTTCCGCGAAATGTTCGAACACCTCGAACGCCGTCACGGCCCGCGGCTGTATCTCCTCCGGACGTTCTATGCGGTAAGCCGCCACGATTTCGCAATCCGCGTACCGGTCCCAGGCATGGAAGTTGAACCCTGCATCGCGCATCATCCGGCAGAAGAGTCCCCGGCCTGCCCCCCAGTCCAGGCACACATCCTCCTCGCCGATCCCGGCCGCTCTCAGCACCTCCGCCGTCAGTGCCGCGGTCAGCAGATTCCGCCGCAGGAAGCCCACATCCACGTCGAGGTTGGGCCCCCCATACACTTCCTCCAGCCAATAGGGCCTCTCCGTCTGCAGCGACCCACACTGCCCACACTCGCCGTAGCCCACCTCATGGCGCCCCCGCACCATCAGCCGGAACCGCTCCCCCACCGCCCCGCCGCACAGTCGGCATCGCTCCATCGTCAGTTCCCAAACGCCCGCACCGGATTGGTCACCATCATCAGCTCGCGGAACTCCGGCGCCACCCGCGGCAGGAACTGCTCATAGATATATGTGTAGCCGTTGAACTGCCCTCCGCCCGGCTCGCCCACCCGGTACCAGCCCGAATCGTGCGACCACAGGGTCCGCGTCAGCAGGCTTGCGTTCAACATCCAGAAGTATGCTTGCCAGTGCCGCTCGTCGCTCTTCACGCCCAGCCCGTCGAAGCTCACCCAAGCCCCCGCGCGCGCCGCATCCTCGAAGAACTGATTGTTCTTCTCGTTCTGCGCGTGCACCCACACATACTTCGCCAGCGGCAGCTTCCGCGCCTGCAGGATCTCGATGGTTTCGGCCGCCGCCGGTCCGCCGCCCGAGGTGTGGCAGGCAACCGTCAGCCCCGTCTCGAGCGACGCAATCGCCGCCGCCGCCACCACCTTCCGGTCCAATTCATGGAGCGGCGCATTGTTCACCCCGATCTTGATGAACCGGGGCTTCACTCCGTCCACGCCATTGCGCGCCTCCGCGATCCAACGCTTCGCCAAATCCAACGCTGTCTCCGTCTTCACGTACTCCGGCAGATACTTGTGGTTCACCGCCGCATACAGGCCCGTGTTGGTCCAAAGCTCGACGCCCGTTGCCTCCTGCAGCCGCAGCAGCAGCTTCGGGTCCCGCCCCAGAAACGCCGGCGTGCATTCCAGAATGCGCTTGCAGCCGAACTTCTTGACCGCTTCAATCCTCGGCCGCGCCGCCGCGAACACCTCATCGGCGTTGTACCGGGCGGGGGACACCTGATCCGCCCCGATGAAGTCCACCAGCACGTGCTCGTGCGTCAGGATCGAATTTCTGACTGTGACCGGTTCCATGGCTATTGCTTGATAATCGTTCCGTCACGCCGCCGGATCTCACCCCAGCCGCCGTTCAGCCGCTGCCGCTCGCCCTGCTCGCCAAATCCGAACGGGTACTTCGCCGCCGCCTTTTCGTCGATCTCAATGCCCCAGCCCGGCGCTTCAGTCGCCCAGAAATACCCGTTCTCCAGGCGCGGGCAGCCCTGGAACACCTCCCGCTCGCGTTCGGTGAACTGCCGCCCTTCCTGGATGCCAAAGTTGTAGCAGGCCAGGTCCAGCGCGACGTTCGCCGCATGGCCCACCGGCGACACGTCTCCGGGGCCGTGCCACGCCGTCTTCACCCCGAACAGCTCGCCAAAGGCCGCGATCTTGCGGCACGGCGTCAGCCCGCCCGCCTGCGAGATGTGGATACGGATGTAGTCGATCAGCCGCTCCGCGATCAACGGGTTCCATTCGTGAGGGCTGTTGAACAACTCGCCCATCGCCAGCGGCGTCGCGCACTGCTGCCGGATATGACGGAACCACGCGATGTCCTCCGGCGACACCGGATCCTCCACGAAGAACAGCCGGAACTTCTCGGCGTCCTTGCAGAATTTCACCGCCTGAATGGGCGAGATCCGCTCGTGCACATCGTGCAACAGCTCCACTTCGTCGCCCAGTTCCTTGCGGCACGCCTCGAATAATTGGAACGCCCGGCGGATATACGCCTCCGGCTCGAACACCGGCGCCGAATGCAGCGCTTCCACCTTCGCATCGCCGCGGCCCGACCCATAACCCGCCATCCCAGGCACGCCCACCTGGATGCGAATGTGCCGGTAGCCCTGGGCCATGTACTTCCGCGCGCTCTCGATCACCTGCGGAATCTCCGAGCCCGAGGCGTGCGCGTAGCAATCCACCGCTTCCCGGCACTTGCCGCCCAGCAACTGGTACACGGGCATGTTCGCCATCCGGCCCTTGATGTCCCACAGCGCCTGGTCCACACCGCTGATGCCGTTGTTCAACACCGGCCCGTTCCGCCAGTACGAGGAATTGTACATGGCCTGCCAGAGATCGTCGATCCGGTCCGCTGGCTTGCCCACCAGGAACGGCTTCAGGTAGCGCTCCACCGCGGGCACCACCAGGTCGGCCCGCTGCGTGTACGTCGCGCACCCGTAGCCATACAGCCCGTCCTGGTCCGTCAGGATCTTGACCACCGCCAGCCGCAACCCCGCCGGCGCGGTGGCAATCACCTGCACGTCGCGGATCTTCGGCGAAGGCAGCGCCTTCACCGCCCGGGCCGCCTGCTGCTGCGCGGCCATCATCCTCGGGGAAAGCGGCGCACCCGCCGCCAGAGCAAGAACCGATCGGCGTTTCATGGCGCCTGCTATTCTATCGCCCTTTCGTTTTTTCTCTTGACATGTTCTAGTAAGCTAGTACATTATATAACTAGATGACAGCAACGCGACAACCCGGCGCCCCGCCCTTCGCGTTCCGCCTCGACCTCGCGAGCGGCGTCCCGGTCTACCGCCAGATCATCGACCAGGTCACCGGCGGCATCGCCGCCGCCCGCCTCCGCCCCGGCGCCCAGTTGCCCACCGTCCGGCAGTTGGCCGTCGATCTCGCCGTTAATCCCAACACCGTCATGCGCGCCTACCGCGAACTCGAAATCCGCGGGATCCTCGAAACCCAGCAGGGCACCGGCACCTTCATCAGCCGCCAACCCGTCCCGGTGGACGAAGTCGAACGGCAGCGCCGTCTCGACCAGATGGTCGGCGAATTCGTCGCCCGCGCCGGAGCCGAAGGCTTTAGCGTGCGCGACCTCCTCGCTCAATTACGTGAACTCGAACCAGGCAAAGACAGGAAAGGCAAGGCAGCCTTATGAAACTTACCCTCACTCAATCCGGAATGAGCAGCATCGGCCTCGCGTTGCTGCTGGCGTTGGCTGCCGCCGGAGCCGCCGCCTCCGCGGCCCTCACGAACCCCTGGCCCCTCGCCGCCGGCCTCGCACTCGGCCTCTACGCCGTGTTCGCCATCCGGGTCGCCGACCAGTGGGAGAAGATCGCCGTCCTCCGCTTCGGCCGCTACTCCGGCCTTCGTGGCCCAGGCCTGTTCCACATCATCCCCATCGTCGAAACCGTCAGCCTCGCCGTGGACCAGCGCGTTCGCGTCGCCAGCGTCTCAGCCGAATCCACCCTCACCCGCGACACCGTCCCCGTCAACGTCGACGCCATCGTCTTCTGGCTCGTCTGGAACGCCGAGAAAGCCATCCTCGAAGTTCAGGACTTCGAGCAGGCCATCTCCCTCAGCGCCCAAACCGCCCTCCGCGAATCCATCGGCCGCCACGAACTCCACCAGATGGTCGCTGAACGCGAACTCCTCGGCCAGGAACTTCAGCGCATTCTCGACGAGAAGACCAACCCCTGGGGCATCACCGTCCAGTCCGTCGAAATCCGTGACGTTCAGATTCCCTCCCAACTCCAGGACGCCATGTCCCGTGAAGCCCAGGCCGAACGCGAACGCCGGGCCCGCACTATCCTCGGGCAGGCCGAGCAGGAGATCGCCGAAAAGTTCGCCAACGCCGCCATGACCTATCAGGACAACCCCGTCGCCCTCCACCTGCGAGCCATGAACATGCTCTACGAAGCCATCAAGGAGCGGGGGTCGATGATCATCGTTCCATCCACCGCCGTGGAGACCATGGGCCTCGGCGGAACCCTGGGCGCCGCCTCCCTCCACGGCGCCAAGCTCAGTTGACGCTTGTCGCGCAAAACACCACGATTTCCGGCGAATCGCCATAAGCACTGGCATAGTTCTGGCGATTCGTCTGGAAAACCACGATTTCGGAAGACAAGCGGAATCGCCTCCCGCGGAGATCGCGGCGATGGGGCCGACAAGCGCTGCCGTGCCGCTCGGGGTGATGCGGCGCGCGCGGTGCGGCTGCTGAGTCAGCAAACGGTAGGAAGGCTTGGGTTTCGCAGTAGGCGCTCGTCTGAGGTCAACAGAGTCAGCTTCATTTCCAACGCGGTGGCCGCGATAAAGCGGTCCGCCGGGTCGGAGTGATCAAGTGAAATGCTTCTGGACCGGAGGGCTATGGAGAAGGTCAGGGGCGCCTCGATGACGGGTAGTTCCTGCAACGCCCGGCGCACCCAGTGTCCAGGCGAATCCGCCACGGCAATCCTTCCACGTTCGACGAGCAGATGGGCCTCCCACACGCTGATGGGACTGAGCCAGAGTTCGGTCCGCACATCCTCGATCCACTCCCGCTGAGCGGAAGACAACCGTGGGTCCCCCACGAGGTACCACAGCCAGACATGGGTATCGAGCAGCGCCCGGCGGTGGCTCATTACCGGAGAGCCTCCCAATCGCCGGCGGCGACGGGCTCAATCAGATCACCCACCGGTCCGCGAAGCGTGTCGCGGAGCGAACCAAAAGCGGCCCTAGGAGCCGAGGATGCGGGCGGATAGACCACGGCCAGCGGCTTACCGTTCTTGAGAATCTGAAGCGGCTGGCCCGTGCTTCGCACCCGTTCCAGAAGGCGCAGGCAAACGGCCTTGAATTCGGAAACATTAACCTGTTCCATAATTCATTGTGGTCACCTTTAGTGACTATAGTCAACGCGCTTCTTCGAGGGAATGGGAGAAGCGTGGGGTGGATTCTCACCGCCGGGTCCAGCCAAGGCGGCCGAAGGCGAGGCCGAGGGTGCGGCCGCCGGGTTCCTGCAGGGTGCGGTTGACTTCGAGGGTGACGGTGAAGGGGGTTGTGGCGGAGAGGCCGGCGGGGAGATCCAGGTGTTGTTCGAAGGCGGCGTTGGCGGCGGTGATCCGGATCTGGCCGAGCGGCGTTTCGCCGGCCTTCAGGGTCAGGATGACGCCCTTTTCGGCCTGCTCCGGCGGGCAGTAACCGGCGACGAACAGCCGGTCGCCGGGCGCGGGGGCAGCCAGATGGACCGAGGCGCGCTGGCTCATCCAGCGGTAGTTCCCCTCCCGCGGGTGCCAGCCTTCGCCCAGATCGCGCTCGAAGGCGGGGAGGCCCGCATCAATCAGCCGAGGACGCGAGTCGAGCCAGGCGCGGGGCATGGCTGCGGTGTAGGCGCGGGTAATGTTGCGGAGCCTGAGTCCATCGACCTGATAGACGACAGCGCGGTCCCACTGCAGGGCACGGGCGGCGACATTCTGGGGAGCGACGGTTTCAGAAATCTCGCCCAGGTGCGCGTGTGAAGTAAGCGCCTGTTCCGCGCCGGGGACCAGGAAAACCTCGGGGATGCCGAGCGCGCGGTGGGGCGCGTCATAGAAGCCGCCCCAGAACAGCTCGTCGTCGAGGCCCTGGATGAGGATGAGCTTGCCGGGGTGCAGCTCATGGGCGCGCCAGATGCCTTCGGTGAGGGCCTGGATGCGGCGGCCGCGCTCGAAGTGCCAGCGGGCGGTAGCGCGTTGCACCGGCAGGGCGAAGTAGAGATGGAGGCCGACAATCGCCACCAGGCCCAAGCGCCAGAGCCAGCCGCGCGCCCACGCGTGGCTGATCAGCGCGCCCACGAGCAGCGCCAGGCCGAAGGCCGGGATGGCCAGGTAATAGACCGTGAAGTGGTCGCGCAGCGGCAGCACCGGACCGATGGCGGCGGTGAACCAGAAGATGCCGAGCGCCGGGACGCGCTGGCCCTGGCGCCAGGCATAGACGGCGAAGGCGGCCAGCACGGCAGCGAGCGTCCAACCGGCGGCTTCCCAACTCCACGCGGGGATGCGCCAGTGAGGCAGCACCATGCCTCCGGCAAGCGCGTTGCCCCAATAGCGGATGTAGGTGGGGATCATGTCGAGATCCCAATGCCGGGCGTAGGGGCCGGAGGTGGGCTTGGCGGCGACCGAGTGGTGGAGGACAAAGTAGAGCCCCGAGATGGCGAACAGGGGCAAGGTCATCATCCAGCGGCGGGGCGCGAGCAGCAGGACCACGGCCAGCGCCAGCGCGGGATAGATGATGTTCAGTTCCTGCGCGCCGAAGCCGAGGACGAAGACACCCATCTGCGCCCAAAGCCAGCGCGGCGAGCCGGTGTCCAGCGCCTTCACCAAACAGGCCAGCGCGGCCAGCAGGAAGAACGAGCAGAGCACCTGATTGAAGGCCGAAAGCCAGGAGAGCGGCGTGGCCAGCCCCGGATTGGCCAGCCAGAGGATGACGGCCGCGGAGGCGGCCAGCCGGCTGCCCGTCAGGCGGTGGATGAGCCACTGCGCGAGGGCAATATTCAGGACCATGGTCCCGATCACCCACGCGTGGAAGGGCATGGGGTTCATACCGAAGAAGCGGTAATTAAGGAGGAAGAACAGGCGCTCGCTCCACGGGCGGATGGTGCCCTGGGCGCGGGGCTCGAACAGGGCGATGAGCCAGTCGCGGAGGCCGTGGAGGTTCTGGTTCTGGCTGAGCCAGGCGAAGTCGTCCTGTTGAAACCAGGCGCGCGAGCCGTGCCAGTAGAGCCAGGCATAGGCGAGAAAGGGCGCCAGCCAGAGGGCGGCGCGGAGCGTGCGGCTCATGGTTCGACGAACCTGATGGCGGCGACGACGATTCCGAGTTCGCGACTGTCGAGAGCGCCCGGCTCGAGCCAGCGGGAGAGTTCAAAGTTGACCGTTACGCCTTCGCCGGCCAGCGCGGCGGCCGGGACCGGGGCCTGGAACTCGTGCTCGCCCGCGCCGGGGGCGCGGT
>ERZ761609.878-NODE-878-length-30818-cov-10.233365_pt1 | contig 30818 bp, 23 predicted proteins | sample MGYA00511163_ERZ761609 | MGnify/ENA primary metagenome ERZ761609 (study PRJEB28899, sample SAMN02445070) | bioreactor sludge metagenome | biome: EBPR sludge | place: Australia: Brisbane, Thorneside Wastewater Treatment Plant | collected 2011-12-16 ...
AAAAACATTCTTTGGTATGTCGGCGGGCGTCTTTGTGAAAAAAAGCGGGAGAGGGACAAGGCAGGCCTGCGCCGGGGGGAAGCAGGCGGCCGAGCCCCTCTCGCCACGTCATGCGTGCGCGTGGCGCATCGCAAGGGCATGCAGCCAGACCGGAGGGAGGGGCGGGTTTGGCGGCTGCATGCGTGAGTCTGTTCGGGGCTGTTTGCGCTGTTCGGCGGTTGCGGGGAAAAGACGCAAAACATCGCGCTCGCTCACGGCCATGCGGCCGGTCTGTGCGCGCACCATGCGCGCGGCGGCGTAGTCCGATGCGGCGCGCACTGTATATGTTTCATCCCCCTGCGGCGTGTGTATGCAAACGCAGTAAAAATCCTGTTCTTGTTCCGGCATGATGTCCCCCTGATGATTGCGGTGTGGATACAGAATGTTTTGCATGCGGCGTGCCAAACAAAAAACGCCGCGTTTTCAGCGCCGCATACAAATGCGCTGGCGCGTTTTGCAACGGGCCGCGAAAAAACATGCGCGCTTTGCAAGACTTTGTTAGTCCTTTTGCAATACAATCTAGAATTGTATGCAGAAAAACGCGCAAGGTAGAGGAATGGCGGTAGGCAGGATTTTAGTTGTGGAAGACAGTGCGGCGCTGGCGGCAACCTACGCCGATTATCTGGCGCGCGCAGGCCATGCGGCGGAGCTGGCGCCGACGCTTGCCGCTGCCGAAGCGGCGCTGCACGAACGGCATTTCGATTGCGTGCTTTTGGATATTCACCTGCCCGATGGCGAAGGCACCACACTGATGGCGGCGATGCGGCGGCAGGGACTTGCGACGCCTGTTGTCGTCTTGACGGCAGCGCCATCGGTCGATGCGGCGGTGGCCGCCATTCGCGCGGGCGCGCAGGATTACCTTTGCAAGCCTGTCAGTGCGGAGCGGCTGAACCTGACCCTCGGGCATATACTGGAGCAGCAGGCGCTGCGCCGTATCGTCAGCGACTACCGCGCGATGGAGCGCGACAGGTTTTGCGATTTTATAGGTGCATCAAGCGCCATGCAAATCGTGTACAAGCTTATCGAGAATGCGGCGCAAAGCCGCGCCCCCGTTTTTATCACGGGCGAAAGCGGTACGGGAAAAGAACTGGCCGCGCGTGCTATCCATGTCATGGGCGCGCGGCGGCATAAACCTCTCGAGGCGCTCAACTGCGCGGCCGTCCCCGGCAGTTTGATTGAAAGCGAGATTTTCGGCCACATGCGCGGCGCTTTTACAGGGGCTATATCGCGCTATATCGGCGCGGCGGAGCGCGCGCATGAAGGCACGCTATTTCTGGACGAGTTGCCGGAAATGCAGCCGGAAATGCAGTCCAAGCTGCTGCGCTTTACCCAAAGCGGCAGCTTCCGCGCGCTGGGCGCCCCGCGCGAAACATCGGTCGATGTGCGTTTTGTTTGCGCCACCAACCGCGAACCGCTGGCGGCGGTGGCCGAGGGGCATCTGCGCGAAGACCTTTATTACCGTCTGAACGTCATATCCCTGCATTTGCCGCCCCTGCGCGAGCGGGGGGATGATATTCTGCTGATTGCCGAAAATATGCTGACGCGTATGGCGGCGGAAGAAAAAAAACGCTTTACCTGTATCGGCGGCGATGCGGCGGATATGCTGCGCAGTGCGCCCTGGCCGGGCAATGTGCGCGAACTGCAAAACGTGCTGCGCCGCGCGGTTGTGATGAACGATGGCGATGTGTTGACGGCCGATATGTTGCCGCGCCCCGCGCCGCAGGCGCACACGCGCGCAGCGATACCGGAAATGCCGGCTGCTGTTGCCGCGCCAAGGCCAATGTCCACCGCGCCGTCGCTGCGGGAGAACGAGCGCAGGCATATCGAAAAAACAATCGATGAATGTGGCGGGAATATTTGCGCGGCGGCGCGCAGGCTGGGCGTCAACCCATCGACGCTGCACAGAAAAATCGGCAAATGGCGAAAAGACGACGCGGCGGCGGTGCAAAACAGCCAAACATCAGGTGTCTTGCGCGGCTGAAATTGCCGCCTTCTCGATAGCGATGGCGGCGTGCAGGCAGGCGGCGTAAAGCGCGCGCAGATTTCTATCGTGTGGATGTTCGGGACTGTCTGCGCCGCCCTGTATATGCTCTATGCGCGTAGCGGCCTGCGCGACGTTTTCGGTTTTCAGCATATCGGCGAGCGCACGCAGCGTATGCGCTTCGCGCCGCAGCGCGGCCGTATCCTGCGCCTGCCAATAACGCAGGCAGGCGGCGGCGCGGGCGCGCAGCTCTTCTGCATAAACGGGCAGCAGGCGCAGCGGAATGTCGGTGGCGGCGGGCGTGCCCTGCGGCGCGGGCTCAAAGCCCAGGCCCGATTCTGTAGCGGCGCGCAGAATCTTTTCGCGGTCGAGAGGTTTGGAAAAACAGCCGCTATATCCCGCGCCGAGTGCGCGTATCTCCGTTTCCGCATCCATAAAGCTGCTGACGGCATAAAGCGGTATGCGGCGCGGGTTATGCTGCTGGATGCTGCGGGCAAGTGTGAAGCCGTCCATCTGCGGCATGGTCAGGTCGAAAAAGGCGATGTCGTAGCACTGCGCGTGAAAAAGCGCGAGGGTTTCGCGCCCGCTGGCGGCGGCATCGGCATGAATGCCCATGCGTGCAGCGACCAGCGTAAACAGTTTGCGGTTGGTGGCGCTGTCGTCGGTGATGAGAATGCGCAAAAGACAGTCCCCCTTCATTTATTTACGCGGCAGTAAGTTTTGCGCGCTAGAATTGAGAAATGACGTATGAACAAAAAACCGTTCTGGTCGCCGATGACGATGCGCAAATGCGCCTGTCGTTGCGCTATGTGCTGGGCCGCGCCGGATATACGGTCGAGGAGGCGGTCAATGGCCGTGATGCCGTCAACCGTATTAATGCGCGCGAAGGCGGGTATGATGCCGTTTTGCTGGATATTATTATGCCCGACCAGGAAGGGATTGAAACCATTCTGCAGCTGCGCCGCACGCATCCGGATTTGCGCATCATTGCCATGTCTGGCGGGGCGCGGCTTTATGATTTCGACCCATTGAAACTGGCGCAGGATTGCGGGGCGAATTTCGTGATTGCCAAACCGTTCGAGCCCGCCGCGCTTCGCAAGCTGCTCGCGATTTGCCTTGGCGGTGCGGATTAAATTTTTGTGCGCGGCGTTTTTCATGACGCGCCATCCTGCGCGGCGGGCGGGAAGAGAAGTTCGAAAACCGTGCCTTTGAACCGCGTCGTGGTCACGATGATGCCGCCGCCTCCATCCTGCATAATCCCCTGAAGGGCGGCAAGGCCTAGCCCCGTGCCGCTGCCGACATCGCGGGTTGTAAAAAACGGCTCGAAAATCCGCACGGCTGTGTCACGCGTCATGCCTTCGCCGTCGTCTTCGACGCGGATACGCGCATAATCGCCCGCGGGAATGTACCCGTTGATAAGCGTCACGGTATCGCCCGTATTGTTGCCGCCCGATACCGCGATGCCGTTTTCATCGCCGCAGGGTACGGCGATATGTGTGCGGTCGAGCGTGACGTGAATATGCCCCGTGCGCACGCCGATGGCGTGGTCGGCGTTCAGGCAAAGGTTGACCAGCACTTGCCCGATTTGCACGGCGTCCGCGATGATGATGTCTTCGCCATTTGCTGTGTCGCGGCGGTACCCGATGCGCACCGATTTGCGGATGCAGGGTGCCAGAAGCGCGATATTTTCATCAATGACGCCATGCAGCGATATAGGCATCAGGGGCTGGCGGGAATCCGTATTGCCGCGGCGGCTATAACGCATCAGCTGCGCGACGATGCCCTGACCGCGCCGTGCGGCGGCGGTGATTTGCTTTGCCATGTCCTGCTGTTCCGGTGCGGTCATCAGGTCTTCTTCAAGCAAAACGCCAAAACCGAGAATGGCGCCGAGGATATTGTTGAAATCATGCGCGATGCCGCCCGCCAGCGTGCCGAGCGCTTCGTGCTTGCGCGCCGCGCGCAGCTCCGCCGCCTGACGGTTTAAAAGCAGGGTAAGGCGCCGCAGTTTCCAGACCAGCGCAACCAAAAGCGCCAGCAACAAGCCGCATACGGCAGGCAGATAGCCAAAAATTTCGGGCATGGGATTCCCTTCGCTGCATCTTTTATTTTATACAACTATGGGTTGCCGGACAAGCGGTGCGGCTTTCGTGCATGCCAATGTATGCAGATGTCAGGTAGCGGGGGAAGACAGTTTGAGGCCGACGATGCCGACCACAATCAGCGATGCGAAAAAAATGCGTGCCGCTGTCGCTGGTTCATGGAACAGAAAAATGCCTGCGGCTACTGCGCCTGCCGCACCGATGCCTGTCCAGATGGCATAGGCCGTGCCAATCGGCAAGGTGCGCACGGCAAGGCCGAGCAGCACCATACTGATGGCAAGACAGATGACGGTGATGATGCTGGGCACGGGGCGCGTAAAGCTTTCGCTGTATTTAAGGCCGATAGCCCAGGCGATTTCAAACAGGCCCGCGAAAAAAAGATATATCCACGCCATGGCGTCCCCCTTGTTTTATCCGGAACTAAAATAGTGATTAAATCATTTAAAATCAAAGATTTTAGGCGTCTGTTTTTTGCGGAAATCCGCGGCGCCCTGTGATAGGTTACCCGCATGGAAAAATCGGCGTCTCCATTTCTGTTTTCTATACGCAAAAAGGCTGCGGGGCGCAGCCTTGCGCTGCTTTTGTGCGCGGGGATTCTCACGGCCGCGGCAACTGTGCGGGCAGAAGTGGACTATACCCCCGTCATTACGGGCGATGCGAAAAAGGATGTTGTGAAAGAGCTGAAGCTCAATTCCTATCTTTTCCAGTTTCAGAAAAATAAACCGCTGTCGCGCGACGGTCTGGCGCGCCGCGCAGCGGATGACGTGACGCGCCTGCGCGATACCATGATTGGGCAGGGATATTACGGCGCGGATATCCGTTATAAAATCGAAGGCGCGGCGGAGCCTTATACCGTCACGCTGGATATTAAAACCGGCCCTGCTTTCACGCTGTCGTCGTATGACGTTATGTGGCTTAACAAGGCGGGGCGCAAAGCAGAGGCACCGGAGGGTATCAATACCCGCCGCATTCTGCGCAAGATAAAAGGACAGACGGCAACGCCCGCAGTGATACTGGAGCGCGAGCGCGAGATGCTGGAGGCGCTTAAACGCAGCGGCTATCCTTTGCCGGAAGTGGCGGAGCGCAAGGTTCTCGTTGACCATGCGGCGCAAAGTGCTGCTGTGACACTTTCGCTGAAAAGCGGGCAGAAGGCTGTTTTCGGCGCGGCGGATGTCACAGGCTATGACGCGGTGCGCGAAGATTTCATCCGCCGCCGCGTCGGCTGGCAAGAAGGGGATGTGTTCAATCTCGACAAAGTCGTCGATACGCGCAAGAAAATGCTGGGCACGGGATTGTTTTCCACCGTCGATATCACGCTTGAAGCCAAAGACGGCGCGCGCCGCGTACCGGCAACGATTGCCGTCAGCGAGCGCAAACCGCGCACGATTGGCGCGGGGGTATCCTATTCCACCAGCCGCAGTATCGAAGGCAAGGTTTTTTGGGAACACCGCAACCTTTGGGGCGGCGCAGAAAAAATCCGCGCCGAAGCGGATGCGGGGCTTGACAGGTACGGCATCGGCGCGGCCTTCACCAAGCCGGATTTCGGCGGCACTATCAAGCGGACGCTGAAAGCGAATACAGGTTATCGGCAGGAATTCCTCGATGCCTATGACAAGACATCGTACAACGCTGCCACATCGATTTCGCATGCCTTCACTGATGCGCTGTCCGTGAATGCAGGCGGCGGGCTTGAATTCAGTCAGGTGAAAGAAAAAGGGCAGAACGAACGGGATTTCTGGCTGTTGTCCCTGCCGCTCGGTGTTAACTACGACACGACGACAGATACGCTCGACCCTGTGCGCGGCATCCGTGCGGCAGTGAATATGACGCCGTATTTGACGATTAACCAGTCGCAGGAAACTTTTGTGATAGGCGATATTTCAGCCAGCCACTATCTGCCCATGAACGAAGAAAAAATCGTTTTCGCCAACCGCGTGAAACTCGGCGCGATTTTCGGCGAGGGCGCGGCGGGCGTGCCGGCAGATAAACGGCTTTATTCCGGCGGTGGCGGTTCGGTGCGCGGCTATGGCTATCAGTTGATTAGCCCGCTGGATGCCAACGACGACCCGACGGGGGGCCGTTTTCAGGTTGAGGTCGGCAGCGAAGTCAGGTTCCGCGTCACCGATACCATTGGCATCGTGCCCTTCGTCGAAGGCGGCCGCGTGACCGAAGATTTCGATGTGAAGGGGGACGAGCGTTTCCTCTGGGCGGCGGGTATCGGCATGCGTTACTACACGGCCGTCGGCCCCTTGCGCGCGGACATCGCCGTGCCCATCAACGGCCGTGACAAAGACGACGCGTTTCAGGTTTATTTCAGCCTCGGGCAGGCGTTTTAATGTCGGGTGAGAAACAAACAGCAGAAAACACCAAGGCCACGCGGCATTGGTTAAAAACCGGTGTGCTGGGCGCTGTGATAATGCTGCGCCATTGGCTGGCGTGGGGCTTGACCGTTCTGGCCGTTCTGTTGCTGGGTCTTTACGGTTTTATGCAGTATTTGAAAACGGACGGCGGCCGCGCATGGCTGTCGCAAACGGCATCGCGCGCGGCATCCACGCCGGATATGAAGGTCGATGTCAGCATCGGCGATATTTCGCTCACGCGGCTTTTTGTGCCGGCGCTGAAGCTTGCCGATGCCAAGGGCGTATTTCTGGAGGTCGAGGGGCTTGAACTGGGCATCTTGCCCAAAACATATATTCTGATGCGTCCCGCCCTGTCGCGCCTTGACATCGCGCGCGTGCATCTGGGGCGCCTTCCGAATATACCCGAAGATGGCGCGGCGGTGGAGACACAAAAAGCGCCCGCCGACTGGCCGCAAATTGCGGCGGAGCTGAAATCTTTCAACATCGGCGAAATACATGTTGGCGAAGCGGTGTACGGGCAGGAACAGTTTTTCAGTCTGAAAAGCAGCATCGCCCTCTCCCCGCGGCTGGCGGAAAACGATATTGATATTCTGCTGGGGGCAGCGGCAGGGCGGCAGGCGTCTGAAACCACACATGCGCATGTGCGCCTGCGTGTGGACGAAGACGAAAACCTGATAGCAGACGCCGCGCTGCGCGATGCGGCGGGGGGCATGGTCACGCGCCTGATGGGGCTGCCCGCAGGCTATGACGTCGATTTCGCGCTGCAGGGCAAGGGACCTTACCGCGACTGGCAGGGGACGGCGCAGCTCAGGCTCGGCCGTGAACTGTCGGGCAATTTCCTGCTGCGGCTGCAGGATAACCGCAGCTTGCGGGTGGAGGCCGACCTGAAAGGGCCGCAAAAAGTTGCGGTGACGGGGCATGTGACGCTGCCGCTGCAGCTTTCGCCCCCTGTATTGTCGCTGGATGAAAAAATAGCAGGCCGTTTCTCAACGGCGCTTGATTTGCGCAGCGTGACCCTGCTTTTGGGGCTGGACGACCACAGGCTTGCGGGGCGCGCGCAGCTGACCGCAGATGTCGGCGGCTCGCTGCGCCAGCCGGTGGTGGATGGCAGCGGCACGGTGCGCGATGCTTCCTACGAAAATCTGGCGGCGGGGGTGAAGCTGAGCGCGCTTCGGGCGGATATTGCGGCCACGCGCTCCGACATCCGCATCAGCGGCATTTCAGCGCGCACGGCGGGGCGCGGCACGCTGGGCGGCCATGCGGAGATTTCACTGCGCAATCCGGCACGGCCATCATTCGGTTTTGACGTGACGCTCGACAAGGCGCAGGTGCTGGGGCTGCAAAATGCGCAGGTGCAGGCGAGCGGCGCGCTGAAGGGTACGGGCGATGCGGCCTTTATGGCTATCGACGGCGATATCACCATCAACAAGGCGGAAATATATCTGGCAGGTTTCGGCAGCGGCAGCGCCGCGAGCATGCTGAATATTGTCGAGGTTAACGTGCCGCCGCATTTGCGCCGCGCCAAACGTCAGGCGGCCTTGCCGCAGGGGGCTTATCCCATCCGTCTCGACATCCGCGCCGATGCGCCGCGGGCGATTTTCGTGCGCGGGCAGGGGCTTGATTCCGAATGGTCGGCGAAAGCGCATGTGCGCGGCGAAGCAGCGGAGCCGCAGGTCGATGGCCATCTGAAACTGATACGCGGGCGGTATGAGTTTTTCGATGCGCGCATGACGTTTGACAGCGGGCTTATTGATTTCAGCGCGGGTAATCTCGACAATCCCGATTTGGATATCAAGGGCAGCATCAAGGGCAAGCAGGTGACGGCGAATGTGGCTGTCAGCGGTACGGCCATGGCGCCCGAAGTCACATTGACGTCAAACCCGGCTCTGCCGCAGGATGAAATTCTGTCGCGTGTTTTCTTCGACAAGTCAGTGACGGAGCTGACGCCGATGGAAATGGTGCGCATCGCGCAGATTATCGGCGTGATGTCGGGAAAACTGGGCGGCGGCGCCATGGACCCCATCAGCCAGCTGCGCAAAAAAGCGGGCATCGATATGTTCAGCCTCAACCGTGACGATAAAACGGGCGCGACCAGCGTATCGGTCGGCAAATATTTGTCGGACGGTGTTTATATGTCCGTTGACCAAGGGGTGAATACCGAGGGCAGCGGCGTCAAATTGCAAATCGAATTGAAACCGAATTTGCAGCTGGAAACGCGCGTCGGCAGCGACAACGACAACAGCGTCGGCATCAACTGGAAAAAAGATTACTGATTAATCAGGGTTTGCGCACGAATACCGCGACGGAGCGCGGGGCGATGCGCGCCTTTTCACCATCCTGATGGTTTTGCGGCGCGTCTTTTGGCGTGTCGGTATCCAGCACACGCTGCCATGTACCGGCATTTTGCGCAGACGGCAGCGGCATATCAATGGGCGCAGCGCTGCGGTTGAAAACAGCCATCAGGCGGCGGCCGCCATCTTTGCCTGCCGGGTTTTCGATTTTATCTTCGTCGAGCAGCATGGCGACGGTTTGCGCGCCATGCCATGCGTGATGCTTGATTTCCTGCCCCGCGGCGTCCAGCCATGTCAGGTCTTTGCGCCCGTCGCTGCCCGCTGTGCCGTGCAGAAACTCTTCGGCAGACAATGCGGGGTGCGCGGCGCGCAGGGCAGCGAGCTTTTCGGTAAAGTCCTGTAAATCTTTGCCGTCCGCGCCGATAGCGTCTTTTTCGACCCAGCCGATGCGGTTGTCCTGACAATAGGCGTTGTTGTTGCCGTGCTGGCTGTTGCCGTGTTCGTCGCCCGCCAAAATCATCGGCGTGCCCTGCGCAAGGAACAGGGTGGAAAGCATATTGCGCTTTGTTTTTTCGCGCGCGGATTTGATGGCGGCGTCTTCGGTCGCGCCTTCGTTTCCGTGGTTGAAGCTGTTGTTGTTGTCGTTGCCGTCGCGGTTATTCTCGCCGTTGGCTTCGTTGTGTTTGGTATTGTAAGAAACAACATCATGCAGCGGAAATCCGTCATGGCAGGTTACCATGTTGACGGTATCCTGCGGCTTGCGGCCGCTTTTGTCGAACTGCGGGGCGGAGGCGGCAAGGCGCGTGGCCAGCGCGGCAGCCGCATCGTCGTCACCGCGCCAGAATTTGCGTACATCGTCGCGGAACTTGTCGTTCCATTCCTGCCAGCCTGCGGGGAAATTGCCGAGCTGGTATCCGCCCGCGCCGATGTCCCACGGCTCTGCAATCAGTTTGATTTTGGATAGAACGGGGTCTGCAGCGACTTCTTTGAAAAAAGCGGCTTCGGAGGTGAAGGCGTAAGGCTCACGCCCGAGAACAGGGGCAAGGTCAAAACGGAAGCCGTCAATGCCGTATGTCTCTACCCAGTGGCGCAGGCAATCCAGCGCCATGCGCCGCGTACCTGCATCGGCAAGGTCGAGCGTATTGCCGCAGCCCGTTTCATCAACGTATTTGCCGCTGTCAGCGGCCTGCGATTTGTAATAGCTGGCGTTATCGAGCCCGCGCAGCGAGAGTGCGGGCGCATGCGCAGGGCCTTCGGCCGTGTGGTTGAATACGACGTCGAGAATAACCTCGATACCCGCGCGGTGCAGGCTATCGACCATATCCCTGAATTCGCCGCGTACGTTTTGCGGGTCGCGGGCGTATGACGGCTCCGGTGCGAAGGGGGCGACAGTGTCATAGCCCCAGTAATTGGCAAGGCCGAGGTTTTCCAGCCGCTCGTCCGCCAGTTTCGCGGCGACGGGCAGCAGCTCGACCGCTGTGATATTGAATTTTTTGAGATAGGCAATCGTTTCGGGCGCTGCGAGACCTGCATAAGTGCCGCGCTGCTCCGGCGGCAGGGTATCGTCCAGCATGGTCATGCCCTTGGGGTGCATTTCCATGACAACGGTTTTGTTTTTCGCTGTGGCGGGATGCGCCGTCGCAGGGGCGTCCAGTGCGGCGGGCACGCGTGCCTTGAGCATCGATGGCGCGCTGTCTGCGCCCGCCTCCGTCATCGCGCTATCCCATTTGACGTTGCCGACGAGTTCCTCGGCATAAGGGTCGAGCAGCAATTTTTGCGGATTGAAACGGTGGCCGTTTGCGGCATCATCCGGCCCGTGCGCGCGCAGGCCGTAAACCTGCCCGGCCTTCAGCCCCGGAATATAGCCATGATGCACGTCGCCCGTGCGGGCGGGCAGGGCGATGCGGGCGGTTTCGGTTTTACCGTCTTCGCTAAAAAGGCAAATTTCGATTTTTTCCGCATGGCGCGATTGCACGGCGAAATTGACGCCGTGGCCGTCGTGATGCGCACCGAGTTTATCTGCGTGGCCTTTTTCGATGTTGCCGTGATGGCTTGTCATCGTCTGCGTCCCTGCGGGATTTGATAGCGTTGGTAAACGGATATCAAACCGTAACACAGGCAAAACGGCATAGCCAGCCGCCGCGGGTCAAAAAAACGCTGACGCGGCGCAGCATTTTGCTGCGTCGCAAAAATACAAAAGATGTGGATAAACTTAGGGCGCGGCGGCTTTGGCGGTTTGTTTTTGCGCAGGCGCAGCAGGTGCGGGGGCATTGCCGTCGGGCTTTTGCGCTTCTTGCATGATGCTGCTCAGGGCTTTGCCGGATGTGGCCTTGCCGGCATCGGACGTCAGCTCGCCGCCGACCACGAATTGCAAGAACCCTGCGAGGGTTTTATTGCTGTTGGCGAGCGCCGGATTTTCCTCGCTAAGCAGCGTGGTCATTTTGCGGCTGTAGGTAAAATCGGTACCGGTCGAGGGGCCGAGGTCGGCATCGCTCATCAGTGTGCACATGGCCAGCAGCGCGGGGCTGCGCGCCATATCGGCCAGCTCCGCGGGCAGCGCGGCGGCGTTGCCTTGCGCGGCGGTTTTCAAAAGACTGTGCGGGCTTTTGCCGCCCTGCGGCGCGCTGATGTCGGTGATGCGTATCATCACGCGCACGTCTTCCTGGTCGCGGGCATTCATGCCTGCCAGCTGCATGAAAGGTTCAATCGCGGAAATCGCCTTGTTTTCGAGGCGGTATTGCTGATGGCTTTCGGGGCCGGTCAGCGAATTGGTTTTGCCGTCGTGCATCAGGTCATGTCCCGCCGCGGCCAGCAGACATTTGCCAAGGTCGTCGGCTTCCAGCAACACGGCGCCCGCTTTACCGCTGGCGGCCAGTTCGTTGTGAGTATTGCAAAGCCGCGCGATGCTGGCAGTGACTTCGCGGAAATGGTGGTTGCTGTGATAGGGGTTGTCGTTATCGACTTCGGCGGCGAGGCCGGCCATCACGGCGGCCTTCAGCTGGCGGTTGTCGGCGGGAATGTCGAAATGCTGCGCGGCGGCGCAGATGATGGCGGCGGTGCTGGGCGGATTGTCGCGCCATTTGTCGAACAGTGCCGCGACCTTCGCGCCGTTATCATCCCCGCCCGCGGCAGAGACGGAGCCGAATAAAACGCCCGCGTCTTCTTTCAAGCTTTTCATGTCGCCATCGAATTTGCGCACTGTATTAATCGCACTGTTGACCAGTTCGTCGCGGCGGAAAGTGTTTTTGAAAAAACTGTCATCCTGCGCGGCGATGCTGGCGGCGGATTTTTCGATGAGCTCTTTGTAATCCATGTGACGCGCGCCGCCCTTCGCCAAATAAAAAAGTAAAAAACAGAAACGGTGTTTCCTATGCCTAGCGCGCTTGCGGGGGTTTCGAAACAAAAAACGTATCCGAAACAGCCGTTTAAAAATCCCGCGCCGCGCAGGCTTGTCTGCACCAAGATAGCCATATCCTAGCGAAAAAGCCTTAATCTTATGTTAATCTAAGGATTAGAAACGGTTGTCGATATGGGGCAGGGTCGCCCACCAGCGGCGCAGGAGCTGTTTCTGGGTCATCAGGCGCTGGTAATGCAGGTGCAGGTGGGGCTGGCGGTTCATGGCGGCGCGGATACGGGCAGCCTTATCGGGGTCGAGCTGGTCATCGACCAGGGCTTCGATATCCTGTGCTGTAATCCTTGCTTCGCGCATCTTGCGGCCTTGTTGTTGTATTTATTGGGTTTTTCCCCAAGCCTTACCTAGCTAACGCCATGATATGGCACAAAGTTCCGCTGAACCTTTGGGGGGCTGGGGCGTTGGTTTGGTGACTGACAACAAAAAAAGGAGGTGCGAGATGTTAAGAGCCGCCCTTGGATTCCTCATTTTGGCCGTTATCGCCGGCGTGCTGGGCTTTGGCGGGATTGCCGCCCTGTCGGTGGACATCGCCCGTATTCTGGTCATCGTGTTCCTGCTGCTGTTTGTGGTGGCGATGGTCATGCATGCGCTTAGGGGGCGTGCGCCGCCGGTGTAAGCCGTTTTTGCAGCCTATGACAAATGGGCGCGGGTTTTTTGCCAAACCCGCGCCCAAAGTCGTTAAAATGGCCGGAATCAGGTAAGCCATCGGGCAAACTATCAGGCAATACGCCTTTCCAACCGTGCGGATGATGACGTGACTTTTTTCAGGCAATACGGCGCCACAATTATTTTCTCTTTGCTGCTGGTCGCGGCCTTGGGGCTTTTGGGCGCGTTTTTCTACAAGGGCACGCAGTCCATCAACCGCGGCATGGACGGCATAGAGCAAAGCCATACCGTTATCGTGCGCAATCAGGAACTGGCCGTGCTGGTGGAGCGCATGACCGCGCAGCAGCAGGCCTATGTCCTGAGCGGGGAGGAGCGTTTCAACGCCGCCTATGATTTTAACAAGGGGCAGGTCAGCAACCGCATCGCCGATTTGAACGCGCTGATGCGCCAGAATACGGCGCAGGTCAGCCGATTGAACGAGCTGCAACATCATTTTCTGTTGCTGACCGAGCGTCTGGATGAAATGGCGCTGGTATCGCGGGCCGAGCGCGCACAGGCGGCGCAGCAGGCCGGACAGCCGCAGGCGGATGCCGATAAGAAGGCCGGCGGCACAGCGGGCAAGGGTGCGAAAAATACCAAGCAAAACGTAGCAGACAAACCCAAAGAAGAAGTAAAGCCGGTTTACAACCTGCCCCCGCCGCCACCGCCGCGCCCGATGCCGGCGATGGATACCATCGAGGCGCCGCGCGAAAACTTCGCCCGCGTCAGCGGCGAGATTATCGCGGACGAGCAATTAACGCTAAAACGCCGCAGTGAAACGCTGGAACAACAGCGCCGTTTTTACCGCATGTCGGTGGCGGCGGGGGCGGCCGGTATTGCGCTGGTGTTTCTGGTGGGCGTTGTTTACCTGTCGCGCCAGCCGCAGCCAAGCGCGGCGGCGCAGCTGGACAGCAGCGGCGCGGAGGAAATGTTCCGCCTTGCGATTGAAGGCTCCAACGACGGTATTTTCGAGTGGAACCTCGACAAGGAAACAGCCGATTATTCGTCTCAGTTCTGGGCGATGCTGGGGTATGAAAAAGACAAATTTGCGCAGACCATGCAGGCCTTCCGCGACATCCTGCACCCCGAAGACCGCGAGCGGGTGCTCAGCCATCTGGAGCGTTATCTGAGCGGCGAGCTGCCGGATTACCTGATTATCTTCCGCATGCGCCACAAATCCGGTCGCTGGGTCTGGATTAACGCGCGCGGCAAGGCGCTTTATGATGACAAGGGACGCCCCTACCGCATGGTCGGTGCGCATACCGACATCAGCCATATCAAGGCCTACGAGGAAAAGCTGCAAAAAGCGAAGGAAACGGCGGAAAAAGCCAGCCGTGCCAAAACCGATTTTCTTGCGCACATGAGCCATGAAATTCGCACGCCCCTGACAGCCATCAGCGGCATTGCGGAGATTTTCGAGAAGTACCAGGGCAACCTCGACCCCAAGCAGCAGCAGCTGGTGCGCACGCTGAATTCCAGCACGCAATCGCTGAAGGAGCTGGTGAGCGACATCCTCGACTTCTCCAAAATCGAAAGCGGGGAGCTGGAGCTGGAAGAAAGCCCCTTCAGCCTGCAAAATCTGTTCGAACAGGTCATCAGCATCGTGTCCGTCAAGGCGCAGGAAAAAAGTATCGATTTCCGTTTTGACTACGACGATGTGCGCCGCCAGCGCATCATGGGTGACCGTGCGCGCCTGCGGCAAATTCTTATCAACCTTGTCGGCAATGCGGTGAAATTCACCGACAAGGGCAGCGTCGATATTACCGCCACGCGCACCTTGAAAAATGGCGAGCCGTATTTGCGTATCGACGTGCGCGATACCGGCATCGGCATCGATTCAAAACACTTCGACATGATTTTCGAGCGCTTTAAACAGGCGGATTCATCCGTGTCGCGCAAATATGGCGGTACGGGCCTTGGCCTGCCGATTTCGCAGCGGCTGGCACGCCTGATGGGCGGCAATATCACGGTCGAAAGCGCGATTGGCAAAGGCTCCACCTTCACCCTCATGCTGCCCGTGCGGCAGGAAGAGGAAATCGCCGAGGTCGAAAGCGAGCAGAGCCTCAGCCACAGCCTGAGCGAAACCATACGCGAACAGGGCGTAAAGGCGCAAAAGCGTATTCTGCTGGTCGAGGATTACGAAGGCAACGTGGTACTGCTCAGCTTCCTGCTCGACAATATCGGCTGCCCTTATGATGTTGCGCGCACGGGGCTTGAGGCGCTGAACATGTGGAAACAGCGCGCCTACGACGTCATTTTGATGGACGTGCAGATGCCGGAAATGGACGGCTTTACCGCCACTGCCCAAATCCGCCGTATGGAGCAGGAAAAATCCCTGCCGCGCACCCCCATCATCGGCATGACAGCGCATGCGCTGGTGGGCGACAAGGAAAAGTGCATCGAGGCCGGGATGGATTCATACCTGCCCAAGCCGATTGTCGAGATAGACCTCAAAGCCAAAATCGCCGAATACCTCGACGCCAAAAAACGCGTGGCGTGATTTTTTATCGGCAATTATCCTTTTGTCGTGGGTGGCTTGTCATACCGGCGCAGGCCGGTACCCAGCCAAAGCCGACAGGTCTGAATTTATAAAAAGCGCTTCGCGCACTGGATACCGGCCTGCGCCGGTATGACGACAATCTTTTATCGGCGTGAATAGAACAATACCTTTGGCGTAAATATAACAACGCCCGGCAGGGGGATGCCGGGCGCTGCTGAGGGATGGTCTGTGGTGAGAGTGGTAAGTAAGGGCTTGGTGATAAAATCAGGTCTGCTTATGCCGTATTCATTACAGCGCTTTACGCTGCATTCATCATCGCATTGCGGACGTGCTGGATGCGGCCCAGCGGCGCCTGCGCCGGCATGGCAACGGTTTCGTCGGCAAACGGATGGTCCATCAGCTGCTGAAGCGCAGAGCGGGCGCGCGACAGGCGGGAGCGGACGGTGCCAACCGGGATTTGCAGGAATTCCGATACTTCCTCATAACGCATGCCTTTGATGCAAACGAGGATGAGCATTTCGCGGTGTTCCTTGCTCAGGCGTTGCATGGCCTGACGTACCAGCCCGAGGTCAACCGTCGTTTCCTGCGCGGCTTCGACGGAAGACGCCATGATATGCGGTTCGGGGTCGTACTGGCTCTCGAATTTCTTTTTGCGGCGATAGCCGGTGACGAAAAGATTGAACATGATTTTCGACGTCCAGCTGAACAGGTTCGTGTTCTCTTCGAAGAGCTCCTGTTTTTCAATCGCGCGCAGCAGCGTGGATTGAACAAGGTCTTCCGCCTCGTGCACGTTACGCGTCAACCGCAGAGCGAACTTGCGGAGGTTGGGCATTTCGTGTACCAGTTCTTCGTGTTTGAACATGTAAAAGCTCCTTGTGATTTGCCTTACATCTTCAAGCCTATGCCCCGTCTGTAGCCGCTGTTTGGCAGCTGTGTAACGGATGTGAAAATTTTTGTTTCTGTTTTGTAACAAAAGGCATAATCTGTAAAAAATTCTGATATTTCAGGGTTTTAATTTTGCATAAGAGGCGGCTGTGTTACACAAAGGTACCGTTCTGACCGTCGATGATGACGCCGATTTGCAGGTGGTGATGCGTCATTACCTCGAAGCGGAGGGGTACCAGATTCTTTCCGCCCAAAGCGGGGCGGAGATGCTGAACAAGCTTGAAACCGCCAGCCCCGATATTATCCTTCTCGACCTTATCCTGCCCGATAACGACGGCCTTGCGCTTTTGAGCCAAATTCGCAGCAAGAGCAGCGCGGCGGTCATCGTTGTCAGTGGCAAGGACGAAACGGCGGACCGCATCGTCGGGCTTGAAATGGGCGCGGATGATTACCTGACCAAGCCGTTTGAAATGCGTGAACTGTCGGCGCGTATCAAGGCCGTATTGCGCCGCACGTCCGGTGCCGACGCCCCTGCGAACGACAAGGCGGCAGCCGGTGGCGGGCTTGCGAAAGCGGCGCGTATTTTGTTTGGCGGCTGGGTACTCGACCGCCGCCAATACCAGCTGTTTGATGCCGAAGGCAAAACGGCGGATTTGACCAGCGGGGAATTTCGTCTGCTCGAAGCCTTGGTTAGCGCACCCAACCGCGTGCTGAGCCGCGAGCAATTGTTCGAACTGACGCGCGGCGGCGAGTTTGACACCTATGACCGCGCCATCGACATTCAAATCGCGCGTATCCGCAAAAAATTGCAGGACGACCCGAAAAATCCGGATTTGATTAAAACCGTGCGCGGCGTGGGCTATATGTTCACAGGCGATGCGAAGGCATCGGAATAAAAAAGCTACCAAAACGCCGGAATAAAAACGGCGCAGCTATCCGTATAAACTTCCCCATATCCAAAATAGGAGGAAGGCGCCACGACGAAACTCAGGGCGCCTTCCCGGAAACATGCGCGCGTGTCAGAGTTCGCCCGCACGTTCCCTTACGATAACAGCCAGCGGGCAACCTTGGGCAGCTCGCGGCCGTAATCTTAATTGTCCTACGCGTATATTTTTATGAGGTTCCGTATTTTAATATTTTCCGTGTGCTCAAAAAAAACTAAAAAATGCCTTTAAAAACTGCCATTTTTCAATGGTAGAATTGATATGGAATGTACGGGGGCACTTTTCAAGCCCCTATGCGTTAGACTTGCGAAGGGGATACTTAAAAAACCACGACGAAAAGGAGCAATCACATGATACGCAAAGAAAAAAGCATGAAAAAAGCATGCGCCGTTATCGCGGCGCTGGCCATGACGGTGTCTTTTGGCGCGGCGTCCATGGCCGAACAACCCGCAGAACAGGCGGCAGCGGCCGAACAAAAAGTTGTGAAGCAGCGCGTAGAAACCATCACGACCACGCGCCAGATTTTGCCGCCGACGGGTACGCGTCTTGTGAATCTGATGGATTTCGATGCGAATAATGACGGCGTTCTTTCCACGCGCGAAGTGGGGGAGATGCTGTTCAAACTGTTCGATTCCGACGGCAATATGCTTATCGACAATCAGGAATTTGAAAAGCGCAACGTCATGAGCCTTGTCCCCATGGAAAAAGAAACCGTGGTGCAATACGACTTTGACAACGACGGTCTGGCCGACAAAGTCGAACGCGCGCATGAAACCTTCATGAAAAAAACCCAGCTCAGCCGTTTTGATATGGTGGGCGAAGGCATCTCGCCGCATGATTTCATGGGTAAAAGCTTCATGCTGGTCGATATTGACCGCAGCCGTTTTGTTGAAATCAACGAATGGCGCGGCGCTTATGATGCGCTGATTAATCAGCAAAACCAGAAGCAGGTTTATTTCAACCGCTAAGCCGCATTTCCGCGAAAACCCCGCGCCCGAAACGGCGCGGGGTTTTTGTTTGTGAACGAAACGCATGCCCGTGCGTTGGCAGAAGGAAGAAGAAAAAGCAAAAAAGCAAAAGGAGACGACACATGAAAACGGTACGCACATCTTTCGCCAAGGCCGCGCGTAAGCAAACCCCCGCCGCATCCGCGCGCAGCGCGGCCTTTACAGCCTCCGTGCGCAGCGCGGCTTTTACAGCATCCGCGCTGGCGGTGCTGTGTCTTTTGACTTTGGGCGCGTGCAGCGATATGAGCCGCACGCAGCAGCGCACGCTGTCGGGCGCGGCGATTGGCGCTGGCGTGGGCACGGTCGGTACCGTCGTGACGGGCGGCTGCGTCAGCTGCGGCGCGGCGATTGGCGCGGGCGTCGGGGCGGGCGCCGGTTACGCCATCGACAAGATGGAAAAATAATCCGTACGGCCGCGCCGGAAGCCAGATGTTTTGCATAACGGGCGGATAATTTCGGCGCGGCTTCATTAGAAACTGTATCCGAATACCCTCGGCTGTTAATATATCTCCGCAGTTTATTTTGATTATCAATAGCGAATGCGGAGAAGCGGCATGGCGGTTATTACGGGCACGAACGGCGACGATATTCTGAACGGCACGCCGACGGCAGATAAAATTTCCGGCCTCGCAGGCAACGACACGCTGAACGGCGGCGACGGTAACGACACGCTCGACGGCGGTCTTGGCGCCGATACCATGGTCGGCGGTCTTGGCGATGATATTTACATCGTCGATGATGCTGGCGACGTCGTCACCGAAAACGCAGGCGAAGGCCGCGACCGTGTGCAGGCTTCCATCTCCTACGCGCTGACGGCGGAGGTCGAGGATTTGACGCTGACGGGCAGCGCGGCGATTGACGCCACGGGCAATGCCCTTGCCAATACGATTATCGGCAACGCAGGCGCAAACCGTATCGACGGCGGCGCGGGCGCGGATTACATGGACGGCGGCAAGGGCGACGATACCTATGTCGTCGATGACGCGGGCGATTTTATCAAGGATGGCGGCGGTGTTGATACGGTGGAGGCCTCCGTTTCATGGACGCTGGCCAGCGGGCTTGAAATACTTGCGCTGACGGGCGTTGCCGACCTGAACGGTACGGGCAATACGTCCGTGAACACCCTTATCGGCAATGACGGCAATAACACCCTCGACGGCGGCAAGGGCAAGGACACCTTCATCGGCGGGCTGGGCGATGATACCTACATCGTCGAAACCGCGGGCGATACGATTATCGAACAGCCGGGCGAGGGTACGGATACGGTGCAAAGCGCCATCACATGGACGCTGGGCGACAACCTTGAAAACCTGACACTGACGGGTACCGGCAAAATCCATGCCTTCGGCAATGCGCTGGATAACGTGCTGACGGGCAACGGTGCGGACAATACGCTGTCGGGCGGTGCGGGCAACGATACGCTCGATGGCGGCGGCGGCAAGGATACGCTCATCGGCGGGCTTGGCGATGATACCTATATCGTCAATGACCTTGTGGCTGTGATTGTGGAGCAGGCGGGCGAGGGCGTCGATACCGTAGAGACCACGGTCACGCGTACGCTGGGCGCCAACCTTGAAAACCTTGTGCTGGCCGGCACCGAAGCCATCAATGGCATCGGTAACGACGCTGTCAACGTCATCACGGGCAACACGGCGGACAATACCATCGACGGCGGTATCGGTGCCGACACCATGCAGGGCGGCGCGGGCAACGACGTTTACATCGTCGATAACGCGGGCGATGTGGTGGTCGAACTTGTCAACGAAGGCACGCTGGACACCGTGCGCTCCAGCATTTCCTATACGCTGGGCGCCAACGTCGAAAATCTTGTGCTGACGGGCACGGACAATATCGACGGCACGGGCAACGGCCTTGTCAATACGCTGGTCGGTAACGAAGGCATCAATACCCTGGCCGGCGGCGCTGAGGGCGATTACTATATCATCCGCAATGCGGCGAGTGTGATTGTCGAGTTGGCGGGGCAGGGGACGGATACGGTCGAAACGTCTTTCAGCTACACGCTCGGCGCCAATCTTGAAAACCTGACGCTGACGGGCACGGACCGTATCAATGCAACGGGCAATGGCGAAGTGAACATGCTGCGCGGGAACAGCGCGGCGAATACGCTCGATGGTCTTGCGGGCGCGGATACTATGTATGGTGGCGCGGGTGACGATGTTTATATCGTCGATAACGATGACGACCTTGCGATTGAGGCGGACGGGGAGGGGGAAGATACGGTTATCTCCTCCGTCAGCTATGAACTGGATGCGGCGGTCGAAAACCTGATACTGACCGGTGTTGCCGATTTGAACGGCACGGGCAACGACCTTGTCAACAGCATTACCGGCAACGACGGCAATAACATCCTTGATGGCGGCGCTGGCGCGGATATTCTTGTTGGCGGGCTGGGCGACGATACCTATGTCGTCGATGACATCGGCGATGCGCTGGTGGATACGGGCGGCATCGATACGGTGCAGTCGGAGGTGAACTGGACGCTGACCGCGGGTTTTGAGCACCTGACACTTATCGGCAGCGACAACGTCAATGCGACGGGCAATGCAGGCGACAATACCCTGACGGGGAACGGCGGTAACAATACGCTCGACGGCGGCGGCGGCACGGATGAAATGCTGGGCGGTGCGGGCGATGATACCTATATCGTCGATAGCGCGGGCGATACCGTTACTGAAAATGCAGACGAGGGAATTGATACAGTCGTTTCATCCATCAGCTATACGCTGGGTGCAAACGTCGAAAACCTGCGTCTGGCGGGCAATGCGGCCATCGACGGCACGGGCAATGGGCTCGACAATACCCTTGCGGGCAACCGCGCGGTGAATACGCTGTCGGGCGGTGCGGGCAACGATACCTATGTCATCGACAATCTTGACGACGTTGTGGTTGAAGGTGCAGGCGCGGGCACGGATACCGTGCGCGCGAGCATTTCGTACACGCTGGGTGCCAACCTTGAAAACCTTGTGCTGACCGGCATTTCCGCCCTGAGTGGGACGGGTAACGCGCTTGATAACGTCATGACGGGTAACGAGGGGAATAACACGCTTTCCGGCGGCGGCGGCAATGACACCATTGATGGCGGCGGGGGCGTGGATGTGATGTCCGGCGGCAGCGGCGATGATACATTCTACGTTGATAACGCCAAAGATACCGTCATTGAAAACGTGGGCGAAGGCAATGACACCGTCATATCGACGGTCAGCTGGACGCTGGGGGCTAACTTTGAAAATCTGACACTGGATGGCACCGAAGACATCAACGGTACGGGCAACGCGCTTGCGAATGCGATTACAGGCAACAGCGGCGACAACACCATCGACGGCGGCGCGGGGGCGGACGTGATGGATGGCGGCGGCAGCGGCGATGACGTTTTCTTTGTCGATAACGCAGGTGACGCTGTCATTGCGGGCGGCGGCTACGACAAGATTTATTCTTCCGTCGATTGGGCGATGGGCGCGGACGAGGATGAGGTTATTCTCACGGGCGCGGCTGTCACGGCCAGCGGCAACGCGATTGACAACGTGCTGCGCGGCAATGCGCAGGCGAATGACCTTTCCGGCGGCGGCGGCAACGATGAGTTGTACGGCGATGCGGGCGACGACCAGCTGGACGGCGGCGCGGGCGACGATACGCTTGACGGCGGCGCGGGTATTGACGTGCTGACGGGCGGCGACGGCGATGACGCCTACTATGTCGATAACGGCCTCGACCTGATTATCGAGGCGCTGGACGAAGGCGAAGACACCGTCTATGCCCGCGCGACCTATACGCTGGGCGCGAATATCGAACATTTGTATTTGCAGGGCACGGCCAATATCAACGGCACGGGCAACGCGCTTGATAACCACATCAAGGGCAATGACGGCCGCAACACGCTGACGGGCGCAGATGGCAACGATACGCTCGACGGCGGCGCGGGCGCGGACCGCCTGCTGGGCGGTGCGGGCGATGATACTTACATCGTCGATAACGCCGACGATGTGATACAGGAATTTTTCGGCGAAGGCATCGATACGGTCGAAGCGTCTGTGAGCTATACGCTTTCCGGCCATGTCGATAACCTGACCCTGACGGGCGAAGCCGCCATCAACGGCACGGGCAACGGTCTTGCCAACGTCATGACGGGCAACAGCGGCGTGAATATCCTCGATGGCGGCGATGGCGACGATACCATCGACGGCGGCGAAGGTGCCGATACCATGATTGGCGGCGCGGGCAGCGACCTGTTTTATGTGGATGACGAAGCAGACGTTGTGACCGATAACAGCGGCGCGGCGGACAAGGTCATCAGCACGGTCAGCTATACCCTCGGCGCTGGTATCGAGATACTAGAGCTCGGCGATACGGCCGGCATCGACGGCACGGGCAACAGCCTCGACAACACGCTTATCGGCAATACCGGCGACAACCGTCTGGATGGCGCCGCCGGTCGCGACACGATGGTGGGGGGCGATGGCAACGATACCTATGTTGTCGATAACGAAAACGATGTTGTCAGTGAAGATGCCGCCAATATCGGCTCCGCACTTAATTTCTCTTACGTCGTAAACAATATTACGATTACGGTCGCAAGCAGCGTGCAGCTGGATATCATCGAAAGCTCCGTCAGCTATACCCTGCCCGACAACGTCGAGGTTCTGCGCCTGACGGGCACGGGCAGCACCAACGGTTTCGGCAACGACGGCGACAATATTATCGCGGGCAGTTCGGGGACGAATACCATGCGCGGCGGTCTTGGCGATGATTACTACATCGTCACCAGCACCAAGCATACTGTTGTCGAACAGGTGGGCGAGGGTACGGATACCGTCGCCACCACTATCAACTACACGCTCGGCGACAATCTCGAGCGTCTTGTGCTGATTGAAGGGGCGGGCAAGATTAACGGCACGGGCAACAGCCTGAATAACTATATGGAGGGCAACGAAGCCGCCAATACCCTGACCGGCGGTAATGGCGATGACATTTACAAAGTCGGCGCAGGTGACGTGATTATCGAACGCGCGGGCGAAGGCACTGACAGTGTGATTGCCACCGTCAGCTGGACGCTGGGCGCGCATATCGAAGAGCTTTATCTCGACGAGGAAAGCGGCGATATCAATGGCACGGGCAATACCCTTGATAACTATATGGAAGGTAACAGCGGCAACAACACGCTGGACGGCGGTGCGGGCGAAGACATCATGCTCGGCTTCGAAGGCGACGATACCTATGTCGTTGACGATGTGAATGACTTGCTTTTTGAAAACGCGAACGAAGGTGAAGATACCGTCATTTCGTCCGTCAGCTGGACGCTGGGCGGCAACTTCGAACACCTGACATTGACGGGCACTGGCAACATCGACGGTACGGGCAATATTTGGAACAACACCCTGACAGGAAATGCTGGAAGCAACACGCTGACGGGCGGCGATGGTGATGACGTTTACATAGTGCAGGGCAACAGCGATGCCGTAGTTGAAAACGCGGGCGAGGGCATTGACCATGTCATTTCCAGTGCCAGCTATACCCTGTCTGCAAACGTCGAAAATCTGACATTGACGGGCAGCGCGCGTTTGCGCGGTGTGGGCAATACCCTTGCCAACGTCCTGACCAGCAACGGCGCGGGCAGCACGCTCGAAGGCGGCCTTGGCGATGACACTTATTACGTCAGCAACGCCAAGGATATTGTCAACGAAGATGCAGCTGCGGGTTTTGACCGCGTTTTCAGCTCGGCCACGTTTAAAATCGGCGCAAATGTCGAATATATCGAGCTGACGGGCGAGGCGAATATCAATGCCACCGGCAATGACGGCGACAATATCATCATCGGTAACGGCGGGCGCAATACGCTGATTGGCGGCGCGGGCAACGACACGCTGGAAGGCGGCGAAGGCGCCGACTACATGGATGGCGGTACGGGCGACGATGAATATTGGGTCGATGACGAAGGCGACAGAATCCGCGACGGTGGCGGTATCGATACGGTTTATAGCGAAGTGAGTTTCACGCTCGACAAGAGCCTCGAAAACCTGACGCTGACGGATGGCGACATTAACGGCACAGGCAACAGCCTGAACAACACCATCATCGGCAGCGATGGCAATAATATCATCGATGGCGGCAGCGGCGCGGATTACATGGATGGCGGCGGCGGCGATGATACTTTTTACGTCGATAACATCGGCGATGTGATTGTGGATAGCACCGGCACGGCAGACCATGTCTTCTCCAGTGTCACCTTTACGCTGGGCGGTTCCATAGAAAATCTAACGCTGACCGGAAAAGCGGCTGTGAACGGCACGGGCAACGGCGGCGACAATATCATCACCGGCAATGACGGCGCCAACGTGCTGTTCGGTCTGGGCGGCGCCGATACCATCGACGGTGGGCGCGGTGCAGATACCATGGTGGGCGGCGCGGGCGATGATACTTATTACATCGACAATACCAAAGACGTCATTCTGGAAGAATTCGGCGAGGGCGTCGATTCCGTTTTCAGTGCTGTGTCCTATACGCTCGGCGATTATGTTGAAAACGTGACCTTGACGGGCAAATCCTCCCTGTCGGCTACGGGCAACAGCGGCGACAACGTGATTGTCGGCAATACCGGCGGCAATATTTTGATGGGCGGCGCTGGCAACGACGTTCTTGATGGCGGCGCTGGCAATGACAAAATGACCGGCGGGCTGGGCGATGATACTTACTACATCGACAGCACGAAGGACGTCGTGACAGAACTGGCGGGCGAGGGGATTGATACCGTTTATTCAACCCTCAACTATGTCCTTGGCGATAACCTTGAAAATCTGACGTTACTGGGCGAGGCGAATATCAACGCCACCGGCAACGCCGCGGGCAATACGCTGGTCGGCAACGACGGCAATAACGTGCTGGATGGCGGCGCGGGGATTGACCGCATGCGCGGCGGTCTTGGCGATGATACCTATTACGTCGATAACGCGGGCGATAACGTTATTGAATTCGCGGACGAAGGTATTGATACGGTTTATAGCAGCGTCGATTACGACCTGTTCGTCAATCTTGAAAACTTGTACCTGACAGGCAGCGCCGACATCAACGGTGCGGGCAATACGCGCGATAACACGCTGTTTGGAAATGCGGGCGTGAATACGCTGTTCGGTTATGACGGTAACGATTTCCTCGATGGTGGCCTTGGTGCGGATACGCTCATCGGCGGTGCGGGCGATGATATTTATATCGTCGATAGCGCGCTTGACGAAATTGTGGAGCTGGCAGACGAAGGCATCGACACCGTGCGCGCATCCGCAAGCCATACGCTCGGCTTCCAGATTGAAAATCTGGAGCTGACGGGCAAGCTGGCCATCAACGGTACGGGCAACGCGCTCGACAATGCGATTATCGGCAATGCGGGGGTGAATATCCTCGATGGCGGCGATGGTAACGATAATCTGGATGGCGGCGCGGGTGCGGATACGCTCATCGGCGGCCTTGGCGATGATACCTATGTCGTCGATAACAAAAAAGACATCATCATCGAAAACGCGGGCGAGGGGATTGATACGGTTATCAGCTCTTTCACTGTGGTGCTGGCGGACGGGCTTGAAAATCTGACGCTGCTCGAAGGCGTGAAGGGCAAGCTGAACGCCACAGGCAACGCGGCCGACAACATCCTGACCGGTAATAGCGGCGTCAATACGCTAAACGGCATGGCAGGCGCGGATACGATGATTGGCGGCGCGGGCAACGACGTTTACTACGTCGATGACGCAGGCGACGAAGTTGTCGAATACGCGGATGAAGGCGTGGATATTGTTTATGCCAGCGTTTCCTTCGCGCTTGGCCAGCATGTGGACAAGCTGACGCTGACCGGCACCGGCAACATTGACGGCACAGGCAACGACCTCAACAACACCATCGTGGGCACGGCGGGTAACAATACGCTCGACGGCGGCCTCGGTGCCGATTATCTGGACGGCGGCGCGGGCGATGATACCTATGTCGTCGATAACGCGGCCGATGTCATCAAAGACAAGAGCGGCGTTGATATTGTTCTCTCCTCGGTTTCGTGGACGCTGCAAAGCGGGCTTGAGAACCTCACACTCACCGGTACGGATGATATTAACGGCACCGGCAATTCCGCGGTGAATATCCTGACGGGCAATGACGGCGATAACACCCTCGACGGCGGCAGCGGTAACGATACGCTGTTTGGTGGTGCGGGCAACGACCGCCTGATTGGCGGTGCGGGCAGTGACTCGCTGGTTGGCGGTATCGGCGATGATACCTATGTCATCGATACGCTGGGCGATGTGATTATCGAGCTGGCGGGCGAAGGCGTGGATACCGTCGAAACCCTCGTTAATAACTACACGCTGGGCGCCGAGCTTGAAAACCTTGTCATCGGCGGCACATCGGGTTTGAGCGCGACGGGCAATGCGCTCGATAACGTCATGACCGGCAACAAAGGCGCAAATACCCTCAGGGGCGAAGACGGCAACGATACGCTGTTCGGCGGCGCAGGCAATGACAAGCTGGAAGGCGGCGCTGGCGACGATGTGCTGTATGGCGAAGACGGCAGCGACACGCTGACGGGCGGGCTGGGTGCGGATACTTTCGTATTCGAATCCGCCACGGCCTATAAATCCAAAGACACGATTGCCGATTTCAGCACTGTCGATGGCGATGCGATTGACCTGCGTGATTTGCTGGAAATGTACGACCCGCTGGCCGACGATTTGGCCGATTTCGTGCGCATTGTGGATAGCGGCTCGAACGCTGTTCTTTCGGTCAATCGCGACGGCCTCGGCACGGATTGGGTGCAAATCGCGACGCTGCAGGGCGTCAACGGCTTGAGCGATGTCGATGCGCTGGTGCTGTCGAACAATCTGCTGGTCAGCTGAGGCCGCTGGTTTTTACGCCGGAATAACGTAGCGGATATCGATGATTTCCAGCTGCTCCGCCCCTGCGGGGGTGCGGCAGGTGACGGTGTCGCCTGCTTGCGCCTTCATCAAGGCCTTGGCCAGCGGTGACAGCCAGCTGATTTTTCCGCCTTCGGCTTCCGCCTCGTCCACGCCGACGATGGTGACGGTGTGTTCGCTGTCGTCGCTCAGGCGGGCATAGGTGACGGTCGCACCAAAAAACACGCGGGCAAGCCCTTGCTGTTTTTTCGGGTCAACGACTTCGGCATTTTCAAGGCGTTTCATCAAATAGCGGATGCGGCGGTCAATTTCGCGCAGGCGTTTTTTACCGTAGAGGTAATCGCCGTTTTCGCTGCGGTCGCCGTTGCCGGCGGCCCAGGATACGATTTCCACAACCTTCGGGCGCTCGTCCGTGACCAGCTGGCGCAGTTCTTCCTGCATCGCGGCGTGGCCGGTCGGCGTCATGTAATTTTTGACACTGGCGGGCAGCACGTCGGGCTGGTCATCCCGCTCGTCGTCTTCGCCTGCGCTGTCGTTTTCGGTGACGAAAGCCTTGCTCATGCCTTCTCCTTTTCAGGCGGTTTTTCTAGCATGCTTTGGCGCCGATGGGTACTGCCTGCGCGGGCATTGTATTACCTGTTTGAATTCAAAAGATTATTTGCGCCGTGCGCGGCCGCCCCTGTATGATGGCGGGGCGTATAGCGCGTTTGTTTTCGCAAAGGTAGCCCCCTATGACCATCCCTATGCTTCTTGATTTCGCGGGTATCGCGCTTTTTTCCGCAACGGGGGCGTTGTCGGCGTCGCGCAAGCAGCTGGATATTGTCGGCTTCATGTTTCTGGGCACCATCACGGGCATCGGCGGCGGTACGCTGCGCGATTTAATTCTCGATGTGCCCGTTTTCTGGGTGCAGCAGCCTTATTATATCCTCATCTGCGCGCTCGCGGCGGTGGTGGTTTATTTCACCGCGCATAAACTTGAATCGCGCTATCGCCTTTTGCTCTGGCTGGATGCGCTGGCGCTTGGCGCTTATGGCGTTTTCGGTGCCTACAAGGGGCTTGCAGTCAGCGATGCGCCGATTGTCGCCGTGGTCATGGGCATGCTGACGGGTACGGCAGGCGGCATTTTGCGCGATGTTGTGGCGGGGGAGCCTTCGGTCATCATGCGCCGCGAGATATATATCACGGCGGTGATTGCGGGCACGGCGGTTTTTGTGCTGCTCGACCATTTCGGCCTTCCAGTACCCGTTTCGACGGCCGCGGGCGCGATTATCGTTTTTGGCATCCGCGCGGGCGCGATTGCGCGTGGCTGGTCGCTGCCGCAATATATGCCGCGCAAGTGACGCGCGCGGTTTTTAAACGATAACGGCGGCGCGTCCTGCGTCTTCGAAATAAATCTGCGCAGTTTCGTACATTTCGCTGTCGTCATGGATTTGCAGCGTCAGGCCGTCTTCCAGCTCTATTTCCAACAGGCGCGCATTCACGACCTTGTAGCGGATAACCACACCATCCAGAATTTTTTGAAAGGCGAGCGACGACCATTTCTTGTCCTGTGTCCATTCCGCAATCACGCGGCCGTGTTCTTTGACCTTGAACAACCCCTCGACGCAAATCATGACGCCGCCTTCGTCAAACCCCAGCTGCAAACTATGCTGCCCAAGCCCCAGATGCAGCACCGCACCGTTGATGCCGTCAATATTCAAATCAAGCGGGAAGCCGTGCATGGGGGTGTCCTTGGGAAGCAATTTTAAGGAGGGTAGCGTCTGCCTTCAATCCCGCGCATTCCATAGAAAATTCTGAGGCCGCGGGAGAGCTATTCAAGGTTCAATTTCAAACAAGATAATCTCCTCATCATGAGGATTGTGCTCTAGCAGGCATTTTTTTAAATACTCAAGTTCCTCTAATATCCATGTTGGAAGGTTTTTTGTGTTTTTTACTATAATCTTATAAGGCGAGTTAATCTCGTTTATATCACCGTAAACCATGGAGTCAATAAAGGCATCAATGCTTGAGCCATGCCATGCAGGTGAGCGAAGAGCTGCGCGCAAAGCCGATGCGTAGTCTTCTAATGTTTTCCAATCTTGTGCATCAATTTCAATTTCTTGCATGGGGGGCCTTAAGGGATGTGCAAATCTCTCATAAACTGCGGTAGGGCTGTGTATGAATATATAAAGTATTATACGCTTAGCAGTCCCAATATGCCTAGTATCTGAACATGGATGTCTATTTATTTCTTTTGTGAAACGCGCCATTCCTTTATAATTTTAGAAAAATTATGAAATGTTTATTGAGCGTGTAAAAATGAAAAAATTATTTGTGCTTTTTTCCTTTATCCTCTTGTCGTTCTTAATCGTCCCGGGTGCGCCCTCTTATGCGGATGAGGCGAAGCTGCGCGAGAATTTTCAGATTGAGATTGCAGATCTGTTTTGGAAGCGAAAATTTTCGGAGTTGGAGGCGAGATCAAGTCTTTATAGAAAGAGTCAGAGCCGGACGCCCAGCGGGTTTTGGGAACTTGACCTTATGTATTACGGCCTGCGCAATGTAATCAGCAGTTCAGCTGTTTCTGATGGTGAGTGGGAAAAGGTTTTTAAAATTCTGGATGAATGGATTGATATGCATCCTGATTCCCCCTCGGCACATATTACAAAGGCAGCCTTTCTTGAAAAGTTTGCCTGGAAAATACGCGGTCATAGCTTCGCAAAAGATGTTCCCAAAGAGGCATGGGGGACTTTTTTCGGCGCTCTTAAAATCGCAGAAGACTATCTGAATGAGAACAAAGACATTGCCAGTCAAGATCCAGAATGGTACGCGCTTATGTTGTCTATTCTGGGCGGCTCCGGCAGCAATTCAATGGCCTACGAACGCGTTTTAAAAGAAGGGTTGGACAAGTATCCAAACTACTACGGGATTTACAACGTTGCAGTTCTCTATCTGTTGCCGCAGTGGAGAGGGGACAAGCATCAAATTGAAGACTTTGCAAACGAGGCTGTAGAGCGTTCACAGCAAACAGACGGTATGGCAATGTACGCTCGGATTTACTGGGGGTTATCGCAGACCCAGTACAAAGCAAAGCTTTTTCGAGAGACGGACGCTTCGTGGCCAAAGATGAGACAGGGGTTTAGAGATATCTTGAAAAAATATCCAGACCCGCGGAATCAGAACAGTTTCGCTTTTTTCTCCTGTGCGGCAAAAGATAAAGAGACGTTAAAAGAACTGCTCGATAAGATTGACACGCCGCTTATATATGTGTGGTACACACAAGACTATTACGATTTCTGCAAAAACTTTGCGGCATCAACAGATTGATGGAGATGCGGTTCGAACCTCTGTTGTAAATGCCGCAAAGGAATCCTTTTTGTGGAGGCTGTCTTCTTACGTCTCTTCGGGATAAACGGTTAAGTCGAGCCCCAGCTGCTTTGCGCCAAGCGCCATCAACAAGGATGGCTCCAGAGAGGCGCCATAGCTGTCTGTGCAAAAAATACTGATGAAGAACCGCGCCTCTCCCCCTGTGCTGACGAGCTCTTTGATGTGGGGGCTGTTTGCAAAAGGCTCTTTTATCATCGCCTGCAGAAAGGCAGAAAGTGAAGCGCTGTTCGCCGGCGGCAGGTCGAATACGACCATCGTGCGGCTATATGTCCCCTCCAGCGGGGTTCCTTTCGGAGTTTGGCGTGGGGCGCCGACGGAATTAATAATGCAGGCAGGGAGCTGGATGGCTTGCAAAATGTCGTAGATCGGAAGAGCACACGTCTGAACTC
>ERZ761609.879-NODE-879-length-30789-cov-26.051246_pt1 | contig 30789 bp, 43 predicted proteins | sample MGYA00511163_ERZ761609 | MGnify/ENA primary metagenome ERZ761609 (study PRJEB28899, sample SAMN02445070) | bioreactor sludge metagenome | biome: EBPR sludge | place: Australia: Brisbane, Thorneside Wastewater Treatment Plant | collected 2011-12-16 ...
CGACCAGTCGCTGATCCGGCTCTCATCAAGCTTGTGCGCCAGTTTCTGCAGTTCGGTCGCCTTTTCTTGGACCCATTCTTGCGGCAGGCCGGCCAGCTGCTGCAGCGTGTACAGCCGATCGGTTATTTCCTGCATCGCTTTGCCGGCTTCGTAGTGCTGGTCGTTGTTGAGGGTTGCCATGTTAAGCGACCCTCTCGATGACGATCGTTCCGTGGCCCATGGTTCCGTAGTTGTCGGTCATGGCGATGCTGTCGTTTACCTGCAGCGCGTCGAGCTTGGCAAAGTTTTCGCGGGCCTTCTCGGCGCTGTTGCTGTTAATCATTACCCGGACCGCTTCGTATTCGAGCTGCTTGGTTCGGTTTGTTTCCATGCTTGTGATTTCGTAGGTCATCTTGCTTATCCTTCCATGTTTCGCTTGATGTTCGCTACCGCTATTGTACTCCGCTTTTTTGCGTTTATCAAGCATTTTTGCGGACTTTTTTTCATGCCCGGATCGGTCTGGATCCCGCTTGCTGCAGCGTCTTCTTCAGCATTTTTTCGTACCGGCGGCGGCCCTCTCGGTTAAGCTGCGCGGCTTCCTTCACGGTGTCGGCTACCTTTTTGGCGGCGTAGGCCACTTCCCGGGCCTTACTCTGCGCTAGGTTGATGAGCTTTTGTAGCCAGTCGATTGTTTTTGCGAGGTTCTTGCTGCTCCAGATGCTTGCGAAGTATCGGGCCGGGTTGGTCTTCCGCTTGGCCAGTTTCACGCTGAAATTAAAAAGCTCAGGGTGATTGATTTGCCGGTTCCGGTACAGTGGCAGGTATTGATCTGATTCCACCAGCGCCGATGCATCCCCGAGTCGCTCCCTCATTGTTTCTATTCGTGTTGCGTCGATCATAAAAGACAAAACCCCTTGCTCTCTCTCGAGGGTAGGGGTTTCGGCCGGCGGCTTGGAGCGCACCTGCTCTAATTCTACCCTCGAATGTTTGTTATCACAAGCGGTTCGTCCTTGGGCGCTCCATGCCGGATCCGGCCGCTCGTTGACTTGATTGTAAATCATGGTGCGGTCAAAGCGCAAGCGCCTTTTTTCTGCTTCGGCTTTTGCCGTTCTATATAGAATTCACTACGTTCTAACAGGGGTAATTCTATATAGAGCTGTTCCTACTATTAGTAATTAAAAAGTCGTAGTAGTAATAGGCTTTGTGGATAATGTGGACAACTCCGCCCGGACCGGTGTCGGTTGCGGCCGGCGGCTTGTGGACGGCTTTGTGGATCTGGTGGGCATAAAAAGTGGGGAAGTCCGCGCAATTTCCGCGGCCCTCGATTTATCCCATTTTCCTGCACATGTTTTCCACAGCGTTATGCACATTTTGGGCGGGCCGGGGCCGATGCTATAAAAAACTCCGAGCGCTGCGCTTGGCTGTTTGGACCATTTCGTTGCCGGCGACAATATGGCCGCGTTGCTGCGCGCTGCATACTGCCGTGCGTTTGAGTGCTTCAGGACGTATGCATACTCAACTTGAATAAAACAGGCCCCTCACAGGGCCTTAGAAACGGTCGATTTATTTCGGTTTGGTTAATTTACGGGGGTGGCGGGTGTTTTTTCTGCTTCGGCTTCCTGTTGGCGGCTCATGACTTCGAACACGCAGCGCTCTAATTTCTGGCTGATCTGCGCCCGGCGCTCCGGCGTCAGGTAGGTTTGTGCTTGCTGCTCGCTCAGCCGCAGCGATTCGTCGAGTAGTTCGGCGTCAGTCATTTGCGTGTGATCGTGTCGTTCGTGCATTTTGTTTTCCTTCTTGGTAATTGGTGGCAGTTTTCGTCGGCCACCGCGACGCTTGCCCATCCCAAGGCGAGACTGTGAGGAGCCGCTCACTCGGAGATGCGGATCACCTCCCGGGTTGTGCGACAATGCGGCGGATGCCGCGGAGCCGCTTGCGGTCGCGCTTCGGCCGGCCGTGGTACGTCCGGTCGTCACGCTTGGGCTTGCTTTGCCGCTTCACGCGATCGCCGGCCCTTCGTACTCGAAGCGCAGCTGGTGGACGTTGTCGGATCGCCGGATCTGCTCCCCACGGAGCGACTCTAGCTCTTCCTGCGCCCGCTCGATGCGCTGCAGTGTTGTGGCCGTGATGTTGGCCAGCTCTTCCTCGGTCAGCGTCCGGAGGTTTACCGGACAGCCATTGATGATGTGCTTCACTTCCCCGCCCCTTCGTGGTGTTGGTTTTTGGTCAGTGGTATTTTTATCGTACTGCTGCCGGCCGGTTCGCACAAGTCCTGCTATAAAAATCAAACAGGCCACCCGCGTCCGGTAGCCTGTTCGTTTTCTTACGTGTTTGCTTTTAAGTGTAAATTGGGAGGATGTGTTTGTTTTCGGAATGAACAACAACGGCCCGCGCCCGGCCCCGCTGCACTAGCTTAAGCGCGGCGGAGGTTGTCAGTAGAAATGGCGGCCACCACGACCCCGCCCTTCTTTATCACGGCACGTTTGCCCTTCAGCTCGGCGATTGTGTATTTGCCGCTAACCTTGAGGCGGGTGCCGTTTACGTCCACCGGCTTTGCGACCGTGACGGTTTGGCCGACCTTCCAGCTAGGCGCTGGGGCTGCTTTTTTATTGTCGCCCGGGTTTATCCAGCTTCCGGGTGTACCTTTTTTGGTGGTGACGTTTACCATTCCGCTGGCGGTATTGAAGACGTAGTAGTTGCCGGCGGCGACTGTGACTTTGGCGTTTTTGCGGCCCTTGGCGTCCGCTGCTGTGTAGTATCCGTTCAGTGTCTTTACGATTTTGTAATTCCCGGCGGATGGGGCAGGGGACGGAGCAGGGGCTTTGTGCCACTTTTTAAGTCGGAATGCGCCGAGGAAATTGCCGAGGCTCATGTTTACTTCGCTGAATGCGTAGCCGCCGTTTTTGTTTGCTGCGCCCACGCCTTGGTTTTGGCCGAGCAGTTTCACGTAATTGCCAAGGTTGCCGCTCATTGCCATGCCTATGTGGCCCCACTGAGTGCCGCCGAAGACGAGCCAGTCGCCTTTTTGGATCTTATTGCGGTCGGTTATCAATTCGAATTCGGTGCCGGCGTTGTATGATCGTGCTGCTTCCCAGCATCCGCGTGCGGCTCCGGTGCCGCCCGTGCTGCAGGTGCGGCCGACTGCGCTGTACCAGAATAGGGCAGCGGCATCCCAGCATTGCCAGCCGTAGTATCCGTCGATGTCATAGCCACGGCCGAGGACCGCATTACGGAATGCGTCCGGGCTGCTCGTCGTAACCGCTGCGCCTTGGCCTGAGTCGGTTTCGAGTGCGGTTGCCGCAGCTGCCGGGTTTTCTTTTAGGTATTCGGCGACGGCTTTTTTGATTGGATCCGTGCCGATTGTTTCGCCGGCGGTTTCATGGCCTTCAGGTAAATCTGCGACGCTGAGTACCACTTCGCCCTTATTCCAGTTGTCGGCTTCAGGTACTAGTTCCGGCTTCACTTCGTTTTCGGGGTTGAACAATTCCTGCACGTTTTTGATGAACTTCCGAGCGTAAATTATCACGCCGGCACCGATTGCTCCGAGGACCGCCAGCATGCTGATTGCCTTTTGCGTTTCGGCTCCTACTGAAATTCCAGCTGCTTCGAACACGGTCGGCACGTACAGCAGCGCCACTGCTCCGATCGTCAATGCGAAGGCTCCAAGGGCTGCGCGGATCACGCCATCCCAGAAGACCGGCCATTGAAATGTGAAGCCTTTATTCAGGTTGTTCCTGATTGCGAGTATTGTGTTGGCCAGCCATAGCGCTCCGTATATTCCAAGCAGGCCGCCTATTGCTACGAGTTCGTTCATTTTACCCATCCTTCCATATGGTTGTTATGCTTTGATTGTAGCACGGCCGTGATACAATAACAGCAGTGCCACCGTGTCAGCCTTCGGGCCGCGAGTAGTTGGTCTTCGGACCGGCAGAAGGTGGCCCTTCCATGCGAGATTTATGTGAGTGAAGAAGCCGGACTGCGAGCCGGCTTTTTCATTTGGGTGAGTGGGGCGGGTGCCACACGTATGGGGGACTCCCCTGCTCCGCCTTGGATCGCGCTATTTTTTTAGTCTACCCCTGTCGCCAGACTCCCCTTCCCCGCAGTCAGCAGTGGTGCGACCCCTGTTAGCGATGTAATAAATAAACTCTATGAAATACCAGCGGGGGAGTGTCAAACAAGCGAAAAGCGGCCGAGCTTCAGCCGCTTTGGCACCCGCTTGTGGTGTACTTGCTATTGTACCACTTATGTGTTCGGACCAATACCGATTGCTACTGGTGGCAGCAGGGGCAGGTCTAACTCCAGCTTGATCGGCTGGCTATTTTTATTGGATCCGTTCCCCTCGTTCGGGTCGCTGCCGGCTCCGCCACTTGTCGTTGCCTGCGACCTTTCGTCGCCACCGTTTTCGGATGGTGTAGGGTTGGCTGCTATGGTTTGCCGCTGGCCTCCTTCCGGTGATTGACTAGTTGATGATCGCGTTGGTGTTACCGTCACGGCTTGCTGGTCTTCCGGCACGATCAATTTAAACTCGGTACTTTTGATCGGCTCCCTTACTTCAAACGAGCGCTGCGCGCCCGAGTTATCGACTTGGTATAACGTGTATGTCGGCACTGATTCGAAGTAGCACTTGTCGCTATTCTGCAGCCGAGTCGAGGTTATTGAGAATGTCCGGGTCACTTCAAACTCGCCAGTCTTAAAATCCGAGTAGGCAGTGCCTAATGGGACTAGCTGCTGCGACCCTTCCACATCGCAGGTGATTTGGTATAGGACCGTTGCGTCAACGGCGATCAGCTTTTGGCCGCATGTGGTGTATTGGAATGGTTCGCCGGCTGTTACTACTTTCGGGAATTTCAGCACCGAGCAGTCTTTTCCGTTTACCGGCTTCCGGGTTATAACGTCAACGTTCGGCGACGGCTTCGGTTCTTGGAAGCGGGAGGCGATCGCAATCACGGCGATGGCGCTGGCCAGTGCTATTACCACTAGAATAAGGCCGGCCTGTATGAGCTTCAATCTAGTGATCTCAGCGTTTTTTTTGGCTAGGAATTGTACGTCGTTCATATTCTCGAGTTGTGTCATTCCCTATTATCCTTCTTACCAGACTGCTTGAGGTAAGTCGTCAGCTTGCTGGTTAGGTTGGCGACATTGGTTGCTACCTTATTTTGCGCCTTTACGCTCTGTGTGACAACAGCAGTTAGTGATAGGATTTCGGGCGTTTGGGTTGCGATCTCGCGGAGGGTCTTATTTTCGGCCGTTGCTGCAGCCAGTGCTTTTTCCAGCTCTTCATTTCGCTCGCGGTATGCATTCCGGGATTTTTCGAGTGTTTCGATGGTTTCGTCTTTTCCTTCAAGGTTTGATTTTGTGGCTGTAAATTTCAGGTAGAATACTGCCGCGCCGAGGACGCCTGTCACGCCGAGGACGCCGGCGACGAGTGAAATGTAAGCGGGGATCTCCATGTGTTTTTTTCTTGCGCTCCGGGCGTTATCGTTACTATGCTTGTGCTTCCCTCAGTTTAACATAAAAGCACCAGCGCAACAGTACCGTGAAACAGTCAATCAATAAAAAACTATACGGGCGGGCGGATACTACTTTCGCAATGATTCCGGACCGGCAGCGAGCGCCTCACACAAGCGGCATAAATGCGTTATTCGGCTATTTTGCGGACCCGCGATTGCTCATGCGTTTTGAGGCCCGATCGTCGCACACAGGGCCTCACGTGCGGTCGCTCTCTGGACGATTTGATGTGTTCTGATTAGTTTTTTTAGCAAAAACCGGGCATTTGACTTTTGCCCGGTTTCGTTATGGTCGGCCTAGTAGTATTCATGAACGATGACAATTCCACCGCCGCCGGCTCCACCATTTTGTGCTGCTGAGTTAGTGAAACATGCGCCGCCGCCGCCGCCGCCGCCATAGGCTTTGGCCGCTCGGCCGTTGCCATTTGCTACCGCTCCGCTGCCGCCGCCGCCATAGAATGAGTTGCCGCCGTCGCCCGCGAATAGCTGGTTTGGGTTCCCACTGTCGCGTTCGGCCTTGCCGCCGTCGCCGCCGCCGATCGCAAAGTCGCCAGTTCCTGCGGCCGCGCCGGGCGTGCCGTCGTAGTATCCACTAGTCGCGGTGCCATAGTATCGACTGCCGCCGGAGCCGCCATTTGCCGTGCAGTGCGATCCGAAGCTCGAGTTGCCGCCATTGCCGCCGGAGCCGCCGGTCGCGCCTGCTCCGCCGGATCCTACCGTTACTGTTTCAGTTGAGCCTAGATCGGCCGCCATGATCTTCTTGCGCGAGTAGCCGCCGGCTCCACCACCATATCCGATTGAAACGTTTGAACCGGAGCGCGAGCCGCCTCCGCCGCCGCCGCCGCCGGCTTGGACCTCAACTATCACGTACTTTAGGCCGTCTGGTTTCGTCCACGTTGCGCCGGCAGTGTAGTAGTGTTCGTCGTCGAGGCTTGCTACCGCGTGGTCGTTTTGGTAAATGTCGCCGCCCACATCGAGCATCCGGCCTTCTACCGGGAATTTGCTTATACCCATGTTCAGCATCTGGTTGTCGATGAACACGATCGGGATACCCTTTGAAACGAGCATGACGTATGTCGTGGTTCCGAATTCGTCAGTCACTACGATTTCAAGGTTCCATTGGAATAGTTTATCCATGCTTATGGTGCTGATCGTGTTGTCAGTGAGGGCCTGCTCGGACCATGTCACGTCCGTCGTCTTCTTGTAGCGGGCTTTCAGTTCGGTTATCGAGTTGTGGCCATCGATCGAGTCGATCGTGACCTGCGCTTTTACTTCGGTGTCGTCTTCGTAGTTGTTGACTCGGTTTGCTGTGATAATGGCCCGAGGCGTCTGCCATGGGAGGACCGTTATTGTTTTGCTTACCGTTGTTTTGTTGCCGCGACTGTCGGTTACTTCGATTGTGATCGGCGTGTCTTCACTCAGGTTTACCGTGCCGTAGTCGATTGTGCTGGCAGCTGTTTTGTTTTGGACGTCTGAGTTGAGTGTGACCTTGTAGTTGCTAATCGTTGCATACAACTGGCCGGTGGCCGCAGTGAAGCTCGCCTCGAGGTTTGACTGATTTTGAACGATGAGCTGGTCGTCGGTTGTAATCGCCACCGTTCCGGCGTCGGTGTCTTCGTAGGTTATTTGGGTATCGTCAAATACCGGGTTTACGCTACCGGCCGGGAAGCTGAAGCTCCGCAGGATGTCTTTTGTACCTAGGTTAGTGCTGCCGTTGTAGGTGATCAGCCGGAAGTACATTGTCGTGCTGTTGCTATTTGGAATAATCGAGGCTATGTCGTCAATGTCGTCGGCGGTCAATACGAACGTTTTGCTTGTCGTGATTCCAGTCCATTGCTTCCATACGCCGTCGCCGTTGTATCGGTAAATTTGAAGCGTGTGCGTAAAGCTCGAGCTGGCCCGGTTTGTGTTTACCGTTATGCTTTCGCCTTCGACTATACTGTAGCTGCTTTTGTTCGATGTCGGGGTCGATGCGCGGGGGATTGTCGGCAGGCTCCAACTGGCGGACCCGCTCGATCGTTCACCGGAGTATTGCGTGACGCCGCCGCTCACGCTCAGTGACTTCGTACCGTCGCTGTTGTGGCCGATCGTGAATGATCCGCCGGCCAGCTTTAGGCTTCTGGTTGAGAAGTTGCCGCTGTAATTGTAGACACGGCCGCCGTTATCCCATCGGCTGCCGCTCAAATATGCGTTACCGTCGTCGAGCTGGGCGTCGCTGCTATTGAAGCGCCAGTACGCGGACCAGCTAATGTTCGAGCTGTTGCCGCTGATGCTTTGGCTGTTTAAATCCCAATCGATGAAGTAGTAGTTACCGTTGCTGACAGTGTTTCCGCTCATTCGGCCGCTTGATGCCATGGTGCTACTCCTTCCTAGTTATCCACTAATGTTACGAAACCGATGCCGCTGTTTTCCGTCGTGTCGATCGGAATGATGCGGAGCCGGTTGCCTATTGTTATTTCTTCTTCGACGACTGATTTTCGCTGATGGAATTCCTTGCCGTTGGACCAGTATATTTTCAGGTCGTTTGCGTCGTAGCCGGCCAGTCCTTCAGTGGCGTTGAGCTTCACGTATTCGCCGTTCGTCTGGTATAGGGTGATTCCGTCATTGTCGACCACTCCGGTGAGGCTATTGTCGGGGCCGTATATTTCGATTATACCGCGTTGGTTTAAATCTTGGCCCAGCTTCAGCGTTCCGCCTTTTATCATGTCTGCTACGAGGTTTATAACGTTGATATTTTCCATGTTCAGTTTGTTGTCAATTGTCCATGCGCTGGCAAAGGTTCCATTTATGCCGCTGCTCGAGAAGCCGATGCCGCCGGCGTTTATCCGGATCACGTTTGTGGCGTCTTCCTTCGGGAGGGTGTCTACCACTAGAATGCTGTCGCCGTCGTATATGACGAAGCTGTCGCTCATGGCGCTGTTGATGGTATCCGTGGCCGCCTGCAGCTCATTCTGAAGCGTGGCGGTGGCGGTTTCGACGACGGTTTGCGCGGTCGATGCGGCTTGCTCGGTTATGTTTTGCACCAGCTGGCCGAGACTGTTTTGCCTGAAGTTTCCGAATTCTACTTTTGTGATCTTGTCTGCGATAGGGTCGTATTCAAGCGCTATGACGTTTGTGGCGATGTCTACGTTGATTCGTGGGTGCCGGACCCGGATTACGTCGCCGACGTCACTGACGTCCTTTAAATAGGCACTGAGCGTGTATGTGACGAGCGGTACGTGGTTGTTTTGCAGGTAGTCATTGGCTTGGTCGTATAAATCCTGCAGCAGCGCTTCGTTGAACGCTTCGACGTTTGGCTCGTTTGTTTCTTCGTCGATGTAGTCTTCTTGCTTGATGTCGCCTTGGTTGAATGTGATCGATTTCGTGTAGGGGATGTCGTAGTCTTCGGGTTGAAACTCCAGCCACACTTCCGGGACCGTCAATCCGTTCGCTCCAACTGGCAGGATTTTCGTTGCCACTTTGCTCCAGTCTTCGTTCACGGTCATGTCTTTGATGTTTTTTGCGTATGAAAGCGTCACGCCGCGATCTTCGCCTATTACGTCGCGGATCTCGATCGAGTAGTTGTCGCGCACCAAGTGGCCGCCCCATCGCTCCAGAATGACTGCGATTGCTCCCTCGAGGCTGGTTCGAATACAGCGGTAGCTGTCGACCGCGTCCACGTCCGACAGGGTAGTAAAGGGGCTAGTGGCGTCGGTTGCGGTGTTGAAGTAGTCGAGGGCGTCATTGGTATTTTTTTCGACCGCGTAGCTGTCTTCGATCCAGTAATTCGCCGCGTCAAAGTATAAATGGTCGGCCCGGACCTTCACTTTGCTGGATGTCTTCTTCGGGCTGCCTACTCTAAATACTTGCTGGCCCCATGGTGTGTCGACGCGTAGTAAATTGCCGCTAATGTAATAACTCACGCTGTCGAGCGTGTCTTCGATGTCGATGTAGTATTCGCCGTTGTCTTCCTTGCGAACGATTGCCTTGCGCGGGTTGAGGACCTTGTCGCCGTTCGTTGTGAAGTTGGTAGTTCCGGGTTGGTATACGGTTATCATTATGGCCACCTCGAGTTCGGCGTCACAACAATCCGCGTCAGCGTGCCAGTCCAGCCGATCGTGTTGTCGCCGGGCGCGAGGATGGGGAATTCGCCGGTCATGCTTGAATTCTTTAATGTTCCGCCGGTCAGCCGGGCATCCTGCTGCAGCGAGTCAATCAATACGTAGGTGTCGGACCCGGGGAATGTGTAGCTGAAGGCTGTCAGGCCGTTTACTGTGATCGTCACGGTGCCACTTCCTTCGAGTCGAATGACCGGCCGGGTGTCTGCGCGGCCTTGGTTCGTTACGTCTATGTCGGTTTCGGTTGTGATCGATGGTATTTCAGCGTCGTCTTCATCCAGTAGGTATTTGAATGGTTGCACAACGAATTCGACGTCTGCTTCTCGAAAGCGGAGCAGTTTATTGAAGTCGATGCCGGCTAGGCAGCTGGCGTTGTAGTACTTATCAGGCTCTTCGCTCGTTACAAGGCGGCCGCTGCCGCTGAAGTAGTCCGCTATTTGGTCTATGTCAAATTCGCCGTATGCTCCGATTTTCAGTTTCTTCTTGTATGCCGAGTATCCCAGCTCATCGACGATTGCTCCGGGTAGGCCGTCGATTTCTGTCGTTTCGTAGCGCATTTCGGGGCGGGTGATTGGCGGTAACTCTTGAATAAGCAGTCCGGTGATGCCGCTGCTTGGCTGGTCTTTGAATGTTATGGTTGGTCTGCTCATCTTCCGTATACCTTCGATTCTATTGTATCAGTTACAAACGTTCCGACCTTTTCGTCGTCGAGCATTACGTTCATGTCTTGGAGGCCCTCCTTGATTGCTGCTACCATGTCGGCCATATTAAATCCGAATGGACCGATTTGGCCGGTTGAGGCGCCACTCAGTGCGCTGCTGACTGCTGTTCCGGTGTTTAGGTCGACGCTAGTGTCGAAGCTCTGCGGTAGGGCTTCCTGCATTTTCTTGGTGACGTCTTTCATTTCGTCTTCGAAGCCGACGCCGACACCTTGACCGAGCATTTTTCCTACTTCGTCGCGCATCTTGCGGCTCGGGCTTTTAATTCCGAAGAATGACTTGATGCCGTTCATGACGCTGGATCCGAAGCCTTTGATTTTTTCGCCAATCCAGCCGACCATGTTGCTGATTCCGTTCCAGAGGCCCTTTACCATGTCCGCGCCGGCGCTGGCCATGCCGCTCACGCCCTTCTTTACGCCGTTTACGACGGCTGCGACGAGCTTCGGTGCTGCCGATATTAACTTCGGGACCGCTCCAATCAGTCCGCCGGCCAGTGCGACGACGATTTGAATGGCTGCGCCCACCAGCAGCGGTGCGTTCTTTATCAGGGCGGTTACGAGTTTCTGGACCAATTCCGGCATCTTGTCGATAAGGCGCGGCATTGAATTTGCGAGGCCCTGTATCAGTGCGACGATGATTTTTATGCCGGCGTCAATTAACAGGTCGAGGTTATCGATCAGCGTTTCGACAATTAGAATGACGGCGTCTACGATTTTAGGCACCAATTTCGGCAGCGCGTTGGCGATTCCAGTAATCAATGCGACGAGGACCGTTATGCCGGCTTCGATCAGCTTCGGAAGGTTGGCCACTATGGTGTCTACTAATTTCAGTATTAACTGAATGGCTACTGGTATCATTTTTGGCAGCACGGTTACGATCGCGTTGATGATTCCGTCTAGTGCGCTCATCAATGGTGGCAAAATAAGCGCCAGAAGTGCTGGCAGCTGGCTTACGAGTTGCTGGACCATTGTGCCAATGCCGGCGACGACGTTTGGTAGGATTGCCGTTATGTTCGTTACGAGGTTCGTGGCGCTTTCAATCAATCCATCAATGGCGGCTTTGATCTGGTCGTTGTTGCCGCTTGCGAATGACGTCAGCACGTTTTCCCAGCTTGCCTTTACCGAGTTCATGCTTCCGGATATTGTGGTCGATGCTTCTTTTGCGGTGGTTCCGGTGATGCCCATTTCGTCTTGCGTCTTATGGATCGCCTCGATCAGCTTGTCGAACGGTATGTCCTTGACGTTTTCGGAGGTTGCTTTGAACGATTTGCCCATCACGCCGCTGTCGTTAACAAGCCGGGCCATTTCAGTGGCCGTGCCGCCGTATCCGAGCTTCAGGTTGTCGAGCATTGTAAAGTTATCTTTTGCGAAGCCTTGGTATGCGTTTTGGATCAGGCTTATGTCGGTACCCATTTTGTTGGCGTTGTCGCTCATGTCGCGGACCGCGAGGTCAGCCACTTCGGCCGACTTCTTCGTGTCACCGTCGAGGCCCTGCAGCAACGAAGCCGAGAAGCTGGTCACGGTTTCCATGTATTTATTGGCGCTCAGTCCGGCTGTTTGGTAGGCCCGGTCGGCGTATTTCACGACCTGATCGCTTGATTTCTTGAACAACGTTTCAACACCGCCGACTAATTGCTCGTAGTCCGCGTACGCTGAGATGCTGTCCTTCACTAAGCTAACGAAGCCGGTGCCTAGTGTCTTGATTGCGCTGCCGATTGCTCGGATCCCGCCAACGATCGCCTCGCTGACAAGGTTGGCCTTCAGTACGTCGCCGAAGATTGACGCTTTTTTCCCGGTGCCGTCCATTTCGCCGCCGAGCTTGCCGGTTTCCTTGCCGGCGCTGTTCAGCTGCGTTTCCATTTTGTTTAGGTTGGCCGTCGCGTTATTGATCTGCGTCTGCAGCCGGCGGCTCGACTCTGATGTGGATCCGTTTTTGACGTCGGATTCCTGCAGGGCCTTATTTAACTGCTGAAGGCGATCGCGCTGTTCGCCGATCGCCTTAGTCAGTGCTGCTTTTTTCTGTTTATCAGCGTCGGATGACTTACCACTCGAGTCGGTGGCGGTAGCCATTACTTTCATTTCGGAAGCGGCCAGTCGCATTTCGCTGGTGATGTCTTTCAGCGCTTTGCGATATTCGCTCTCGCCGGTGAGTTTGATTGATCCGCCGAATGCCATGATGCTGGGGCTTCCTTCCTTATTTTATATTTTGCTACATTGGCTTTTTTCTTCCGAGATGGGTTGCAGGTCGTCTTTCACGGTAGTTTTAGGCGCTGCATACCGCGATGTACGCGCTACAGCCATTCCTCGGACTGCTCTTGCTTGCGCTGCGCTTCTGCGTATGACACTTGCACGAGCCTGAAGTCATAGTCGTCTTTGTAATGATCGTATTGCTGCTTCCATTTACGGAAGGTCAGCCGGCCAACTTCCTTGTCTGTGTACCCGAGAAGGTTTCGGCCAACGAACAGGATCCACGAAAAGTCTATGCTCGGGTCTTCGTTTTCGTGGACGACGCGTTTTTTGGCTTTTCGTCCTTGGCTGATTTCGTCACGACGTTTTGGATCTTAGTCGCTACGTTATCGAGGCCGAGTGATGTCACAAGGCGGCCGGTTTGGCGGAGGCTCAGTTCGGGGCGATCGCCACCGTCCTGTTCGTTCATGATGTCGTTGCCTTCGTTGACCATCTCACGGAAGCCGAAGATTAAAGCCTTGGCGTCCGGTTCGCGCTGCGCTCGGGCTTCAGCTGCTACTTGTGCATCTGATTTGCCTTTGACGCCCTTCAGTGCTGGACCTTTTGGCCGGGTAGCCGGTGTCGAGTCTGTAAGGTCGCCCCACGCTTGTACGGATCCGTACTCCTGCTGGATTGCTTCCATCACGTTAAGGTTGAAGACGAGCAGCAGCTTCTTGCCGTCGTGTTCGAATTCGAGCTGGTAATCTTTCATTGTATTCCTTCCTATGCTCATTCGTTATTTTTTAATGTTGTTGAGGTAGTGGACCGATTCGGGCAGGTCGTCGAGGACTCGATCGTCTTCTTCTGGCCATACTTCCGGATCGGTCGGGGCCGGGTCTGGCTCCGGTTCGTCCGGAGCCGCCTCCTCTTCTTGGCTGTCGTTGTCTTCGGATTTGTCGCTGCCGCCACGGACTAGTTTCACGTAGTCGCCCTTGGCTTTGACTTCGTCGTAGCGTTCCTTGCTCAGTTCGAGCGTTTGGCCTTTACCGTAGTATTGGCCGTCGTCGCCACGGACGGTTCCGTTAGTAACTTCAACTTTTGGCATCGGTTCCTCCTTCCGATTATGCTACGCCGAAGCAGTCGTCTAGGTAGGCGAGTGCTGCAGCCTTGGTGTCGAATGTTTGGGTTTTTGACCACTCGCCATTCAACGGTACGATGACGTCGCCAGAAAGCGGTGCCGTTTGGAATTCGACAGATTCGCCTTTGGTTTTTTCTTCAGGGATTGTCAGTTTGAATTTGACCTTCGCCAAGAATTCCGCCTTGTACTTGTATGCGCCGCCGACGATCTTAGTGATCACGCGGCCTACGCCTACGTATGGCGCTGTGTCGGTGCTGCTGCGAGTGATTTCGCCGGTGGCGATGCTGTGGCCGAGTAGCGCTGCTACCACGGTGTCATCGTCGTCTGCGACTGTCAGGTCGAGCGTTCCCTTATTGAACGTGGTGTCACTCTCTGCGAGTGAGTTATCGGCATACAACTCTGCGCTGTTTAGCTCAGGGTTTAATTTTGCATCCACCGCCTTGCCGATGACTGACGGGGTGCCGTAGGTTGGCGCGGTTGTCGCGTCACCTTCTGCTGTTATGAGGGCGTATTTTAGGCCCTCTAGTCCGATACGTGCCATTTGTTAATAGCTCCTTTCCTTTTCGAACGTGTTTACTTTATGGTAGTAGCCGGTGTCGTCCTCGTATAGGTCGGGTTCCGATCCTTTCCAAGTCCAGCCGGCGGCTGCCAGCAGCGCCTTTACTGCTGCCTCTATATTAGCATAATTGGTTTTGCTGAATATGTGGATGTCGTATCTTATGACGCTGCCGAGTGTGGTGTTGTCGCCGGACAATCCCGGCAGGTCGCCCATCGAGTTATAAGTGATGTACGTTTCGCTCTCGCCCTCATAACGCATAAAAGCCACCGGCACGTTTCCGTCGCCTAGTGGTATATGGTCGTTGAGTATTACTTCGATTTCGTCGTTCATGGCTTAGTCCTTGATGTAGCGATCGTGTATTTTTTGCATTGCGCCGTCGATCTCGCCCTTCTTGAATGATCGCCGGAAGAAGGGCCGCGCTGATTCGCCGCTTGACGTACCGTATTCACGCGCTGCTGCGATGAGTGGTATCGGTATGCCTTGCGGGTACTTCTTCGATTTGTGCGTGCGACTGTAGCCGTAGAAGCCGACCTTCGTATTGATGCCGCCGTCGCTGGGGGTCTTGTATGCTCGGGTGAGCTTCAGGCCCTGCAGCAGGCTGCGGGTGGTTTCAAACGATCGGCCGAGGTTGCTGCGGACGTTGGCCAGTACGGTTTCGCCGCCGGCCGTTACCATCTGCTCCATCATCTTCGGGGTGTCGCGGTCGCGCTTATCGATTTCGCGCAGGATGTCGTTCGGGATCTCTGCTGCGAAGCGGGCCATTACTTGGTCACTTCATTCGCCTGCATCTCGAGTTCGACGTTGGCTTCGTTTACATTGTTCAGGTACTGGATCGAGTAGACCTTGCCGTTGTATTCGATTTCGTAGTTCCGCTTGATGGTCGTTGTGCTTGGCCAGCGGATCGTGAAATTGGTCAGGGCCTTTTCGAAGTCCGAGTTATTTTGGATGAGCGTGTAACCGCTCGTTGTTTTGATCTGCGCGTGGACCGTCAGGATTTTGGTGCGGGCTTCGGTTTTGAAGCCTTGGCCGTCCTTGCTGGGCGTCACGCTGAAGATGTCGATCTTGTGTCGGTATTTTCCAGCGTTCGTTTTCATGGCCTACTCGCTCTCTTTGAAGTCGATGACCACCGAAGATGCGAAGGTGGTGCCGTCCGGCTGCGCGGCCTTGTATGAGAATGTTGTCACTCCCACGAAGTCCGCGCCGGGTGTGACGGTCAGGATGCCGGTTGATGCCAGCAGCACTGAAACGTCGGAGGCTTCCACTGTTTCGCCGGCGGCGATTGCGTTGCCATCGATCTCGGTGATCGTGGATCCGAATTGCGCGCCGTCGTTCTTCAGCGGGTTGATCCTCAATACCGTGTTTTGCTTCCCGGTGTAGTTGTCGGTTGTTGGCCACAGCTCTTCCGGTATGAAGTTTTGGCGGTACTGGCCGAGGATCGCATCGACCGTTTTGTTGACGTTGTCGGTGTCGACGTAAAGTGTGCGGTTGTCGTACATGTCTTGGACCAGCACTTTGGCAGCAATAGCGAGGTCGGCCTTTTCGTCGATCTCGGCGCTGTCTAGGCCGGTTTGGCTTTTCATGAACTGGACCGCTGCAGCAAGCATGTCGTCAAGCTGCCCCAATTCAGAAGAGGACGCATCATCTAGGCGGATGTATGCGGCCAACTCGGTATTCGTGATCTCGCTTACTTTAGTCGCCATGACTTGCGTCCTCTCTTATTGGTGGGTTATTTTTTATCGTTTTCTTCGCGGGCCTTCTTCGCTGCAGCGTCGGCTTTCGCCTGATCTTTCACTGCTTGCTGGTTGGCTTCGGCTACTTCCTTGGGGACTGTAGCTGCCGGGTCGTCAGTTGCCTGAGTCGTACCCTTCGTCGATTGTGGATCCTTCGCAGGTGTCACGTCGACGCCGCCCTGTGAAGTTTGGCCGCTCTTGGCTGCGTTCACGGTAGGCTTCGGGTTGTGGGCTGCATCCTTGAGGTTGTCTTCAGCGCCGGCGTATGCTGCCTTCGCCTCTTCCTCGCTACCAGTTGGCTTTTTGGCCGACTTGGATGCTTTGGTGTTTTTCAGCTCTGCGTTGAGGGCTGCTTGCGTTTCCGCTGCGCTTGGGCCGGGCTGGCGAGCTGAGAGGTCTTCCTCTTCGGCTACCTTGGCACGCTTTTCTTCGGCTTCGGCTTCACGCTTCGCTTGCGCGTCGCGGCGGGCCTGTTCGGCCTCGGCCTCATCTTTACTCAGCTCTTCGATGTAGCCGGCGCGGGTGAGGTCTTTTATGTCAGCCTTGTCAGTGACTTCGACGATCTGGCCTTGTGAGCCGGCGACGTTGCCGCTGAAGGTTGTGGTTGCTCGAAACAATGGCATGTGTCGATTCCTCCGTTTATGTTGCTATGAAGTGATCAGGGCCGGCGTATTGCCGGCCCCTATCGGTTGGCTACTAAGAAGCGGCCATTTTCAGCTTGGCGATTGCCTGAGTGTTTTCGACGTCGGTGTCGAAGTCTACCCATGCTACCACGCCGGTTGCGTGCTGCGCTGCGTACAACTCTTTCAGCACTTGGATCTCAACGTCCGGTGAAAGACGAAGCGACAATGCTGCGCTCGGGTTAACGAACACACCAGCTGTCACGCCGGCTGCCAGCGTTGATGGGAATGCGTCAGACGCGTATACCTTGTATCCGCCAACTGTGCCAGACCATGGGCCTTCAGCGTTGTTGGTGTTGAACAGGTACTGGTTGTTGCTGTCTTTCATTTTCTCGATCTTGGTGACCGTGTCCTGATGGAAGACGTAGAAACCGCCGCTACGGAATGCGCCCTTGACCTTGTTTCGGAGGTCAATCAGTTCGTCGGCTGCGATCGCTGTGGTGCTTGCTGCAGTCACAACTTGCGCTGCTGGCAGGCCAGTTGTACCGACGGCTTTGCCGCTAGTACCGATCAGCATTTCCTTCTCGAGGAAGCGAGCGACCGTCAGGCTCATGATTTCGACGATCTTGTCAACAACGTTGATGTCGGTGTTGTTGATCAGGCTGTTGCCAACCTTTGAAAGCGCGCCGGCTAGGAAGCTGCCGAGGTCGACGCTACCAAATGCACCTTGGTGCGCGGTTAGGTCGGTAAACTCAGCGGCGTATGCCATTGCGATGTCGTCGTTGCTGTCATTGCTGTCAGCGCCGTACTGAGGGATCGAAACGGTACCCTTAGTTCGGTAAACGTTAGCTTTTTCAACAACAGGGCTAATGTCATACACGCGGGCGATGATTTTGTTAACCACGGTTTTTGGCACGATTGCGCCGTTGCTTCCGAGGTCAAGCGCACGCTCTGCGTTAGCAGGAGCGCCACCGATTTGTGATCGGATGTGGTCGACGAATGCTTGCTCTTCAGCAGCTTCGAGGGCGCGGGTTGATCGCTCGCCGCCTTCTTCCTCTTCACGGTCGCCGCCGTCTTCAGGATCGCCACCATCGACTTCTTCTTGCTCGGCACCTTCGAGTGCCTTGATGCGGCTGATTGTTGCTGAAAGGTCAGCGGCTTGCTTTTCGAGCGTGTCGAATTCTTTTTGCTCGTCGCTTGTTAGGGCGCGAGTTTTGTCGCCGTCTTCAGCTTTGTTGATGATTTCTTTCATGTCAGCGACCGCTTTCGCACGCTGTTCCACGAGTGCTTTGAGTTGTTTACTCATTTTCTTCTACTCCTTGTAGGGTGAGTTTGTTAATTCTGGTTTTGTGTTCCGTCAAGTCTGGCGCTTCTTCGTCGGCTTCATCTCCACCGTCGGATCCGCCACCGTCCTCTTCGTCGCCACCGCGATCGGAAGGGTCGCCGCCTTCTTCATTTCTGATTGTAACATATTCCGGTTGTGTTTCTACAACAGCACGTATCTCGGTAATTTCCACCTCTTCGCCTTCGCCGGTTGCGCGGCTTTCGATACTGGTGCCGTAGTATGCCGGCGTGCGTTCATCGTCGAGGACGCTGACTTCGAGCAGGGTCAGGTCGGTAATTGTGCGCTCTTCCATTCCGTTTTCGCCGGTTGCGAAGCGTTGGACCGGGCTATTAAATCCGAAGCTCCAGCCGACGAGCTTGCCGGCGCGGGCCTTTTCCATTGTTCGCTTATGGCTGGTTTCGATCCGGGCGTGCAGGCCGATCGAGTCTTCGCGCAATTTGACGGTGCCTTCCTTCGTGCTGCCGAGGACCTCATTGCTGTCGTGGTTTAGCAGTCCGAGAATGTTATCGTTTTTTCGGATTGCTCGCTCAAACGCGCCGGTCATAATGCGCTCGACGAACTGGCCGCGGTTGTCGGTCAGTGGTTTGCTGAAGCGTTCGATCGCGTTGACGTAGCCTTCGATGACTACTTTGTCGGCGCGGATTTCTACTTGCATTTTCATTCTTGTGATCCTTCCTCGGCGCTTATGGCGGCCAGTGCCAGTTCTATGTCTTTTTTCAGTTCGGGTCGTGTAGCTGGGTTATCGCTTATGTGCGTTGGATCCGTCCACGCGATTGCTTCTATGGTATCACGGTCAGGGTCGTCCGGATTCGTCACATCTTTTTCGGCGTTGAATTTAATGACTGCTTCCTTGTGGATGCTCCATACGAAGCCGAGGTATTTACCGTCGGCGCTCTTCCATTGGCCAGTAATCGTTCCAGCTGGTACTCGGCGGCCGACTTCTTCGCTCCATTCACGGAAGGCTGCCGCTAGTGGGTTTTCGCCTTCATCGATGTGTCCGCCCGGGAATTCCCACGTGCCGCCGGCTGGATCCGTATCGTCTTTCGCTCGCTGTATCATCAGCACTCGGCCGGTGTCTTCTGCTCGGACCACGAGGCCGGCTGCGATCGGTGCGGCTCGACTGTATCGACTGAACGGCTCGGCCGGGTTGTCGCTTATGTCGCCGGTGCCATCGCCCATCTTTTTCGTATCGCCAGTGTTTGGCGTGTAGTATTCCTGCGTCTTCGTGTCGTACAACACATCGCCGAGGCCCATGGCGATAACGTCGAGGCCCGGTATTGGATCGCGGTCTTCTTCGTATCGGATCTCGTTCTTGGTGAGGAAGCCTGATTTTGTGGCGATCGCGTATGCTTCGTAGCGATCTTTGATGCTTCCCTTGGTGATTTCCTTGGTGTCGAATGCGAAATAAAAGCCGGCTTCTTTTTCGACTTCAGTTAGTAGGTTGCGAGTGATCGCTGCTTCGAATGCATTGACCACTGGCATGACGCCTTCACGGATTGTCTTATCATAGTCGTCGGTAACATGAAAGATGCCGGCCAGTTCTTTGGCCAGCTGCTTTTTTCGTTCGTTGAGCTGCATTTCGACGCTGGTGGTTGACGCCTCTTTGAATTCCACGCCATTGTTTAGGACCACGATGTTTTCTTCGTCGTTGCTGTACAGTTTTTTCCACGCTGCGCGCAATTTGTTCATCGCTTTGTCGTCGAGGTTCTTGGCCGACTGCAGGAAGCCTTTGCGGCTGCCGCCCTTGCGGACTAGGCCAAGTTCGAACGCGACGTTTTCGACTGCGGTCTGCAGCGAGCTTCGGACTTGTGCGACGGCCGATACTCCGTCGACTCCGTCGCGGCTGTTTCGCAGCATGATAATAAATTCGAACGGCTGGTATCGTTTGCCGTTGACGAGGTAGCTGCTTGTCTTCATGACCGGGTCAGCGTTACGGAATGGGGCGACGTATGCCGGATCAACGTGTCGCAGGCTTACTGGCCGGCCGCCCTTCTTTTCGATGAACGTCCACGCGCCGTGGTCGATCAGGTAGTCGGTTGCCATTTGCTTCTTAAGTTGAAAGGCGTCGAATGTGTCACCGGGTTCGGTGTTCAGTAGCTGCACTCGCGGGTCGTTGTGGATCTCAGTCACTTTGCGTCGGTCGTCGCCGTCGCTTGATTCTTGGTACATTCGGACCGGAAGCATGGCCACGACGTTTGCGATCCGGTCGACCGCTTCAGCAACGGCCGGGATGCTCATGGCGCTTTCGCGGCTGATTTCTTGGCCTGTCAACAATGACTGCAGCAGTACGTCGCTCGGGTCAGTTGTAGTTTCTGTTATTGTTTCGTCTGCTCTTGTGATGTTGATGCCGAGTATTTTCATTCCGGAGCGCTTCCTCTCGATTTTTATTGTAGCACACGCCGCTTGTGCTAATTTTGCTAATTTTTCGGGGTTGCTGTAAAATAACTTGCCCTCTCACGCCGCCCCTGTTGCGTTTTCCCCGACCGAGGTGAGTGTATGTTCGTCTTATCTGTTAAGTCGCACACGCGGCCCGACGTGGCCACACGGCTGCTTGTGGTTATTTTAACTCAAATCATCCCGTTTGAACAACAAAGCCGCCATCGTCATTCAGGAATACTTCGAGGTTCAGCAGGACCGTCGCGTTGATGATTGCTGCGACCATGTCGATCTTGCCGTTGCTTTTCTTCTTATGGACGTATCGGTTCATGTTCGTGTCGTAGGCCACTTTGGCATTTTGGAAGTTGATTTCAAGCAGGGTGTTTTTCGTGTAGTGAAATTCGCCGTTTGCGATCTTTTCCTGCAGCAGCTTTGTGGCCGGGTGCAGCACTGAGCTGATCTGCTTCACTTCGACTGTTTCGTATTCGTTGGCCCACTTCTGCGCCGAGCTTAATGCGTTGTATCTGTCGTATCCGATGCCCATCACTTTGACGCCGTAGGCTGCTTCGATCTCGAACACAAAGTCTTCGACGACCGAGTAGTCGATTGTTTTGTTGCCACAGGCGACGCACTTCAGCTCTTCGATAAATCGGCGGTAGTTCACTTTTTCGTTTTTGTTTTTTTCTTCGATGCGGCCTTCCGGTATGAAAGCCACGGCGTCGGCTAGGATGTGGCCGTCTTCTTCCGCGACGATTCCGACTCCGACGTTGTCGTTTGTCATGGCGAGGTCGACGCCCACGTACACTTCGCGGCCGCTCCAGTCGATCTCGGGCAGCCGGCCTTCCTGCAGGGTAGTCACATCCACGAAGCTCTCGGCGCTGGTGCCTTGCCAGATGATGTTGCAGTGTTTGGTGAGGAAGTTTTCGCGGGCTTGCGGTTTGGCGATTGCCTTGGCGCGCTTCTTCAGGAGGTCTTCCCACACTTCGGGAATTTCGGCGGCGACCGGGTTGGCGTGTTTCATGATTTCGTCGTCTTCCATCCACGCTTTGGTTTTGTCGGGTTCGAACAATAACGAGAAGTGCTGCTCATCCGGCTCGATGCCGTCCAGCACGCGCTTTGCATATTTCACTTCGTCTTCCAGCGGGTTGTCGATTGTCGGGTATTTGGTGCTGATAATACAGCCGAGCTTGTTGAGCATGTTCAGCTGGCCGGATTCCATTGCGTCGATCGCGTAGCTGTTTGGCAGCGCCCCTACTTCGTCAACAACGAAAGCCGCCGGGAATTTACCATCGAGGCGGCTGTTCGAGTAGTTCAGTGGCACGAAGCGGTTGCGGTTTGGCTTGAAGCGAATGTATTGCATGAAAAGGTCGAAGCGCTCCACGCCGTTGTAGCTCATCAGCGCCGGCGATGCCCGGAGGGTTTCTTCGAGCGCGTCTTTTACCTCGCGGCTCAGTGCGCCGTCCGGGGCGACCGAGTAAAACTTCGAGTTGGCCGGCTCGAGCAGCATTAGCAAAATGAAGACGGTGGCGATGGTGTACGTTTTGAAGTTCTTGCGGGCGATCTCAAGCACGGCCATTTCGTAGCGGCGGCGATTCGGGTTATCTCGGTAGACAACACAAAGCACGGCCGTTATGAACAGCCACTGGTATCCGGTCAGTGTTCGGTACAGCGTTTGGCCCTGCCGCAGTCCGCGGGGCATGTTCATTACCTGAAGCAGTAACACCATTTGGCGCAGCTTTTTCTGGTTGATCATGTATTTCTTGTCGCGGCCGTTGGCTATGCGAATAAACACACGGCATTGCTTCCTGACGTACTTCGGGGCCGGTATCTCTTTGGCGACCACGGCCTTGGCATAATCGAGCGCTTTATTCGGCGGCTGTTTTTTTGGCTTCGGTTTTGCTTTGACTTTTTCAGGCTTGGGTGCGTCAGCTGGCGTGTGCTTTTTGCAGGGCGTTCCGTCCTTCTTCCGTTTGCAGTATCCGCACAACGGATTCGGTTTGGGTGCCGCAGTTTTAGTCTTCGTTTTCGGCTTCGTCGGTGTCGTCGACGTCGTCGTCTTCTTCTTCGTCGTCATCGTCATCCTCTAGGCTTATGTCTTCCGGGTCTGGCATGTCTTCGAGGCCGCCGCCGGCCAGTACCTTCATTAGTGGATCTTCGGGGTCGTCGCCGTCGCTGCCGTGGCGCATGCTGTGTATGATCTTGAGCAGCACCGCGACCGTTTTGTTTGCGGCGTCGGCAGTCCGGTTATAATCCTTGATCGCCGGGTGGCTGTACACGTTTTTGCGGCCCTTCACATATTCCTTGCTCACAGTCAGGCCGTCGTTCTTGATTGTTTTTTCTAAATCATTGAGGATGCTGATCTGGACTTGGTAGCGTTTGAACGTGGTAATGAAGAAGAAGTTTTGCTCGACTCCGTGCTTCCGGGCGATCTTCAGGATTGCTTGCGCCTGCTCGCTCAGGCTCATGTTTGCGAGGTCTTTTGGTCTGGCCATTACTCTACCATCTCGGCTTTCTGACCGGTGAGTCGTTCCCAGCGCGTTATGATCTTGTCGACGTACAGCGGGTCTAACTCCATGAGGTAGGCGGTGCGCTCGGTGTGTTCGCATGCGATGAGCGTGGATCCGCTGCCGCCGAATAGGTCAAGCACGCCGTCGCCTTCCTTGCTACTGTTTAGGATTGCTCGAGCCGGGATCCGGACCGGCTTTTGCGTCGGGTGTTCGTATTCGGTGTCGCGGTCAACACGCCAGATGGTGCTTTCGCCATCGTCGAGGCTCTCTTCGGTAAGCAGCGCCCGGGCTTCCTTCAGTAATTCTTCGTCGCTCGGCTGGTATGCCCACGTGGTGACTTGCTTCCGGTTGCCGTACCATGGCGCGGCGGTGCCGTTTGGCACACAGTAAAGGATCGGTTCATGCTTCCACTTGTATTGCGCGAAGCCGAAGCTGGCGATGTTCTTTACCCATATGATTTGCGCCCGGACCGACCAGCCGGCGTCTTCGATTGCGTTTTCAAATGCTCGATGCTCGCGGCTCGCGTAGCAAACGTAGGCCGGCGCGTTGTCGGCCGTTGCTGAAGCCATTGCTTCGAACGTATTATGTAGGAATTCGCTGAAGGCGTTGTCATCCATGTGGTCGTTCATGATCGTGTTGCTGGTTTCGGCTCCGCTACCGGAGTAGTTCACGTTGTATGGCGGATCCGTAAATACCATCGCTGCTTTTTTGCCGGCCATCAGGGTCTGGACGTCTTCGATGCTTGTGCTGTCGCCGCACATGAGGCGGTGCCGGCCTAGTTGGTAGATTTGGCCCTTCTTCGCGCTCGGCTCAACGCTCACATCCGTGTCGCCATCCATCCGATCGGTGTCTTCGTTGATTTCGATTTCGTCAATCGTCAAGTCATCGATCTTGAAGCCGGTTAGCTCAATGTCGAAGCCGTCAATGTTCAGCGCGTTCAGCTCGTATTGCAGGATGTCGTCGTCCCAGCCGGCCAATTCGGCCAGCTTATTGTCGGCGATTATGTACGCCCTCTTTTGCATTTCAGTCAAGTGTTCGAGATAAATGACCGGCACTTTTTGCCAGCGTTCCTTGCCGCCTTGCGCGTCGCGCTTCTTCAGCAAATGCTCCGGCAGTGCGTCGCCAGCGAGAAGCTCGGCGGCTTGCGATCGGCCGTGGCCGGCGATGATTCCGTTCTTTTTATCGGCCAGTATTGGGTTAGTCCAGCCAAACTCCAGCAGGCTCTCTGCGATTTTCATGACCTGCGCTTCGTCGTGCGTCCGGGCATTGTTTTCGTATGGCTTCAGCTTGCCAAGATCGACCAGCTTGTATGCCGGCAGTTGATGTTCGCTGTTTTCGCTTGAATTCGTCATTTTTGTAAATCTCCTTGCTTCATCTTATCATTTTAATTTCACAACACCTCTGGCACCTTTCCAAAAAACGCACAAAATTCGACACTCGCAGAAATTGCGGGAGGCGTGTGGTCTAGATTCGAATTTGAAAAGTTCATCTTAAAAGGTGGGGGGGTACTCGCCTCGGGCGTATCTTACCTTGATGTCTCCGTAGCTTAGTGTTTTAGCTGCCAAATCTTGCATAAGTAGCACGGGAATTCCGCCCCGATCGGCGAGCTTGTGGTGCGGCACGCACATGGTGAGTAGGTTCGACCAGTCAAGCCTCAATGCTTCGTATTCTTCTGCAGGCAGGATGTGGTTGACCTCCAGCTGGCGGTAGTTGTACTGCTGAAAGGTGTCGAACAAATCTAGTATACAAATCTGGCAGAGGTATTGGTCGCGCTCCTTGATCTGCTTGGCTGTCTTCGTCCACTGGTAGGTGCTTCGGAAGGCTGCCGCTTCCGTGTTGGGCTTTGGCCGCGCTGGCCGGCAGCTTCCGTCATCGAGTGAATGAAGACGGCCGCAGTTGGCGCACACCGTCTTCATGGACATGGTTTATGTTCCTAGTAGTTTTTGATGGTGGCGTGCCGCTTTGCTGGCCTTGCGGCCGGCTCGGTACGTTCGGAGGATGTGTAGCACCTCGCGTGGGCTGAATTCTTGCAGCATTTCGTTGATCTGCCGCAGACTGCGTCGCTTCGTCTGGATTATCCGGACTGGTATCGTCTGTAACGATTCCTTGCGCTGCTTCACGCTTATCTTGGTACTATCGACATTCTTCGGTTCGTTGTCGTTCGCCATGTTCTTCCCTCCTTCCATCGGGTTGATGTTGCTAGTATAACACGCCGCTTATGGCTTGAAATGTAAAGCAGCGCCGGCTATTCGCTGACGCTGCTCTATTTTGGGCGTGGGATTGTTGTTACTGCCGCCCACCTCCATTGTAAGCCTATTGCGGCCGTATTCTTGGTGGTTTACTGCCGCTGGCCTCCATTTGGCGATGGAAGCGGCACAGGTGCTGTTCGTCGCGGCATCGGGCGCAGTTCCATGGATCCGTGAAGGCTTCGCCGACTCCGGCTGCTTCAGTGGCCGCTGCTGCGCGCTGCGCTGGCGTTTTGTCTTCGTCGATGATCGGACACTCCGGCGACTTGTGTTCCTGCCAGCTTTTGTGGTGGATGCACCACCATTTGCCTTCAGGTTGATCGCCGTTCGGGCCTACCGGCTCCAGTGAGGCGCCAGTTGGCCGGCCATTGCCTTTTCGCTTATATGCTGGGATGTCCTTGCAGTTGTCGCAGAATTTGCGCTTGCTGCTGCCGGTTCCGCTCGCTGTGAATGGCTCGCCGCAGTTTGCACAGTCTTTTTCGACGTGTACGTGGGCTTCAGGCTGCTTTTTCGGCTTCGGGCTTGGTTCTGGGTCGTCTTTTGGTGTTTCGTCGCGCACAGGTGCCACAGGCGCGTCGTTTGGTGCTTCTTTTTGCGGCAGTTGCTTGCCATCGCCGGTTTTTACCGACATTGTTTGCTCTTCAGGCTCTGGCGTGCGGATCTGGACCGGCTCTGGTTCGGCCAGCGCCTTTATTAGTGGGTCTTCCCAGCGTTCGCCGTTTACCTTCACGCTTGTACTGTTGCCGTCTACGACGACTTCGGCATTGCCTTCAGTTTCGACGACGACTGTTCCTCTGAACGGGTCGACGACCGTGATTGTGGTTTTCATATTGCCCCTCGCTTATGTTTACTGGACCGATTATACCAGCTTACGGTTTTCTTCGTAGCCGTCTTCGAAGTAGGTCAAGATGTCGCTGTAAATGTAGCCGGTAGTGACGCCGATCTTTTGCGTCCGGTATTGTGTTTGGCTGCGGCGGAGGCTTCCGGGTGTCTGACTAGTTTCGGACCATTCACCGGCCTGCTCGGTCAATGTGACCTCGCGTGTCGCTTCTTGGACCGGCTCTGGCACTGGATCGGCTGCAGGCTCTGGTTTGGCCGGCTCTTCGTGCTTCACTTCGTGGCGCTCCTTGCCGGCTGCGCGATCAACGGCTGCAGTTGCCATCGGGCTGGCCGTTGCCCATGCCAGTACGTTTCGGCCGGTTTCGATGTCGAACTTCTTGCCGGCGTTCACGATGTAGCCGTATTTGAGAAGCTCGCCGCGGCGTGGCGTTATGTGGCTGATGGACCAGTCCAGCTTCAGCGCAAGGTCGCGGTCGCTGGCCGGTTCGATCTCACGCAGCGCGTTGTATAATTCCTGCTGCTTTTCGCCTAGTTTATTCTTGAGCTTCCGATATGAAGCGCGGCTGGTTGCTCTCACTCCCATTGCTGTTTCCTCCCATGGCCCTCCGGCCGTTATTCGAACAGTTTGGTTTGTTTTGAGTCTTTTTTGTCTTGGACGATTTTCTCGGCTTCCTCGAGCGCTCTCTTCACTTCGAGGGTCGCCTTGGCGCTGCTCAAATTCTGCGGCAGCTGGATCACCCGGTCGGGCATCATGATCGTGTGTTTTTCGTGGTCTACCCTGATGCCTGCCTTGCGGATCCGCGGCGCGTACTTCTCAGCGGCTCTAAGCAGGCCGTAGTTCATCCTTGGCCCTTGATGATGTCGTCTAGGTTGACCGGTTGCGTTCGGCCGGCAGCACGATCGGCTGCCTGTTTTTCAAATTGCCGACGGCTCATGACTGACTTTTCTACCCGGATTTCCCGGATGCTATGGCCAGTGCGCTCAATCCCGGGACCGAATGTCTGCTGGACCAGCTCTTTGGCCTGCGTTTTATTCTCGGCTTCGAGTGTTCCCATACCGGAGTGCATCGGGTTTGTTGTGTGGTACATGAAGTCGTATATTTTCATTGCTTTGGCTGCTCCGATACGTTCCAGTCGATCTCGTCAAATCGGCGGCGGTATAATTCCTGCAGCTTGAGAATGTCGCGGGCTGTTGGGAATGTTTCGGCTTCTTCCCAGCGCTTGACCGTGTAGACGCTCACTCCCACGTATTCGGCCACCTGCTTTTGTGTCAGGCCGTCTTCGTTGCGGTATTCCTTCAGGGTCTGCGCCATTGCCGGCCGGATCAGGTCGACTGCTTTGCGAAGTATGACAGCGGCTTCGTCAACTGCCACCTGCATAGATTTGGCCAGCTGCTCAATTGCTTTTCGGACCGCTTCGACTTGCTCCTGTGTTGGTTGCTTTGGATCCGTCATTACTTCAGGCCCATCTTCCTGCGCTGATCGCGGTTCGTTTTACTTGGTGTAACTTTTACTTCAGTGACTTCGTTTTCTGGCCAGCGCTTATTTGCTGCGCCGGTTGCGATCGCTGCCGCTTCGTCTTCATCCCGGGCTTCAACTACCACGAAGGCGTAGCGCTTTTCGTTGTCGGTTTTGACGTTTACATCCCAATAAGTAATCGGGCGCTCATCTGGTTGCTGTTGCTCTGTCATAGGTCTACTCCTTCTGATGGCGTCGCGTCATCTGGTGCTTGGGTTAGTTTTACGGCTTTGATCGGGTGCTGTGCGGCGGGCCAGTGTTGGTCGAGAAATGCTGCGGCGACGGATCCCGACTGGTCTTCCGACTCGGCTTCAATGACGAATTGTCCGCTTTTTTGTTCGGCCGTTACGTTGATGTAAAACTTCATGATTGATTTCCCTTCTGCTCTTGGAGCATTTGTTTGTTCAGCTGGTTCTCGATTTTATCGATGACGCGCTGTGATGTCACGGCCAAGTCTGAAAGCGCCGACGCCACTTCGTTGTCTTCCTGCAGGCCCAGCTCTTCGCCGGCCTCGATGTACATGCTACCGAGTTCGCTGATCGCATCTTGGATCTTGGCGTGCTGGTCGAGTATGTGGTTGCGAACGTTTGCTCGCAAGGCCTTCTTCGGTTCCGGTTCGCCTTCGAACTCTTCGAGCTTGGGGACCACTACGGTGTCAACAACTTCGCCGGTCATGTCGCGGATCTCTTCCTTTTCAACTGGTGCGGTTGTCGTTTTGTCCATCCAGTTCAGGCTGCCGGCGTCGGTTTGGCATTGGTGGCCTGTGCAGCAGCAGCCGACGCATGCGCTGCCGTATTCCTGCAGCCGTTCGCCACAGGCGTAGTGAGTGGTGTGCGGCCGAGTGTTTGGGGCCAGCGTGTTACTTGTTGCCATCGCTTCCTCCCTTTTTATTCTTCTTGAGCCAGATGCTGCCGTCGTCGGCTAGGTGTACGTGGTGATCGGGGAATTTCTCGACCATGTCGTTGTAAAGCGGCACGTTGTTTTTACGGTTGTAGGCTTGCATGTCTTTGATGAGCGCTGCGGCCTTCTTCGCTGCTTTGATCTTGATTCGGCCGTCCATAAAGCTGCAGCCGATCGCGCCGGCTAAGAATACCAGCATGCCCCATGTCGACGCTTCGCCGGGTATGAAAATCATCACGACGCTGCCAATCCATAGCGTTACCACGCCAATTTGCCAGAATGGCCGCTTGTCGTGTATCGTATCGATCTCATCAGCTCGAGCCATGAAGCCGCGCTCGGTGTCGTTTTTTGGTTTGTATTCTTCGCCGTATAAACTCATCGTATCCCTTTCAATTGTGCCAGTCTGGTTTGATCGCCGGCTTTTTCCCGGCCCTGCCTTATTCGGCGTTTGATGTTTCGGATCTCGGCGGCTACTTGCTTTCTTCGTAGGAAGTTGCCGCGCTGATTCCAGTATCGCTTCTCGCTGTCGGTTGGTTCCCGCTGCAGCTTACGCTTCAGTTGATGCATTGGCTACCTCCTGCTCCGTGGCCTCTCGGACCTTTAGTGTTTTGCCGCCCGGCCCGGCTGTGATGAAGCCTGCGCGAATGCCTGCCTTCTGTAGTTCCGCTTTCAAATCATCCACCTGCCACGGCTTCGTTTTCTCGCTGTCGATGTCGATAATGTAAAACTTGGCCGGGTCGATTTCGATGATCGTCATTTTTTTCGGGTCGTACTTTGCTTGGCTCATTTGGTTCCTCCGTTCATTTTATTGACCAGTGGTGCTGCGTCGCTCCACGCTTGCTTGAATGATTGCAGATGGACCGGGTTGGCGCTCCATTGGCGCGTGTGGTATTGCTTGGCAAATCTTAGGAAACCGATCGCCGGCTGCGCGCCCTTCGCCACGATGTGAGGTATGTTCGATGCTTCGAGGATCCGGCCCCACTCTTTTTGCTCGGCGCTGGCGCTGTTGCCCTTGCGCCGCTTCATTTCAATGGTGACCATCTGGTATGCGGTTTCGCCGTCGGCGTAGCGGCCAATCGGTACAAATATAAAAATGTCCGGCACGCCTTTTTTGACGCCGAGCTTCTTGGCCTTCGCTAGTTGGCTCCAGCTCTCAGTCCACATTTCATTGTTAACGTGAAAGTATGGCATGTGCATGATGTCGCAAAACTCGAGGACCGCCGCATGCTCCTCATCTTCGTATGGCATTGGTGGTAGTGGTTTTTTTGTGCGGCGGCCCGGCATTACAGGTGTATTCCCATTCTGCGAAGCTGCTCGACGCCTTCACGCTTGGCTACTTGCTTCTTTTGGAATTCGGCACGTTCGTCTTCAGTTTCTTTCAGTACGCGGATCATCTCGACTATTGCTTTGGACCGTTTAGTTTGTAGGTCGGCTTCAAATTGCGACTCTTCCCAATCCTTACCCATCGCGCCAATGATCGGTGCGGCGGCCGCCGTTATGCTCGATGTTTCGCGGGCTGATTCGGCTGCGCGGTCTAGTAGGTCAAGGTGCGGAATTAAAAGCGCCGACAGGCCGATCAACTGGCCGACCATCATTGCCAACTCTTCGATCTGCTCTTCTTCGGATTCGCCTTCTAGTACTACTCCCGAGCCAGCCATTACCAAGCTCCGAAGAATGCCCAGCCGATGAACCAGACGATTATGGCGATCGCTCCAATCATGAGCGCCGCTACCAATAGAAAGGCCAGCACGATGAACGGTGCCGCTATAATCTTGGCCCATGTCGGTGCCGGTTCGCCGGCCGGCTTTTGGATCCGCAGGCCGTTGTCTTCTTTACGTAGGTCTTCGAGTGTTCGGCTCTGAATTGCGTCGCGGACCGCTTGCTTTGACTGCTCGGCCTGCTCGAGTGTTTCGCCGGGCCGCAGCGTGGTGTGTTCGGCCGGCGGGTTCGGGTTCGCACCGTATGCGACGATTGTCGGTTGCGGCCGGACTTGTTTCACTTTGACTTCTTCGGCCGGCTGATCTGCCTTGACCGGAATGTTCTTTTTTACTGGTATTCGTTTGCTCATTGCATTGCCTCCGCTTGCTTTTTTTCCATCCATGTCTTCAGGATTTCTTGTGCTTGTTTTTTGTCGAGTTCCGGGAATTGCTTTTGAAGGCTGGCCCGGGCTTCGAACATGTTGACCAGTCCGCTGTCGCGTAGGTCGTCTAGGAATGATTCGTGATCTGCTGTCATTGCTCAATCCTCACAACGCCGCGTTTGGCCATTGTCTTTTCGTAGTCGAATTTCATGTTTATGAGGTCGGCGATCGCGCCAATATAAAACCAGTCTGCTGTTATGGTTCGAAGGAATGCGCGGCGGCCGAGGTAGTAGCGGTTGATCGGAAGGATCCAGACGAGGCCGAGCGCTGTTAGTAGGTAGTATGTTTTTCGTGTCTTCATGTGATTAAAACTCCCCGAGGTCTATGCCTGTTTTTTCTTGAAAGTCGTGCTGCAGTTCGGTCGCCTTTTCTTGGACCCATTCTTGCGGCAGGCCGGCCAGCTGC
>ERZ761609.880-NODE-880-length-30771-cov-22.756251_pt1 | contig 30771 bp, 24 predicted proteins | sample MGYA00511163_ERZ761609 | MGnify/ENA primary metagenome ERZ761609 (study PRJEB28899, sample SAMN02445070) | bioreactor sludge metagenome | biome: EBPR sludge | place: Australia: Brisbane, Thorneside Wastewater Treatment Plant | collected 2011-12-16 ...
AATTTCAATCGGCTGATTCTCGTTAGTGTCATCGCACATAGCCACATTAAGACTTTGGTCTGCTAAATGATGCTTTAATTCATGCGCCATCGTAAAAATAAAAGGCTCATCCGGAAGGCCTTTTAATATCAAGACTGATGGGCCTCCGTTTTCATCATTGAAATAAGCACCGCGCACTTTTTTAAATTTGTAAGGCCAAAGGTCAATCTTAATGCCTTGGTCTCGATAGATGCGCCTCAAGTCCGACTTGAGGACGCGCGGTGTATTTAAACCGTATTTTTGCCGTGTCTCGCGCGCTAATACCTTGAGCTGATCGTAATATTCAGAGCGAATCACTCTTCCGTCTTCCTTTTCCTCCCTGCGCGAGGTTTTTTCCCGTCCGAATAAAGACTGCGAGCGCGTCTAAATTCGGCATACCTTCTCAGTTCTTCTATATCAGTTTCGGGCAAATCTTGGGCCGCTCTCAAAAGAGCTTTAATAGGAACATCTGCGGAGGGTTCTTCTGCGGGGAAAAAAGTAGTTATGGAAACTCCAAAAAAACGGGCAATTTTTTCTAGGTCTTCTATGCTTGGCCGATAAGTCCCGGTTTCCCACCGAGAAATTGTGTTTGTATTTACTTCCAGTTCCTTCGCCAAAGCTTCTTGGGAAAGTTCGCCCTTCCCGTAATTTAATCTCAGGTCTCGAATTGATTTCGCTACATACTCTTTAGTGTCCACGGCACCCCCGTTTAATATCCTTTAAAAGGAATATATTTTCCTTTTTGAGTTGACTCGCTTTTGAGCTTTTGCTATTATACTTTATCAGGATGATATTTCAACATTTAAAGGAAATGAGGGAAGGGAGCAGGAATGAGGACCGGCCTTGAGTGGCTGTGAAAGGGGCCGTAAGGCAGAATTAGCAGTCTTGACCTTAGAGTGCTAGACATAATCAATATATAGTGGTATAATGCATAATCTATAACTAGATGTAGTATTTAACCTAAAGCAGGAGAAACAACAATGCCATGGCGACTTGTTAAAGACCCGAAGTTTTATCCCCCCAAACCCAAACTTCCCAAATTACCTTCCCTTCCCAAACTACCCAAGTTACCAAAATTAAAAGCGATAAGGCCCATTAAGCCCATTGCTCCGCTGGGCCATAAGTATGTTTGGAGAGAAAAGTAAATTACCATGGCGACCGAAGACGGAAAAGTTTTTAAAATTTTATCGCTCGATGGAGGCGGCTTTCGCGGCATTTATACCGCGCATCTGTTGAAGCGTATTGAAGACGAGTTCAAGATTGAATGGCACAAAGAATTTGATCTCATATCGGGCACCAGTACTGGCGCAATTATAGCTGCTGGCTTGGCCTGTAAAAAATCCGCTGACCAAATTCTTGAATTTTATAAAAGTTACTCCCCCAAGATTTTTGCCAAGGGAATACTTCCACGATGCGGACTGTTTTCAAGTAAATACAAAAATGAAAATTTAGAAAGTGCGCTCACGCAGATTTTTGATGACCGAAAACTTGGAGAAATCGAAACCCCATTGATTCTTCCTGCCACTGATGTCGGCAATGGGTGCGTACACGTTTTTAAGTCATCGTACGACAAGGATTTTGTTCGCGATAAGAATGTTTTGGTTCGGAAGGCCGTTCTCGCTTCATGTGCCGCTCCTACTTTTTTCTCGCCAATAGTTTGTGACAATTATTTTTTAGCTGACGGTGGCTTGTGGGCGAATAACCCAGCGCTCGCGGCAGTCATTGATGCAAAGCGGCGCTTGGGACAAAACCTGAACGATTTAAAAGTTTTTTCCGTCGGAACTGGACATATTAAACGATTTTATTCGGGAAAGAATCGCTGGTGGCATCGATTTTGGGGATGGGGCATTATTGCCCGTTGGAAACACGGAAATTTTATTGAAATGATTTTAAATCTTCAATCGCAGGCAGCAAGCAATATGGCCACATTGCTTTTGAACCCCGAGCAGATGTTCCGTATCAATTTCGAGTCGGACCTGAATGTTGCGATTGACGACCTTGCGGAGATGCGAAACTTAATCTCGAAAGCTGACCGAGATTTCACTCATAACGTAAAAAACATACAGCAGTTTTTAAGTCTGGAGAAGAAACATGCTTAACGAAAAACAAAATCAATTAGACGACTTATTACAAAAAACAGCGGAATCCCTCGACATTAGCCCGTCTGACTATGAAAGAGCAGTGTCCACTTATAAAGCAGTCGGCTGCTGGCTTGAAGATGGATATGCTGCCAAGGCTTATCCTCTTTGCAATTCAAGACCCCGGATAACGGTCCAGGGGTCGATGGCTTTAGGAACGGTCGCTCGTCCGATGAAGGAAGACAGCGAGGGAGATTATGACTTGGATTTAGTATGCGAATTACCCGTGTCATCATTAGAAAAAAATCCAATAAATGCTTCCAAAATTAAAAATCATGTTGGAGACCGGTTAAAAGCTCACGGTACTTATAAGCAAAAACTTCAGCCGGAAGGGAGACGATGCTGGACTATGGAATACGCCGCTTCCGAAGGAATCGGTTTTCACATGGACATATTACCGTGCGTTCTTGACGCTGCTACCGGGAAATGCATTTCAGAAAGTTTCCCTGGCAATCCAGATACGGGATGGGAGTTCACTGTTAGCACAATAGCGCTGACACATAAGGAACGGAAAGATGCTCCCCAATATGAATGGAAGTCTGGCAATCCGGCTGGATACTCAAAGTGGTTTAGGAAACAAAACCAAACGTTTACAGTCTATTCAAGCGTACAGAAAAAAAGAATTTTTGAGTCCACAACCGGTCAAAGCGGCCGCCCGCTTTTTAATAGCATCGCAGAGGTTCCGGATGAACTTGTCCGTACACCGCTTCAAAGAACCATACAACTTTTTAAGCGTCACCGTGATGTTCGCTTTCAAAAAAACTCGGATTTTAAACCCATATCCGTAATTCTTACGACGCTCGCGGCAAACCTTTACGAAGGCGAGAGCGATTTGTTTAGCACAGTAAAAAACGTCACTTCAAAGCTGTTGTTGCATGCCGGCCTTTTGCAAAATCCTCAATTCCGGCTCCTCAATGAAAAGATGACTCAGATGAGACTAATTACACGGACTTCGGATGGGCGGTGGTTCATTCCAAATCCAGTTAATCCGGTTGAAAATTTTGCGGATCGTTGGCACGAGGACAACCATGCGAGAGCGAAGGCTTTCTTTCAGTGGTTAGAATGGCTGGAAGCCGACATCAAAGCCTTGGAAGAGAAAAGGGGACTGACTGAGATTTCAAATTTTCTAAGTAAAATTTTCGGAGAAAGAGTTGCTCAAGAAGCCGTAAAAAAATTTGGCGTCAAATTAGGCGGAGAATATAAAGAAGCCAGAGATTCTGGTAAGTTGAGAATGAGTCCGGTAACGGGAGCGCTAGGAGTTGCGGGTGCCATCACGGTTCCCAAACATAATTTTCATGGGGATTAAATTTTTTAATCGAAGTGAATTAACTTTAGCAATCCAACGGCTTCATTTAAAAAAAATGTTTCCAGATGCTGACTGTCAAATCCATGGAAACACCTTGACGTGGAAGGGCCGCATTTGTCCGACTTGTCTTAGCGACAGTTACTTGGTCGAATTGATTTATAGACAAAAAGGTAGTCCGAAGGTTTTTGTTCGAGAGCCACAACTCCAACGCAGAAACGGCCAGCGTGCACCTCACCTTTATGATGAAGGAAATTTATGTTTGCACTATCCGGACGAATGGACTCCTAACATGATTCTTTCAGATTCCATCCTCCCTTGGACCTCTGAGTGGTTGCTTCACTACGAAGTTTGGCTTGCGACCGGAGAATGGTGTGGTGGCGGAACGCATCCTGTAAGAAGCCAGTCAAATCTTGAAACAGAAGTTTCTAATAATTAAATTTGATAGCGCGAAAACAATATGAAATTTGCACTAGTAAACGAAAATAAGACGGAAGCTCAACCGGAGATGCGTCGAGGTAACTGTTTATATTGCCAAAGCGAAACGATTGCCAAATGTGGGCATGTGAAAATTTGGCATTGGGCACACAAAAGTAAAGTTTCGTGTGATTCGTGGTGGGAGAACGAAACCGAATGGCATAGAGCATGGAAAAATCATTTCCCCAAAGAGTGGCAGGAGCATATTCATGCGGACTCCGTAACTGGAGAAAAGCATATTGCAGATATTAAAACGGCCAGCGGGCTCGTAATTGAATTTCAGCATTCTGCAATTAAACCCGCAGAAATACAAAGCAGGGAAGCTTTCTATAAAAATATGGTATGGGTTGTTGATGGCACACGGCTGAAGAGAGACTGCCCGCGTTTTCGCGAAGGAATTAATGACAGCAGGAATTTGATTGTTGATGGATTCTTTCTTTCCCTTATTCCTAGTGAGTGCTTTCCTGCGAGCTGGCTTAAAAGTTCAAAGCCGGTTTATTTTGATTTTGACGGCATCAATAGTCCCATTGATCAACTAGATGAGAAGCGGGCTTTTTGGTGCCTCTTTCCAGATCGCTTGGATGGATATGCCGTGATTGCGGGCGTTTTGTGTAAACAATTTATGGAATTATCTTTTAACGCCTCTCATTTGCTTTTTGCGCATGAAAATCTGCGTTATATTTCGGAATACATTCGGCTCAAGCGTCAGAGTGCTTTTGCTCATACCAGGAGAGAGTACCCGAACGCTTTACCACGACGATATGTAAGAAGACAGTTTAGGTTCTAAATAGCCGAGAGCTGGTCCTTGGCTTGAGCTGTATAGTGCTTCTTCGATCTGAAATAATGATCCCGCATTCTTAGTTCCTCTGGTAGAATCTAGCCAAAAATGGACAGTTTAAAGATGCCCGAAAAATGGCTCACAATTGATCAAATCGCTGATCACCTTCAGGTTTCAAAAGAGAAGATCTACAAACTCTGCCAGCGGGGGAAAATGCCTGCCTCAAAGCTTGGGGGGCAATGGCGTTTTAAAATTGGGCAAGTTGATGAATGGCTACTTGAGCAGCAGAAAAAGAAAAAAGGCAAACATTGAAACTTGAAGAAATTAAGAAAGACTCTCTAATAGCTGGGATTGAACCTGGGCAGGTTGTCCGTGTTGTTAGCACGGAGCTTGTAGGGGATAATTCAGCAACGATTTACTATAAGACCAGTGATGGGCGATTGCATGAGCGGTTGCTATTTCGCAAAGATGAATCAAATTTATCTTTCGCTAAAGCAGGTCGCCCGTGGACATTTGCTGCTCCTGGCCAAGACTTTAAATTAGTCGCCGAAGCTTACCGAATAAATCTCGCCTACCTCTTCGATCCCATGATGGCGGTTCATACTTCAAATGTGGAACCGCTTCCGCACCAAATCACAGCTGTTTATGAATCCATGCTTCCAAGGCAGCCACTTCGTTATGTTCTAGCTGACGATCCAGGCGCTGGTAAAACAATCATGGCCGGTCTTTTCATTCGGGAACTTTTAATGCGAGCAGAAACACGCCGAGTTCTTATTGTCGCACCGGGAAGTTTGATCGAACAATGGCAAGATGAAATGTTTGAAAAGTTCGGTTTAGATTTCAAGATTTTCTCACGCGAGCAAATAGAGGAATCTCGATCTGGAAATCCATTTGAAGACAGAGATCTGATTATTGCCCGGCTGGATCAATTGTCGCGAAATGAGGATTTGCAGGAAAAGCTAGCAGCGACACAATGGGATTTGGTTGTTGTAGATGAAGCGCATAAGCTTTCAGCTTCTTGGTATGGTTCGAAAATCAATGAAACGAAGCGGTTCAAACTTGGGCGCTTGTTGGGAGAAAAAACCCGACATTTCTTAATGATGACGGCAACTCCGCACAATGGTAAAGAGGAAGACTTCCAGCTTTTCTTGTCGCTTTTGGATTCAGATCGGTTCTATGGAAAGTTCCGTGATGGTGCACATAAAGTGGATGTATCCGACATAATGCGGCGTATGGTTAAAGAAGATCTTTTGAAGTTTGATGGCACGCCACTTTTCCCGGAACGTCGAGCCAATACTGTTAACTATAAATTATCTGCGCTTGAATCAGCCCTTTATGTGGCGGTTACAAACTATGTTCGGGAAGAAATGAATCGTGCGGATCGATTAGAAGACGAAGGAAGACGTGGTACCGTCGGATTTGCGCTTACTGCCCTTCAACGTCGCTTGGCATCAAGCCCGGAAGCTATTTATCAATCATTGAAAAGACGTCATCATCGGCTAAAACGTCGAGTGGAAGAAGAAAAGCTTGGGCAAAGAGGTAGTGGTTTTGCGGCGGATACAACTTATTCTGATATATCTGAAGATCCAGATGATTTAAATGCGGAAGAACAAGAAAACGCAGAAGAGGAACTCGTTGATAAAGCGACAGCAGCCCAAACCATTCAGGAGCTCGAAGCTGAAATTGTCATTTTGCAGGGGCTGGAAGAACAAGCCAAAGATGTTGTCCACTCTGGTCAGGACCGTAAATGGGATGAATTGTCAAAGCTCCTTCAAAATACTCCAGAGATGCACGATGCAAGCGGCAGACAGCGGAAGTTGATCATATTTACAGAGCATCGGGACACATTGAATTATTTGGCAGTGAAAATTCGTGGGCTTTTGGGAAGTGAGGAGGCGGTGACGCTGATTCACGGAGGAATTAAGCGCGAAGAACGCAGAAAAGTTCAGGAACAATTTCGTAATGATCCTACGGTACGTGTTTTAATCGCAACAGACGCGGCAGGAGAAGGTGTCAATCTTCAAAATGCAAACTTGATGGTCAATTATGATCTGCCGTGGAACCCTAACCGCATTGAACAACGTTTTGGTCGAATCCATAGAATTGGTCAAACTGAAGTTTGTCATCTGTGGAACATGGTTGCGTTTGAAACCCGTGAGGGCGATGTGTTTCAACGCTTGTTTGAAAAATTAGAGGTTGAGCGGAAAGCTCTAGGTGGTCGAGTCTTTGACATTTTGGGAGATGTGTTTGAAGAAAGAAGTTTGAAGGACCTTTTGATTCAAGCCATTCGTTATGGCGAAGACCCGAAAATAAGAGAGCGCCTATTGCGTGCCGTGGAGGGCGCATTAGATACCGAACACTTGAAGGCAATTATTGAGCGCAATGCATTAAGCGAAGAAATTTTAGATGAAAAACGACTTTTTTCAATTAAAGAGGAAATGGAAAGAGCTGAAGCTCGTAAACTCCAGCCGTATTTTATTCGTTCGTTTTTCAGTCAAGCTTTCAGCCAATTGGGTGGAGAATTACGGGATCGTGAGACAGGTCGGTGGGAGATTACACATGTACCAGCCGTCATCCGTGAGCGCGACCGGCAAATAACGGGTCGTGATCATCGTTATATAGATCCGGTTTTGAAGAAATATGAACGCATTTGTTTTGAAAAAGATTTTGTACGCATTATGAGCCGCCCAGGTTCTCCAATGGCTAGTTTGATTCATCCTGCCCACCCTCTCATGCAAGCTGTGACAGATATTGTTATGGAGCAACATCGTTTAAAACTTAAAGAAGGCACTATCCTGGTAGATCCCAAAGATACAGGTATTGTGCCTCGCGTAATGCTTATCATTGATCATTCCGTTCGTGAGGGAAATGACACTAACCGAGTAATTTCTCGACGAATGCAATTTGTGGAAGTTGACCCGACGGGGAAAACTATAAATGCGGGTTGGGCTCCGCATCTTGACTTAGAAGTGATTACGGAAAGTGATAAAAAGTTAGTCGAAGACATTCTCAATGCATCTTGGATTGAGCAGAATCTCGAACAGCTAGCTTTGGCGCACGCTTCTGAAAAGTTGGTACCCGAACATTATGAAGAAGTTAGAACTCGCCGCGAAAGACATGTTGATAAAACTCTTGCTGCTGTGCACGAACGCCTTGTTAAGGAAATGAGTTTTTGGCAAGACCGAGAGATTAAACTTAAAGAGGATGCGGCGGCCGGTCGTGATGTCAGGTTAAACCTTGATAATGCCAAAATGAAAATCAATGAATTGATGGCTCGCCTTGATACGCGGACAAAAGAATTGCGCACGATGCGTAACGTCGTTTCAGCGACACCAGTTGTTGTTGGCGGTGCATTAATTATTCCAGCGGGTTTATTGGCGCAAAGAAAAGGCGAATCGGGATGGAGCGACGATGCAGAGCTGCGTGCGCGGATTGAAAAAATGGCGATGCGAACTGTGATGAATGCTGAACGAGCCCTTGGGAATGATGTGGAGGATGTTTCGCACTTAAAGTGCGGTTGGGATGTGACAAGTATACCGAAAAGCAAAGACGGAAAAATTCCACCCTCACGACACATTGAAGTGAAAGGTCGCGCTAAAGGACAGGGTAGTATTACTGTGACAAGAAACGAAATCCTCTATGGACTTAACCAGGCGGACAAGTTCATTTTGGCTGTTGTTCTTATTGATGGTGATCAGTGCGAGGGGCCCTTCTACATTAAAAATCCATTTACCCAAGAACCTGATTGGGCAGTTACAAGTATTAATTTGGATTTAAATCAATTATTAGCACGAGCGCAAAAGCAAAGTGTAAATGCATGACAGAGATAAAAGTCCCTAAAAAACTTATCGAGGTTGCGCTTCCATTGGATGCGATTAACGCTGCTTGTGCATATGAAAAAATGCCGGGGATTGGGGCGCATCCCCGCGGGATTCATTTATGGTGGGCGCGTCGTCCTCTTGCTGCTGCTCGTGCGGTGATCTTTTCACAGATGGTTAATGATCCTGGGTATGAAAGGAATCTTCAGCGCGGTATGAATAAAGAAAAAGCTGCCGCTGAACGCGAGAGATTATTCCGAATTATTGAAAAGCTAGTTTTATGGGAAAATATAAATAACAAATCGGTTCTTGATGAAGCTCGTGAAGAAATTAAAAATAGCTGGAGAGAAACGTGCGCATTAAATAAAAATCACTCGCAGGCTGAGGAATTATTTGATCCGGAAAAATTGCCCGGTTTTCATGATCCCTTTTCTGGAGGAGGAGCAATTCCACTTGAGGCTCAACGCTTAGGACTTGAAGCGTTTGCATCTGATCTTAATCCTGTTGCTGTTGGCATCAATAAAGCAATGATAGAAATTCCCCCTAGGTTTAGAAATCGAGAACCGGTAGGGCCATTACCCAAAAATGAAAAGCCAACTTTAATAAACGATTGGGAAGGGCTCAGAGGTTTTTCGGAAGATTTGCGCAGATATGGTGCGTGGATTAATGAAGAGGCGCTAAAAAGAATCGGGAATCTTTATCCTAAATACAAGATTACAACCGAAACAGTTGAAGATCGAGAAGACCTTAAATCTTTGTGTGGGCGGGAACTATCCGTTGTGGCTTGGTTATGGGCCCGAACCGTTAAAAGTCCTAACCCGGCTTTTTCTCACATTGATGTGCCACTAATTTCAAGTTTTGTGTTGGCAAGCAAATCTGGAAAAGAGGTTTACATTGAACCGGTAATCCAAAAGGATGACTACTCTTTTAAGGTTAAAATCGGACCTGCCCCCGCTCACGCAAAAAACGGAACGAAAGCTTCTGGAAGCGGAAGCAGTTTTTTGTGTCTTATGTCCAAATCCCCAATAGATTTCAAATACATTCGCGATGAGGCGAAAAAAGGAAGACTGGGGCAGCGACTAGTTGCAGTGGTTGCTGAGGGAAAAAGACGGAAGGTTTATTTGCCTTCAAACAAGCAGCATGAACAGGCTGCTCTTGTAAACAAGCCGGACAATTTATCCGACACGCCTTTACCTGCTAAAGCGCTAGGTTTTCGTGTTCAAGAATACGGTATGCTGAAGTGGGCTGATCTTTTTACTAACAGACAATTAGTTGCGCTGACAACTCTTTCGGATTTAATTAGCGAGACGATAGATAAGATTAAATCGGATTTGTTGATCGCAAAAAGATTCAAGGAAGGTGCGGGATTAGAAGAGGGCGGTGCTGGAGGCCTTGCTTACGCGGAAGCCATTGGGCTTTACCTGGCCTTTGCAGTAGATCGATGTGCGGATTTCTCGAATACATGTACTAGATGGGTCTCCAGCAACGAGAAAGTCATGAATTTGTTTGGCAAACAAGCCATAGCGATGACTTGGGATTTCCCAGAAGCGTCTATTTTGGAAGAAACTGTTGGGGGGTTTTATCCGGCCGTTAAATACATCGCTGAATGTTTGCTAACATTGCCTTTAGACGGCAAGGCTGGTTTTGCTCTGCAAGAAAACGCCTCCACAAATCAATCCTGCATCAAAAAAATTATTTCTACAGATCCTCCTTATTACGACAATATTGGGTATGCTGATTTATCCGATTTTTTTTATTTCTGGCTGCGACGTTCTTTGAAAGATACTTTTAAAAAACTATATTCAACAATAGCCGTTCCTAAAATTGAAGAGTTGGTAGCGACACCCTTTCGACATGGTAGTAAAGATGCTGCTGAGCAATTCTTTTTAGAAGGTATGACGCAAGCGATGCACAACCTGGCCCAATGTGGACACCCTACATTTCCGGTGACAATCTATTATGCATTTAAGCAATCAGAAACCGAAACTGAAGGTACTGCTTCGACAGGTTGGGAAACGTTTCTCGACGCTGTTTTGAAAGCTGGTTTTTCTTTAACCGGAACATGGCCGATGCGGAGTGAGCAGTCAAGCAGGATGGTTAGCATGGGAACTAATGCATTGGCATCGAGCATTGTTCTTGTGTGTCGCAAGCGAGACGCCAATGCTGCTACTATTTCGCGTCGTGAATTTGTACGAGAGCTAAACGCGCTTTTACCAGAGGCGCTTGATGAAATGACAAGAGGTGGAGTGAATTCTCCCGTAGCCCCAGTAGATTTGTCGCAAGCCATCATTGGTCCCGGTATGGCTGTTTTCTCCAAATATGCAGCAGTTCTTGAAGCAGATGGAAAACCAATGACAGTTAAGACAGCATTACAGCTTATAAATCGATTTCTTGCTGAAGATGATTTCGATCACGATTCGCAGTTTTGCCTACATTGGTTTGAAAATTATGGATGGGGAGAAGGAAAGTTTGGAGATGCTGACGTGCTTGCTAGAGCGAAAGGTACAAGTGTCTCAGGAGTTCAAGAATCTGGTGTTTTAGCTTCAAGTAAAAGTGTAGTTAAACTAATGCGTTTTAGTGAGTATCCCAAGAGTTGGGACCCGGAAGAGGATAAACGAATACCGGTTTGGGAAGCATTGCATCAATTGGTCCGTGTTCTGCAAGAGTCTGGGGAATCTGCGGCGGGTGAATTGTTGGCTAAAATGCCTGGGCGTGGAGAGTCGATTCGGCAGCTTGCATACCGTCTTCATACACTGTGTGAGCGTAAGGGATGGTCTGATGATGCGAGAGCTTACAATGAACTTATTACATCATGGAATGCGGCAGAAGCTGTATCTCAGACCGTCGCTCAAAAAACCGGGAAGCAAATGGAGATGGGAATTTAATCGGGAGAAAATAATATGACATTGAAACCTTGGCGCGAAGTTGCTGTCCCTCATGAAGATGTTCTGAAAGGAACTTTCCAACAAGCGGAGTTTGCCGCGGACTTGTCGAGAGTTCATGAGGGTACCGCTACGTCTGAATACCAAAATCCCGATTTGTTTTTTAAGCGAACATTTATCACGGAGGGAATGCGCTTACTGCTTGATTCGGTAGTTAAAAGATTGTCAGGTAAGGGCGGTGACCCGGTTATACAGCTTCAAACGGCATTTGGCGGTGGTAAGACACATACGATGCTAGCTGTTTACCATCTGGCAAAAGGAGATGCTCCCGTTGCTAAACTCCAAGGTATAGAACAGATATTATCAGCAGCCAAAGTAGCTTCTTTACCCAAAGCGAATATTGTAGTTTTGGATGGGATTCGTCTTTCACCAAATCAGCCACAGAAGCGCGGCAAGATTTCAGTTAGAACCATATGGGGCGAGTTGGCTTGGCAGCTTGGTAAAGAGTCTGCCTATGAACAACTTAAAGATGCGGATGCATCCGGAACTTCACCGGGCAAAGAATTGCTGGCAAAGATTATCGCTGAGTATGCGCCCTGCGTCATTTTGATTGATGAGCTTGTTGCATATATCCGTCAATTTTCTGACGGCAAGAGTTTTTCTGGCGGCACATATGAATCAAATCTTTCTTTTATCCAAGCTTTAACTGAAGCTGTAAAAGCTGTTCCTACCGCTGTTTTGCTAGCGTCTTTGCCCGAGTCTGACAAAGAGGCTGGGGGGCAAAGAGGTGTTCAAGCGCTTAACACATTGGCACATTATTTTGGACGAGTCCAAGCGTTATGGAAACCAGTGGCAACCGAAGAAGCTTTTGAGATTGTGAGGCGGCGTCTTTTTACGAAAGTCAGTGATCACAAGCTTTCAGAAAATGTTTGTCGTGCGTTTGCTGATGCGTATGTTGAAAATTCTGACGAGTTGCCACAGGAAACGCAGGAAAGTCGTTATTTTGAGAGATTAATGCATGCATATCCGATTCATCCGGAGGTGTTTGACCGACTTTATGAAGATTGGTCGTCGCTGGAAAATTTCCAACGGACTCGTGGTGTGCTGAAATTAATGGCAAAAGTGATTCATCGTTTATGGGTAGACGGCAACAATGACATGATGATTATGCCCGGTAGCATTCCTCTTTACGATGGTGACACACGCAATGAAGTCATTAACTATTTGGCGCAAGGCTGGGACCCTGTTTTGGAGCGCGATATTGATGGAGAGAAGGCGGAGACGACCGAAATTGAAAAGAAAGATACCCGTCTAGGTAGTTTGCAGGCTTGTCGCAGAGTCGCTCGTACAATTTTCTTGGGTAGTGCTCCAACTACACCAAATCAAATGGTGCGAGGTTTGGAAACAAAGCGTGTTGTTCTTGGATGCGTGCAGCCCGGTCAGCAGGTTGGAGTATTTAAGGATTCGTTGCGACGGTTAACGGATCGGCTTCACTATTTGAATATTGCTAATGAACGATGCTGGTTTGATGTCCGACCGAATTTACGAAAGGAAATGGAAGAGCGCAAACGTCGATTTAATGACCAGGAAGATGTTTTGCCGGCAATAAGAGCAAGGCTTCAACAGACACTTGGCGCTGGAGCATTTGGCGGGGTTCATGTTTTTACGGCAAGCGGCGATATTCCAGATGATAAAACTCTAAGGCTGGTTGCGTTGCCCCCGACTATACCCTTCTCCCGTCAGGAAGAACGCTTATGGCGGCCAGAAGTTGACAAGTTCTTAAAACAACGCGGAGACCAGCCAAGGCAGAAACAAAATAGATTGATATTTCTGGCGTCGGAATTTGAAAGCGTTAACCGATTGAATGATCAGGTGCGTTCAGTTTTGGCTTGGGAGTCAATTGTTTCAGATTATCGTGAGAATAAATTAGTTCTCGATAATTTGATGGCGAAAAATGCTGAAGGTGCTCTTGCGCAAGCGAAGGATGCGCTACATCGCATGATTCGTGAAGCTTACAAATGGCTTTTAGTACCAATGCAGGAGCAGGTGGCTGGTAAAGGAGTAAGTGAGATCATCTGGGAGCATTTTCCATTGAATCCTGGTTCGCCTGGGTTCGCACAGGAGATTGAAAGGGTTCTAAAGGAAGGTGAATTGCTTATAACCGAATGGGCTCCGATTCATTTGTCAAAGGTTTTGAAGACTTGGTTTTGGAAAGATGGTAAGCAGGAAGCAAGCGCCTTGGATGTTTGGGAGAAAATGTGCAACTATCTATATCTGCCGAGACTCAAAGACGATGGTGTATATAAGAATACAATCCTTGCTGGCGCCTCTTCTTTTGATTTTTACGGAGTAGCTCAAGGGAGAGACGGCGACAAGTACGTGGGATTTTCTTTTGGACAAGCTACTTACGCAATACTCGATTCAGACTTACTTTTGATTGAGCCTACGGCGGCTACGGAACAGGCTAAGAAAATTCAACCTGTAGATGTTTCGGCAGCAGTTCCTGGGGTAACACAGAGCCAGCCGACTCAGGTAACTCAGGCTACAACGAAAAAAGCCAAAAAGCATTTTTATGGAATGGTTGACCTTCATCCCGTGTTGGCAAAGAAACAATTTGCTGATCTGGTTGATGAAGTGGCTATTCATTTCACATCTGACCCCTCAGCTGAAGTGAAGATTAAAGTAGAAATTGTCGCAGACTCTAAAAAAGGCTTCACCGAAAACGTTCAGCGCACTGTGAAAGAAAATTCTAAGCAGCTCAATTTGAAAATCGCTGAATTTGAGGATGGGGTTTGAAAAATTACGTACCATTTGAACCCGCTTTAAATTGTGTTTGAGTATGCTATGAATTGCTTTCCGAAAGCTAACTTTTTACCATTCCATTTAAGTAGAAATTAGCTAAAATGTTTGCTGTGTTTCAACGTTGCATCGCGAGGCCATCTGCGCTGAGCATGCATGACAATCAATCAGAAGTTGGGGGCGGGAACTCTTAGCGGTTCTCCGAGCTGATTTCTCCACAAAGTGCCGTGTGTGGTCCTGATTTGGACGCGGCAACCCGGAGAATCCCGGCTATTCCTCACACCCCAAAATAGTTCCCTTTAATTAATCCAGTATTTTCTCCACCCCCATAGTGTGTCTTCTAATCATTTTTAACTAAAAATCCGTCTTTTTGTTTTTAGCGGGTAACCCTCCGAGGTTGCCCGCTTTTTTTATGCCTATTTTCAGTTCCTCGCACGGCGGAAAGCGAGGAACAAGAGGTGTTTTACGAAACGACAGATTCAGGAGGGCGTCGCCGCGCCCGAGTGCGGGAAGTGGATTTCATGCGTGTTGAGGATGCATCCATCCAGGATGCGCTAAGTCCATTTGAAATGGAAATTAAGAACAAAATAGCTGGGGAAGACAGTCTTAGAGACTCTTTGAGTCAGGAAGATAAAAGTCAGTCTAGATTTCGAGGCATTCTAAAGAGAAAGTTTCGAAAGCTTTTATCGAAGGGTGTTTTGACAGTCCGGCAGAGGGAATTCTACGAGCTGTTTTACATTCAAAGATTAACAGATGTGGAAACTGCAAAACGAATGGGAGTTTCCAGGGTCCGTGTGCGTAAGCTGCGCTGGGCGCTAAAAAAAGCTTTGAATCGAGCGGTCAAATGCAAAAAAGGGAAGGAGGCGGTTGTTCCAAAAGTCCGATACGGCAGCCTCACAAAGAATCAGAAAAACATATGGATGATGTATCGAAAAGAAAAGCTATCTCCCGTTCAGATAGCTCGGAAGCTAGGGAGGACTAAACAGGCTGTTTATGGGGTTTTAAAAAACATCCAAAAAAAATCTCTTCCAAGGAAAAACTTTGACTAGGTTGGAACAGATATCTCAAAAGTGCCCAATACTATGAGGGAAGGAAAAATCCACTAAAAAAAGAAGGCTACATGGGCCTTCGCTAGGGGTTTAGAAGTACCTTCCCTCACTTTTGAGAGGTTCGAGCATGAATCGAAAAATAATCCGAATTTTATACGCGGTAAAAATTCTGGGATTTGTATCCCTGATCTTGGCCCAAAGCGCATATGCCGCGGCTGGGTCAGAAGATGATCTCGGATACTTCCTAGAAAGAATCGGAGATTTTTTGATTCGTACTATCGGTCCGGGAGTCCTTGTCATCGGTGTGGCGGTTGCAGGGGTTTCTATGGCCCTCGGGGATGAACAGGGGATGAGACGCGGCGCTCTAGCGGCAGGCGGAGGTGCTCTCATCATGCTCTCCCGGGCCGTGCTCGACCTCATTCAAAACGTAACTCATTTTTAGGTGATTATAGTGAAGAAAATAAAAGGCTATCGAAGCATTTTCCAAAAAAATCGGATACTAGGTTTGGAGTTCCCTGACCTTCTGATATTAATCCTGGCCTATTTATTTCTTTTCCTGTTCTCAGGAAACTTGGTTTTTAATTTTGTGATTCTTGCCGGCTTTTATCTGTTGCTGCGTCTTTACAAAAAGAATAAGCCCGCTCACTGGACCTCTTCGGTTTTAAGGTTTCTTTTTACACCTAAACGATATCGCGCTGATCGTGAAAAGGATGCTCATGAGTAATTCGCTCTCACGCATCAAAGATTTACTTACAGAGGAAAAACAGAAGCCGTTTTTTAGCAGCATTGACCTTTTCGGAATTGAAGAGGATTTTTTGATAGGGGTTTCTGGTCAGATGGCAGTCGGCTTTTCTGTCGAAGGTAGGGATTTATTGCTTGAGGGGGAATCTGAAATTAATGACTTTGAGCAAAGGATGAGACGTTTTTTGAATCATCTGCCGGAAGAAGTTGAGATCCATTTCATTGTTCAAAGTCGAACCGGGGACGAAGGAATTCTTAAAGAATATAGAACAAATGTCACGGTCAGCGACCTATTAGCTCAAAAGATTTCAGATGCAAAAGTTGAGGGATATCGACTTAATCCATTTCAGCAGCGACGGATATTCATTTATGTGACTGCATCCTTTCTTGATGCTCAAAAAACATCTCTTATGATGCCCGATCTTGCAATGGCATTTGGAAAGAAAGCACATAAATTGTCTGAAGAGATACTTGCAAAATCTAAAGATCGGTTATTAAAAGCTGCCCAGGAAATACAGAAGGGTCTTGAGGATTTAAAATTTACACTCGTTCGTCTGAGAGATCACGAAATTTTGGAATATCACCACGAACTTTTGAATCCCTCTTACTCAGATTTGGTCGCCAGACCGCAAGAATCGGTATTAAAGCCTGACATGAATGAAAGTCTGCGATCCAAACTCCTTCTGTCGCCTCCGTTTGTAGATGAGAGATTCTTTTATTTGGACGGCTATTTCCACAAAGGAATCAATTTGCGGCTCTGTCCTGATGAAACAGATTTGAGGTCGATGAGAAATTTTGAAATTGCGTTAGGTCGAGAATATACGATTTCACTCTCCTTTTCTTCTCCAGATCAAGACAGGGAAAAGGCGGGGATTCAGCGTAGGGGAAATTTTGCAAAGGCTGGAGGATTTTTCTCAAAGTCAAAAAATCACGAAGCTCATCACCAGGCCGAGCAGTCTAGTGAACTTTTAGCAGAAATTGCAGAAACTGAAGATCGCCTTTTTAATGTTTCACTCGGGGTTATGGTGAAAGCGAAGACTCAAGAATCTGTAAGTGAATTGGCGCTTCAAGTTCTTCGGGCATTTCCAAAACTAGGAGATGCTCGTGGTCTTGAGGACCATATGAACCATGACCGGCTCTTTCTTTCGATGCTCCCGCTTCAAGGGGCAGATAATCCACTTTCTTTTTTGATCCGCTCTGAAGCACTTGTTCATTTACTTCCTCTCCAAGCGAGCTGGAAAGGAACAGAAAAACCAGGGTTGCTGTTAAGGACATGGCGTGATGAGGCCTTAAAGCTCGATATTTTTGATCCCGCGCTTCAAGCAAAACACGCTTTAATGCTAGGAAGTACCGGATCGGGAAAATCGTTTTTTACAAATCATTTGCTACTTCATTTTCTGGTGGAGTCCCAAGATCATGAAGTGATTGTGATGGATGTTGGTGGGAGTTATCGAAAACTTGCAAGAATTTTAAATGGTAACTACGTAGAGCTCGAATGTTCTGGGGAATATGTTTTAAATCCCTTTCCAATAAAACGGATTCTTTTTCCGACAAATGATGCGGATGCTACATTCCTTCAGTTTTTAAAGGAACTTCTCCAGCAGATGATTGGGCCGGAGCGAGTTTGGTCCGCTAGCGAAAAGATGATTCTCGAGAGAGCGGTTAGGGAAGTTTATCGTCTTCTAAAACCCGACGAGACCCCAATCCTAGGGGATGTTGAAAAACTGCTGCTCGATTATCCCTTTGGAGATAGCGACGACAAGCGGAAGGCTTATCAATTTGCCAAGGAGCTTTCACTTTTTACTCTAGGAGAGTACGGAAAACTCTTAAATCAGCGAGGAAGTTTTGATTTTGATGCCCGATTTACCGTCTTCGACCTTCGTAAAGTATCGGATTACCCGGAACTTCAAGAGATCTTACTTCTGATTATTCCATTCGCGCTCAAGCGGCGCTTTGAGAATGTAGGTACTAAGAAAATGCTGGTTCTTGATGAGTGTTGGAGATTTTTAAAGGAAGCGCAGGGAAGCGACCTTATTGAGAATTTCTATCGAACCGCTCGGAAAATGAACGCTGGAGTTCTTTCAATCTCACAGAATCCTGAAGACTTTCTGGATTCGAAAATTTCTGGGGTCATGATCAATAACTCATCCGTGAAGTACATTCTCCGTCTTAAAAAAGGGCATGAAAAGCTTCAAGGTTTTGGTCTCAATGAAAATGAAATACGAGCGATTAGCGAGATTGAAGTAAAGCCGGGACATTATGCGGAATGCTTTATCAAGTTTGACGAGCATGGTGTCCTGGTCCGCCTTTCTCCTAATCCATTGGAATACTGGATTTCCACAACAGACCCGCAAGATTTAGCGGAGGAATCGAAACAGCGAGCCGTTCTCCGTTCTGGTTCAGAAATCGCTCTCATTGAGCACCTAGCATCAGAATATCCTAACGGTATTAAAAAAACTGTGCCGGCTGGAGCTGCGGCATGAAGAAAAGCATTTTATTTACCACGATGCTGTTTGCTTCAATCGTTCTTTGGAGCCCAGTCTCCCGAGCAACAGGAATGCCCACTTTCGATGCGGTTAACGCTGCTCTAAATGAACTTCGAAATGTTCTTATGCAATCCCAGTTTGCACAAGATATGGCCGGAGCACTAGAGCGGCTCAACCAGTTAAAAGCTCAGTATCTTGAGACCCTTCGCTTTAACTCTGGAATTGATGATGTCATTAGCTTGTTTAATGGATCATCTTTGCCGCCATTTCCGAGAGGGGCTGAGGTCTCCGACGCATTTTGGGATTTCAGCGCTGTCGTACCGCATTTTGAAAGACTCGAAAACTCTTCCGGGGTTTCTCAGATTCGAGATTCGCTCGAAGCGATAACCGGCGAAATTCCGAACTCAGAAGTTCGGGCATACATTCCATTTGAGGAAATGCAGGTTGTTTCCGGCTTCCATACCGCTCAGGAGATTAGGCGTGCAGGTGAGGAAGTTCGAGAAACAGCAAGATCGATTTCGCAGCAAGCACAAACTGCCAGTCCCAAAGGAGCAGCGCGTCTGCAAGCTGATGCTATGTCCCGCGTGCTTGTTGCGAGCCAAGAAAATCAAGAAGCAATGGCAAAGCTTATAGAACTCCAGGCTACGCAGGTGGAACAAGTATCGAGAGAAGAAAAAAGACTCGAGTCTGAACGCCTTAAATACATGAGTGATGCTAAAGACTATATCTCTGAACTGCTTGGCGGGGTGTCATGATGCCGGGAGATCAGTTTTTATTCACTAATGCACTTCAAATTCCGGATCTTTTTTCTGCGCCATTTGCGACAACGATGCGACTTGCATTCATTTTGTTCTCGTTGATGTTGCCGGTCGCCATCCTTCATGAAAACATTCAAACAATTAAAGATGGTTCTGATTATCCGGGGTTGCTAATTCGAGTGATTTTGGTGGTAAGCCTTTTGGTGGTCTATGACAGGTTTTTTACCTGGATTGTTTATGGGATGGACCTTTTATCGAAGGCGATTCTTCCGGAAGAAGAGTTTAAGGAGGTTGTTCGCCAGATATTTCAAGAAATTCAAAAGGGTAAGGATCTTGGAATTTTGAGATTCTTTTCCATCATGACGGCGATGAATTTCATTACCTATGCTGTGGCATTGGCTCTTTTGGGGGTTATTACCTGGCTGCGTTTTGTGTTTTTGTCTTTGCTCTTTGTTGTCGGACCGATTTTGGTTGGCGTATCGGTCTATAAAGAGGTTTCACAGGGACTCAGGTTTTGGATTAAAAGCCTTGTTTCAGTTTCTTTGTGGACGGTTGTTCTGTCCATTCTCATGAAAGTAATTTCGGTCATGAATATTACGGCCATTTATTTGCCGCAGGAGACAAATACAGCATCTGTCTTTGCGGCCAATATTCTCTTTATCCTTCTATTTATATCCGTTCCGATTATTGCACATCAGATTACAGCTGGTGGAACACTGAGCAGTCTGGGGTCAGCGGTGATCGGCATTGGAACTGCATTTATGGCAAAGACAATTACTAAACCGAAATTTTCAAAGCCCAATCAAGCCCCTAAGGGCGTCGGGGGTGGTTACAAATGAAAACTAGATTGCATGAAAAACTCGAGCGGGTGGGAAGAAAGTATTTTGAGATTTTTGGTGATCTCCAATCGGAGAATCACTTTTTGAGAATTATCCTTCTTGGATTTTGTGTGCTTCTTCTTCTGACGCTGGCAGGGGCGTTTGTTTTAACGAGCCGTCCTCCTGTGGTTATTCGGGTCACCGAAGTTGGAAAGGCGGAATCGGTAGGCCGCCTAGAGATGAATAACGCACCGATTGAGTCCGAAGTGCTTTATTTTGCAAAAAACTTTGTTCGCCGGTTTTCTGAATATAACGCTTACACCTTACCTCGAGATATATCAGAAGCAATGAATCTTATGACCGCGCAATATCAAAAAACTGCCCGAAGAGAGCTTATTGAGTCCGGAGTTTTGGCGCGAGTAAAAGAGGCGGGGCTGAATGCTCAGATTGAGTTTAAAGAGGAATCTATAGAACGCGAAACTGCGGATTATGTGGTCGTTTCGCTGATCGGTGTAAAAACACTGCTGAGTTTTAAGAACAAAGACTTTCGGGAGTCTAATCTCTTTAAATCGGAAATCGTCCTGCGAAAACAACAGCGGAGTGCCTCTGTGCCGTCCGGGCTTCTTGTTGAAGATTACCGAGAAATAATTTTAAACAAACTTGAGGGGGTAAAGTGAATTCTTTAAAAATTCTTTGGAGATTAAGCATTGTAGTACTCGCAATTACTGTAGGTTTCTCAGTTTTAGCCAGAGCTGATGACTCTGTTCAGCCGGAGACTGTTCTTAAAGATAGGCAGCATTTCAATAAGCTGAAGCGTTCGACACGGAACATTTATAAGGTCACGATGCGGTCTGGGGTGGTCTTTAAACTTCAGACGGCCCTTGGGTATGTATCTACGATTGATCTGCCGGAGAAGGCACTTAAGGTTTTCATTGGCGATCAGGAGCTTTTTAAGGTCGGTGTTTATGAAAAGCAAGTCTTGATTAAACCCATTACGGATGAAGTTGACGCTCGCTCTAATTTAGTAATTGTCACGGATTCGGGGCGGCTTGCTTTTGATGTGTCGGTCGGCGCTCCTGAAACAGCGGACTTTGTGGTCGATTTCCGTTTGCCCGAAGAAGACGAAGCGCTAGTTCAAAATGCTTTTGAGAAGAAAGTAAAAGAAAAAAGCAATGAGTTGGAACGGAAATTTAAGTCAAAAGAAGAAAAACTGAATGAGAAAGCCGAGAAAATTTCGGAAGAAAAATTAACGGCCAAAATAGCTTCTGGAATCACAATTATTCCATTAAAAGCATCGGCTGCAAAGGATAAAGTCCAGGTTAACTTGCTCTCGCTTTCTCGGAGCCAGGATAAAGGATATTTGAGGTTTTCTATCCTTAACTACTCCCCAATGCCTTACCGCGTATCGAAAGTAGTCCTTGGCGCTGTTACGGAAGAGCGAAAAGTTCTCAAAAAAGAAAAATCCGGGATAGCTGAATTTCAAAGTGAACTCTCTCTTCCGCGCGTAATTAATCCTGATAGTTATGAATATGGCGTTCTTGTCTTTGATTACCGCGTTCTTGGGAAAAACGAAAATCCGGTTTTTAAAATTATTGAAGATGCTGGACTTGAAAAAACGCCGCGAGATTTTGAGATTACGGGATTTAAATGGCTGGAGCATACAAAATGATTTTTAACATTCCAAAACCTAAACCCAAAGAAAGCCGACCGCCGGAGCCTACTTTCTACGATAAGCCGGAAAATATGCCGAGTCTTAATCCTTTTAATGGTTGGCTAAAGAAAAATTGGTTTTTTGCTGTGATTTGTATTGGTGTGCTTTTGATGTTGGTCTTATCTGTTAGCTCTCCTAAAACCAGAGCTAAAGGTTCAGGGGTTATAGGGAACGATGAAAAACGGGAGACCGTAAGCCGTGAAGCTGTTGAGCAATCCATAGAACAGGCATCTGTAAATAAAAAAAACACGCTAAAGCCAATAAGTAAAAATTTAGAACAGAAGACCAAAAGGAATTATTCCACTCCTATAGAAGCTTTTGTCTATCAAGAGGATAAGCCGGCATCTGGTAGTGCTCGGGTAAGAAGCAATGCAAAGTCAGAGCTCATGGGTATTCCCTCTGGGACCCGGATACCTGCGCTGCTCTCAAACCGAATCTTCAGTTTCAATGTGGCTGCGCCGGTAATTGCAGTTCTTGGTCATGATTTTAAGTGGAAGGATAAGGTTGTGATTCCAAAAGGAGCAAAGTTTTTAGGGGAAGCCAGCATTGTTAAATCCATCGACCGTATTAATGTCAATTTTGACACTCTTGTGTTTCCGGATGGTCGCGAGCTCCGTATCCGTGCAATGGCTCTATCTGCTGACGGCTCAGGCGGGATCAAGGGGAAAGTTAAGAAACACCGTGATATTAAAGCTCTGAAAGCGGTTGGTGAGGCGCTTCTAGGCGGCGTAAGTCTATTTGCTGGAGGCGTTAGAAGAGATCCTTTCAGTATGGAAGATCAATTGAGGCTAAATCTCACGCAGAATTTGACTAGTCAAGCTGCGCAGGATTTAAGAAGCGTCAGGGTTGATCAATCAATTACGGCAGAAGCCTATACGCCTATCGATGTCATGATTCTTGAAAAAATTTAAAAAAGGAGGAAAGCAAACAATGAGCAGACAAAAGGGAAAAGGGGAATTCAGAGAAAAAGAGGCGCTATTTTCAGTACCCATGCGCAAGGGAGAAGAGCTTCGCTTTTCGGTTGTGGAGGTGGAGGGGAAAACGCGGGCTGACATCCGCTATTTTTCTCAAGTTGAGGATGGGATGAGACCTACTCCGCGCGGGATCATGGTTGATCCTGTGAAGCTTACCGAAATTGAAAGTGGTATTCGTAAGCTTGTGGACCGATTCTCAAAGAAGTGAGCTTTCTGGGGAGAGAGCTCTTCCGGGGCTCTCTCCCCAAATCCTTTCGGAGTGAAAAATGAGAAAACTTAAAGTAAGAAAAATAATGGTTTTAATTTTAATGTGCACATCTTTTGTGAGACCGGCGGCAGCGTTCAATGAGCCTGTTTTGGTTAATGAACATGGAACACTTTTAACGCTGAGTCAGGCAATCACTCGTGTGTTTGATAGTGATGCTCGCGTGAAAGAAGCTGTTGAGCGACTCAATAAGGAGTCGTCTCTTTATAAAAGCAAGCGCGCAGAGTTATTCCCGACGATTAGCATGGATCTTTTTCAAGCTGTTGCCACAGGCGGCAAGAAAAACGTCACTTACTTCGATGCCGGGATTACGCAGCCTATCTTCCAAGGCGGAAAACTGCGGGCTGAAAAGTCCCGCCAAGAGACACGGGTAAAACAGGAAGGACTCCGCCTTGAAGAGGTGAAGCTTAACTTAAAACAGGAAATAGAAAATTTATATGCCCAGGCGTTGGAAGAAAAGGAACTGACGAGACTTTTTCAGAACATGGTACGAGAGCTCCAGAGACATTATCAGGCATCGCGGTCTCTGTATGAAAAGGAACTAATTACCAACTACGAGCGCCTTCGTGTCGAGAGTTTACTTGCGAAAGCAAAATCCGGACTTGTAAAGCATAAGGAGACGCATGATTACCTTATAGAAATCTTAAAGAGCGTGATGGGTGTTAGTGAAAATGAATCTCTTGAGCTAGAACCATTGAAGGATGTTCCCGATTTGGATGAGGGGGTGGAATCTTATCTCAATTCCTCAAAAAAAGATCCGCTCTATCAGATAACCGAATTACAAATCCAAGAAAAGGGATTTGAAAAGAGATCGATTCAGGCTGAACGGTTCCCGCATTTCGATCTTGTAGCAAAGACCAATGTGAATCGAGATATTTTTGTAGATGCTAATCGGTTTATGTTGGGCATTGTCGCAAAATGGGATATTTGGGATTTTGGAAAACTTGGGAATCAGGTGAAAGCAAAAGTTCATGAAATGGAAGAGGTGAAATGGGCGGGGGAAGTCAAGATTAAGGAAAAGGAAAAGGTAATTCGGAAACAATATCATGAGGCTCGAGCTCTAAAAGAAAAAATTCGGCTATCTGAGGCTTTGGTGGCGGAGCGGGAAGAGGGCTATAAAAACGGCAAGGCTAGAATTATTGCAGGTGATAAAGGAACTGAGGAAATGGTGGAATCGTTCCTTGCGCTCCAACAGGCTTATGCCGAACAGATCCAGGCAATAACCGAATATCGGATGACCATTTCGGCACTTAATCGTCAGGCCGCGGTTGAAAAGAATGTTGAACCAAAGGAAGTTGGTGACCTGTCATGACGCGGTACGGGGGCCACCTCTTCTTATTAATAGTCGCTGCATTCACACTGGGAGCCAGTGTGCTTATCGCGTCAACCATGATATTCACAAGGGAATCCCTTATTCCTAGTGTTTTATGGCTCGGCGGATTCAGCTTTCTTTTTTTTAACATCTCATATCTGTTCTTCTTAAGTGTTGTCAGGCGATTCGTCAAGGAGCCGGTTCTTGCGGAATCCTTTATTAGGGATTTTCCTAAAACGGCTTTGCTTTATCCAATTCGTAACGAAGATCACGGTCTTTACGAGCGAATGGATTATTCATTTTCGGGCAATCATCTTCCGAATCTTGATCTCTGGATTCTCTCTGATTCAGATGCTTCTTATGAGCAGCTTGAGCTCGAACTGGTTCAGAGGTTACGAAACAAGTATCCAAATCGTATTTATTACCGCAGAAGGTTGAAACCTGTTGAGCGAAAGCAGGGCAATATTAAGGAATTTCTTACAAATCATCCCGAGTATCAATGGCTCTATATCGCAGATGCAGACAGTATGGTTCCAAAAGGAACCGTTTTGACGCTCCTTCGCAAAGCCGTGCATCCAGCAAATAGTGATGTAGCAATTTTTCAGTGTTTTATTCGTATTGCTCATGCCACAAGTTGGTACGCTCGGCTTGAAAAGATTGGAGCGGAGTTTGGGCAGAGACTGTATTTCACGGCTCTTCAAGGTCTTTTTGGGCGATTGATTTCGTTCGGGCATCATCACCTTGTTCGCGCGGATCTACTCGCATCCATTCAATTACCTAAAGGACTTCTTTCGCATGATAATTGGGACACGGTACTTTTAGATCAGCAGGGGTATCGAGTTGTTTTTTGTCCGGATGTCTATGGGTATGACGAAGTTCCCTCAAATTATCTGGAAGCTCGCGCAAGAGCTGGGAGATGGGCTCAGGGTACGCTTCAGGGTTGGCCGCTAATTTTTAAAAACAATGTCAGTCTGGCTTCACGCTTTCTTGCCTTTTATGGGATCTATCTGTATCTCGGCGATATTGTTTTCTTCCTATGGGTTCTACTTGGTTTGTCAGCTCACAGCATCTGGTTTGGTGAGTTGATTCATTTCCAGATTGACACGATTTGGCTCGGACTCTTCACTAACAGTATTTTGAAAACGGTTCTAATTTTTTGTATGGCAGTTACATTTTTTCATAAGGCAGTCATTGTTAAAAATGCGGATGATCTCCGAAAGTTTTCTTACGAGATCATCATCTCAAGCTTAATCACGCTCAATAACTTCTTTTATGTGCCTCTTGCTATTGCTACGCAGCCTTTTAAAAAGCTGATGTGGAGGCCTATGAAGAAAAATCCTTTTGAACAAGTAAATTTATTGCAGACGTTCAAAAGTCTTTGGCCTGGAACATTGTTCGGGGTAGCTCTTTTTTATTTCTGCAATCATGCAACGCCGTACTTTGTTTGGCAGGCACTGCCGATTATGGGAAGCCTCATGCTTTCCGTTCCGCTTGTTTATTTTACGTCCAAGGCTATGCCTGTAAGTTTCAAAAAATGGATTTGAGCGAAAAGGAGAATGAAAGAATGACACAGGAAAAATCAGATGGGAAATTGGAGGAACCGATTTTGTTTAAGGAGCCGGATAAAAAATCAACTAAGGTCAGAGGGGCGTGGTTTTTCATTTTGCTTCTCACAGGTGGTTTCTACCTTTTAAGTGGTACTGGACAAACAAGGGGCGAGGGAACGCTCAAGGCTTATAAACACGTAACTCTTCAGGCGCAAGTTCCGGGAAGGCTTATAGAAATTATGCGTAAAAAGGGCGAAGCAGTTCAGATGGGCGAAATTCTGGCTCATTTTGAGAACTCAGGCTTTCCGAACAAACTAGCTCTTAAACAGAAATCTCTGGAGATCAATGAAGAAAATTTAAAAGGGATACAGGAAAAAGAGAGTCATCTGAAAGCTAAAATCGACAGAGCTTCAATTTTGTCTGAAAACGGGGTAATTGGAAAATCTGATTTTGAAGACATTTCGCTCGAGTATAAGTCTGCCCAAAAGGAGGTTCTGCTGCAAACAAAACAAGTCGAAGCTCTCCGGGAAGAAGTTGCCTATCTCACAAGCGAAATTGAAAAACTTAAATTAAAGGCGCCCATTGCTGGTGTGTTGCTCAGTGATCCATCCGAGAAGATTTATACCCATTTTGATGTAGGAGCTGAAGCGTTCGAAATTGGAGATCCTTCCAGCTTTTATGTGGAGATGCCCGTTAGGGAAAGTCAGATCGGAAGTGTTCATATTGGTGATTCCGCGGCTATTCAGTTCGATGCCGTGCCATTAAGAAAGTATAGCGGGATTATCGTAGGGATTGGGGTCAAAACCGATCAAGAAGTCGAAAAGGTTTTTAAGGTAAAGCATGTTGTCGTTTGTGAGATTAAATTAAATGAGGATGTTTCGGGGCTTCGCTTTGGCATGCAAGCCAAGGTGGTAATTCATAGCGCAAGGAAGATCATCCCAAACTTTATCAGAAATTCTAAGCCTAAAGGGGAGTCTGACTTTGATGGAACTTTCAAGCTTTGAAACAGAATTTTTAATGCTGAAAAGGGAGCGCGAGGGTGGGAGAAGCCAGAAGGATGTTGTTGAGATCATTCGTCTTTGTCCGCCAGCTGGAAAAAATCTAAAACAAAATTACTCTGGAGGATCGAATATCTATGAAAGCAATCATTCTTGCGGCCGGTTTTGGGACCCGTCTTTATCCATTAACCGAGAATACACCAAAAGCGCTGCTTAAAGTGGGGAACAAAAGCATTCTCGATTATCTAATCGAGAAGTTGGATGCGATATCGATTATTGATGAAATTATTATTGTTTCAAATAGCCGCTTTTATATTGATTTTAGTGTATGGCTGAATGAAGCAAAGTATAAAAAGCAAATTCATCTCATTGAAAATGGTGTTTTTGAACCTCGGAAGAGCTTGGGAGCGATTGGAGATTTGAATTTTGCTTTACGCTCTGGTTTTTGCGGTAGTGATGATTTTATGGTTTTTTGTGGGGATAATCTTTTCGATTTTCCATTATCACACTTTCTTCTGCCATGTTTGGGGCATCGGGACGATGTATTTGTTGGCATTTACGATGTGAAAGATCCCGATCTTGCTTCTGAATGTGGGGTGGTAACGACGGACTCTCATAATGTCATTACGAGCTTTATTGAGAAACCTCGGCGCCCCAAGTCCACAAAAGTGGCGATAGGTGTTTATTATTTCCCCGGGCCATATCGACTTCGGGTATACGAATATCTTTTTATTGATGAACTCAATCCGGACAGAATTGGAGACTTTATCGCGTGGCTTACCAAAAAACAGCCTTTAAATGCCGTTGATTTTGATGGTGTTTGGTTTGATATCGGGACTATCCAGTCATATGAATTAGCGCAAAAAATCTTCAACGATAGGATGGCGGCTTAATAATGAATAAGCAGCCCAAGTTGAAGATTTCAGGCGATTTGGATGGTTACTCCCAGATATTGCGGGACGTGAAGCTGATCCTGGAAAAATGTCAGTCCCGGGTATTTCGGGCGGTTGATAGGGTTAAAGTCGAAGCCTACTGGGAGACGGGACAGAGAATTGCTAAGGGTGAGTTAGACAATAAAGACAGGGCGGATTACGGTGAGGCAATAGTTATGAAGCTCTCCCAGGATATAGGAATTGATAAATCTACTCTGTATGACGCCTGTCGATTTTTTAAACGATATCCAATTTTCCACACAGTGTGTGGAAAATTAAGCTGGTCGATCTGGCGGCGTTTAATATATTTGGAGAATGATTCGGAGCGAGAATTTTACAGACTTAAAGCAGATGAAGAAAACTGGTCGGTCCGACAATTTGAAAAAGCATTAAAAGGGAATTTATTCAAATCATCAGGTCCGCCACATAAAATTCCTGTAATGACTCCACCTGTTGTTGAAAACGCACAAAATATTTTCAGAGATATTTATGACTTTGATTTCCTGGCTCTACCTAAGCCGTTTCAAGAATATGATCTTGAAACTGCTATGACGGAAAAAACGATACAAGTCCTTATGGAACTAGGAAAGCATTTTTCTCTGGTCGGTAGGCAGGTGAGAATTTTGATCGATGGTAATTGGGATCGGATCGATCTGGTTTTTTATCATACGCGATTGCATTGCTATATTCTTGTTGAGCTGAAAAAGGGTACTTTTAAAAAGCAATATGTCGGGCAGATGAATGCTTATATTGAGTATTTTAGGCATAATCAGGAGTCTCGAGGCGATAATCCGACTATAGGGCTTATTCTCTGCGAAGATATTGGTTATGAGGAAGCTGTCTATGCGCTCGGCGGCCTAGAAAAGAAAGTGTTTGTGGCGCAGTATCGGGTTACATTACCAAGCGAACAGCAAATTGAAAAGAAACTTAAAGAGCTTAGAAAATAACCCATGAATTTTGAGGGGTTAAGGAGGAGCTTAACTATCGATTAGAGGTCAACCTTTGAGTAATAAGCAGGAATTTAAAACTAATACCTGTCTGATATATGATGAAGATCCCGATCTTTATGAGCGCATCATGAAGATCATAGCGTTAGCCATCCTAATTGCGCCCATGTCCCAAGAAGAAGCCGAAAAGACACAAAAAACATACCTTGAAAACCTATGAAAACATTGTAAGATGATTTTGATGAAATCCTACCTCACCATAAAAGACGTAGCGGCGGTTTTAGGGGTTAGTGCCCGTACCTTAATGAATTGGGAAAAGGCAAAGAAGATTCCCCAGGCAAAACGTGATCCTATGAATAACTACCGCTATTACACTCAAGAGGATCTGAAAAAAATCAAAGCAATAACAGGACGGCCATTGTGACAGTTAAAAACGGAAGTGTATCAGTAGCGTTGTATGCGCGAGTATCTACAGAAGAGCAAAAAGAAAATTTCTCACTTGCTGCTCAAAGTGAGCTTTTGCGAAAGCACGCAGCGGAAAAGAACTACGTCGTTTACGAGGAATATGTTGATGGAGGCTATTCTGGCACAACAATGGAGAGGCCTGCTTTCAAAAAACTTTTAGCAGATGCAGCCAAGAAAAAGTTTCAATTGGTATTGGTTTATAAGTTGGATCGCTTTTTCAGGAATAATCGGGCGCTTTTAACGGTCTCAGAAGAGTTAGAAAAAAGCGGGATTGGTATTAAATCCATAACCGAACCTTTTGACACTTCCAATCATTTGGGCAAATTTATTCTTTCCTTATTTGGGTCGCTCGCTCAATTGGAGCGCGATACTTTTATGGAGAGATCTAAAATGGGAAGAATGCGTCGAGCCAAGGAAGGTTATTACTCCGGTTCAAATCCAACTAAATATGGCTATGTGTACAATCCCCAAACTCGCAAGCTAGATATTCATGAGAAAGAAGCGGAAGGGGTTCGGATGGCTTTTAAGCTTTATAACGAACCCGACTCCTCCTTATTAAAAGTTGCCAAGAGATTGACGGAGCTTGGATATAAAACAAAATTGGGTAAAGATTTTACCACTGATGTTGTGCATGACATTGTGACTAGCTCCATTTATATGGGGAAATGGTATGCCAATAAATACGGGCATAATGGCAAGCTTAAACCGCGTGACGAGTGGATTGAAGTAGCTATGCCCGCGTTAATTAACGAGAAAACATTTAATGTAGCTCAACAATTACTAAATAAACGCAGAAATTACACAGTCAGAAATGTGAAGTATCAATATTTGTTGCAGGGGCTTATTAAGTGCGGTGATTGCGGTAATAGTGTTTCAGGAACAGCTGACAGACAAACAACGATCAAAAACGGCAAGAAATACGGCCCTTATTTTAAGCTTTATTATCGCTGCACTCACTTTGTTAAAAACTTGTATAGAAAAACCGTTAGCTGCAAGCTCCGGTATATTCAGGCTGAAAAATTAGAGCCGCTGGTTTGGGAGCAGATTGAACGGTTTTTAAGTGATCCTTCTGTTGTAGAAAAGACAATTGCTTATGAAAACGGCGGGTCTGCTGTACAGCAGCGGCAATTAACCAAAGAATTAGATCGAGTAAATGACAAAATTGAGTCTATGGGGTCGGAAGAGCAGCGAATTATTGAAGCGTATCGCCATAAAGTTCTGACCCTTGAACAACTCAATAAGGAAATAAGCAAAATTAAAGGGGAGAGAACTCTTTTAGAGAAGAGACAGTCTGATCTTGAAGACTTGCTTAGCGTTGAAAGAGCTAAGCCAGATCTTAAGGAAGTAGCTCAATATATTGAGACCGTCAAAGAAGGTCTTAAAAAGTTTACGCATGAAACAAAGAAGAATGCATTAGCCGCATTTAAAACCCGCATTGTTGCAAATGTAAATGGGGTTATTGATATCTTCCTGTCCATCCCCAAAAACCTCTCAGGAGCATCTTCGAGCAACGCGAATCCTCATATTTTTTCGTGGTCGCCGTTGCAACAGAACA
>ERZ761609.881-NODE-881-length-30761-cov-36.986615_pt1 | contig 30761 bp, 25 predicted proteins | sample MGYA00511163_ERZ761609 | MGnify/ENA primary metagenome ERZ761609 (study PRJEB28899, sample SAMN02445070) | bioreactor sludge metagenome | biome: EBPR sludge | place: Australia: Brisbane, Thorneside Wastewater Treatment Plant | collected 2011-12-16 ...
GGAGTTCAGACGTGTGCTCTTCCGATCTGCCGGCGCCCGGTGCGCCCAGGCTAGAGCGAGCAGCCTGCGGCCTGCGGAACGAGGGGAGTTGGATGTCGCGGAGTCTGCGTTCATGCGGAATTGAGAGGCGGGACATTACCGAGACGAGGAACCGCCGCGTTCATTCACCCGGCGGCCACTCAAGCCGCCGTCCGCATAGGAGCATCCTGTTCCGCCGCTCAAAGCTCCCTGATGGAGATGTTGCGGAACTGGATGAGGCTGGAGGCGGCGGAAAGCTCGCCGGTTTTGGCGTTGCGCCCGCCGTGGTGCTGGAGGCCGATTTTTCCGCTTTCAGGAATGCCGGGCAGTTGCGCGTTCTCGATCACGGTCTGGCCGTTGAGCACAACGGTGAGGCGGTCGCCCTTCAGGGTGATCTCGAAGGTGTTCCACTCGCCCACAGGCTTGTCGGCCTTCACTTTGGGGGTCACTCCCGCACGAACCTCCGGCGGCATGGATTTGTCCATGCGGTAGCCATAGACCTCGCCGGAGCCGACCGGCCAGCACCAGATGTTGATCTGGGATTTGCCCTGGCCTCGCAGGTAGATGCCGCTGTCGGCGTTGGGGGTGGGGATGAGGATCTCCCTGCCGTTTTCATCGAGTTTGTGCGTGCCGTCCGGCAGCACGACGGGCATGGGATAGAGCCCGGTGGTCTCTTTGAGCCGCCAGTCAATTTTCAGGGTGAAGTCCTTGTACTCCCCCGCGGTCCACAGGTTTTTGTCCTTGCCGGGCGCCTCGCTGCACGCGTCGTAGTCAATGACGCCGTCGAGCACCTTCCAATGGCCGTTGTCTCCCTCGGGGACGACCCAGCCGGCGAGGTCTTTGCCGTTGAAGATCGGCATAAAACCTTCGGCGCCTTGCGCGGTGAAAGAGACAAGCAGGAGGAACAGGGAGAGGAGCATCTTCATGGCAGTTGCCATAACGTTGGCTGGCACGGGCTGGCTTGCGTCGAATCTTGGCAGACACGCCTCACTCCACCCAGCGCGCCATTTCCGGAGGCATGGGCGCGGTCCAGGCGGGGTGGAAGTCCGCCACTTCCAGCCAGTGCGAGTGCAGCGCCTGGCGGGCGAAAAGCAGCCGCCGCTCCAACTCCGGCGTCCAGCCAGTCTCGATGAAATCCAGGTAACACTGCGGGTCGGGTCCGTAGATTTTGTCGCCAAGCACGGGATGGCCGAGGTGGGCCAGATGCGCGCGGATTTGATGCATCCGGCCCGTGAGCGGCGCGGCTTCCACCAGGGAGAGCGGGCCTGCCGCGGGATGCGTCACTTTTTTCAAAAGGCGGAAGTCCGTGCGGCAGGGCGCGCCCTCCGGATGCACGCGCTGCCGCACCCAGATGGCGGAGTGCTCCACCTCGCCCTGGCGCAGGATGGGCGCGTCCAGCTCCAGGACGCTCCACTCCGGCCAGCCGCGCACCACGGCCAGATATTTTTTGCGGATGCGCCGCTCCTGCATGGCGATGCCGAAGCGCCGCGCGGCTGCCTGCGTCTTGGCCACCAGAACCACGCCGCTGGTCTCGCGGTCCAGCCGGTTGATGATGCCCACCTGTCCGTCGTTGGCGATCTCGTAGGCCAGCAGATCCCTCAGCCCGTGCCAGAGCGTGGGCGTGCCATCGGGCGTGCCGGGGTGGATCTGCAGCGGCGCGGGCTTGTCCACCACAAGCCAGTCCGCGCCCTCGTCGAGGACGGTGAACGCGGTGTTGACGGCGCGGAGCACAGGGAGGGAAGATGGAAGTTTCGAGTTTCGAATTTTTAAAGTCGAAATGCCACGCCTGACTGCCACGCCTGACTTGCTTTCGCAACCTCGCTGCGTCCGCTGTGTTGAACACGCCCGCGATGAAATCCACCCTGCTTTCCTCCCTGCTCGCGCTGACGTGCGCGCTTCATGCGGCTGACTGGCCGCGCTTTCTCGGCCCGAATGGCGCCGCTGTCGTCAAGGACGCCGATGTGCCTCTCACCTGGTCCGACTCGGAAAACATCCGTTGGAAATTCGAAACGCCCGGTCCCGGCTCCTCCAGCCCCATCGTCAGCGGCGGGCGCGTCTTCCTCACCTGCTGGTCTGGCTACGGGGACAAGGAGGGAGCCGGCGACATCTCCAAGCTCAAGCGCCATCTTCTCTGCCTCGACCTGGAAAAGGGCGTGAAACTCTGGGAGGCCGTCATCCCCTCCATGGCCGGGGAGGACCCCTGGCAGGGCTTCATCACCGAGCATGGCTACGCCACGCACACACCGGTCACCGATGGCGCGCATGTCTTCGTTTTTTTCGGCAAAACCGGCGCCATGGCCTTCGACATGGAGGGCAACCAGGTCTGGCACACCCCGCTCGGCAGCGGATCGGGCCGCAACCGCTGGGGCTCCGGCGGCAGCCCCGTCCTGCACGGGGACATGCTCATCGTCAACGCCAGCGATGAAAGCCGCGCGTTTTTCGCGCTCGACAAAAAAACGGGCAAAGAAATCTGGAAGGCGGATGGTGATGCTGTCGGCATGGCCTATGGCACCCCCTCCCTCATCGAATCCGGCGGGCGCACCGACCTCGTCGTCGCCCTGGCCGAGGAAGTGTGGGGCATGAACCCGGAGACTGGCAAACTACGCTGGTTCGCCGCCCACCGCCTGCCGGGGAATGTCTCCCCCACCATCGTTCACGATGCCACCACCGCCTATCTCTACGGCGGCTACCCCACCGCCGGCAGTGTCGCCGTCAAACTCGGCGGCAAGGGGGATGTGACGCAGAGCCACATCGTCTGGTCAAAAAGCACCAGCAGTTACATCCCCACCCCCATCCTGCACGAAGGCCGGCTTTACGTTGTCAACGACGCCGGGTTCGCCCTCTGCGTGGACGCCGCCACCGGGGAGGACATCTACCGCGAGCGCGTCATAGACAGCGGCGGCGGGCGCGGGCGCGGCAAGCCATTTTATGCCTCACCAGTGCTCGTCGGAGACCGGCTCTACTGTGTTTCAAGACGCGGCGGCACCTACGTCATCGCCGCCAGGCCGGAGTATCAAAAACTGGCCCACAACGTCCTGAGCCTCGACGACTCCCAGTTCCACGGCACTCCGGCCGTGCTGCCTGACGGCCTGCTGCTGCGCAGCGACAAAGCCCTCTACCGCATCGGCAAGTGAGTTGCCTTCCCGCTTTCGGCGGCTAAAACTCGGGCATGAAGGACCGCATACTCCTGGCCCGGCTCTACGGCATCGTGGACCTCGGCTACACCTGCCCCACCCAGGTGGTGGAAATGACCCGCGCCCTGTGCGAGGGCGGCGTGGACATCCTTCAGTTGCGCGCCAAGGGGCTGCCGCCCGCCGAAGTCGAGCGCCTGGCCAGAAAGATGCTGCCCGTCACGCATGACCACGATGTGCCGCTCATCATCAACGACCACATCCCCGTGGCCGCCACCCTCGGCGGTGTGGGCGTGCATGTCGGCCAGGATGACGACTCGGTGGCCCGCGCGCGCGCCGCCCTGGGGCTTGACGCCGTGGTGGGCAAGTCCACCCACAGCCTGGAGCAGGCCGCCGCCGCGCGGATGGAGGGCGCGGATTACATCGGCTTCGGCCCGCTTTACGCCACCGGCACCAAGCCTGACTACACACCCATCGGCCTGGGTGGCATCGCCGCTGTTCACGGGATGGTGGATGTGCCCGTCTTCTGCATCGGCGGCGTCAATCTGCCCCGGCTCCCCGAAATCCTGGCCGCCGGCGCGCGCCGCGTCGTCGTCGTCTCCGCCTTCCTCATGGCCGCCGATGTGCGCTCCGAGGTCATGCGCGTGAAAGCCATGCTGCCAGGCTGAAAAAATCGAAATTCGAAGCTCGAAATCCGAAGATGGATGCTTGAGCTTCGATCACTGTTTTTTCGAATTTCGAGCCTCCCCCCACTGCCCATGCGCCTCGTTTGCCTTTTCCTGCTCGCACTCCTGCCTGCGGCCGCCCAGCAGCCCGCGCCAAAGCCGCTGCCACCCGTGCTCCTCCAGTGGGCGGAGGCGCAAAAAAACCTGGGCGACATGGAGGTGCCCTTCGTCCAGACGCGCACCACGCCCGCGCTCAAAGAACCGGCCGTGACACCGGGCCGATTCTGGCGTTTTGCCGACGGCTGCTTTCGCTGGGAGTTGGGGCGGCCCGCCGCCACCGTGCTCGTTCATGATTCGCAGGAGTTCCGCGTGCGGGAGAGCGCTGATGACGAATGGCGCGCGCTTGACGCCGAGGATCCGCGCTGGCGCATGTGGTCGCGTTTTCTCAGCGGGAGGGAGTCCAGCCCGGAGGAACTGCGGCGCCACTTCCTCGTGGATGCCGAGCAGCAGACCGCAGATGTCACCGCTGTCAGCCTGCGTCCCAAGGCTCCCTTTCTCCGCAAGCACCTGCGCCAGCTCGATCTGCAAATCTCCCCGCAGACCTCGCGCCTGGTGCAGCTCCGCGTGTTGCAAGGAGACGGCTCCACCCTGCTCATGACCTTCGACGCGCCGCGCCCTGTCAACAGCGCCGACAAAGCCCTGCTGCTGGCGCGCTGAGCGCCTCACTCCGGCCGCACGGAGAAGTCCGAGTCATCCAGCGAGCGCAGCACCAGCTCGCGCGGCACGCAGAAGTCGTCCATCTCGATGCAGCGCGTGATGCCGTCGGCGATGTGCTCGGGCTTGAGGAAAAGCTGTTTCGGAGCGGCGCGCTCGGAGGCGTCGTCCCAGAAGGCGGTGTCCACGCCGCCGGGCAGGATGGCGGTGACGCGGATGCGGTGCGGCGCGGCCTCCTCGGCCAGGCCCTGGGTGAAGCCGCGCACGCCCCACTTCGCCGCGCAATACACCGTCTCGCTCGGGATGCCGCGCAGGCTGGCGGTGGAGATGATGTTGAGGATGTGGCCGCGCCTTTGCGGCCGCATGGCGCGCAGCGCGGCCTGGGAGCCGAGGATGGTTCCCTTCAAATTCACCGCCAGCATGAGGTCTATCTCGCCCTCGTTGTAGTCGGTGATCCAGCGGTGGCGCGCGAGGCCGGCGTTGTTGATCCAGACGGCAATCTCGTCCCAGCGCGCGCGCGTCTCGACCACCACGCGCTCCATTTCCTCCGCGTGTGTCACATCCGCCTGCACGGCCAGCGCCCGGCCTTCCGGCAAGGCCTCCACGGCTTCAGCCAGCGCGGCGGCATCGAGGTCCGCGAGCACGACTCGCGCGCCGCGTGTGACGAGCGCTTTGGCTGCCGCGAGGCCGATGCCGCGCGCGGCTCCGGTGATGACACAGACCTGGTCTTGAAGATTCATGCGCGCGATGATGGCGCGTGCCGGATGAATGACAAGCGGCGGGGTTGCCTGGATGCGCCGCGCGGCCTAGACTCCGGCGCATGCGTCGCTTCGCCTTGTCACTTGCCGCTTCTTCATGTCTCGGTTTTTCCCAGGCTGCGCAGTATCATGTCAGCCCGGACGGACTCGACACCCATGACGGATCCTCCTCACACCCCTGGCGCACGCTCACCCACGCGGCGGCGCAGCTCCAGCCGGGTGACACGCTGCTCGTGCGCGGCGGCTCCTATGCGGAGCGTCTCGTGCTGAACGGCAAAAACGGCACCGAGTCGCAGCCTGTCACCATCCGCAACGCGGAAGGGCACGCGCCGGTGGTTGACGGCCAGACTTTGACCGTGCCATCGGGCGGCATCCAGGGACTCGTGGCTTTTTTAAACTGCTCCCACCTGCGCTTCGAGGGCATCGAGGTGGCGAACTTCGTCACCTCCGCCGCCGCGCGCATCCCGGCCGGCATTCACATCGAGGGAGCGGGTTCGGGACTGCAAATCCGCGGATGCAAAGTGCGCCGCATCTGGCAGAGCAGCACGAATGGTTCCGCCAACGGCTTCGGCATCGCCGTCTATGGCACCTCGTCCGCGCCGCTTGACGGTCTGGTGATCGATGGCTGCGAGGTCCACGACCTGCGCACGGGGCAGAGCGAGTCCGTGGTGCTCAACGGCAATGTCACAAACTTCGCCGTCATCAACAACACCGTGCATGACTGCAACAACATCGGCATTGACTTCATCGGCTACGAGGGCAGCGCGCCTGAGGGGTTTGACCGCGCCCGGAACGGCGTCTGCGCGGGGAACACCGTTTACAACATAGACTCCGCCTATAATCCCGGCTACGGCGGCGGTTTCACCAGCGGCGGCGGCGACCGCTCGGCGGCGGGCATCTATGTGGACGGCGGCAGGGACATCATCATTGAGCGCAACCACTGCCACCACTGCAACTTCGGCGCGGAGCTGGCCAGCGAGGACGCCTCCGGCTTCACCGAGGGCATCATCCTGCGCAACAACCTCTTCCATCACAACATGAACGCGGGCCTCATCATGGGCGGCTACGACCGCCTGCGCGGGCGCACCCGGAACTGCAAAATCTTGAACAACACTTTTTACCGCAACGACACGGATGAAAACTGGTCCGGCCAGGTGGCCATCCAGTTTTATTTCGAAGACAACATCTTTCAAAACAACATCGTCTGGGCCAGCCCGGTGACGAAGCAGATGATCGTGCATTATGTCACCGGCGGCACGGCGGCCCAGCGAGCCTTCCCGGCGGGCAATGTCTTCGATAATAATCTCTACTTTGTCGAAGGTGCCGAGTCGGAGGCTGAGTTTGGCCTCAATCCGACAGGCTCCGGGACCAGCCAGGGCAACCAGTCTTATTACGGCCTCGCCGCCTGGAGGACGGCTGTCGGAGGTGATGCGGCCAGCGCCTTTCACGATCCGGGCTTCGTCACACCCGCGCCGTCCGCCAGTCCAGTGGCGGCGGACTTCAAAATCACCGGGGCGTCTTTTGCCAGGGACAAGGGTGATCCTGGATTTGTCCCGGCGCCTGGGGAAAAGGACTTCTTTGGCGCCTCGCGGGTGGCGGGCGGACGCGTGGACGCTGGCATGCACGAATTCATGACGCCCTGGCAGTCCTGGCGCGACTCGCATTTTCAAAAGCCGGACGGTGGCCCGGGCGCGGAGGCGCTGAGTGATCCGGACTTCGACCTCGTGGCCAATCTCATCGAGTATTCGCAGGGCATGAACCCCAGCCAGCCGGACGCGCATCTGGCCCCCTTTGCCATGAGCCAGGGCGGGCATCTGCGCTTTCAATATCGCAAAGCCGCGCCGGGATTGACGTATCAGGTGCGCGTCTCCACGGACTTGCCTGGAACAAGTCCGTGGCCCCTGGCATCTGGACCGGAGATGAACGATGGCGCGGGTGTTTACTGGCGGGACTTCCCTCTGGACGGGGATCGCCTGTTTGTGAAGCTGGAGGTGTCCCTGCCTTGAGCGCGTCTTATTTCCACTCCGCCGCATGGCGCGCGAAGGCCGCGTCGGTTCGCCGCAGCGCCTCCTCCACATCCGCCTCCGTGTGCGCCAGGCTGAGGAACCAGAGACCGCGCTCGATGGCGCGCACGCCGCTCTCCAGCAGGCAGCGCCGCAGGTGCGCCCAACGCGGCGCGTCGTGCCGCTTCACATAATCGCGATAGCTGGTGATGGCGCCTTCCCCGGCTCCCGGCTTCAGCATGGAGGCATGGAAGACGAGGCCGGGCCCTTGCGGGCGCAATGGGATGCCGTGCTGGTCCGCCAGCGCGCGCAGGCCGGACATCATTTTTTTTCCGAGCGCCATGATCCCGGCGGGGTGGCTATCACCCAGCGCGAGGATTTGATCCAGGCACCACCTGGCCGCGCTGAGGCATAGCGGGTTCGCGTTCAAGGTGCCCGCGTGGACCACCTCGCCGCTGAGGATTTTGGCAAAAGACGCCTCTTTTCCCGCCATCGCCGCAAAAGGCACGCCGCCGCCGATGGCCTTGCCGAGGATGGTGAGGTCCGGCACCACGCCGTAATGCGTCTGCGCGCCGCCCGCGCCGAAGCGGAAGCCGGTGATCGTCTCGTCGGCGATCATCATCATGCCGTCGCGGTCGCACAGTTCGCGGATGGTTTGCAGCAGCCCCGGCACCGGCTCCATGCAGCCCGTGTTGCACAGCACCGGTTCAAAGACAATGGCCGCGATGCGCCCGCGATGCTCGTCCACCCGGCGGCGCAGGTGCTCGATGTCGTTCCACCTAGCCACCACGAACTGCTCCAGCACCTCAGGGATCACACCCTGGCTCGGATGCAGCCGCGCCGGATTCTCCTCATCCCCCCACCGGTCCGGCGGTGGCGCGAAGCCGACGAGGCCTTCATCTCCCCAGCCGTGGTAATGGCCTTCGAATCTCAAAATCAGCGGCCGCCCCGTGTGGGCGCGGGCCAACCGGAAGGCGGAGAGTACTACCTCGGTGGCCGAGTTGTTGAAGCGCACCCGTTCCGCGCCGGGGATCATCTTTTGCAGCCGCTCCGCCACTTCGATCTCCAGCTCGCACTGCGCCGCCCAATGCGTGCCCTTGCGCGCCTGCGCGGAGATCGCCTCCGCCATGCCCTCCGGCGCATGGCCGTATAGCAGCGCGCCCTGGCCGGTCTGGAAGTCCATGTATTCATTGCCGTCCACATCCCAGAGCCGGCAGCCTTTGCCGTGGTCGAAATACAGAGGCACCGGCGCCTCCATTTTGCGGATGCCGCTGTTGATGCCGCCGGCGATGCTGCGCTGCGCGCGTTCGAAGAGTTCTTGGGAGCGTTGGAACATGAGGAGACAAATAAGCAGGCAACTGGGCGCGTTCTTTCCACATCGTATCCTCAAACGCCTTCAAAATTCAGCGACCGCACGAAAAGGAAACCCATATGACACTTGAAGAAACCATGAGCATTCTGGCTGCCAAAGGCAACGCCGCAACAAAGCGCACATACATGCGCCACGGAGCTCCGGAACCTCTTTTTGGCGTTCGAATCGGTGATTTGAAGCCGGTCCAAAAACTGATCAAAGGCGACCAGAATCTCGCCATGCAACTCTACGCCACAGGCAATTCTGATGCGATGTATCTTGCGGGTCTTGTTGCCAATGGCGGCAGGATGCCCCGCGCCCTGCTGAATCGCTGGGCAAAGCAGGCCACATGGCATCTGATTTCAGGCTGCACAGTCCCGTGGGTTGCCTCTGAGCATCCTCAGGGGTTTGAAATTGCCATGAAGTGGATTGAAGCCTCCGAGGAGCGTGTCGCTGTTTCCGGCTGGTCCACCCTGGCCGCCATCCTCGCGGTAACTCCAGATGACGAACTGCCCATTCGAGAAATCGCATCCCTGCTCACTCGGGTTGCGAAGACAATCCGCTCGTCCCCCAACCGGGTTCGCTACGCAATGAACAATTTTGTCATCTGCTGCGGAACCTATGTGGCTCCACTTGCTGGAAAAGCCCTGGCTGTCGCGGGTGAAATCGGTCCCGTCGACGTGGACATGGGGAATACCGACTGCCAGGTTCCCGACGCGGTTTCCAGCATCCACAAAAGCCGTCGCGGTCTCCCTGTGGCTCCGAAGCGTAAAACAACCCGGTGTTAAACTGCGGGTGAAACAAAATGACATGAAACTCACTCCCGCAATTCTGTCTCTGTTGTGTGCGGTGTCTGCAGACGCGCAGACACAAATTCCCAAGGTCAAAAAGCCGCCGCCCGTGCCACCCCCGCTCCCGGCTTTGGCGTATGCGATGGAGGAGGCGCTGGGCGGGCTGAGCTTTTCAATGCCGGTGGCCGTGGTGAGCGCTCCGGGCGAGAAGGACCGGCTGTTTGTCGTGGAAAAGACCGGCCGCATCCAGGAGGTGACGCGCCTCGATGAGCCGATGCCTGAGAAACGTGAGTTCGCCAACCTCATCGAACGACCCGATGGCAGGCTCGATGACAAGGGCGAGTGCGGGCTGCTGGGTCTCGCATTTCACCCCGACTTCGCGCGCAATGGCCGCTACTTCGTCTATTACAGCCTGCGCATCGGCGGGCAGCTTCATCAACGCGTATCGTGCTTTGAGGGTGGCCAGGAGCAGCCGCTGATCACACAACTCGATCCAGCGGGGAATCACAACGGCGGCGATCTGCATTTCGGGCCTGATGGTTATCTCTACATCAGCGTGGGCGATGGCGGCGGAGCGAACGACGCCTTCGACAACGCACGCTTCATCAACAAAGGCTTCCACGCCGCGATCCTGCGCATCGACGTGGACAAGAAACCCGGCAGCCTGCCGCCGAATCCGCATCCCGCGGTGCATGCCGGCACCTACACGGTGCCCGCGGACAATCCCTTCATCGGCGCGACGACGCATCACGGCGAAAAGATCGACCCTGCGAGCGTGCGCACGGAAATCTGGGCCACGGGACTGCGGAACGTGTGGCGCTTCAGCTTCGATCCGCCGACAGGAAGGCTCTTCGCGGCCGATGTGGGCCAGAATCTTTACGAGGAGGTCAATCTGATCGAAAAAGGCGGCGATTACGGCTGGAGCCATCGCGAGGGGTTGCACGCGTTCGACCTCGGACCGGGTAAAGACGCGGTTCCGCCCGGTTTCGCACCGAAGGTGCCCATTTACGAGTATCCACGCACCACCGGTCTCAGCATCACCGGCGGCTGCGTTTATCACGGCACGAAGTTTCCGGAGTTCAAAGACGCGTACATCTGCGCGGACTACGCGTTTGGCCGTGTGATCGTGTTGCGCGAGAAAAACGGCCGCTGGGAGGATGAGATCATCGCTTTTGAGCCGGCCATCACCGGCATCAGCGCCGATCCACGCGACGGAGAGCTGCTCTTCTGCAACATGGCGAAGGGAAAGATCATGTGGCTGGCGGAGATCGAGCCGGAGCTAGAAGGCGTGTTGTTCCATGAGAACTTCGAAGACACGTCGGTCGATGCACGCGGCTGGTATGATGGAAAAAGCGTCCACATCGTGCCTGGTGGCATGCGTGGGAACTGTATCGAGTATGAATGGACCGATGGCAGCGACAGCGTGACGGGCTCTTCCGCCAAACGGCATCTGTTCGAGGCCACGGACGAGGTTTTCATCCGCTACTACCTCAAACTCTCGAAAGGCTGGGGCTGGAGCGGGCGGAGCTACCATCCGCATCTCACGCACTTCATGACGACGGAGAACTCGAAATGGCATGGACCAGCAGCCAGCCATCTCACACTCTACATCGAGCCGGTGAACGGCAAACTGCGGCTCGCAGCGCAGGACATTCAGAACAAGGACGCGCCGCATGGTTTGACGCAAGGACCGCTCAAAGGCGGCTACAACGGTCAGATGTTCGACAGCGCGGACGAACTGTTCACCGACGACTCGTGGCATTGCATCGAGGCCCAGTTCAAGCTGAACACGCTCGATCTCCAAAACGACAAGCCCAATGCCGACGGCATCGTGCGCGGCTGGTTTGATGGCAAACTGGTCATCGACCGCACGGACGTCATCCTGCGCTCCACCGATTTTCCGAACATGAAGTTCAACCAGTTCCTCATGGCCCCCTACTTCGGCCCCGGCCTGCTGCCGCATGCGCAGAAGCTATGGATCGATGAGATGGCCGTCGGAACGAAGCGGATCGGTCCGCTACCACGCGAAAGAAGACCGGCCAAGGCTCCGTGATGGCAGCCGTCGGCTTGTTTCACTCCAACTCATCACCACTATGAAACGCTGCCTCCTTTTTCTTCTGCTCGCAGCATCAGCGATGGCCGCTGACACGCAGAACTGGCCGCAGTTTCGCGGCGCGGCACATGATCCGATCGACGGCCTGCACGATCTGCTCCTGGCCTTGCTGAACACGCACGAGTTCACCGTGAATCATTGATTTTTTGCCGCAACGCCAATTGCCTTTTTCGACGCGAGCGGCTAAATGCCATTAAGGTTGAATGAAATTCATTGATCTATTCGCCGGGCTGGGGGGATTCCATGTTGGGCTGACCAACTTGGGGCACGAATGCGTGTTCGCGTGTGAACTGGATGAAGGCCTTCAAGACGTTTACGAGAAGAACTTCGGCATTCGGCCTGCGGGTGATTTGAGGAAGGTCAAAAACACAGACATACCGCCTCACGACATCCTTTGCGCGGGATTCCCGTGCCAGCCGTTCTCCAAGGCAGGTGCTCAGGACGGCTTTGGCTGCTCGCGGAACGGAACGCTCTTTGATGAGGTGGCGCGCATTGTCGAACACCGCCGCCCTGAGTTTGTGATCTTGGAGAATGTGCCCAACCTCAAAAAACACAACGGAGGCAAGACATGGCAGCTCATCTATGAGCGCCTTCAAGAGCTTGGCTACGCGACAGAGGCCAACTTGTATTCGCCGCATGAGTTCGGCATTCCTCAGATTCGCCAGCGCATTTTGATTGTGGCACGCCGGAAGTCGCTAGGAGATTTCTCGTGGCCCGAGCGTCCGAAAGACAAGAAGCCTCAATTGACTTCAATACTCGACAAGAAGCCTGATGATGCCAAGCCGCTCAGTTCTCAAGTCACGAAATGCCTGGAGGTCTGGCAGGAGTTCTTGGACCTCATACCGGCAGATGAACACCTGCCGTCATGGCCCATTTGGTCGATGGAGTTCGGTGCTACTTATCCTTTTGAGGACACGACTCCACATGCTGTCGGAGCCGATGGTTTGAGGGAATATCGCGGGTGCCATGGAGTGAAGCTCAGTAGCAAAACGTTAGAAGACCCGTTCGACGGCCTTCCCTCCCACGGACGCACACCTCAAGATTTGTTTCCTTCGTGGAAGCGGTATTTCATTCGGGCGAACCGGGCGTTCTACCAGAAGCACAAGGCAAGGTTTGTGAATTGGCTGCCCAAGATTCTTGAGTTCCCTCCCTCCCTCCAAAAGTTTGAGTGGAACTGTCAGGGCGAGCCTCGTGACGTGTGGAAACTGGTGATCCAGTTCCGTGCGTCGGGGGTGCGCGTGAAGCGCCCCGATACCAGCCCCTCACTGGTTGCCATGACAACGACGCAAGTGCCCATCATCGGATGGGAGCGCCGTTACATGACGGCCCGCGAGTGCTCGCGTCTTCAATCCCTCGATTCTCTAGAGCACTTGCCCGAGACGGAAACAAGAGCCTTCAAAGCCCTAGGTAACGCAGTGAATGCCAAACTAGTCGAGTTCATCGCAGGACGACTGATCCCAACGGAAGACAAACCTTTGCCGACGAAGGTGTCGGCGAAAGTTCTCCACTCGTCTTCATCACTTCACAAAACTCGCCCTGCACATGCCATCCGACACCGTTAACATCCAGCCGGGAGTAAATGTCCTCTCAGTTCTTCGGCACTTAAACTACAAACCTTGGTATGCGCTGGGGGAATTCGTGGACAATGCAGTTCAGAGTGCGCTTGAGCGCTGGGAACAGCTTCAAGAACTGCATGGTGGCAAGTATCGGCTCAAAGTCGAGATTGAACTCGATCCGAATGACGGTGGTAGAATTACTGTGAGGGACAATGCAGCCGGAATCGCGGTTGCTGACTATCAGCGCGCCTTTCGCACAGCCGAAGTGCCGCCGAATCGAAAAGGACTCTCAGAGTTCGGCATGGGGATGAAAAGTGCTGGGTTCTGGTTTTCTTCAAACTGGTCTGTGCGAACGAAAGCTGTTGGTGAAGAACACACTGGACGTATCGAATTCGACCTCGGCAAAATCACTGCTGAGAATTTGGAAGAACTGCCGGTGAGTTTCAGCGCTGGTCAGCCGCATGAGCACTTCACCGAGCTTGTACTCTCCCACCCGCAGAAAATGCCTGCTGGCCGAACGCTCGCGAAGATCAAGTCTCATCTCACAGGCATTTACCGGCAGTTCATTCGCGATGGCCGTTTGGAACTCTGGTTTCGTGGTGATCTGCTCACTTTCCCCGAGCCTCCGATTCTGAACGCACCTCATCCCAAGACCCCTAATGCCAAACCGGTCGTCTGGAGAAAAGAGATCGACCTCACCCTTACTGGCGGGAAACGGGCGCATGGCTTCGTGGCGATTCGTGAGGAGGCGAGTGTCGCAGAGGCGGGACTCGCGCTCTTTCGCCGAAACCGGCTTATCGTGGGGAGTGGGGACGAAGGGTATCGCCCCGAAAGCATTTTTGGACAAGCCAACGACTACAGATACCAACGTGTGTTTGGCGAACTGCACCTGGAGGGCTTCGCCGTCAGTCATACCAAAGACGGGTTCCAATGGGAGGAGCTTGAGGACGAATTCCAACTCAAACTCAAGAACATGATCGACAGCGAGCCGCTGCCGATACTCGCAAAGGCCAAGGAACACAGGGTGCGGCCCAAAACCTCGGACATTAGACGCGGTGCAGAAACCGCCGTGTCATCCACAGCAGCAGTTCTTCAATCGAAAGCAGCCAGTGTCATCCAGGAGCAACGCGATCAACCACCTGAGAATGTCGTGACTCCAGTGAGCCTCCCGCCGGCGGCTGAGACGGCCGCGAGCAAGCAGTTCATCCTGGATTTCAAAGACCAGCAATGGGATGTGACGATCGAGTTGGCGAATGATCCTGCTATCGGAGAATGGCTGGGAGTCAGTGACCAGCCTCGGGCAGGACAAACCCGCATCCTCAAGCTCCGCCTGAATTGCGGTCATCCGTTCATGGAACGTTTCGCAGGAAGTGAGGCAGAACAAATCGAACCTCTACTAAGAATCGCTGCTGCGATGGCAATCGCCGAAATTGTAGCTCGCGATCAAGGCTACCAGCATACGTCAGCCGTCCGACGGCATGTGAACGAATTACTCACGTCTGCATTAAGCTCAACCACCGCTATTCCATGAGCATCCCGCCCTCTCTCATCCAACTCACGCCTCCTTCGACAAATACCACAGGTTGGCAGCCAGTAATCGGACAGGAAACGCTTGATCTGCTTGGGCATTTTGCCCCAAAACTCGATGAGTCAGAGCGTGATGCACTTCAAGACTCAACCGTCCGCATCCTCTCGCAGTGTGCGATGCCAGGGGCGGCTGCCGAGGTGAAGACGGGCCTCGTTGTGGGATATGTGCAGAGCGGCAAAACGATGTCATTCACCACGGTTGCGGCACTAGCAGCGGACAACAACTGCCCTCTGATTATCGTCATCACAGGCACGACAAAGCCGTTGTTTGACCAGTCGAGTGAGAGGCTTGATCGCGACCTGCGCCTTGATCATCGCACAGACCGCAAGTGGCAGCACTTCCGCGAGCCAGACCGCAAGGAACGCGAACGTCTCAACCAAATCTTCGAGGATTGGCGAGATCATGATACCCCTGCACACGAGCGCCAGTTTGTGCTGATCACAGTGAAGAAAAACTGGAGCGTCTTGCGCAAACTCATCACGCTATTGAACAACGTGGATAGGTCGGGCATTCCAGCGTTGATCATTGATGATGAAGCAGATCAAGCGAGCCTAAATACGAGGGTCAGGCAGCAGGAAGAAAGCACTACATATGCTCGGCTCTTGCAGCTTCGACGCTTGTTTCCCAATCACTCGTTTCTGCAATACACAGCAACACCGCAAGCGCCGTTGCTGATCAGCATCCTCGACACGCTCTCCCCTGATTTTGCCGAGCTGTTGAATCCCGGTGCAGACTACGTTGGCGGGATCGAGTTCTTCTCGGGCGCAGCAAGCCGCATTCATCCCATTCTTGATGTGGCACCGCAGGCTCCTCTCGTTGCACCGCCCGAGAGTCTAATTGATGCCATGCGGTTCTTTTTCGTCGGTGTTGCTGCGGGCACAGTTGAGGGCGGGAGAGGCAATCGGTCCATGTTGATCCATCCATCCCGCGAAACCGACCCACAGGGTGATTTTGCACACTGGGTCCGTCTGATCAAAGATCGCTGGGTAAGCGCGCTTGAGCTTCCTGAAACAGAGCCGGACTACGCTGATGAGATTCATGCTTTCCAAGCCGCTTACGCCGAACTAGCTACAACAGTTGGCTCATCACTTCCCCCTTGGGATGCTGTCCGGGCAGTCTTAAAGCGCGCCATCCGTAAGACCAATATTTCCGAAGTGAACTCAACTTCGAGAAGAGCTGATGTGGATTGGCGAGCTGGTTACGCATGGATTCTGGTTGGCGGGCAAGCTCTTGATCGCGGATTCACGGTCGAGGGTCTGACCGTGACCTACATGCCCCGAGGTCTTGGAACTGGAAACGCTGACACCCTGCAACAACGCGCACGATTCTTTGGCTACAAGCGACGCTACATCGGCTTCTGCCGTGTTTACCTCGATCCGGTTGTTCAGGATGCGTTCGCTGACTATGTGACGCACGAAGAAAACGTGCGGCTCCAGTTGAACGAGTGGAAACAAACAGGGCGACCGGTTCAGGAGTGGAAGCGCGCATTCCTCCTCGGGCGGAATCTCCATCCGACTCGAAGGAATGTGTTAAGCCTCGATCATGTGAGAGATTCATATGCGGACGAATGGTTCTGGGTCCGTTCGCCTCATGAATCGGACGACGCAGTGACGGCGAATCGCAACTTGTTCGACTCGTTTGTTGCAGGTCATGCCTTCGTCGACTTGCCGGAGAACGTTCATCGCACCCATGCTAGACAGCATCGGATGGCTGCGGGCATCCCGCTCCAAGAAGTTTATGAAGGACTTCTGTCGCAGGTTCATGTGAGAGCTCCAGACGACGGGCAAAAATACTTTGGCGCATTGCTGCAAATTCATCAGCACCTTCAAGGGCACCCCAACGAACTCTGCACAGTCTATCAAATCAGTCCTTATGTCCCCAGTAGCCGTGGCATTGATTCGCAAACTGACGAAATCAAACAGCTGTTTATGGGTTCAAACGGTAATCCAGGTGATCAGAATTACGATTCAGGTCAGCGCCACCTTCACGCAGATGGTCAGTTGAGCATCCAGCTTCACAGGCTCAACCTCACTGACAACGATGCTCCATTAGTGAATGACGTGCCAGTTATTGCAGTCTGGGTTCCAGCGGTCATGGCTCAGGACTGGCTTGTGCAGGACAACAGCTAATTTTGTCCCAGATGGCCGACATTCTTCCAGCCTTCGCTTCTCTCACGCCATCTCCCCATGATGGCACGGCAGCTGTCAGCTACTTTGCGTTAAGAATTGCGGACTCAAGCCGCAACTACATCGCCAAGACCCAGCAAGGCCACCCGGTTCTCGTGATTGAGACGCGTCTTCCAGTCGGAGCTTATCCCCCATCTTTGAAGCTGGAAAACCTCACCGTATTTCATGGATACGCAGGCACGATGAATACACCTGATGGCGTGGTGACAGGGGTATTTAGCATTGTCGAGTGCCGGGTGAGTGATGTTGCGCTGATAGAATCCTTTCTTCGTCTCGCTGGTCATCTGCTGAACGGCCTCTCAGAATTGCCTGAGCCGCGCGCCGTTGCAATCGAGGTAAGAAAACTGGTGCAGATATTTCAGGCGCTTCGCCAACCAGCGGTGAAGAGCATCCAAGGTCTTTGGGCCGAGCTTTTCGTTCTCGCCAACTCTCCTGACGTCCCCCGCTGGTCCCTTGGCTGGCACACTGATCCCATGGAACGCTACGACTTCGCTATGCAAAGGCTTCGTGTAGAAGTGAAAAGCTCTGCAAACCGTGTTCGCAGACATCACTTCTCACACGAGCAGTTGCATCCGCCATCCGGCATCGAGCTTTGGATCGCATCCGTGTTTGTGGAACGCTCGAGCGGTGGCATCAACTGCATTGAACTGCTGCGCGAAATCCAGTCCGAACTATCTGCGGACGCAGCGTTCGCTGTGGAGGCCAAGTTGCTTGAGGCGCTTGGATCAGACTTCTCTAAAGTCCAGGACAACAGATTTGATGCCGCGTTGGCGGCGGATTCGCTCTCATTTGTATCGGTTTCCGCCGTCCCTCGCATGGCTGAAGACCTGCCTGATGGCGTGTCGGAATTGCGATATGCCGTCCTCATTCCTCAGTCCGCCAGTTTGCAGCGCCAATGGCCCAACTAGGGTTAAGCGCCTGCACCATTGAAGGATACACATTCGTGCTCGACGGCTGGTGAATAAGTCAGAGAGGAGGGCTGACTGACGTATTGACGAGCAACCGCATCATCATGAAAGCAGCTTTCATTCTTCTTGCCCTCGCCGCATCTGTTTGGGCGGCGGAGACTCCAAACTGGCCCCAGTTTCGTGGAGCGGCCGCGGATGGGCTCGGTGAAGGCGCGACACTGCCGGAAACGTGGAGCGACACGGAGAATGTGGTGTGGAAGGTGAAGGTGCCGGGCTGGGGCTGGTCCTCGCCGATTGTGTGGGGTGACAAGGTTTTCGTCACCGCGGCGGTGGGCGAGAAGGAATTGCCGACGCCGACGGTGGGCGGGTATCCGGGCGGCCACGTCGGCACGGGTGAGGTGCATCGCTGGATGCTGTATTGCTTCGATTTTGAGTCGGGGAAGATGCTGTGGGAGTTCGAGGCGAACAAAGGCATCCCGCCGCAGATGCGGCATCCGCGCAGTTCGTTCGCGAACGAGACGCCGGTGACGGATGGCGAGCGCGTGTATGCCTACTTTGCGAACATCGGCCTGTTTTGCTGCGACATGAACGGCCAAAAACTGTGGGAGCGCCGCTGGCCGAGCTATCCGATGCGCGATGGCTGGAACACCGGCACTTCACCCGTGCTGCATGGCGGGCGTATCTTCATCCAGAATGACAACGACCAGGAATCCTTCCTCGAAACGGTGGACAAGCTGACGGGCAAGACGCTGTGGCGTGTGTCACGCGAGGAACGCAGCACCTGGTCCACGCCGTATGCGTGGGAGAGCGGCCAGCGCACCGAACTGGTGACGATTGGCTTGAACAAAGTTCGCTCCTACGCGGTGGAGGACGGCGCGTTGCTGTGGGAGATCAGCGGCACGGCCGGACTCGTGAGCCAGATCCCGCTCTCGAAGCACGGACTGCTCTACGCGGGCGCGGGCTATCACTACGGCCCGCTCTACGCGGTCAAACCCGGCGCGAAGGGCGACATCTCACTCACCGGCGACGCGACGAGCAACGAATTCATCGTGTGGTCACAGAAGCGTGGCTCCAGCATTCACCCGGGCTACCTCATCAGCGGCGAGCGGCTCTTCGTCTGCTACGACTCCGGCCTGCTCGGCTGCTTCAACGCCAAAACCGGCGAGGAGATCATTCCGAAGACACGGTTGAACACGAAGGGCGGTCGCTTTTATGCCTCGCCATGGTCTTACAACGGTCGCGTCTTCATGCTGAACGAAAACGGCGACACGTGGGTGATCGAAGACGGCCCCGAATACAAACTCATCCGCAAAAACTCGCTCGGTGATGTCGCGTGGGCCACGCCAGCCATCGCACGCGGCAGTTTGTTCATCCGCACGTATTCGTGGCTGTATCGGTTTCAAAACAAGAAGTGACCCGTCATGAAACTCGCGTGCTTTTTTCTTCTCTTCACCAGCCTGCTGCAGGCGCAGGAAGTCCTCAAAGCGGTCAAAGACCGCACCCAACGCGGCACGCTGAGTGATCAACGGCAGCTCGTGCGCGGCGACACGGGCAAATGGAACGACGCGGCAATGCTGCTGCACACCACGAAGCCACAAGGCATGCCGCTCGACGACTGGATGGACGAGGCAGGCGAGAAAAAGCCCGCCGTGACCGCTGCGGACGAGAACTGGCTGCTTTTCCGCACGCGCCAGCTCGATGACAACGACCGTGTGTGGATCGAGAAGATCGAGCGCAGCGGCAACGCGTTCACCATCACGATGCACGAGGCCATCTGGCAGGGGAATTACTTCAAGACCTTCACCTGGTATGAAGTGACCGCCGTGAACCTTGGCAAACTGCCCGCAGGCGACTACACCGTGACGTGGCTCGTGAAGCCGCTGGTCTTCAAACAGCTCGAAAAGCCGCGCGAGGCGCAAAACAACTACCAGACCAACTGGCCGGTGGATGACCAACCCGGCGAAAAGAAGCCCGTGGAGCTGAAAACCAAGTTCACCGTTCAATAGAGAGACAACGCACCATGAAAACGCTTCTGCGCACACGCCTCATCACCGCTTTGCTGCTCATCGGCATGGGATCGCCGATTTTCGCGGCGGAACCCATCGACAAAGGCCAGCGCGTTTTCTCAGCGGGGCACAGCTTCCACATGTTCATGCCCAAGATGCTGGCTGAACTCGCCAAGGCGGCCAAAATACCCGATCACCAGCAGGCGGGCATCAGCTCGATCGGCGGCTCCTATGTTTACCAACATTGGAACGTGGCGGATGAGAAGAACACGCTCAAAACGGCCCTGCGCGCCGGCCAGGTGGATGTGCTCACGCTCTCGCCGATTTATCTGCCGGACGACGGGATCGAAAATTTTGCCAAACTGGGTTTCGAGCACCGGCCTGACATCCGCGTCACGATCCAGGAGTTCTGGCTGCCGTTCGATGTCTTTGACGTGAACTACAAAAAGAAGAAGCCCGAGCCTGTGGACCGGAACTCCCGCACCGTCGCGGAACTGCGCTCGATCAACGAACCCTACTACAAAAGCATGGATGACCATGTGCGTGCTCTGAATGAGAAATACGGGAAGCAGGTCGTTTTCGTCGTTCCTGTGGGGCAGGCCTCGCTGGCGTTGCGTGCGAAGATCATCGCGGGAGAGGCACCGGGCCTCAAACAGCAGAACGACCTGTTCACCGACGCCATCGGCCATGCGACTGCGCCGCTGCAATGGCTCACTGCCTACTGCCACTTCGCCGTGATTTACCGCCGTTCACCGATTGGTCTGCCCTGTCCTGCGGCGTTGGGCAAGGAAGCCCACGGGGAGGCTCTCAACCGCCTGCTGCAAGAGCTGGCATGGGATGCGGCGAAAGCGCACCCTCTGAGCGGGCTTCGATGAGCCACGCCGTTCGGCGGCGGGAAGGAAGGAGATTGACGAAAGCCACCTGCGTAGATTTGAATGCCGGCGCTATGAACGACTCCATCGCACCCGGCGCGCGTGAGTTTCACACCACGCGATGGAGCGTGGTGCTGGCGGCGCAGCATGGCGGGGATGGCACGCGGGCGCTGAAGGCGATGTCGGAGCTGTGCCGCGACTACTGGTGTCCGCTCTACGCCTTTGTGCGTCGCCGTGGCCATGCGCCGCATGACGCGCAGGATCTCACGCAGGCGTTTTTTGCCACGCTGATGGAGACAAATGCGACGGCGGCCGATCCGAGGCGCGGACGGTTCCGGTCGTATCTGCTCGGTGCGCTGAAGCACTTCCTCGCGAACGATTTTCATCGGGCGAATGCGCAGAAGCGCGGCGGCGGGCGGCAGATCGTGGAGTGGGACGCGCTCGAGCCGGAGGCGCGCTACTCTCTGGAGTCGGCGGATCCCATTGATGCTGATGTCATCTTCGACAAACGCTGGGCCATGGAGTAGCTGACTCGCGCCATGGAAAAGTTGCGAGCCGAGTTTGCGGCCAAAAAGGACGAATCAACCTTCGACGCGCTCAAAGGCACGCTCAGCGGCGCGGAGACATCGCGCGAGGAACTGGCGAAAAAGCTCGGCATGAGCGAGGGCGCGCTCAAAGTGGCGGTTCACCGGCTGCGGCAGCGGTATCGCGAGGTTTTGCGCGCGGAGATCGCCGAGACGGTCAATTCGCCCGGTGATGTGGACGACGAAATGCGACATCTGGTGGCTGTTTTGCGCTCATCGTGACTTTTTCGCAGCCCGCCCCCTGCTTTCTTCCAAGAAGGAGCGGGCACAACGAATTCCTGTCATGATTCCTCCACATCAATGCCGGAAGCAAGGCACAGCTCAAGCCGCTGACACGCCGGAGAGTCTGTGCCAGGCATGCCTGATGGCGTGCGAGTTTCCGGCGGACGCGATGATCAAACAGATGCCCACGCATCGAACGACGCAGTCCGACGTGAACCGGGCACCTCCGGCTGATTACGGCTTGTTGACGCTCACGCGGTAGAACTTGTGCGGGCCGGAGGCGTTGGTGTCGGTGATGATCTGTGTGCCGCCGTTGCCGGGGAAGGCTGGGCCGAGCGTGTGCCAATTTTTGAGATCGAGGCTGAATTCGATGGTGTAGGTCCGGTCGCTGAAGGTTGGACCCAGTGTGATCTGCTGCTTGCCGGGCTGGTTGGTAACGGGCGTGTTGTTCAGGATAAAGGTGGATGCCGCATCGTTCGGCGCGAGGCCGGCGGTGTATTTGAAAAGGTTCGTCAGCCCGCTGCCGTCGCTGATGAATCCGGGCGCGGCATTCGGGTTGTTCGGGCCGAAGTATTGCACCTGCCAGTCGTCGCCGAGCCCGTCGCCCGCGTAGGTGCCGAAGTTGTCGGCGATGGTGTCGAGCACGGTGAAACCGATCGTGGCGGTGCCCTCGGCTTAAACCGCCTGCGCCACGGCGGAGGTGTCTTCATAGACGACATCCGCCTTCGCTTTCCCGGCTGCGCTCACATTGACGAGCGGTCCGCTCTGCACGCTCCACGTCACGTCCGTTGCGAGGACCGAGAGGAAGGTCGCATCGTCTAGCGTCTGCCACGCGGCAAGCTGGAGCCGCTTGGTTTCCTCCACCTCCGGCGCGTCGCTTGTGAGTGCGAGGCCGGTCACGTCGTAGAGCTGGCCGATGTAGCCCGCCTTCGCCGTCTGCGCCGGAGCGGCAGCGATGGAGATGCCGGTCACGAAGCCAACGCTGCCATCATTCGCGTAGGTCGCGCTCGTCGTGCGCCGACCGCCGGCGTCTGACACTTCTGCGGGCTGGGTGTAGTTGGCCGATGAGCGTGGGTCGGCGTGGACTGCGGCGGGGATTAGCGTGGCGAGTGAGAGAAGTAGAGTCTTCATGGGTCGGTGTGGTGTTTTGGGTTGATTCAGAGTCCGCCCGCGATGTCTGCGAGGGTCAATGCTGCCCGGAGGTCAATGTTCACATTTTCCAACTGCGTTTGAAGTGCCGCCAATTCCTGCTCCGCAGTTGTCTTCGTTGCCTGAGCGGCAGCCTTGGTGGCGTTCACGTTTGCAACTTGCTGATCAAACGATGATCCATCGAAGGGCGGGTATGCAGCGATGAAGGCATTGATTTCGGCTTGGGTGTGGATGGGCACCCAGGTCGTGGGGTCGGACGGATTAGGCTGATTCAAGGGGTTGCCCCATGTGTAATCGAAAATCGCGTCGTCCCGCTGCTCATCGTAGTTTGTTTGAGCCACGGAACGTTGGACCTCAATCATCTGGATTTGCGCATTGAGACTGCTGATCTGGGTGGTCAATGCGGTGATGTCGGCCTGCTTTTGAGTGATCGCCGGGCCGAGGGTCGGAATGATCGCCGTAAGCGCATCCGCCTTTGCTTGCGCGCGGGCGGCTAGCACTGACAGGACGGCATTGACGCCGTCGCTGGACAGCGCGCTGGCGGTGACACCGCTCAGACCCGAGCCGTCGCCCTGGATCACCGTTGCCGTCACCGTGCCGCTCACATTGAGGTTCTCCGCCGTGATCGTGCCGGCGGAGAAGTTCCCGCCCGCACTCCGCTTCACAAGCGTGTTGGCGATGTTTGCGACTCTTGCTTCATTCGCGAGGGTCGCCCCGGCAGCGACATCGGCGGCGGTGACGCCGGCCACAGCGCTGACGACGGTAGCGCCCTGTGTGCCGGTGACATCGCCTGCGAGCGAGCCGCTGAAGTTGGTGGCGGAGATTCCGGCCAGGCCCGAACCATTGCCGGTGTGCGTGCCGGCGAAACTGCCGGTGAAAGAGCCGCTTTGAGCGCCGCTCAGCACGTTGCTGAACTGCGACTGGATCGGCGCGGTTACTCCGTTCAGGAAACCGAACTCCGTGTTGCTCACGCTCCCTGAACCGATTTTCGCGGCATCGATGGCGGCCGTGGAAGCGATGTCCACGTTGAAGATGCTGCCGTCGGCGATGTTGTTGGTATTCACCGTGCTCGAACTTAACGCGCTGGAACCGATGGAGCCCGAAACGATGCTGCTGCCGTTGAATGTGCCGGGGATCAATCCGGCGCCATCGCGCTGGACGATGGAGTTGGGCGTGGCCGCTGTCGTGACAGTGGTGGCGGAGTTGGCCACTTTGCCCGCGGTACTGATGGTGGCGAGTTTGGAGTCGGTGATGCTGCCGTTGGCGATGCTGGTGCCGCTCACACTGCCCGAGATCAACCCGCCGCCGTCGATTGTGCCGACGATGATTCCAGAGGCGCTGCGCAGGACGATGGAGTTGGGCGTGCCCGCTGTCGTGGCGGTGGTGGCGGAGTTGGCCACTTTGCCCGCTGTGCTGATGGTCGCGAGCTTGGTGTCAGCGATGGCGGCGGAATTGGAAATGTCCGCGTTGGCGATGCTGCTGTCGGCGATGCTGTCCGACCCGACCGAGCCCGGTTGGAGACTGCCCCCATTCAAGCTGGTCAAAGCGGAGCCGTTACCGGTGTGGGCGCCCGAGAAACTGCCGGTGTAAGTGCCGCTCGTGGCGCCGTTCAAGACATTGCTGATTTGAAATTGGATCGGTGCGGTGACTCCGTTCAAATAGCCGAACATCGTGTTGCTCACACTGCCGGAGCCGATCTTCGTCGCGTCAATGGCGGCGGAATTGGAAATGTCCGCGTTGAGGATGCTGCCATCGGCGATGCTGCTTGTGTTCACCGCATTTGAAGAAAGCGCTCCAGACCCGACAGCTCCAACTGCGATCTTCGCACTCGTCACCGCGCCCGCTCCGAGTTGTGAGCCGCCCACGGCACCGGCGGCGATCTTCGCGCCCGTGATCGCACCATCCGCCACCGTCTGCGCCTCGCCTGCCATCATGGCGTAGCCCACGGCGGTGATGCGCTGGTCGGGCGTGAGGAGCTGGGAGCCGTTCACGCCGTCGTCGAACCACACGCGCAGGCGCACGTCGGCATTGGCGAAGGCACTGGCCGGGACGGTGGTCATGTTGGCCAGTGTAGTATCGCCGAGCTGCACGGAGTAGAGGCCCTTCGTCACCGTTAGCGCGACGGCGGCGGTCGGCTGCGAGCCGGCGGTGCTGGTGCCGTCGTTGCTCCAGTAAGTGGTGGTGCCGTCCGTGTTCACGAGCGCGAACTTGAATGCGCCGGTGCCGTCGAAGTTCACCGTGCCGACGGCGACGCGGCCCTGGTAGTTGAGGAGCTGCGGCACTGCTGCTGGAAGCGGAATGACGAATATCGAATGCAGCATGACGAAGGTAAGAATGCAGACGGTGAGATGAGATGGAGCGGAGTGTTTCATGGGTTTGGAGCGTCTGCCCCTACCCGACCCGGTTTCTTTTCCGGCGTAACAGGCTGCGGTGAAGATTCCTGAAAAAAAGAGTGCCCGCAGGCTGGCCGGACTTTAAAAATGGTCATTCGCCAGCCCGAAATGTCCTCGCCAGATCCAAATGCCAGTGACAGTTCCTTCCCGCCCACGCAGTGGACGCTGGTGCGGGCCGTGCAGAGCGGCGACCCGGCCGACGCGGAGGCGGCGATGAGCCAGATCTGCCAGCGCTACTGGTATCCGATCTACGCCTACCTGCGCCGCAGCCGTCACAGCGCGCCGGACGCGGAGGACCTCACGCAGGCCTTTTTCATGCGGCTGATCAAACGGGAGACGCTCCAGATCATCCAGCTCGACGGTGGGAAACTGCGTTCCTTCCTGCTCGGCTCGCTCAAGCACCTGCTCAGCGACGAGGCGCGTCACCACAACGCGCAAAAGCGCGGCGGCGGCCAGAAACTCCTGTCCATCGACGAAATGCAGGCGGAGGAGCGCTACGCCTGCGAGCCGCAGGACATGCGTGATCCCGAATGGCTCTTCACCCACGCCTGGGCGAACGATCTGCTGGCCGGCATTCGCGAAAAACTGCGCGCGGCCTTTGCCGTCGCCGGACGCGCGGAGGTTTTTGAAACGCTGCTCCCCTTTCTGATGTGGGACGAGGAGCCGCCGTCGCATCGCGAGATCGCGCAAAAGCTCGGCTGCAGCGAGGCGGCCTCGCGAGTGCAGATCATGCGTCTGAGAAGCAAATTCCGCGCGCTGCTGGAGGAGGAGCTGGCCTGCACGGTGCTGACGCCGGAGGACATTCCCGGGGAACTGGCCTGGCTGCGGTCCGTGCTGGCCGCCAAATGAGTTTGTTACGGCCTCACAGAAATTTCGTTGGGAACCACCGGCACCATGAATCCCGACACAGACACTCCCACCACCCGCATCCGGCCGCCGGTTCGTCCGGTGCCGGTGACCACGGGTGGCGAGCCGGCGCTGGGCAGCGCGAACTACCATCTCGGCCGCGAGGTCGCGCGCGGCGGCATGGGCTGCATCCTGGAGGCCGAGGATCGCAAACTCGCCCGCACGGTGGCGGCGAAGGCGGTCATGCTCGACAGCGACATGGACGAGGCCACGAAGCAGCGCTTCATCCGCGAGGCCGAGGTGCTGGCCCAGCTCGCTCATCCCAACATCGTGCCGATTCACGACATCGTGTGGGAAGGCGGCGTGCCCCTGTTTTACACCATGAAGCTGGTGAAGGGCCGGACTCTGCAGGCGATCCTCAAGGACCTGAGGCATCAAAACTCCGGGGTGCTCCGGGAATACACGCTCGACCGCCTGCTCGCGATCTTTCGCAAAGTCTGCGACGCCATCGCCTTCGCCCACAGCAAGGGGGTGCTGCATCGCGATCTGAAGCCGGAAAACATCATGGTGGGCGAGTTCGGCGAGGTGCTGGTGATGGACTGGGGACTCGCCAAAATGCTGGATGACGAATGTCGAATGACGAATGCCAGAGCGCCTGAACCAGCGGCCCCCGATTCGTCATCTGGAATTCGGGATTCGTCATTCAGCGGAACGCTGTCCGGCGCACTGCTCGGCACGCCGCAATACATGTCCCCTGAGCAAGCGGCGGGTGAAACGAACCTGCTCGACGAGCGCTCGGATGTCTATTCCCTCGGTGCCATCCTATACGCGATCCTCACGCTTCGCCCTCCCGTGGCGGGAAAGTCCGTGGAAGAGCTGCTCGAAAAAGTGAAGACCGGGAGCATCACTCCTCCCACTTCCTATGGAACAACGAAAAGTGAAGCCGTTGCACCAAAGAAGAATGGCGTGGCGGAGGCGAAAAAACTTCAACCGCCGCCCCACCTGCCGTCCGGTCGCGTGCCGCCAGCCCTTTCGGCGGTGGCGATGAAAGCGCTCACGCTCGACAAGACGAAGCGTTATCAGGATGTGGCTGCATTGAGCGCTGAGATCGAGCGCTATCAGAGCGGTTTCGCCACCACGGCGGAACACGCCGGCACGCTGAAGCAGCTCGGTCTCCTGATGCTGAGACACAAGGCGGTCACCGCCCTCCTGGGGGTGATGGTGCTCTTGAGCATCGGTTTCGTGGCGCGGCTCGTCGCCAGTGAGAAACGCGCCATCGCCGGAGAGCAATCGGCGGTGGCAGAGGCCGCGCGCGCCAGCCAGGCGGAAGCCGTCGCCATTCAGGAAAAACAAGCCACGGTCAGCGCTCTCGCCCGTTCCGCGCTCTCCCTGGCCGAGGCTGCGCTGCGCGAGGGCAACGGTTCGATGATGCAGGCCGCGCTCGGCGATGTGCCCGAAGACCTGCGCGACTCCACCTGGCACTACCTTCGCGGGCAGTCGGATTCCTCCATCGCCCGGATCGACACGGGGACCGACATCGACGACGTTGTCGCGCATCCGAAGCTGCCCAGCGTGTTCGTGGTGGTGGACCATGATGGCATCGTGACCCTGCTGAACGTGCGCACCGGGAAACGCCTGCTGGAGTTCAGCACCGGAAGCGAATTCCCCGCCATTCGTTTCAAAGCCTATCGCATCGCGATCTCGCCGGACGGAGAGCGCATCGCCGTTGGGCGCTGGCAGGTCAGATCAGACCATGTGGGAATCACGATTCATGATGCCCGGAACGGGAAGCCGCTCCGCCAATGGGATGCGGCGCGCACCGTGGCCTTGGCCTTTGGTCCAGATGGCAAGAGCCTGGCGCAGGCTGCGGTGGATTCAGAAGGTGCGCGGACCATTAAGTTCTGGGATGTCGAATCGGGACGGCTTCAGTGGACATACGCGGAATTAGTCGGCGAAGGGAGAAACCTGACAATGAACCTCGCCCCCGGTGGTCAGCAATTGTGGGTCCAGAGCCGTGGAGGGGCAGTCCTGTTGAGTTTAAACGATGGCTCGGTGGTGCGGAGTGTTCGCCTGTTGAATACTTGGGCATTGGTCCTCCGGCCTGACGGTCAGGTGCTTGTCACGGGAGACGCCCGCGGGGCAGTCAAAGGATATGATCCGACAGACCAGCACATCGTCTTTGAATTTCGCACGGACAATCGGCCCATCGAACACATCCTTTTCACCGCCAATGGCAGCCGCCTCGTCACCATAGCAAAACTGGACGACGGACGCCAGGCGCTGCGCATCTGGGATGCGACGACGGGCGCTCCTGTGCAGTCACTGCTGGGCGGAAGTGGAGATGTCACTGGCGCATGCCTGCACCCGCTCACCGGCGAACTGGTCGTCACCGGACCTGAAACCCGCGCCTGGAGTCTGGGGATGGCACGGTGGGTTTTGCGCGGCGTTCGCGAGGCCGGCGTGGCGTTTTGGGGGGAGGACGATCTGGGCTTCTTCCCCGATGGCAGAAAGGCTGCAACTCTGCAGCGCCTCGGTTCAGCAACTCCCAATTCGCTATGGAGTGCCTCTCTTGCTGACTATTTCTCCATCAGTCTCAGCGCCGACGGCCGGTTCGCCACTGTCGGGACAAAGCGCAGAAATGACCCGCTTCTTTTGCTTCACAAAGACGGCATGAACGTGAAAGCCAGCGAAATACCCGACGTGCCCTGGCGCGAAAGCCACCGTCTCTGTCCAACCGGAAAACGGGTGGCGATCGTGTGGCATAACTTTGAAAAAGCGGAGGTGAAGGACACCGCCACAGGCGTGTCTTTGCCACGACTGAACGGGGGAAATTTCATCCGGTTTGGCGATGTCGGCTGGCTGAATGATGAGCGATTGGCGGGCTTGGTGACCGCCCATGCTCCGCGCGGCGAGAAAGGATCCGAAGAACAAATCGTCGTCTGGGACATCACCACTGGCGAGGCTCTTTACAGGAAAACGAATCCCGGTCAGATGGACCTGCTCGCCGTGTCGCCAGATGCCCGCCGCATCGCCGAGGCAGGCGCGGACAAGAAGGTGCGCATCCGCGATGCCGCCACGCTGGAGGTATTGAATGAGTTCCGCGCCCATGACGGCCCCATTACCGCGCTGGCGTGGCATCCGAAGAAACCCATCCTCGCCACCGGCTCGACAGACCTGACCATCCGCCTCTGGAATCTCGACACCGGTAAGCGGATCGACGAACTGCGCGGCCCGCTCGCCGCGCCGCACACCCTCGCCTTCGCCCCCAGCGGCCAGCGTCTCGGCTGCGCCTCGCTCGATGCCACCACGCGCATCTGGGACCCGCCTTCGCTCGCTGATACGGAGGCCGCCAAATAAAAGCTTGTTACGGCGGTGGAAAAATTTCGTCGGGAACCAGCAACACCATGAATCCCGACGCAGACCTTCAAACCATCCGCACCCAGCCGCCGACTCCCCCAGTGCGATTTGCGACGGGCGGTGAACCGGCGCAGGGAAGTGCGAACTACCATCTCGGCCGCGAGGTCGCGCGTGGCGGCATGGGCTGCATCCTGGAGGCCGAAGACCGCAAACTCGCCCGCACCGTCGCGGCGAAGGCCGTGCTGCTGGACAGCGACATGGATGAAGGCACCAAGCAGCGCTTCATCCGCGAGGCCGAGGTGCTGGCCCGGCTTTCGCATCCCAACATCGTTCCCATTTACGACATCGTGTGGGAGGACGGCCTGCCGCTGTTTTACACCATGAAGCTGGTGAAGGGCCGCACGCTCCAGCACATCCTCAACGAGCTGTGCAACGAGCACCCCGAGGACCTGCGCGACTTCACGCTCGACCGTCTGCTGCTCATCTTCCGCAAGGTCTGCGACGCCGTCGCCTTCGCCCACAGCAAGGGCGTGCTGCACCGCGACTTGAAGCCGGAGAACATCATGGTCGGCGAGTTCGGCGAGGTGCTGGTGATGGACTGGGGACTTGCGAAGGTGCTGAACGACGAGGTGCGTGAGTCGGCGGCTTCCGATTCGTCATTCACCGCGCCCAGCGGTGCCTCCCCGACCGCCACTCTCCAGGGCGCGGTGATGGGCACGCCGAAATACATGAGCCCAGAGCAGGCGATGGGACAGATCGCCGAACTCGACGAACGCTCGGACATCTTCTCCCTTGGCGGCATCCTTTACGCCATCCTCACGCTGCGGCCGCCGGTGGACGGGAAGGACCTGCATGAGATTTTGGAAAAGGTGAAGACCGGGGGCATCACGCCGCCCACAGCCTTCGGTGTCACCACCGGCGCCCATGCCAGACACGTGAAGGGCGAGGTGCTGGAGGCGAAAAAGATCAAGCCGCTGCCGCACATCGAAAGCGGGCGCGTGCCTGCCGCACTCTCTGCGGTGGCGATGAAGGCGCTCGCGCTCGACAAGGCGAAGCGTTATCAGAACGTCGCCGCGTTCAGCGCCGACATCGAGCGCTACCAGACCGGCTTTGCGACAAGCGCGGAGAACGCAGGCTTCGCCAAGCAGGCGGCGCTGCTGATCAAGCGCAACAAGGGCATCTTCACCACCGCCTTTGCCGCGTGGCTCGTCGTCACCGCTCTCGCCGTGTGGTTCGTCTTCAATTTGAAGGCCAAGGAACAGCGCGCGACGGAGGCCGAAGCCGTCGCGGTCCAGGAGAAGGAAACGGCGCGGCAGGCGCTGGCGAAGTCGCAGATCGACCTCGCGGAGAAGGAATTCGAGCGCGGCAAATTCATCGAGGCGCAGAAGATCCTCACGGAGACACCGGAGAGCTTTCGCGATGCGAACTGGCGTTTCCTGCAGGCTCACTCGAGCGATTTCACGGCCCGCCTTTCCCTTCCCGGAAAGGGGGCCGCGCTGCGGTTGCAGTTTCTGCCGCAGGGAGATCGTTTCGCGGCCAGGTGTTCCTCC
>ERZ761609.882-NODE-882-length-30726-cov-84.474813_pt1 | contig 30726 bp, 35 predicted proteins | sample MGYA00511163_ERZ761609 | MGnify/ENA primary metagenome ERZ761609 (study PRJEB28899, sample SAMN02445070) | bioreactor sludge metagenome | biome: EBPR sludge | place: Australia: Brisbane, Thorneside Wastewater Treatment Plant | collected 2011-12-16 ...
TCCGGGGTCCCAACCTGGGGAGTGGCCTCCGGGCCGAGCGGCGCTGGTCACGACCAGAGCGCCTTCGAATCCAATACCCGCGCAACCTCGAACTCCACCAGGTCGCTCCCCGCCTCAACCTTGAGTGTCTCAGAAAATGCGTTCAGTTCATGACGTGGCATACTCGTTCCATGCACTTTCTGGCACTGCAAGATTCGGCGTGGGATTCTGCGTTTTGGGAGTTCAGTTTGGTCTTTGAGGACCTGGCCAACGAGGACCTGTGGACGCGCCCCCATCCTCGACTCTTAAGCGTGGGCGAGATCACCGCCCTCGTGATCCATGCGCTGGTTCGCTACGTGCAGATGTATCGACCCGAAACCGAGTTTGATTCACCGCTGGCCCTGCATGAGGCTCGGTATTATCTACATACAGTCGAATCCGACCCGCTCCACCCTCCCCTTGGAGTGACGGAAGTGGCGGCGGAACTCGACCGAGTCCAGCGCGAAGCCAAACTGGCGCTTCGTCAAGTGTCAGCTGAGCTAGATACGCCTCTTTCCGAAGGTCCGGGGGAGACCTTTGGCCAGTTCGCTGACTACATGGTTTTTCATGCCGCTTATCACACGGGCCAAGCGTTTTCGGTGCGCCACTTGATGGGCCACGTCACAAACGATAACTAGAATCGAACCCGTTCGCTTCCTCGAATTCGGGTATCTTTTTTGAAGTTCGGGCGGTTAGCTCAGTTGGTAGAGCGTCTCGCTTACACCGAGAATGTCGGGGGTTCGAGCCCCTCACCGCCCACCATCCTTCTCACTCCAGGTCCGACCAGACCGAAAAACTGGCACAAGAGCCGCGTGGCTCGGCTAAAATGACCTCAACGTCATGCAGCAAGACACGATGAGCAACTGGGGTGCAGCCAAGAAGTTTCGGCTGATCCTGCGTGAGACCGGGGGGACCCGCGATATGGGCGGCGACGAGGTGAGCCTGGCGGTTCAGATCGTCGATCACATCTTTATGAACGCGCTCGAAACCGGGACGAGCGACATCCACCTCCAGCCCGAGCGCAACCAGCTGAAAATTCGATATCGCCAAGACGGCGTGCTGCACGACACAGGAGAACTCCCGCCCGAGCAAGCCTCGAATGTGCTCGCCCGCCTGAAGTTGGCTTCTGGGATGCGGATTGACGAGCAGCGCGAGACCCAAGATGGCCGGATCGACATGGAGTATATGGGCCGACGGCTGAGCGCTCGGGCCTCGGTCGTTCCTTGCTTGAACGGCGAAAAGATGGTGATGCGGATTCTCGACCCGAACGCCATGAAAGTCGATCTCCCCAAGCTCGGGATGCCGGAAGAGGTCCTCGGGAAATGGAGCCGAGCCATCCAGGTCCCCTACGGACTCATTTTGGTCACCGGACCGACTGGGAGCGGCAAGACTTCGACCCTCTACGCTTCCCTTCACCAGCTCGATGCGAAACGGCGGAATATCGTCACCGTCGAGGACCCGGTCGAATATGAGTTTGAGAACAACATCGCTCAGGTCGGCGTCACGGAGAAGCTCCCGTTCCCGCGGGTCATGCGGACCTTCTTGCGACAAGACCCCGATGTCATGATGGTCGGCGAAATGCGCGATCCCGAATCGCTCGCCATCGGGATTCAAGCCGGCTTGACCGGACACTTGGTCCTCAGCACCATCCACACCAACAACGCCGTCGAAACCATCGGACGGATGCTCGACATGGGGGCCGAGGCGTATCTGGTGGCGGGCGTCATCGTCGCCATCTTGGCCCAGCGTCTGGTCCGTCTCAACTGCGCAAAGTGTCGGCAGCCTTTTCAACCGGATCAAGACGAGCTGACCATGTTGGGAATTCAAGAGGGCGATCTGGCCCAAGCTAAATTCGCCAAAGGCGCAGGCTGCGCAGAATGCCGAGGGACCGGCTTCAAAGGACGAATTGGGGTCTTCGAGCTCATCACGGGGACTCCAGAGTTTCGCCACGCGATCGCCTCGGGGGCAGGCTATCAGGCGCTCACCGAAGCCGCACGCCGCCAAGGGTATCGCACGATGCTCGAAGACGGTCGAGCCAAGGTCATGGCCGGTTGGACCACTCCGGACGAAGTGCTCAAGGCCGTCTACACCCAGGCGCTGGAGTAGGATCGGGTGAGTCGGCGGAGAGCCGTCGTCCTTTTGAGTGGAGGGCTCGACAGTACGACGGTGCTGGCGATGGCGCTGGCGGACGGGTTCGAGGTCCACGCGCTCACGGTCGTCTATGGGCAGCGACATCGCGTCGAAATCGACGCGGCTCGCCGAGTCGCTCAGGCTCTTGGGGTGACTGAACATCGCATCGCCGAAGTCGATTTGCGGCTCTGGGGTGGCTCGGCCCTGACCGATGACCTCGACGTCCCCAAAGGCGGGCTGGAGCCCGGAATCCCCGTGACGTACGTCCCGGCGCGGAACACAGTTTTCTTGAGCTTGGCGCTGGCCAACGCCGAGGCGATCGGAGCCTGCGATCTCTTCATCGGCGTCAACGCAGTCGATTACTCGGGGTATCCCGACTGTCGCCCGGAGTTCATCCAGGCGTTCGAGGCCCTCGCGAATCTGGCGACCAAGGCCGGAGTCGAAGGCGACCCCATTCGAATTCATGCGCCCATCCTCATGATGACGAAGGCCGAGATCATTCGCCGAGGGCTCGATCTTGGCCTCGACTACGGTCTGACCCACTCGTGCTACGACCCGTTCGAATCGGGAAGGGCTTGCGGGGCGTGTGATTCTTGCCGCATTCGCCAAGCAGCTTTTGCCGAGCTGGGCCTTGTTGATCCGGTGCTCATCGATGGCTAATCTGCGGATCGCCGAGGTCTTCACGAGCGTCCAGGGCGAAGGGATTTGGGTTGGAACACCCTCCGTCTTTGTGCGGGTCTCGGGATGCAATCTCCGGTGCGTGTGGTGCGACACCAAGTACGCAAGCTGGACTCCCGAAGGACCGGTCCGGACAGTCGAGCAAGTCCTCCAAGAGGTCCTTCGAGAGAACGTCCGCCACGTCGTCTTGACGGGCGGCGAACCGATGCTGTTCGAAGGCGTCGCCGAACTCGCGTCGGCGCTCCGGGCCGCAGGACGCATTCTGACCATCGAAACCGCCGGCACCATCTTTCGGCCCCTCGCCAGTGATCTGATGTCGATTAGCCCCAAGCTGTCAAATTCGTCCCCCCGCGGGCACTTGAGCGAATCTTGGGTGCAGCGACATGAGTCGATTCGGCTTGACCTGGAGCCGCTCCGCCATCTGGTCCAGCACTTCGATTGTCAGTTCAAGTTCGTCGTCAATCCAGATGAGGGGCTGGGCGATCTGGACGAGATCGAGCATCTCTTGGCGCAGGTGCCCGGCGCGGACCAGCACCCGATTTTGCTCATGGCCGAAGGAACGGACTCCGAGATTCTCCAACGACGCCAACGACTTTTGGTCGAGCCCTGCATCGACCGAGGGTGGCGGATTTCTCCGCGAATGCACGTCGATCTTTTTGGCAACACCAAGGGGACTTAACCAGACCTGGGCACGGAGAATAGAGGGCCGATTATACTGAGAGGCACTCAGATATGAACTTTTTGAACGCCATCGAATCGGTCCTCTCGGGTCAATCGCTGACTCAAAGGGACGCCCGGTCGGCGATGGCGTGCCTGACCGATGGAAGCTGGACCGACGTCCAGGCCGCGTCCTTTTTAACCGCGCTTCGGATGAAAGGCGCATCAGGCGCCGAACTCGCGGGCATGGCGACGCTGCTCCGGGAACGAGCGGTGAGCTTCGGAGACGCCGCCCGAGACCTGGTGGATACGTGCGGGACGGGAGGCGGAATCCCGAGCTTCAACCTTTCGACGGCGGCGGCTTTTGTCGCGGCTGGGGCCGGTGCGCGCATCGCCAAGCACGGCAATCGAGCCGTGACGTCCAAATGCGGTTCGTCCGATGTGCTGGAGGCACTCGGGCTTGATCTTTCGGCGGACCCCGAGAAGTTACCGCACCTTCTGGAATCGGTCGGGCTGGTCTTCATGTTCGCGCCCAATCATCACCCGGCTCTGGCTCGACTCGGCCCGATCCGGCGAGAGCTCGGCTTTCGGACGGTCATGAACCAGCTTGGACCTTTGGCGAACCCCGCGGGGGCGGCGCGCCAGCTGATCGGAGTCTACGATCCTGCGCTCCTCGATCCTATGGCAGAGGCGTTGGTCTTGCTGGGGGTGGAGCAAGCCGCGGTCGTTTATGCCGAAATCGGGCTCGATGAAGTTTCTCCGTGCGGGCCCACTTTCGCCCGAGTCGTCCGGCAAGGTGGGATTGAGGCCCATACCTGGACTCCGGCCGACTTTGGCGCCGAGCCTCTCCCCGTCGAAGCGCTCGCCCCAGGAAGCGACCCGGTCGAAAACGCCGCACTGCTTCGAGAAGCCCTCACTCAACCACACTCCCTCCCGGCTCTCGCCGTGATTCCGAATGCCGCCTGCGCGATCTGGGTTGCGGGCTTGGCGGGGACCCTGGCCGAAGCGGCGGCGTTGGCTCGCAACTCCATCGCCTCAGGCGCGGCTTGGCACAAACTCGAAGCCCTGTTGACGGCGCAGGCGGCGGCATGAACCTGCTCGATGAGATCTTTGCCCGCAAACGCGAGGAGGTTCGAGCCGAGGAGGCCGCCCGCCCTTTGGCCGAGCTCAAGGCCGAACTGCGCGATGCCCCCCCACCCCGCGATTTTGCTGGAGCCCTCACACGCTCCCCCCATCGCTGCGCCCTGATCGCCGAAATCAAGCGAGGGTCCCCAACCTCGGGGGTTTTGAAAGAGGGTCTCGATCCCGCCTCGTTGGCCGCACTTTATGAATCAGCGGGAGCAAGTTGTCTGAGCGTCCTGACGGATGGCCCCGGGTTTGGCGGATCGGCCGCCGACCTCCAGGCGGCCCGCGAAGACTGCTCGCTCCCGGTCCTTCGCAAAGACTTTACGACGAGTGCCTATCACCTCTATCAAGCCCGCGCGATGGGGGCCGATGCGGTGCTCTTGATCGTCCACAGCTTGAGCCCAAGCGAACTTTCGGAGTATCAATCGTTGGCGAAGGAGCTCGGTTTGGCCGCTTTGTTCGAGGTCCATTCAGAGCCAGAGGTCGAAGTCGCATTGAGCCTTCAAGCCGAGCTGATCGGAGTGAACAACCGGGACCTGACGACCTTCGAGCTCTCCCTTGAGCTCGGCGAACGGCTCTTGCCCCTCGTCGCCCCGCACGCCTTCGCCGTCGGTGAGAGTGCCATGCATTCGCGGGCCGACGTCGCTCGGATGGAAGCTGCAGGAGCCCGTGCGGTCTTGATCGGAACGGCGCTCAGTCGGGCCGAGGACCCGGCTCGCCAAATCGCCGAGATGATGGGCCGATGAGTTGGGTCAAGATTTGTGGCCTGACCCGGCAAGCCGATGCGCTCGCGGCGGTCTCGGCCGGGGCGGATGCGTTGGGGCTTGTTCGAGAACCGGGCTCCAAGAGATGGGTCGACTCCTCGGACCCTCTCTTCAGTTGGGAGGCGCCGATCCCCAAGGTTGAGGTCTTCCTGGAGTATTCGGGGGAAGCCGTCGGAGCCGGCCACTGGATTCAGAGCGAAAATGCTCCTCCAGAGGATCGAGATTGGCTTTGTGTCGTTCGTTTTCGCCCCGGGACCGACGTTGCCCGGGCTCTTGGCCAAGTGGAGCATGCCCTCGGACAGCGTGAGACCGCGCCGCGTTCGCTCTTGATCGACACCTTCGACCCAAATCAGGGCGGCGGCACGGGGCGAACTTCCGACTGGGAGCTTGCTCGCGAACTGGTCGGGGCTCTCCCGTTGCCGGTGGTCTTGGCCGGCGGCTTGCGCGCCGAGAACGTCGAAGTCGCGATCCAGACCGTGCGTCCTTGGGGCGTCGATGTGAGTTCAGGCGTTGAGGCCGCGTCGGGAATCAAAGACCCCCACCGAATTTTGGAGTTCATCACGCGAGCTCGACGGGCATTTGATCAGCTCGAACCTGAGAATAAAAAAGTGTGGGGCCGCTGAAAGGAGAGCAAAGCACGACCCCACGAGTTTTGGTCTGAGGCCCTTCTTTTGACTCACGGAGGGGACAAAGCCACCTCGTCGCAAAAGCTCTTCCTCAGGTGGGTCAAGATTACATCAAGGTCCAGCAAAATCTACAGCTTTTCGCAAGTTTTTTCCACGACTTTTCAAGAATCCTACTTCGGACGGATCCCGACGGTGGCCGAATCCGGCGCAAGAGAGATCGTATTCGGCTCCCAATTCAACTGGCCCAGGAGCGACAGGTAGTCCGATTCGCTCGCGTCTTCGGGTCGTTTTTTGAGCAGGCAGATCAAGACCGCCTCCATCACATTTGTCGCGAACGTCTCGCCGCCCAGAACCGGCGTGGTCGTGATGGCTCGATGCGCCCCGGTCGTGCGCAACCAGTCGAGGTCTGCAGATCGCAAGGTCTGCGTCAAAATCGTCTTGCCGCTGAGGTTGTCGGGCGCGTAGCGCCGAATATAGTGCCAATCGCCGCACAAAACCGAAGCTTCGCGAAAAACCTTTTCGAACTTCGGCGTGCGCTTTTCTTGCTTTTCGCCGGTGGGATAAAACCACTGGAACGGGAGCCGCGTGACGATCGGCAAGGCCAGCGAACCGAAAAATCGGATCCACCGGTAATCCCGGATTGGGATTGGAAGTCCCAGGCCAAAGAGCAGATCACCATAGATCACCGGTCCACCCGCTTCAACCAACGCCTGCGCCATCCCAAATCGGTCGACCGCACTCACCAAGAGCGTGGTTTGCGATCGAAAGTCGATCTGACCCGAAGCTTGGAGCGTTCGGACTGCTTGTCGCTCCAGCGTGTGCTTCAAACCCGAGCCGTCCACAACCGGGGTGCGGGTGCATTGCCGGGCGATGGCGTCGATCTGGCGAAACGCATAGCGCTTCTGGTCGATGACCACGTATCGATCCGCGCCTCCGATCCCGATGGCGTCCACCACGCCATCCAGTTCGCGAAACATCGCCGAAAATCGGTTCAGATCGCCATCAGTGCCGAGCCGCTCCACTTGGATTCGCTCGCCAAGCCACTCGATCTCATGGACCTTGTTCCGCCGGCTGGAGCCCAAGCTGATGCTGACGACCCGCTTCAAGCGGTCGCCTCCCTGGGCTTACCTTCGCTCAAAACGGGTGGTGTCGTCGTAAATCGACTTGCCATCGGGGGCGATGGTGTACTGCATCCGATCACCGGAGCTTGTCTTTCCGTCTCCGGGCACAAAGACAAGTTGATCGCCACCGGCTTTCCAAATTCCCTTTTCGCGTCCTCGTTCGCCCCGGATGTAGAACCCCGTTCCATCTTCATTGAGCTCAAGCCAATTGCCGACCGGCTTGCCGAGCTTGTTCACTTCCTGCCACTTACCCGCGACCTCCTTCGATTCGAACGTACGAACCGGTCGGTCGGGCGTTCCCGGTCGGGCGGCCGACCCGGGCACAACTTTGCCTTGGCTCGCACTTGCAGACGAACGGGCGCCCGCAGGATCGGGGGTTGAAGTTGGTGGTTCGGGTTGTTGCGCCGTCTCAGTTTGGGTGCCCGGGGCATCCTCGGACGGCGCGGCTTGAGGAGTGCCCGTTGCAGTGGCTTCAGGGGCAGACTTCGCACACCCGGCCAAGACGCCGAACCACGTCGTCAACACCAATGCAAACAGTGGAATCCAGAAAACACGCTTACTCATGATCAATCTCCAGCATGACTCGAACAAGAATTCGGACGCATCAGAATCCGATTTCGTGACTCCTGCTCGGCATGATGCTCTGCATTTCGAGCTATTCTACCGTTATGCCAACGTATCCTTCGGAGTCGGCCCAAACCCAGATTGAGGCTTTGAGCCTTCAGATTCATGAGCTAAAGGCCCAGCTTTACCAACTGAAGCGCGAACTTGAGCCGACCGAGGTTCGAGATTATCGATTTCAATCTGCCGATGGTGAGGTCTCGCTCAGCACCCTCTTCGGCGACCGAGACGACCTCGTCGTGATCCACAACATGGGCGAGCAGTGCTCGTACTGCACCGCTTGGGCGGACGGCTTCTCGGGGCTCGCGCACTACTTGGACGACCGCGCCGCGTTCTGCGTCGTCTCGCCCGATTCCCCGGCGGATCAGGCTCGCTTTGCCGAATCGCGAGGCTGGAAATTCCGGATGGTCAGCGACCCGTCTCCGAGTGAGTTCACCCGTGACTTAGGCTTTTGGAATCCGGACGAGGGTTACTGGCCGGGGGCGAGCGGATTTCGAAGGCGACCGGATGGGACCCTGGTGCGCGTGGCCCAAGCCGTCTTTGGACCGATGGACGACTTCTGCCCCATCTGGCCGCTCTTTGAGCTCCTCGAAGGGGGCGTCGGCGATTGGGAGCCCAGATACCTGCCGCCACGACGATGACCGACCCCATTGCCGCCATCGAAGCTCTGGAGCTCAGCATTCGAGAGATCTTAGGCCGAGAATGGAGTCCCTATTCTGCTCTGCCGCTCTCGGAGGATTTCGATCCGTCCGAGAGCGTGGTGTGGCCGCTGGTCCAGCTGCTTCTGAACGAACCGAGCGTGAGCCACGTACAGTCGCACCTGCAACGATTTCGCGACGAGCTGACCGAAGTTGGGCCCGATGAAGCCGAAGATTTGCGCGTGGCGGGGCTCCTGAAGGACGCCTTTGACCGACTGGATGACGCCGAACTCGACCAGATTGAGTTCGACTCTTAGCTTCTTCGGAAACTTCTGGGGTTCAAACCTGCGTAGACCTGGCAGGAAAAGAACCATGAGAACTTTCAATCGAATCTCGATTTTGGCCTTGAGCTGTTTGCTTGGATCGTCGTTGGCGTCAGCCCAAGACTTCAGCCAAAAGGTCGATCTGAATGCCGGCACCCGGCGACTTCCGGACCTCGTGGCTGAACTCGCCACGAAGTCGTCAACCCCCCTCCTGATTTCGAATCAACTCGCGCAAGAGGTCATCTTCATGCGACTGAAGGACGTGACCCTGGCGGATGCGATGAGCAAGCTGGCCGAAGCGGTCGGTGGAGAGTGGGTTCGAGAGGGATCGAATTTCCGCCTGATCCGAACTCCATCGGGCGCCCGCGAGGAATCCGAAGTTGAGATCGCCGCGCGAGCCCAGATTTTCCAAAAGGCCATCCGCGAGATGGTGGCCGACGTCGAAAAGACCCAAAACTACACCGAAAACGAAGCCCGTCAGGCCATGCAAAACATGCAGCGGCAGATGACCCAAATGATGCAAGGCGGCTCTTCGAACGCCGGCGGCGGTCGCAATATGATGCAGACCATGATGAGCCAGGCGAATATGATGCCCGGCAATCGGGCCATCGCTCGACTGGTCAACTCCATCGATCCAAAGGTTCTGGCCTCGATGGCTCCGGGTAGCCGACTCGTCTTTTCGAGCCGCCCCACGCGAATGCAGCGGGCACTGAGCGGCAACCCGATGGCCGTCGCCCAGTCGTTCGTGCAAGAGCAAAAGGCTTTCAACAACGCGATGCAGACGCTCACCGGCGGGAATTCGAACGAAGGGGTCGCCATCGGAGGCGGTCGTGGCGGCATGATGATGGTGCGCGGGATGGGCGGCATGATGGGCGATCCGAATCTGCTCGCTTCGACGCCGTTCAAGGTGATCCTGGTTGCACAACGCTTCGGATCGTCCGATTCGCTCAGCCTGCAGCTCAACATCTACAACGACCAGGGCCAGAGCATGGGCCTCGGCTTCTCGGGCCTGTCGCCCGCCTTTTTGGAACCGACGCAGAGCGACCTCAAGCCCCAAGAATCTGAGCAACCGATTGAGCTCAGCGCACTTTCAAAAGAGTTCAAAAAGATGATGCAACAAGGCGGCATTAGCGCGGCCAATGGGGCGATCGTCAGCTTCACCACCGCAGCCGGCGGAGGCGGCCCGATGCGAGGAGCCTCGTTCAGCTTCGCCGCAGGCGGCGACCCGAATCAGCCCGCCCTTCAGATCACGCCCGAATGGCGAGAGCGGATTTTGAATCCCGAAAAGAACGACCCGCTCGGCTGGATCCCCAATGACATCTTCACCGGAATCGCTCAAGGGCTTCAGAAGAACATGGTCGTCCAGGTCCCCGATAGCCTCGTGCTGCTCACCGCTCAAGGGCTCGGCGAAACTGGACCCAAGCCGACCGAAGCACTCCTGATGATGAAGCAGGGCTGGAGCATGACGATCAAAGACGAAAATGGCTGGATCGTCAGTCGCCCCGACCGGCCGTCCACCGCGGCCGCTTCGCGAATCAATCGCAACGGCCTGGGAACGATGCTCCGAACCCTCCAGTCGAGGGGCCGATTGAGTCTGGACGACATGGCGAATTTCGTCATTTCGCAACCGATCACGAACTTGAGCACCGGCTTCACGCTTTCCTATGCCCGGCTCATCAACCAAGGGGTCGCCGATCAGCAACTCGGCCGGTTCTTGTTTGGCGACGATCTGATGCTGCGTTTCTACGGCACTCTCAACCAAGCCCAGCGCAACGTCCTGGCGAACGGTCAGCGACTTCCCATCCAAGGTCTGTCACAAGATCAAAGAAACTTGCTCTCTCGGATGGTCTTTGACGGATTCGAAGGGCCGCAGGTCAGTGATCCCAACAGCAGTCGAAACCGGACTCGAGGCCCTGGGGGTGGTGGAGATCGAGGCGGCCCGATGGGCGGCTTCTTTGGCTCGCTCTCAAGTGAGCGGACCGAAGCCTTGCCCAACGGACTACCCGGCGACGGCTTCTTGAGCTTGCGGATCGACCGGTCTCCGGCGGTTCTGGCCTCGACCGCAACCGGCACCTCTCAGCAGATGCTGACGGCAGACCGGCTCGCTTGGACCCGAACGATGGCTTCTCGACCGGAAATGCAGGCGTTCGCTCCGCAAACCAACTTCACGAACTTTCAGCTCGTCACCGAGGTCGATTACAACTTCACGTTCGCGCTGACTCCCAACGTGAGCTTGAACCGCTCGTTGGAGGATGCGATCATCGATCCGAACAGCAAGAAGGTGGCCTACGACGACTTACCCGCGGACTTCCGCAGTCGAGTCGAGCGAGAAGCTCGCGAGCAACGCGAGCGGATGGAGCAAGGCATGCGCCGAGGAGGAGGCGGTGGACGAGGTCCAGGAGGCCAACCCGGCTCGGCCCCTCCAGCCATTCCGTAATCTCGCCAGGATCGAATTCGATCTGCGCCTCGCGGAACTCGCTTGAGTTCGCGGGGCGTTCTTCCTGTTGGAGAAACCTCGGCGACATTTTTGCCGACTATACTGAAAGGATATGAAACTGAAATTGACTTGGATAGGTATCGCCTTTGTCGGCACTTCGATTTTTGCGGGAGCGCTCTTGACCGGTTGCGCGGCTCCAGAGAAGGCCGGAGCAGGCGAGCCGGTGGCGGTGGTAAGAGGTGAGAAGTCTGGCGACCAAGCGGTCACAATGAACCAAGACCCGAACGTTTCGACCGAAAAACAGTTCCCAAAGCCGCTCGCGGGCAAAGACCAAATGGTTCCTGAGGGTGGACGATCGACCTCGGCCAGCGCTCAAACCTCCACGGCGACCAAGAATCCGGGCGCTGGATCGGCGGCTCAACCCAACGCCAACGCGCGCGCCGAAGCCACGCATCGAAGTGAGGCTGAGAACTCGGCGACCTCTTCTCAGGGCGGAGGAAACTCTTCGGCCTCTGCATCATCTGAGACGGCCGCTTCCCAGGGCATGGACCCTTCGGTATCGGCTCAAGCAGGTCCGTCGGCAGGCCCCACGGCGAGTTCAGCAGCGGCCGGAAACGCTCGTCCGGGAGCCCCCGCAGGCCGAGGCACCGCGCCTGCGCCCCCCAAAGGTGTGGCGAAGCCGAGTCGCGCAGAGGCGCTTTCCAATGTGGATCAAGTCGGGCTTCCTGCCTATCCGGGCTCGACGAACCTGAAAGGAGCCGATCCCGCAACCAAGGTTCAGACCGCCCGCGGCTCCATTTTCTCGTTCATGCGCGAATCGAACGATCCGGCGTCAAAGGTGGTCAGCTTCTATCAGTCAAGACTGACCGGGGCCCAGGTCCAAGGCCCGACCAAGGGAACCACCTTTATTCGAGGCAAAACCGCCCAAGGGCATGAGGCTCTGGTCGCAGTGACGACGATGTCGGGCAAAGTCCGAATCAACGTGGCAGTGACGAAGCGCTAACCACGTCCGGCCCCGTATTCACCGACGTGCCGTCTCTCAGATCAGAGGCGGCACGTCGTCCTTTTCTGAGTCTGCTCAGAACTCGATGGTCTGCATGTGGGTGGGGATCACCGACGGCCAGCCGAGCTCGGCGCGGAGCTTTTCTTGCAGTGCAGCTTGGGAATCAGGCTCCCCGTGAACGATAAAGGTCTGCTTCGGAGGCGCTTTGAAGTTCTGGCACCAGCGGATGATCTCGTCACAATCTGCATGAGCGGAGAGGGATTCGAGCTTGTCGATCGTCGCTCGAACCTCGATCTCCTGCCCGTGAATTCGAACGATCGGCTCGCCATCCATGATCTCGCGTCCCAAGGTGCCGACGCCCTGATATCCCGTGAAGAGCACAACGGTCCGGTCCGAGGAGAGCCTTTGCTTCAGATGGTGAACGACTCGGCCGCCGTTGGCCATTCCACTTCCGCTGATGATCATCATCGGGCCGGGGCGACTATTGAGGGCCTTGGATTGATTCCGGTCTCGAACGAACTCAAGATGCTCAGGCCGAAGCGGGTTCACCCCTTCTTGGAGCATGACCTTCATGTCGTGGTCATGGTCCTCAGTCACCTGGTTGTAGAGCAACGTGGCCGCGTTCGCCATCGGGCTATCGACAAAGATCGGAATTCGAGGAATCCTTCCCTCTTGTTGCAGCTCGGTGATGTAATACAGCAGTTCCTGAGTCCGGCCGATGGCAAAGCTCGGCACAATAATGACTTGAGCTTCATCCACGGCTCGCCGAATGACTTCTCCGAGGTGCTCGGCGACGTCTTCGTCATGATGGCGCCGGTCTCCATAGGTCGATTCGATGACCAGGTACTCGGCGTATTCGACGGCGCAAGGATCCTTGATGATCGGAGTGTCGTAGCGACCGAGGTCGCCGCCCATAAGGATCTTTTCGCCATCGGGGAAGTAAAACTCGATAAAGGCTGAACCCAAGATGTGCCCGGCCGGAATCCATCGGCAGGTCGCCTTGCCCGGCAGTTCGAGAAAATCAAAGTACTTCACCGGCCGGAGCAACTTCAGCGCGGCATAGGCATCGGCTTCAGTGTAAAGGGGCTGCGGCCGAGCGTGTCGCGCTGTCCCATGCTTGAGGTGGTAGCGGGCGTCTTCTTCCTGGAGTCGGCCCGAGTCGGGCAGACTGATTTTGGCGAGACCGGCCGTACCGTGGGTGCAGTAAACCGGGCCTTTGAACCCATCAGCGACGATCTTGGGCAGATACCCGATGTGGTCGATATGGGCGTGAGTCAAGAGGATCAGGTCGATGTCGCCGGGATCGATCGCGAGCGGCTCCCAGTTTCGATCCCGAAGCTCCGCCGGACCTTGAAAAAGGCCACAATCCACAAGAATTTTCTTGTGGTCAAATTCAATCAGGTGCTTGGAGCCGGTCACGGTTTCGGCGGCCCCCATAAAAGTGATTTGTCGGTTCATAGGTCAGGTCCGAGCGGACTATTTCAACAGTATGGCCTGAGAATGCCCCTCAGAAGGGCCAAACATATGGAAGAGAACCTGTGGGGTGCCCTTGCCTATGTCTTGGAAGCGACGCGGCTTTACGCTGATTGAAATTCTCATTGTTGTTTTGATCCTTGGAATCCTGCTGGCGATCGCGGTTCCCCAGTGGATGCGCGCCCGAGAATCGGCCCGCAAAACCACCTGCCTTTCGAACCTGAGGCAGATCGACAACGCCAAAGAGCAGTTCGCCATCGAGAACCGGCTCAACACCGGCACCGCGATCGAAGAGTCCGATATCTTTCCGGACTACATCCGTGGGAGTAGCTTCCCAAGCTGTCCGATCAACGGCGAATACACAGTCAGCCCCGTTGGTGAAGTCTCTTTTTGCTCGCTCCATGGCGACTATCTCACCGACTAGCCCCGCGAATTCGTATGATTTGATAAGATTTTCATCATTGAAAGTACGAAAAGTTCACTTTCTAGCTTAAAATGCATGATATCCATCGTCATTTCATCAAGAGAGCCTCACTGAGGCAAAGGCAACCCACCTTTCTTGATGAAGCGAGGAAGAGACAGCCAGCGTGGCCTATGCCGCTCGGGAAGCGGTAAGACGACCCGGTCCTTCAGGATACCCTCGTCGAGCTGAAAAACGCCCTGTCCCTTGTCAAGGAGTGCGGTGCTCAGGAAAGCACTGTGTTCCAGGGTCCAAGGTGGGTCAAGTAACGGCTCACGGAGGAGGAAACCTAGATGCCAACTGAAAATGAACTGGAACGCGTGACTGTGGCCCTACCGGCAAGGTTGGTCCGACAGGTCGAGCTCCGAATGGAGGCGGGCATGTTCGCCAGCTTTTCCGAGTGGGTACGTCACGCGATCCGAGAGCAGCTGCAGCGCGAGCAATCGCCTTTCGAAAAGTTGGTGGAGCAAGATCCTCGAGTTCTTGAAAGCCTTGCCCAACTTGAACGAAATGAGGTTACAGACGTTGATATAGAAATTTGGAGAAAGCGGGCGGGTCTGTCCTAACCTGAACACAGCACTCGCCTGCATTGGGATCGGGTGCACGAATGAAAAAAACCGAACTTTATCAGGTTCGCTTAGAAGAGATTTACGAATCACTTTCATCGACGCCTCAAAGCGCTGAGGAGTTGGCCGGAGAGGTTTTTCGGGCTTATCTCCGGCTTCGCTCCGATCCGCATGTTGGCCAGTTTTATCGAATCGATGTGGGACGACACTGGTACCGGATCCCGCTCGATCCGATCTGGATTCACGGCCAACGGGTTCGATTTTGGATTTACTATGAGAAGATTCACGTTCCGAACGGTGAATTAGCCGTCAGGTTAGTTTGGATTGCGGAAGAGCCACTACTCGCTCCGTAGGCTGATCACTGGGTCTTTGCGGGCCGCATTCAGAGCCGGGATGAGGCCGAAGATCGCGCCGACCCCCAGGCTGAACCCGAAGCACAGCGCGATGACCCCGCCCGTGATCATCGGACGAATGGGGGTGTAGGCTTCGAGCCCCTGGCACACGACCCAGCTAAAGGCCAGACCCGCCGCCCCTCCGAGGAGCGCCAAGATCACCGACTCGCAAAGAAACTGCGAAAAGATATCCCGGCGCTGAGCCCCGACCGTCTTTCGGACGCCGATCTCTTTGGCCCGCTCATTGACCGACATCAGCATGACCGTCATGATGCCGACACCCCCGACAAAAAGGGCGATGGACGTGAGACCGGTCAGCAGCCAGGTGAGAATTCCCATAACCTTGAAGACCAGATTTTGGAGATCTTCTTGAGTTGCGACCGAGTACATCTCGCGGCGAAGGCTCTTTCCCAAGACGGTTTCGACGCTCGAGATGAGCGTTTTGGGCTCAATTGCAGGATCGGTTTGGATCATGATCCGGTGGAGCTGAGGCGGGCTGACGTCGATCTTGAACGTCGAGAACGGGATGTAGGCGATGTTCTCGAACCCGCCCATCTCAAAGAGGCTCTTTTCATCGGAATTGTCTCGAGTCACGCCGATCACGCGGTAGGAGACCCCATTGATCGTCACCGGCTTGCCGACCGCTGGCCCAGGGCCGATGAGCTTTTCCTTCGCAATCGACCCGATCACGGTGACACGCTTCTCAAAGTCCTCGGGACCGAACGTGCGGCCCTCGGCCATCTCGACCGGACGAATCTTGAACCATTCCGGCCCCGTCGCGATGATGAACGTCATCGGGCTGGTCCGGTCTCCGTTTTCGATCGCTCCCCCCACAAAGGTCAGAGGGGTAGCAACTTGCACTCCGGGAACAGCACTCACCTCGGCCACGTTCTTTTCGGTCAGGTAGCTCATCCCGGCCGCATTCGGCATGAACATCGAATCTTGGCTGACTTGAAAAGGCATCACGACCAGGAGGTTGACGCCCAAGTCCTCGATCTGGCTGGAAAGGTCCTTCTGCACCCCCTTGGCGATGCTGATCAGCAAGACAATCGCCACGCTCGCCACAAAGAGCCCGGTCGCGCTGAGCAAGGACCGATTCCGCTGCTCACGCAAGCTACGCCATGCCGAGCTCAGATTCGAGAAAAAGGACATTCAACCCAGTTCAACGCAAGCTGGGCTGAATTCGTCTCTGGGCTACGGAGGAGGTGCGCCAGTTCCGCCGCCCGTCCACCGCCCCCCGGTTACAATCGTCAAGGGCAATGTCGCCGCCGAGTTATTCAAGATCGGATTCGCGAACCCAAACGGGGGTGCCACCCAACCGGTGATCAGCCCGGTGCCGCTGAGTCCGGTCCCGAACCAGATCAAGATCGTGCCATCGGTTTCGAGCTGACAAGCCCGGAGTTCGAACGTCATCGACGCGTTCGTGCCCGTTCCAGTGATCTCGACGGGTCGACTGATGCCGGTGCCCGCCGAATTCTTGGTTGAGAATCGCGTGCCCACGAACTTCAAGAGCCCCAGATTGCTCTTGGCGTCCTCAAAGAGCAAAGCCCGGGCTCCGGGTCCATTCTGCTCGTGGAGAAAACAGTTGACCATCGTCAGATTCCGGATCGACTTCCAGGGCGTTCCCGAAAACATCACCGGACCTGTGTTCGGGTCGGAGTTCACAAAAGTCGAGCCTTCGACATAGGTGTCTTTCGGCCGAAACTCCGTGGCGAGGGTGCCAAACGACTGAAACTGCAGATAACGAGCCGACGAATTGAGAATTCTCGTGTTGCGGGCGTCGCCGATCAGAACGATGCCGCCGGTCGTATGGCAATCTTGGATGAGCGTGTCTCGGTCTCCCGTCCAGAATGTGCCGTTGCCCACCTGAAATTGCCCAGACCCGGTGCAACGCAGAAACGTCGTGCGGTAGCTCAGCATCCCGTGAATATCGAACGAGTTGCCCAAGGTGTCGTTGCCGACGCAGTCGCGAACCAAGACATCCGAGCTCGACGCGATCATCGAGATGCCGTGTCGTAACGACTCCGAATAGCCGTTGGCCAAAGTCACATCCTTGCAATAAAAAACACTGGTGCCCCTTCCCCACCCGGCCACATCGCCGAAGACGTAATCTCGATGGTCGTATCCATCGACGATCACATCTCGGCAGAACTGGAGCCGAATGTTGTCGGTCCGCATGAACCGAGTTTTGACATTGGTCAAATTGAGCCCCGCGACCATGCTGATGTTGAACCCGCCCTCCGAGCCCCAGAGCGGCGTCCCGCCCACGAGCGTAATGTCGCGGATGGTGATGTTCGTTGTGGTGCGATAGTGGGTGAATCTTAGCTTCGGATTAAGGCTGAAGGGCCGTCCCACGGGTCGATCGAGAGTCGCGACCCGGGTCGTCGGGTTGTAGCCGATGATCCGGACCATCTCGGCGTTGACCGGAGTCGAATTCGTATTTTCCCTCTGGTCGTCGACGATGGTATAGAAGCAGAGCGTAATCGGTGGCGGGCTACCGGATGCTAGTTGAATCGTCTGGGACCCCATCACCACCGGCAGGAGGTTCCAGCTCTCTAGGTTTGCCCCGGTGAAGACGTCGTTTGGGTTCGTGGTCTCGTTGCCCAACGTGATCATCCCAACCACTGGCGAGAGAGCCGTAATCGTGGTTCCGGTGCCGGGCGCGCCGCGCAGCGTGAAGTTTTGAAGCGGACTGTTCACCCACGAAGGCAGGACGATGCGACTCGCGATGGTGACGGTCCGTGGCAGGGTGTAGGAGTCTTGCTCGTTCTCGATGGCTTCAAGGATCGCGGCGTTGATCGCCGGAGCTTGATCCACTTGGGCGGTCGCACTCATGGGCACGAGGATGATCAACCACCCCAAGAGCCACATTGACCAACGAGAAATTCCTCGATTCATGCTGTTCCACACCCCTCCCTTCTGAAAAGAAGTTCCGGGTGCAGTCCACCCGTTAAAAGAGTCTACAAGAAGTAAGCAAGAATTAACGGCAAATTTACAAAAAATTTGCCACCGCAATGAACTTCCAGCGGCCCTGATGCGTCACGTCACGTATTCTAACGGGGGCTCATCGTCGCCATGAGAGGCGTTTCGACCATGCTCCGCCCGTTCTTGATGTAAAAATCAAACTCTTCGGGAAACACGCGAATCGCTGCTTCCACCGGCCAGGCGGCCGCGTCGCCGAGACCACAGAACGATCGCCCATCGATCTGCTTGCAGATCTCAAGGAGCAACTGGTCATCTCCGGGCTGACCCTTCCCGTCGACAATTCGAGTCAAGATCTGAAGCATCCACTTGGTGCCCTCGCGGCAAGGCGTGCACTTCCCGCAGCTTTCGCGAGCGTAAAAGAGGGCGGTTCGCCAGATGAACTTGACGATGCAGGTGTGATCATTCAAAAACATACACCCGCCCGAGCCGACCATGGTCTTGACGTCGCCCATCTCCTCGTAGCCGATGATCGCCTTTTCGCAGGCTTCGGCATTGATGATCGGAACTGAGCTCCCCCCAGGCACGCAGGCCTTCAGACGACCGCCTTGCATACCGCCCGACATCTCTAAGAGCTCCATCAGACTGGTGCCAAATTCAATCTCAATGTTGCCAGGGCGATTCACGTGGCCGCTGACGGAAAAAATCTTCGTTCCCCGTGAGTTCTTGGTGGCGGCGCCCAGCGTGGCGTACCACTCGCCCCCGTTTTTCAGAATGTATGGCGCACAGCAGTACGTCTCGACGTTGTTGATGACAGTCGGACGATCAAAGAGGCCAGCGATGGTCGGCAGCGGCGCATGAGGAAACTTGAGTCGAGGCATGCCCCGCTCACCCATCAGCGAGCTCATGAGGGCCGATTCCTCGCCGCACTCGTACGACCCCGCCCCTAAATGCAGGTGCAGATCGAAATTCAGTCCCGAGCCCAGGATGTTCTGACCCAAATATCCGTCGCGATAGGCCTCATCGATCGCCCGCCGCATCGCTTTGGCGGCATCGAGGAACTCTCCGCGGATGTAGATATAGCCGACATCGCCTTGGGTGGCCACGGCGGCAATCGTCATGCCTTCGATCAGTTCGAACGGCGTTTGCTCCATGAGCTGTTTGTCTTTGAAGGTGCCGGGCTCGCCTTCATCGGCGTTACAAAGAATGTAGTGGGTGCCGTTCTTCTCTTTGGGGATCCCGTTCCACTTGATCCACGTTGGAAACCCGGCTCCGCCTCGACCGCGAAGTCCGGAGGCTTTGATCTGGTCGATCACGCCTTGACGGTCCATGCCCAGGGCGGCTTTGAGTCCTTCGTAGCCGCCGCGGGCAACATAGCCTCGGAGGGTTGCGAATTCCGATTCGTGGGCGTGTTCGAGCAGAAGTTTGAGTTCGGCCATCTTCAGAACAATTCTACCGGCCCAAGCGGGGGTTCGTGCGCAAAAAAGTTCGGCCCCATGCGGATTCCGCATGGGGCCGAGTAGCTGGCTGAATCTCAAGCGTTAGTTTCGAGATTTGCCAGGAGCCTTCACGGTGCGGGCTTCGCCAGGTTGTCCACCTTCGATGCCACCACCACCGCCACTGTTGCCGCCACCTTCGACGCCGCCGGCACCATCCGTAGCCGCGGAGCCTTTTGCAGGGGGCAACTCATCAACTTTCGGTCCGCCACAACCCACCACGGCGAGCGCCATGATCGAAGCGGCCATCAGCAGGAGCAGGCTCTTTCGGTTCTTCATTAGCCGGGGTGACCTCCCCACAAGAATCGCGACCAATCGACGGTCGTGCAAGCTTCCTTCGAAGGAGAGCATCCGCCACCAAGCGCGTTCACGTTCAGCGTCTTAGCCGAACCGTCCGACATTGCCATTTGAACGACGCCCTTGTCAAAGTCCCAGGCGTAGCCAAATCGGAATGGGTCGGTGACCGCAGCTTGCCACGGGCCAAAGTAAACGACGACCGCAGCCGAGAAGAAGCCACCCGGAGGGCCTGAAGCTCCCCAGGGAAGCTGGGCAAACCAGTTACCGCCGCCGATCGGTGCGCCTGCCGTCGTGGTGTCCCAAACGGAGTCGACGTGCATGATCGTTCGAGCCGGCTCGGTGATCGCCGTTGTGCGGCGTCCAAACGAGTAGATTTGGTTCGGGAAGGTCGCGATATTGTTCACCGTCATCGGAGCCAACGTGTAGTAGTTGTAACCGTGGTTGGTTCGATAGGAAGCGAAGATCTGTTGATTCAGCGCAACAGTTTGGAGCGTGCCGTCAAAAGCTCGGTACAGAGTACTGTCCTTTGCTTGGGGATCGAGCGGGTGGCGAAGAAGCAGGTAGTTCTTCGTGTACGGCTGGATGAGAACGCCTCGCGGACGGGTGTTGTTCACAACCGTTGCGGTCGCGCCCAAGACGTCTTCGGAGTAACCGTTCACTGCAGACTGGAGCGGTGGGAACGAATCATCATAGTCGGCGGTGTACGAAATCGTACCCAGGCCGTCTTGCTTGAGGTTGTTCAGGTTAGCCGTCTTTTGAGCTTGGACCTTAGCCCGAGCGAAAACGGGGAAGAGGATCGCCGCCAAAATGGCGATGATCGCGATAACGACGAGAAGTTCAATGAGGGTAAATGCCCTTCGTTTCATTGTTTCAATACCTCCAAGTGGAAGTGGATATGGTTATGAATCCCTACTCTTCGACTGAGTTGCCGACGAGCTTGTTCATTGTATTCCAAATTTTCGGAATCTGTGCCGAGAATTGGAGCGAATTTCATCTTTTTTGAGCCCAACCCGGTGGGGATTCACACCTGATGGTTGGAGTTCAGACGCATTCCGACGCAAGAAGGGTTCTTTCCAGGAGCCCCGCGCAGAAATCAGGGGGATAAAAAAGCCCCCTCGGCCGAGGCCAAGGGGGCTGGTCAGGGCTGGAACGAAGTTACTTCGTTTCAGTCGGGTTGCTTTCGAGCGAGCCGCCACCGCCGCCCGCACCGCCGCCGCCGGAGCAACCAGCCAATACGGTCAGGGCCATCAGGCTCAAAACAACGAATGAAAGAACTTTCTTCATATCGCCCTTGATTTTACTGGGTGTGACCGCCCCAAAGGTAGCGGCTCTCATCCACGGCAGTCGTCGGCGAGGTCGTGTTGCAACCTGCATGCAGACCGTTGATGTTGATCGTTCGAGTCGAGGTGTCGACGCTCACGAACGAGATGACGCCCCGATCGAAGTCCCAAGCTCGGCCGCGTTGCATGGAGCTGGTCGTTGCCGCCAGGTTCCAAGGAGCGGTGCCCGTTGCCGCCACGTAGATGGTGGTTGCATCGAGGTTGTAGAGACACGGCGCGTTTGCCCAGACGCGTCCACCGCGAGCCGGTTGACCACTGGTGTAACCCAGGTAGGTCGTGTCGACGAACAGAATCGTTCGAGCCGGTTGTTGGACTGCCGTTTGGCTAATCGGAGCCGGTTGCGCAGTAGCGGCCGGGCCGATCAATGGCGACAGATACATGTGGTTCATGCCGTGGTTGGTTCGGTGCAGGCTCCAGTACTCGCGGAGAATCGGAGTGGTCACTGCTGCATCGGCACCGTTCCGGAACAAGAAGTTCTCGGTTGCCTCCGGGCACAGCGGGTGCCGGAGGAGCAACGTGTTCTTCATGTACGGTTGCACGAGTTGGCCTCGAGTTCGGTAGGCACCTGATGTGATCGAGGTCGTTCCCGTATCCGGAATGCCTGAATCAGCCAACCAGTTGGCTGCGTTTTGCGTCGTCGGGAAGGTTCCAACCGGGACGAAGACGTCGTCATAGTCCGCCGAATACGAGGTGGTCGCGAGACCGTCTTGCTTGAGGTTGTTGATGTTCGCCGTCTTTTGGGCTTGCACCTTGGCTCGAGCAAAAACTGGGAAGAGGATCGCCGCCAAAATGGCGATGATCGCGATAACAACGAGAAGTTCAATGAGCGTAAAGGCCTTACGTTTCAAAATGATGACCTCCAAGATATGAGTCCGGACGAATTTCCGCTCGGTGATCCTTCCCTTCCCAGCGAGGCTAGAAGAGGGCTGCGAACCCGGTCGGATGCATGTCCAAGGATTGGACGATAGCCAGTATGAATTAGTTCGCGGGCTGAATGCAAGCTTCGGTCCCTGGCTTTTTCTCCTAAATTCTCGGGCTTCGCTACGTGGGATTGCGCTCAGGCTCGCGCAGGTGGACCTGGACGACGACATCGGCCATCTGGACCACGGTGGAATCGGAACGGCCCCGGAGCTCGTCGAGCAACCGATCCACCCCGGCGGTGTCGAGAGGACCAATGTACTGGTCGCCGACTTGGATGAGCGGGGCGCGATCACATGCGTTCAGGCATTCGACCTCTTCGAGGGTGAACATCCCGTCGGCCGTGGTTTCGCCATGGCCGATGCCGAGCTTTGCTTTGAGATGCTCCCAAAGCGGGTAGGCCCCGCAGACCTGGCAGGTGAGGCAGGTGCAGACTTCGATTTTGTGCTTACCGGGGACGTGCGCGGTGTTATACATGCTGTAGAACGTGGCAACGCCTTCGACTTCGGCATAGCTCCGCTGGAGCCGGTGGGCGACCTCGGCGATCGCTTCCCCGCTCAGGAATCCGCCATACTCCCGCTGAGCGATCCAGAGCCCAGGGAGGATGCAGGCTTTCCAGTTCGGGTAGTGGGTCTTCAGGGCCTCCAGTTCAGCGACGGCTCGGTCGCTGAACCGGAGGTTCAGGTCCTCGGCTCGAGGCGGCTTGGGCCGCTCGTTCACAGCCCCGATCTGCAGAAGTTCACTCACGAGATAGAGTTTACCGCCGATCCGAGCAGAATGCGTCCGTGCGTTGGACTAGAATGAAGAGCGAGCCATGCCAGATTCGTCGGATGAATTTCGAGCCTTGATCGCGAGTCCAACTCGACTTGAGGCGTTCATTCGGCGGCATTGCCGAAACTATATCAACATCTCGAGCCCGGACGACCTCCAATCCTTGATGGACCTCGTACTCGACCGCCTCATGTCTCTTGAAGCCTCAAGTCAACTTGACCAGCTTTCTTCCGACCAGGTCTCTGCATATCTGCGACAAGCCGTTCGATACTCGATCAGGGATTACCTTCGATATCGTTGGCAAAACCGTGAGGTCACGGGTGAGCTTGCCGAAATCGCCCTGGCCGAGACTCCACAGAACGAGAACTCCGTCTCTATCGTCGATTGGCGCGAATCCGTCGAAAATGCGATTCGGCACTGGAAGCCGGCAAACAAGGACTTTATCCGGACCGTCATTCGCCTCCGACTCGAAGGCCGAACCGAGGACGAAATCTCCAAATCACTCGGGATGGAAAAATCGACTTACCGAGACCAGGTGAAGCGCTTCATGAGCCTACTGATCGAAATCTTGAATCCAGAGAGCTAAGCGACACGGTCCGAAAGTGCTAGAAGTTCAATTCATGTAGACATTTGAGATTCTTCGGAAATTTTTTGGAAAACTCCACACATTTGCACCGTAATTCGCGATCTCCTCTGTGGCTGAGCGGACGATATTCAACAAGAACCTATCTGCATCAACCGGAGGTAAAAACCGATCATGAGTGTCATGGATTTGCAGAGCGTGAGTTCCAGTGCGCCTTACTTGAGCGACGATGACCTTGAGACCTTAATTCTGGGCATCATGGACCATCTTGTGACAAAAGTAGACCTGACGCCCGAGGCTGTCGAGGCAATCCGACAGATTCGGCAAGATTCTGCGATTCTGAGTGCATTTCAATTTCGACTTGATTTGAGTCAGAAACAAGGGCTGACTTCGCCCAGAGTGAATGCAATGATCCTTGAAGTCGTCAACAAGGTCGATAGATCGTAGGCGACCAGACATAATTTGAGTCCAGCTGTTCGGCGAAGAAAGCCTTCGCTGCGTCCTTCAGAATCTGATCTCCAATGGCTATGACTCCCTCAGTTGTTTGACTGCGCGAAGGAGAACTCAGGCACGGGCAGGCCTTCAACGCCATCAGATATGCGATATTTGTCAGCCGGTCGAGCTGATCTGAATTCAAATTGTTCAAGAACGTGGGTTGGAGAAGGACTTCCGCGTGGTTCAGCCAAGGCATCAGGTCCACGAGAGAACTCCTCGCCTCGGAGTAAGGCAGTTTCTCTTCACATACGGACTTCACAAACTGTTCGAACGGACTCATCGTGTGCTCCCAGGCACATGATTCTGACATGAGGATGGCGGCTCATGCGATCTCTTTCAAGACTCCGGCTAATCCTGCCAGGGCAGTGGCGACAAGGGGCCATTGGTCGAGGGAGGCGAGCGGAATCCACTGGGCGAGGTCAGTCGAGCCGAACGGCTCGGGTCGAAGCTCACCGCTGACGATCTCGGCTTCGAAAATCAATCGGACCACATGCACTTCATGGTCGCTGTTGCGATAGTGATCCGAAGTGACGGTCAACGGGCGAAGAACTCGAATCTGGTACCCCGTTTCCTCATGCGTTTCGCGCACGACGGTCTCGAGCGGGTCCTCCCCAAAGTGACAACCCCCACCCGGCAAAGTCCAGGAGCCTGGCGAATCTCGGACTTCACGCGAAAGCCGGCATAACAGGACCTGGCCTTCTTGCACGATCACGGCATAAGCCGAGATTCGAAAGTACTTTTCGGCAAGGCCGGGGTATTTACCGGTCAATTTCCCCAAGCACGATGTCGATGGAGCCGATGATCGCGATGACGTCGGCGATCAGGCGCCCGATCGCCAGGACTTCGAGAGACTTCAAGTTCATGAAGCTCGACGGTCGCTCGTGCCACCGGTAGGGCCGGTTGGAGCCGTCGGAGACAATGTAGAATCCGAGTTCGCCTTTGGAACCCTCGATTCCGGCGTAAGCCTCGCCGACCGGGGTGTGAAACCCTTCGGTGTAGAGCTTGAAGTGGTGAATCAGCGACTCCATCGACGTGTCGATTTCGGCGCGAGGCGGCGGCGCGATCTTTCGGTCGAGGGTGTTATAGGGTCCCTCGGGGAGGCCGTCGAGAGCCTGGCGCAAAATCTTGGCCGACTCTTTCATTTCGGCAATTCGGACCAAAAATCGGTCATAGACGTCGCCATACTCGCCGACCGGGATTTGGAAATCGAACTCTTCGTATCCGCAGTAAGGGTTGGTTTTGCGAAGGTCCCAGGCGACTCCACTGGCGCGAGCGATGGGTCCGCTGCATCCGAGTTCGAGAGCCTGCTGACCGGTCAAAACTCCCACTCCTTGGGTTCGCTCCTTCCAGATCGGATTCTCGACAAGCAGGTCTTCGACGACCTTGAGTTCGGCTGGGAACTCCGCAAGGAACTTGTTTAGCTTGAGGTCAAAGCCCTCTGGCATGTCGCCCCGCAATCCACCGGGGACGATCCAGCTCGGCATCATGCGGACGCCGCTGAACATCTCGAACATGTCGAGGATGTTCTCGCGTTGCTGCATGATGTAGAAAAACGGAGTCATCGCGCCGAGGTCGAGGGCGTGGGTGCCGAGCCACACGCAGTGCGACGCAATTCGGCTCAGCTCGGCCAAGATGACTCGGAGATACTGCCCACGGCGAGGAATTTCGCATCCGAGGAGCTTCTCAACCGCAAGCGCGTGGGCCAAATTGTTGCCGTTGGCATTCAGATAGTCCATGCGGTCGGTCATCACGACGCACTTGTGATACTGCTGGAATTCGGCCTCTTTTTCCATCCCGGTGTGCAGATAGCCGATGACCGACTTGCACTGCACAATGACTTCGCCCTCCAGCTCGCAGATCACGCGAAGGACGCCGTGGGTCGAGGGGTGCTGGGGCCCCATGTTCACGACCATCGTGTTTTCCCCGGTTTTTTGGAAAATCGTCTCCGTGGTCGGCATGAAGGAGTTGCTCATGGTCGTTGCGTGGAGCGTACCCCGACGCTTGAGGATGTCGCATGATCGTCCGCAGTTTGCCTCCAGTGGCCTGTTGCCGGGTATTGTGAGGAGGATGCCAGATGAGTTCGAAGACGAGTCGGGTTCTCTGTCGGAACCCCCTGGCTTTTTCCCCTATCGGGGCGAAGCGATGCCCGGAGAGCCGGTCGATTACGGCGAGCCGGTCCGGGTGACGATTGAGGGCGTTTTCGCGACCGAAACCAACGGCTCGATCAGCCACTTCGTTTTGCTTTCGGATTCCCAACAGCAAAAACTTCCAATCACAATCGGACCCTATGAAGCGCATGCGATCAGCTCGGCACTAGAGGGGGTTCAGCCCGACCGCCCCATGGCCCATGACTTGATGAGGACCCTCGTCGACAAGCTCGGAGCGAGTGTCGAGCGGGTCGTGATCGACGATATCTGGAACGACACGTACTACGCCAAGCTGTTTTTGCAAGTCTGCGAAGAAGAGATCGAAGTGGATAGTCGTCCGTCCGATGCCATCGCGCTGGCGGTGAGATTTCAGAGCCCGATCTTCGTGTCCGAAGGCATGTTGACGAGCCTCGATTAGGCGAATTCGCAGTCAAGAATTTTCAGGAGCTCGCTCAACTCTCTGATTTCGGCATCCGGGTCGGGCGATCCAGCGGGTCGCTCTTCAGGCTGAGGGTTGGCTTTGAGGTCTGCGCTCGGCGGAAGGTCCGAAGGACGGCGAATCCAGATGGCTCGCCAACCGTAGCGCAAAGCAGGCTCGATGTCGTGGCCATAACTATTCCCCACCATCAACAGTTCGTCGGGCTCGGCCCCAAAGTGGGTTTCCGCCTTCTTGAAGACCGAGACATTCGGCTTCCCTTCGCCTTGTTCGCCTTCGATCAGCACGAGTTCGAACATGCCGTCGAGTCCACACGTCGCGATCTCTTGACGCTGGATGTCGGCGGGGCCGTTCGTCATCAGCCCGAGCGGCCACCTCTGGGCGAGGCGATCGAGCACCGTCCGAGCATCGGGAAACAGCTCTAAGTAGCAATCCCGCAATTCGCCATATCGGTCGCCGACTTTTCGAGCCTGGTCAGGATCGTCGCACCCGGCCTTGGCGAGCGTGCGGCGCATCTGCTCCGTCCGGGTCGGCTGCCCTTCCTTTAGATAGACCTCGTACCACTGGGTCTGCTTCAGCGTGGGTGCGAATTCTCGAAAAGCCTCGGCCCAATGGCGAACCATCGACTCGGGGGTCTGGCCTGGCAAGTCGAGCTCGGCGAACGTCTGGCGCAAGGCTTTCTTGCTCGCGTCCCAGTACCCGCAGAGCGTGTCGTCGAGATCGAAGACGACCGCCTTGAGCCGACTCGGGTCGATCACCGGAGTTTCATCGCTCCCCGGACTTCCTCCATTGTCTGGCTGGCGAATTCTCGAGCCTCGCTTGCTCCTCGATGCAGAAGGTTTTCTAACTCCCCGCGATCGATTTGGTGCCGACGTTCCCGAGTGGCCCGGAGGCTCTCATTGACCGCCTCGGTGCACTCACGCTTGCATGCCACACATCCTCGCGAGCCCGATCGGCATTCGCTTTCAACGGTGTGGATGTTGTTGAGGTTGTAGACTTGGTGCAGGCTAAAGACTGCACACCCTTCGGGATGCCCGGGGTCGTCTTTGCGGATCTTCTCGGGGTCGGTAAAGGCGGTTTTCAGCTTGGCGGCGGTCTCGTCCTCCGTGTCTTGGATATAGATGGCGTTATTGTATGACTTGCTCATCTTTCTGCCATCGAGCCCGAGCATCAGCGGCACTTCTCCGATGATGTTCTTGAATTCAGGAAAGACCGGCCCATAAAGGTGGTTGAATCGGCGAAGAATCTCTCGGCTCAGCTCCAAATGGGGGGCTTGGTCCTTGCCCACCGGGACCCCCATCGGCTTGTAAAGCAAGATATCTGCCGCTTGAAGCACCGGATAACCCAGCAGGCCGTAAGCTTCCCTTTCCGCGGTCAAGTTCTCTCGCTTCTCCTTGTAGGTAGGAACTCGTTCGAGCCACCCCAGTGGGGTCACCATGCTGAGAAGCAAATGTAGCTCCGCGTGCTCCTTCACGTGCGATTGGATGAACACAGTGGAGCGTTCGGGGTCGATCCCGGCTGCCAGATAGTCGAGCGCCACCTCCCGACTGTTTTCGCTGATGGCGCTTGGGTCGTCGGCCATCGTCGTCAGCGCGTGCCAGTCCACCACACAGCAGTAGAGCTTGTTCTCGTCTTGCAGCTTCACCCAATTTCGGAGTGCACCTTCCAGATTGCCCAAATGCAGCTTGGGTTGGGTGGGCTGCATGCCGCTGAGAATTCGAGGTTTGTTGATCATGACGTCAGAAAATTGGGGAGCCCAAAAAGGTTCATGAAAAAGTTCGTGACCGGCCGAAGAATTTTGCCAAGGACGTTGAGGCTGGGGTTGATCTGCCCGAATAAGACCAGCCCGAGGAGCAAGAAAGTTCCCGTCGTCTGGTTCCACCGGTACCAAGCGTATCGAGACCGCTCCGGAAGGAACGCCCCCACCAACCAATGTCCATCCAGGGGCCCCAGGGGAATCAGATTAAAAACTGCCAGCGAGAGATTGATTACGACCCCCAGCAAGAGGAACGCGATCCAATAGGCTCCGGTCCACTGCATCCCCACCGACAAATGAAAGAGGAGCGCAAACACCGCCGCTAAGAGGATGTTTGTGATCGGGCCCGCCGCGACGGTCAGAAAGTGATCCCATTTCGGGTTGCGCATCTTGCGGGGATCGCAAGGCACCGGACGACCCCAACCGATCCCAAAGCCCGTGTAGGACGTGACCAGGATCATGATAAAGCCGAACGGGTCGAAGTGCTTGAACAAGTTCAAAGTCACTCGGCCATAGATTCTCGGCGTCGGATCCCCGGCGGAATCGGCGACCTTCGCATGAGCGAATTCATGCAGCCCGATCGACAAAAAGAGGATCAGGATGGTGATGACAAATAAAGTCGCGTCGCGATCGGGCATGAACTGACCCCTGTTATACATCCAAAGGGTCCAGGCTTGCCCGAGTCGGCCCCGACCCAAGCCCCCGCATGAACAAATTGTTAACCCAATCTTCCCTTAACGCGATCTTCACCACGCCTTAACGCCTCCTCGCAAGAATGGGCTAACTCGGACGAACTGAGTTGTTATTTTGGAGGATGGAAAAGATGATTCGAACTATGGGAATGATGCTGCTCGCCGGTGCGGCAGCGATCGCCTCGGCCCAATTTACGCCAGGCAAGCTCGTTGTAGCTCAAATTGGAGACGGGGCACCCGTCCCGTCGGCCACCAACGTGCCAGTCGTGCTCCGCGAGCTGAACCTCGACGGCACCTTCACCGGATATTCGGTGAGCTTGACCGCTGTTGGCGGCCGAAACAACACCGTGGCTTACGGTGAAACAAGCGAAGCCAACTTGTACCGAACTCCCGACAAGCAGTTCCTGATGATCGGCGGCTTCGACCTGAGTCCGCGCGACGGATCGTGGGACCGAATCGGGACTCCCAGAGTCGCCGTTCGAGTGCCTGCATCTGGCACCCCCGCTTTTAGTGCAGGATGGGTCCCGGCTTCCTCGCTGGAGTTCCCACCGCTGGGCGATGGCGCGCGCATGGTTCTTTCCATCGACGGCGACACCTTCTGGGCGACCGGCGGAGACCAAGGCATCGTCAAGGGCACCTTCGCCGGCCCGATCCAGCAGTTCCTGGCTCCATTTGCCAGTTCGCGAACCATCATGCCTTACGGCTCGACCTTCATCTTTAACGGTTCGAACGTCGTGGGCGGTGAGAACGGATTTGTCGAGTGGGACGGCGTTTCAAACACGAGCGTCACCGAGCTCTTCCCAACCCCGGCTGGTGGATCGTCCCGCGACTTCCACATCATCGATGCCGACACCATGTACGTTGCAGCTTCGAGCTCGGGAGTCGGCCTGGTGAAGATGAAGCGAACCGGAGGTGTTTGGGCTGAAGAGTACCGACTGAGCGGCGCTGGTCTGAGCTCGATCGTTGTTGCCGACGGCAAGATCTTCGCGACCGCTTCGGGCGGCGGCAATATCCGATGGACTCAAGACACCGGCATGGCCTTTACGCCGTGGACCATCATCGCGACCGCGGCAACCGATTTCCGCTTCCGAGGTATCGAACTGGCTCCCGAAGTCGCTTCGGCCAATGCAGTCACCGGCACCGTGGACTTTGGTCAGCTGACGGCTGCGTACAACACCGGCGCAAACTTGCCGACCTCGATCCCGGTCTCGTTCCGCGACGGTGGAAACAGCGAAATCGCGACCGGCTCGGCGACTTACAACCCAGTGACGGGTGCGTTCAGCGCCTCGGTTCCGGGTTCGGTGACCGTGCCCTATCGGGTGAGCTTCAAGCTGGGCTTCTGGCTCCGCAAGACGATGCCGAATCCGGCTGATCCTGCGGCTCCGCTGGGCAACTACAACTTCGGCACCGTGACCCCGCTGGTGGGCGACTCGGACGACGACAACGAAGTGACGAACTTCGACTACTCGCTCTGGGCAGCCGCTAACGGCAACTCCGTGACTGCTAACACCGACAACGACTTTGACGGTGACGGCGAAATCACGAACTTCGACTACTCGCTCTGGGCCGCCAACAACGGCGCTCTCGGCGACAACTAAGTTCGCCGACTTCCCCCTCCCCGCTCCGCGGGGAGGGGGCTATTTTTTTTTGGGTTCGGGGGTCCGGAAGTTCGGCAGTTCGGGTGTTCGTGGATTGGGGAGTTTTTGGGCTCCTGAGGCTCGAAGGGCCGACATCACCTAGCGAAGGCCGTGAGGCCTGGAAACGAGCCGCCTTACAGCTTTCATCCGCTGCCGCGGGCAGAGCCGTGAGCGTGACGAAGGAGCGCGACCGGCGAGGGCGTG
>ERZ761609.883-NODE-883-length-30643-cov-35.063129_pt1 | contig 30643 bp, 26 predicted proteins | sample MGYA00511163_ERZ761609 | MGnify/ENA primary metagenome ERZ761609 (study PRJEB28899, sample SAMN02445070) | bioreactor sludge metagenome | biome: EBPR sludge | place: Australia: Brisbane, Thorneside Wastewater Treatment Plant | collected 2011-12-16 ...
CCTGCCACTCGGCGCGCAGCGCCTGCTCCAGCGGGTCGGGTGTCTCCGCATCATGCCTCGCGGGGGTGACACCGAGGATGACCAGCGCGAGGGCGAAGCCGCCGGCGACGATGATCAATGCAGCGCGTTTGAGCCACTCGCGGTCGCGGCTGAGATGGAAAATGGATGAGCGCCAGCCCGGAATCATGAGCCCATGCTGGAGCGTCCGGGCGGTTTCGTCATGTGTTTTGAAACCGGCTGAGTGATCAGGGACGCTGCCAGGGCACGGCGCCGCCGCGCTGGATGTGCGTTCGCAAAGCGGTGGAAAGCTCGTTGAACACTTTCGGCGCTTTGCCGGCCAGGTTGTTCTTCTCCAGAGGATCGTCTTTGACATTGTAGAGTTCGAGGGGCGACCAGGGATCGTTTTGCAGCAGCTTCCAGTCGCCGCGGATCAGGGCTTCGTAGCTTTTACCGCCGTAGGCCGAGCCACCCTCCCGGCGGACAAAATACAGATCGCGCGGTTTCCCGATGACGCCGCCTTTGAGGACGGGCAGGAGGCTGACGGCGTCGAGCTCCGCGGAGGCTTGGAGGCCGGCGAGTTCCAGGAAGGTGGGGAAGATGTCGAAATTGAGCCCGGCGTAATCGCTGCGGGAGCCTGGGGCGACATGGCCCGGCCAGCGGACCATGAAAGGCACGCGCAGGCCGCCGTCGTAATGGCTCTGCTTGCCGTCGCGCCAGGGGTCGTTGTTTTGAGCGTGGGGCAGGGAGCCGCCATTGTCGGCGGTGAAGACGACGAGGGTGTCGTCTTCCAACCCGGCTTCCTTGAGCGCGGCGAGCACGCGGCCAATGCGGTCGTCAAGATGCTCGACAAAGGCGGCATTGGCGGCGCGTTTCGGGTCCATGCCCGGCGCGCGCGCCCTGACTTTGGCGAGCCAGGCAGCGGGAGGCTCGATGGGGAAGTGCGGCGCGTTGTAGGCCAGGTAAAGGAAGAAGGGCCTGCCCTGCGGGCGGTGCCCGCCTTTCAAGTAAGCGGCGGCCCATTCGGTGAAAAGATCGGTGGCATGACCCTCCGGCTGGATGGCCTGCTGGTTGAGCCGCATGTAGTTCCGGCCATGCCGCAGATGCGTGGTGTAGCTGTCCATCATGTCTCCGAGAAAGCCGTGGAAGTGGTCGAAGCCGCGCTCGTTGGGTGTGTTCGGGGATTCGAGGCCGAGGTGCCATTTGCCGATGATGGCGGTGTGGTAGCCGGCCTTCCTCAGCTCGCCGGGCAGCGTGGGCACGGCGGGGTCAAGAAAGCCCCAGGAATTCTCCGGCTGCGTGCGGATGACGCCGGGCACGCCGGCGCGGTCCGGGTGGCGCCCGGTGAGCAGGGCGGCGCGGGAAGGGGAGCAGACGGTGCAGTTCGCCCGCATGGTGGTGAAAAGCATTCCCTCCGCCGCAAGCTGGTCAATGTGCGGCGTGCGGACATCGGACTCGTGATAGGTGGAGACATCGCCGTAGCCGTGGTCGTCAGTGAAAATGACGAGGAAGTTCGGCCTGGCTGGCTGGGCGTCCAGCGCTTGCAAAAAGAGAAGCGGGAAGATGAAAGCGGCGGCTGGATATGCGGTCATGCGGAGGTTGACGAGGGCGGTGGAGGATCACTCGATGCCGAGCTTTTCCTGGATTTTTTCGAGCGAGACTCCCTTGGTCTCGGGCATGATGAAAACCACCCAGACGAGCTGGCCCGCCATGCACAGCGCGTAAAAGGCGAAGGCCATCCAGCCCGCCTGCGCGGCGATGAGCGGGAAAGTCCAGGAGATGGCGGCGTTCATGGCCCAGTGTGTGAAGCTGCCGAGCGCCTGGCCGCGGGCGCGGACGCGGTTGGGGAAGATCTCGCTGATGAAGACCCAGATCACCGCGCCCTGGCCGAACCCGTGCGCGGCGATGAACACAAGCAGGCTGCAAAGCAGCAGCGGCCCCTCCACATGGGCGTAAAAAGCATAAGCGGCGCCGGCCAGTCCCAGAATGTAGCCGATGGACCCCAGCAGCATCAGCCTCCGCCTTCCGACGCGGTCAATGACGAGCATGGCGGCGATGGTGAAGACAAACATGGTGGCGCCGACAATGACGGACTGGAGCATGGCGGAGTCCATGCCGGCGCCGGCCATTTTGAAAATGCTTGGAGTGTAATAGAGCACGGCATTGATGCCGGAAAGCTGGTTGAAGGCGGCCAGCGCCACCGCCAGCAGGATGGGCTTCAGATAGCGGCGGCTGTAAAACCGCTCGCGCAAGCTGTGGTGCTCCAGATCCAGCGAGCGCTGGATTTCCCTGATCTCCTCATCCACGCCGCCGCCGTCGGTTCCGCAGCGCGCGATGACGGCGCGGGCCTCGTCGAGTCGGCCTTTGGCGACGAGCCAGCGCGGACTCTGCGGCGTGCGAAAGACGAGCAGGAAAAACACAAGCGCGGGGAATGCCTCGACGCCGAACATCCAGCGCCACTCCGTGCCACCGAGCTGCAGGCGGCCAATCATCCAGTTCGAGAGGTAGGCCAGCAGGATGCCCAGCACGACATTGAACTGGGTGACTGCCACCATGCGCCCGCGCCAGGATGCCGGGGAAATTTCCGCCGTGTAAAGCGGCGAGACGACCGAGGCGCCGCCCACCGCCAGGCCGCCGAGGAAACGGAAGAAAATGAAGGACCACCAATCCCATGCGAACGCGCAGCCCGCGGCGGAGACGAAGTAAAACACGCCGAGCCAGGCCAGGGTGCCGCGCCGGCCGATGGCGTCCGCCGGACGGCTGGCGAAGAGCGCGCCGAGGATGGTGCCAATCAGGGCGCTGGCGACGGTGAACCCCAGCAGGTTGTCATCCAGATCATAGACCGCCTTGAGCGCGTCGGTGGTGCCGGAGATGACGGCGGTGTCGAAGCCGAAAAGCAGGCCGCCGAGCGCGGCGATGAGGGAGTTGCCCAGAAGATAGCCGTTGAGCTTGGCGGGATCGGATGGCGTGTTCGCGGGCATGGTTGGTGGATGTTGAAGGCGGATCGAGATGAACGCGCCCGGTCACGCGGTCTGTCCGGGACGCCGCGAGATCAGGGTTTGGAGACGTGACGCCACTTCGCGGCGTACAGGTCGCCTGCTCCGGCATGTGAAACTTCATGCTGCCCGAACAAGGCGGATGTCGCGCAGGAACCGGCGATGATGAGTTCGGCCGGAGCGCGGAAGGTGAGAGGGTAGGCGCTGTCGTTGAGCTTGCCGCCTGCCTGCACGACCCAGGTGAGGCCGCCTTGGGCATCAAAGGCCGCGATAAAGATGTCGCCGCTGCCGCGCGTGGCCAGGGCGTGACCGGCCAGGGAGGTGTCTTTGTTGAAATCACCGCACACAAAGGCCGTGCCCTGATTGTCCGTGGCCACGCCCAGGCAGTAGTCGGTGCCAGGGCCGCGCAGATGGCGCGCCCATTGCACGCGGCCCGCAGCGTCGAGATGCACGATGAGGCCGTCGTTGTCATTTTCTCCAGTGCTTTGAAACGTCCCGCCCGCCACGCTCACGCTGCCTTTGAACATGCCAACACCCCAGACGCGGCCTTGCGAATCGCAGGTGATCTCATGATACAGCGCGCTCGGCGCGCCCGGGATCAGGCTGGCCCAGACGGACTCGCCATCGGGGGTGAGTTTCAGCGCCAGCGCGGCGGTCGTTTTTGATTCGATGGCTGTTTTGCCGAAGGCTCCTGAGCCCGCCGCATTGCCGCCGATGATGATGTGATCCTGCCCGTCTACCGCGATGCCGTGCCCGCTGCCTGAAACTGAGCCTGAAGTCACGCGGTGCCAGAGTTCATTGCCATCCGCGTCGTATTTGGTGCAGAAAATCTGGCGGTTGATCGCGCCGGTGACGACGAGTTTTCCCTTTGAGTCAATGGCGATGCCGTGGCCGTAATCGTAGCCTTCTCCGCCTTTCACGCGCAACCAGAGCACTTTTCCTTCAGGGGAGAACTTGGCGGTGAAAACATCGTAACCGCCCGCGTTGGGCAGGGTCATGCCATTCACCACGGCGTCGGTGCTTTCAAAGTGGCCGGTGACATAGGCGTTTCCCGCCGAATCTGCGATGACGCCGTAAGCGCGGTCGGTCTTGCTGCCGCCAATGCTGCTGACCCACAGCGGCCTGCCCTGCGGGTCAAGCTTCACAAGGCACATGTCCATGCCGCCCGCGCTCTTGTGCTGGAGACTGCCAAAGGACGCGTCGCCGGTGCATTCGGAGGCCACGAAGACATTGCCGGCGGCATCCGTGGCGACCGCGCGCGCCTTGTCATTGACGCTGCCGCCAGCACTGAAAACCCATTCGCAAACAGGCGGCTCGGCAGCGTGCAGGGCGGCGATAAGCGGGAGGAGACAGAGGGCGGATTTCATGGGGGCAGGAGTACGGTCCCCGGCTGCCCGTTCGCGCGGCTAATCCACATGCAGCAGCTCATTGGAGTTGAGAAGCGCACGGCAGAGTGATTTCAGCCCATGCCTGGCGATCAAGCCTTGGGCGGCGCTGGATTCGGCGGCGTTGGGTTTGCGCTGGAAAAGAAGGTGATAGGCGGTCACAACTGCCTCGGGTCCGTCCACCCGCCTTGCAAGCGCGTCCGCCATGTCGAGCGTGAAGCTGTGGTTGAGCAGGGTGAGGGCTTGCAGCGGGGTGGTGGTGTTGGCTCTTTTCGGCGCGGCGAAGGCGATGTCGGGCAGGTCGAAGTCGTTGAGGATGTCCACGACGCTGGCGCGGGCGTTTTGATGATAGACGGCGCGGCGATAGGTGTCGGGGCCATGGGTGTCGAGGGGGAAGTAAGTGCAGACGTTGTTCTGCGTGAACTTGTAGAGGCGGAAGCCGGGGCCGCCCATGGGCTCGAGTTGCAGTTTGCCCGCGACCGCGAGCATCGTGTCGCGCACTTCTTCGGCGCTGAGGCGGCGGGGCGGAAAGCGCCAGAGCAGGCGGCTGGCGGCGTCGGCTTGCGCGCCGTCCTGGCGATGCGCGGCACTTTGCTGATACGTCTTCGAGAGCAAAATCTCCCGGTGCAGTTCCTTCAAACGCCAGCCGTTGGCGACGAGCCGGGCGGCGAGGTAGTCGAGCAGTTCGGGATGTGTGGGCTGGCTGCCGAGGAACCCGAAGTCACTTGGAGTATCCACGATGCCGGTGCCAAAGTGCCACTGCCAGACGCGGTTGGCGAGCACGCGGGCGGTGAGGGGATTGTCCTGGGTGATCCATTTTGCCAACGCGAGACGGCGCTCGCCTTCCGGGGCGTCGGCGGGCAGCTCGTAGGCGGGGGTGACTTCGCTGAGGACTTTGAGGCTTGCGGGCACGATGACATCGCCAGGTTTCATGGGGTCGCCGCCTTTGTGGAGGCGTGTGGGCTCTTTGGGCTGGGAGTAAGTGCCGGCCCAGAAGAGTGGCAGCGGCGGCACGCGGTTGATTTTTGCCTGCACGGCGGCGGTTTGTTTCTGCAAGTCCGAGAGCCGTGCATTCTCCTCGGCGGTGATGACGGACTGGCGGGCTTTGGCCAGCGCGTGGGCGGGAGTGGCAGGCTCGCGGCCTTCGTCGGAGGCCACGGTGGTCCAGGTTTCACCGTCCATGGAGACCTGGACTTCATACTCGGCGGGCGTGGCTCCGCGCACCTTGCTCTCGTCCGTGCCTCGCTCCCCGCGGGCGTTGATGAAGTTGATGCGGGTGACGGTTTCCGGCTTGGCAAAGGTGAGCGTGAGAATGGGCGGGCTGCCGATGAACCAGGCTTCGCCGAGCTTGCCATCAATGCAGTATTGCGGGCCGTAGGCTTCTGGGAAATCCTCAGCCACGGCGGAGCGCGCGCCTTCCGCCGTGGTGCCATGACTGGCAAGCGCGACGTTGTTTCCGCTGGTGTCATAGACTTCGAACTCAGTGAGCTTGCCGCCGCTGGGCCTTGGCGTTTGCCCCTGGTCGAAGGTGGTGAAGTTGCGGATGACCAGGCGCAAGTGGCGCGCGGTGACCGGGGCGAAGACTTCCTCCGTGCCGTGCGCGTCCACTTTGGGCCGGGTATGGGTGAAGCTGGCAGCGGCGGCCTTGGCCCGGGCTTCGATGCTCTTTTCGTGGGCATTGCGTTCCGTATTGAGTTTGGCGAGTTCGGCATTGAGCGGGCGCAGCGCGTCAGCGTGCGCTTTGCGCGCCTCAGCGGTGGCGATGACGCGGCGCTCGTGTGTCACACCTTCAAAGGCGGACTTGATGCGGTAGTAATCCTCGGCGGGGACGGGATCGAATTTATGGTCGTGGCAGCGGGCGCAGTTGATGGTAAGGCCGAGAAAGGCGCCGCCGGTGGCAGTGACGATGTCATCCAGCGTGGCGGCGCGGATGTTTGCCTGTGCCACCAGGTCTTGATTGCCCACGTCATCATAAGGACCGGCCACGAGGAAAGCGCTGCCGACTTCGACATCGGGGTTGTCCTTGCCGATGACATCGCCGGCAATGTGTTCGGTGATGAACTGGTCGAAGGTCTTGTCCTCATTGAGCGAGCGGATTACGTAGTCGCGGAAGGGCCAGAGGTCATCAATGACGACGTTGCGCTCGAAGCCTTTGGACTCGCCGAAGCGGATCACGTCAAGCCAGTGGCGGCCGTAGCGCTCGCCATAGCGCGGGCTGGCTAGCAGCCGGTCAATGAGGTCTTTGTTGGCGCGGGTGTTGGTCTCACAATCTTTGACAAACGCCTCCACTTCCTCCGGCGTCGGCGGCAGACCGTGCAGGTCGTAGGTCATGCGGCGGATCAGCGTGCGCGGATCGGCGGGTGGGTTGAAGTCGAGTCCCTTTTCTTTGAGCTTGGCGGCGATGTGGTCGTCAATGTAACCAGCCGTGTTAAGATCAGTGTTATTGGGTTGCAGTGACCACCACGTTTTGTCCGCGCGCTTGGCCTCCACTTTCACGCCTTCACGAGGGTCTGGAGCGCCCATCTTCACCCAGGCCACGAGGTCGGCGATTACGGCATCCGGCAGCTTGGGCTTCTTCGGCGGCATCTCCATGTCCTCTTCGAGATGCTGCACGGTGCGGATGATAAGGCTTTCCTCGGGTTTGCCGGGAAGGATCGCAGGCTCGCCGCTGTCGCCGCCTTTTTGCCAACCGGCCTTGGAGTCGAGGTAGAGATTGCCCTTCAGCTTCTTCGCCTCGGCGCTGTGACAGGCATAACAATGCTCGATCAGCACAGGTCGGATCTTTTGCTCGAAGAAGGCGATGCCTTCGTCCGCGGCGAAAGAAGGATGACAAGCGAAGATGATCAGGATCGCTGGAATGGCAGATTTCATGAATCGAGGGAAGCAAATGGTGAGGCCAGGAAGCATTCGTTCGCGGGGAGTTACTCGTCGTTTTGGGAAGTGTTCCAGTAACCGCGGAAGACTTTGAGCGGGTCGGCGGTTTTGGGGTTGACGGGCTGCGGCGCGGATTTCCAAAGCCAGAATCCGTCGAAAATGGCGGCGGGGTCGGGTGTGGGGCGGTCTTCCCAGTAGGCGCGGTCGTGCTCAAGGAGGCGGGCGCGGGATTGCCGCCATTCCGGGATGATTTCCGCGAACCAGGCATCGTGTTTTTGTGCGAGTGCCCGCACGATTTCGGGATGCTCAGAGGCGAGGTTTTTTTGCTCGGCGGGATCAGCATCGAGATCGTAGAGACGCGGGGCTGGCTGCGGCGCGGAGGTGGGGGCGTCGAGCTGGCGGTCGAGCGGCATCTCCCAGTGCGGATGAGTGATGCCGCGCTGGTAGGAGGGGTTGTCACGGGCGCTGTCTTTTTTGAGTGAGGAGTCGTCGCCGGGCCAGTAGAGCTTCCAGCGGCCCTGGCGAATGGCGGCGTTGCAGTGGGCGACGGGAGCGTAGCGGTTGCGTTGGAAAAGGAGGGTGCGCCCGGCCAGCGCAGGTGCGGGCTGGCCCATGAGAAGCGGCATGATGTTCTGACCATCGAAAGGCTTGGCTCCTGCGGGCGCGTCTGTTTGGGTGAGGGAAAAAAGCGTGGGCAGCCAGTCGCAGCCATGCACGGGCGTGGCGATGACCTGACCTGCCGGGATGCGGCCGGGCCAGGCGACGATGCAGGGCACCCGGATGCCGCCTTCGAGCACATGCTGCTTTTCTCCCGAGAAGCCGCCATTGTAGCGTTGCTGCGGGCCGAGCTTGGGGTCTTTGGTGAGCACGGGGCCGTTGTCGCTGGTGAAGACGATGATCGTGTTTTCCCACTGCCCGTTGTCTTTGAGGGTCTGAAACACACGCCCAAGTCCGGTGTCCATGGCCTCGATCATGGCGTAAGTGACGGCCACGGCCTCGCTGGCATCCTTGCCAAGTCGCTGGCGATATTTTTCCACGAGCGGTTCGGGCGCTTGCAGCGGGCTGTGCGGCGCATGATGCGCGAGGAAGATGGCGAAGGGTTTCTCTTTGTGAGCGGTGATGAACTTCAGGGTTTCGTCGTTGAGCGCGTCGGAGAGGTAGCGTCCGTCGTGCGGCACGGCGTCATCATTGCGCAGGAGATTCCATTTCCAGTAGTCCTGGCCGCCATTGGGAAAGCCGTGGAAAAGATCGAAGCCGCGCTGATGAGGCAGATAATCGCGGCAGTAGAGGCCATTGTGCCACTTGCCAATGAGCGCGGTGGCGCAGCCCGCATGGCGGAAGTAGTCGCCAAAGGTTTTTTCAGAGAGATCGAGACGGTCCAGGCCGCGATTGCTCGGCACATCCACCGCGCCGGTGCGGTGGTTGTAACGGCCCGTGAGGAAACCTGCCCGCGCGGGCGAGCAGAGGGGCGAGGGCGAGTAATGCGCGGTCAATCGCGCGCCTTCCTGTGCCAGCGAGTCGAGCACGGGGGTGTCTATCCTCGGATTGCCATAGCAGCGCAGATCGCCCCAGCCGAGGTCATCGGCGAGAATGAAGAGGACGTTGGGCTTTGCAGCGGAGGATTGGCCGCCAAGGATCGCAAAGAACGCGACAAGGAAAGGGAGGGCCTTCATTTCTCGGGGGCTTTTGGCTGGAGTTTCATCTGGAGGTGTTTGAGGTCCATGACCTGGGCGCCGGGTTTGGAAAGCGGTTCGAGAGTGATCTTCGCGGGGCCTTTTGGGAGGTTAAGAGTTCCGGCTTTCAGCGTGGCCCAGTCGCGGTTGCGATAGCGGGCTTTGCCAGCTTCGTCGCGGTGGGGAAGCGGGATTTCTTTGGCTTCGGCGGCTGGCAAGGTGACTTCGATGGCGCTGTTCCCAGCGTAGAGCCGGATGCGTGATCCAGCGTCAGCTGGGGAAGCTCCATAGGCGAGTTCGAGTTCGTAGTCGCCTGCTTCGCTGGCTTCGATCTCCCACCAGACTTTGGTCTCGGCATCGGTCCAGGCGGTGAGCCAATCGTTGGCGAAGCCGGGGCCGCTGGCGAACTGCAAGGGCGGATCAAAGTAGGCCTGCGGCGCGTGCAGTTCCACGGGGTTGTGTTCGAGATGGCCGACGGGCAACGGGTAGCGTTGCAACCCTTCTTTGGAGATGTCGGCAAACCAGGCGTCGTATCGAGCGGCAAGGTCTTTGACGATTTCGGGATGCTCGCTGGCGATGTCGTTGGTCTGGCCGGGATCATTCTCCATGTCGTAGAGCTGCCAGGGCTTGGCGCTGGCGTCGTTGGCCTTGGCTTTGGAGCCTCCGGCGGGGCCGGTGATTTCACGCACGAGCCGGTATTTCTGGGTGCGCACGGCTCCAGGATACTTGTTGGTCTCGTTGATGGGATTGTGGGTGAACAGGGTGCGCTCCGGCCAGCCGGCGGCATCGGGTTTTTCCAGCAGCGGGCGCAGCGAGGTGCCGTCCACAGGCGGACCGGAGGGGGCTTGCACACCGCAGAGGTCCATCAGGGTGGGATAAAGATCGGTGTGGGAGGTGATGGGCTTGACCACATGGGGCGTCCAGTTGGCCGCAGGCCAGCGGATGAACAGCGGCACGCGCGATCCGCCCTCATGCACGCTGGTCTTGCCGCCGCGCATCCCTGCGTTGTAGGTCTTCACACCTGCGGTGCCGCCGTTGTCGGTGAGGAAAAGGACGATGGTGTTTTTTGCGAGATGCTCCGCTTCCAGATGCGCGAGGAGGCGGCCCACATTGTCGTCAATGTTTTCGCACATGCCGTAAAAGGCGGCCAGGGTGTTTTCGAGGCCTTTGGCTTTGAATTTGTCGAAGTACTTGTCCGGCACCTGATAGGGTGAGTGCGGGGTGTTGTAGGAGAGGTAGCAGAAAAAAGGCCCGGATTTGTTTGCCGAGATAAACTTCATCGCCTCATCCGTGAGCACGTCGGCGATGTAACCTTGGGTGGCTTCGTGCCTGGTGCCGCGCAGGAGGACGGCGTCGAAGTAATCATTCCAATGGCCGTTGTTGAAGCCGAAGAATTCGTCGAATCCCTGGCCCTGCGGGGTGAACGGATGCTGCTCGCCATTGTGCCACTTTCCGATGCAGGCGGAGCGATAGCCCGCGGGACGCAGCGCCTCGGCGAGGGTGGTTTCCGACGGGCGCACGGCCTCGCGATTGTGGGTGACTCCGTGACAGCCGGTGCGCAGCGGCCAGCGCCCTGTCAGCAAGGCGGCGCGGGTGGGGGCGCAGAATGAGTTGACGTAGAAACGCTCAAACTGCACGCCCGTTCCAGCCAGCTTGTCGAGGTGCGGAGTTGCCAGGTGCGTGTTGCCATGGATGGACAGGTCGCCGTAGCCCTGGTCATCCGTGATGATGAGCAGGATGTTGGGCTTTTCGCCGGCGGATTGGCCGCAAACAACCGCAAGGAACGCAAAGAGGATGAAGTGAAGTTTGTGAGTCATGGGATGCTTGAGAGATGCGTGCCGTGCTTTATGCCAGCAGGGGTGTCAGGACGTGCCCGTGGACGTCGGTGAGGCGGCGCTTTGCGCCGTTGTGGTAGTAGGTCAGCTTTTCGTGATCGAGGCCGAGCAGGTGCAGCACGGTGGCGTAGAAGTCATAGACGGTGGCGACATCCACGGCGGCGCGGCGGCCAAATTCGTCGGTTTCGCCGTGGCTGATGCCGCCTTTGATTCCGGCGCCCATCATCCAGGTGGTGAAGGCGTCGGGGTTGTGGTCGCGGCCGCTGGTGCCCTGCTGGTGCGTGGGCATGCGGCCAAATTCGGTACACCAGACGACGAGCACGTCATTCAACATGCCGCGTTGTTTGAGGTCGGTGAGCAGGGCGGCGGTGGGCTGGTCGAAGATGGGGCAATGACGCTCGTAATCGGCCTTCAGAGTTTTGTGAGCGTCCCAGTTCAGCAGGCCGTCCACGGCGCTGGCGCGGGAGGCGCAGTAGAGGCTGACGTAGCGCACACCCTGCTCCAGGAAGCGGCGGGCGAGCAGGCAGTTCTTCGCGTAGGCGGCCTTGAGTTTGTTGGGGTCGCCGGTGCCGTAAAGATCGTGGACGTGTTGAGGTTCGCCGGAGAGATCGCTGACTTCGGGGGCGGTGAGCTGCATTTTCGCGGCCATCTCGTAGGCGGCCATGCGGGCCTGGAGTTCGCTGTTGCCGGGATGCGCGGCGGCGTGCTGGCTGTTGATGAACTGCAAGAAATCACGCGTGGCCTTTTCCTCATCGCTGCTGATCGCGGCGGGGCGCGCAAGGTTTCGCAAAGGCTGCTGTGCCGCCATGGCGACAGCCTGATACTGGGCGGGGAGGAAGCCGTTGCTCCAGTTCGCCTTTCCGTTCGGCGGCTCGCCACGGAGGTCCTGAATGGCGATGTAGGTGGGCAGGTTTTCATTCAGTGACCCCAGCGCGTAGCTGACCCATGAACCGGCTGAAGGAAAGCCCTCACGGGTGAAGCAGGAGTTCATGTTGATGCAGCCGGGGCCGTGGGTGTTGGTGCGGCTGGACATTGAGTGGATGAAGGCGATGTCGTCCACATGCCGCGCCATGTGCGTCAGCATGGAGGAGATCCTTTTGCCGCTCTGGCCGGCGGCCCTGAAAGACCAGGGCGACTTCATGAGGTTGCCGTTTTTGCCCTGGAACGTGACTTCCGCCGCTCCAGGCAATGGAGTGCCGTCATATTTCTCCAGCATCGGTTTGTGATCCCACAGATCCACGTGGGAGGCGGCGCCAGGACAGAAGATTTGCAGCACCTGCTTCGCCTTGGGTGTGAAGTGGGGCTGGGTTTTGGACTCGGCGGAAAAAAGGCGGGAGAGGGCCACACCGGTGAGTCCGGTGGTCATCTGGCCGAGGAACTGGCGGCGGGAAAATTCCAGGGATGCGTTCATGGCGGTATCAATGGGAGTGTTCGAGGCCTAGATCGGCAAAAGCCGAAAGCAGATGGCGCTGCATGGCGCGGGCTGCGGCTGCGGGGTCGCGTTTTTCAATGGCTTGGAGAATGCCTGAATGCTGCTTGATAGCCTGGGCTGGGGTGACTCGGCGGTAGCCGTGGGCGAGGCTGGCCTGCATGAGGTCCGAGAGCGAGTGCATGAGAAGCGCGGCGATGGGGTTGCCGGAGGCCTCGGCAAGCAGGCGGTGGAAGTCCATGTCAGCCTGGATTTGCTCCTCAAAGTCGAGCGTCTGCTCCAGGAGGTTCTGCGTCTGGCGCAGCGCGCGCTTTTGTGATGCCGTGGCACGGGTGGCCGCGAGGCGCGCGTTTTCCGGCTCCAGAGCCTGGCGGATCTCGGTGAGGTGGACGAGGCGGCGCTTTTCATCGGGCACGAGGAGGTTGAGCGCGCTGCTGAGCGGCTTGTGCAGCTTGTCCACGAACTTCATGCCGCTGCCCTGGCGGATTTCGATGAGCCCTTGCAGTTCCAACCGCTTGGCGGCCTCGCGCACGACGCTGCGGCTGACGCCGAGCTGCGTGGAAAGCTCGCGCTCGGTGGGCAGCCAGCCATCCTCGTTTTGCAGGTCGTGGCGGGCGAGCGCGGCAAGCTTGCCGCAGACGGTTTCGACCAGGGAGGGCGGGCGGGCAATGGCGTCGAGAGTCATGGAAGGGTCATCAGGTGGTCAGACCAAAACGGGAAGCCTGATCACATCTATCACGACTGCGCTGCCGCGAAGTGGCGTGTGTCCGCCATCACGGCGGCTGATTCTTTATTGTGAGGCGCCGCAGTGGCGAAGCTACTCAGCTAATGCATCAAGCGGAATCACCGCCAGCTCGGCGCTGTTGTTGTTCCACAGCTCGCGGCCTTCACCGATGCGGCCGACGTTGCCGCCGTTGTTCGAGTAGCCGACGTAAAGGCGGCCGTTGTACTCGATGGCGTAGGGATACGAAAGCGAGGCGCGCTCGTGGCTCTCGCCGGGGCCTTCGGGGAAGAGCGCGCGGCGGATGACGAATAATTTGCTGAACGTTGTCTCGCCAAGCTTTGACACGGCGATGGTCAAGGGGGCGCGACGTCCGCCGCCGTCGGCGCTGGTGCTGCACACGAGGTAGCGCTGGCCGGTGCTCAAGACGCCCGCGTAGGGCTTGCTCGTGGCCATGGGCAGGTTGCTCGGGCGCATGAGCGTCCAGGTGCGGCCGTAGTCCTCGCTGGTGGAGGTGAGGGCCTTCGCCTCGGCTCCGTAGCGGCTTAGGTTGGTGATGTGTTTGCCCTCGACGATCACGGTGGACTCGCCCCAGACCTTGCCGAGGCCGGGCACCTGCGAAATGCGCACAAGGTCCCATTTCAGAAAATTGTCGCCGTGGCTGATGGCAACAGCGGCGGGATGCTTGCCGCCTGCGGGCGCGTCGCCCCCGGCGGAGATGCCCGCCATGATCCAGTTGCCATCGCCCATGCGGATCGGCTCCTGCATGGGCCAGAAGCCGCCTTCGACCACCACGCCGAGCTTCTCAAACTCGCCGCTCGTTTCATTCAGCCGATAGGCCCGGGTGTGGATGCCTTGCATCGTGCCGGTGTAGGCCCCCATGAAGGCCCACAACGAGCCTTGGTGGGAGAGGAACACGCCGTGGCTGACGGCAACCTCCGGTCCGCCGTCGTCCATCGTTTTCACCGCGCTCCAGGTGCGCCCTTCATCCTCGCTGACGCAAAAGCGTGCCTCCTCGGTGTCGGTGTTCTCGCCGCCCTGGTTGTGACCAAAGCTGGCGTAGAGTTTGCCTTTGTGGAAGCAAAGCGCGAGGCCGTGCAGAAAACGGTAGCCGTCCTTCTGAAACTCGTAGGGTTTGATGACGGAGAAGCGCGCGCCTTGGATGACGGGCAGGTCGGCGGACTTGGGCAGGGTTTGTTTTTCATCCCAGAGCACGGGAATCTCCGGCAGGCGCGCGCTCACTCGCACGGCGCGGTAGCGGGCGTCGTCGAAGGCGAAATGCAGCCACCTTTTATCGTCGCTGACAAAGCCATCGGGATAGTTCAAGGCAGCACGCGGACCTTTGCTCGACTCCTTCACCAGCACGCGCTGATAGGGCCAGGTCTTCATGCCGTCAAAGCTGATCCACAGTGCCAGCGGGTAGCGGCCAAGCGGATTGGGATTGTGCAGCAGCGCCACGCTGTCGCCACCGAGACCGTAAAGCGTGGCCTTGGAGCCGGGGTTCGGGATGCTCGTTTTGGCGGCGAAGTCCGGCCAGGTCAAACCGCCGTCATTCGACTCGGCGTAATAGAGCACACCGCCGAGGCGGTCGGCGCGGATGATCATGGCAATGCGGCCATCGGCGAGTTCGACGATGTTGTTCTCCGCCCAGCCGCGATAGGTGTCGCTGCTGGAGAGGCGGATGTTGCCGTGCTCGCTCCAGGTTTTACCACCGTCCTTGCTGATAAGCACGCCGTTGCGCGGATTGAGCGGGCCGGGGCCGCTGAGGTAATGCTGGAAAGGCAAAAGGATGCGGCCATCGCGGGAAACGATGTGATTGCGGATGAAGGTGCGGTCATGCAGGCGGCCTGGCGCGGGAGCGGGTTTGCCCCACGTCTTGCAGGAGTCCTCGCTGACGATCATCCATTCCTTCCAGCCGCTGAATTTTCCGTTGTGGGTCGCGAAAAACATCGTGCAGCGCCCGTCGAGCACCATGAGTTCGCTCGGCACCGTCGCGGCGGTGTCGCTGGATCGCGGAAAGCCGAAGTCAAGCCGCCGCATGGGGGACCAAGTTTCGCCCTGGTCCAGACTGCGGGTAAGGAAGACGCCGTTGCGCGGATCGGGTTCCCGGTCGCCTCCGCCGAGCATGACATGGACCCAGGACCCGTCGGGCATGGCACGCAGCGTGGTGTCGCAGGCGAGCCGGTCCGGACTTTTGCCGTCGAAGATGAGGTTGACCCGGTCTGCCTTGGCATCAAGCGCTGCCTGTACGCTCCAAAACCCGGCCGGCTTGGGTGCCGAGGCCACAGGCGGCACGGCGGGCACTTTCAGGGTGGCGGTCACGGGTTTGTACTGCGCGGCCATTTCTTGCGCGGTAAGTGCGCGGGGGAAAAGTTGCACGTCGTCCAGGGCGCCGAAAAACGTCTGCTTGAGAGTGCCGTCCAGAATGCCGCCGAGTGTGACCGGTGCGGCGGTGGCAGGAATGGCAGACTTCAACACGGTGCTGGCCTCGAGGGCGCCATTGACCCAGAGTTCCGCCTTTTCCCTGGCGAGTACGACTCCGACCTGATGCCAGTGTCCAGTCCTTGGTGTGGTCTTCGCTGTCACTGTCCGCCAGCCATCCTGCCACAGATAGAGACGCAGCTTGCCGTCCCGGTCCAGCATCACGCCCCACTCGCGCTCGCTGCTGGAATAACGGTTCTTCGCCACGATCATCCGCTGCGCACCGCTCAGCACAAAGGGATTCACCCACACCGTGAGGCTGAGGCCCTGACCGCCCGCATGCAAACTCGCGGAGTCCTTCAGTTCGATCAAGGAAAGGCCATCGAGCTGCAAGGCGCCTTCCTGGACACCCGCCACGCTTTCGGCGTGGCCGTGAATGGTCAAAGCATCAGACCTGGGCTGATCGAGCGGCCAATGACGTGGATTTGCAGCGCCAAGTTGAGTGGCTGCTGTAATGAGCAGAGCGAGAGAGAGATGAAGGATGCGGAAGTTGTGGTTCATAAATTGGCTGGATTTTATTTCTTCCTCCACCACGAAGCCAGCATAGAGCTGGTGATGGCGCTCCACGGACCAAAGGTGGCGGCGGCGAGAGCGGCGGCGGGGCTGTGCAGAACGTTGAAGGCGAGGCCGGTGGCCATGCCGCCGTTTTGCAAGCCGACTTCGAGCGCCATGGTGCGGCTGTCGCGGGTGTCGAGACCGAGCATTCGCGCCGCGCCGTAGCCGAGCGCGTAACCGGCGGCGTTGTGGCAGGCGGAGGCGGCCAGCAGGATGAGGCCGACTTCGATCAAGTCATCGCGCGAGATCGCCACGGTGATGGCGACGATGACAGCGATGGACAGCATCGCCAGCGGCGGCAGCGCACGGACGAGCTTGTCCGCCACGCGCGGAACGAAGCGGCGGATGGCAAAACCGATCGCCAGCGGCGCGATTATCATTTTCAGAATGGACAGCATCATCGGCCCGACCTCGACCGGCACGTAGGCCCCCGCGAGCCACTGCATGGCAAAGGGCGTGATGAAAGGCGAGAGCAGCGTCGAGAAGGCGGTCATCGTCACGGAGAGCGGCACATTGCCTTTCGCCAGATAGGTGATGACATTGGACGACACGCCTCCCGGACACGAGCCGATGAGAATCAGACCCGCGGCGACTTCTTTTTCCAAGCCAAAAAGCCGCGCAAAGGCGAAACCCGCCAGCGGCATGATGCTGTATTGCAAGGCCGCGCCTGCGATCACCGCGCGTGGCATCGAAAGCACGCGGGCGAAGTCCCCCAGTGTGAGCGTCATGCCCATGCACAGCAGGATGAGCTGCACCAGCGGCGCGATGATTTGCTTCATCTCAAATCCGCCCGGCGCGATGAACCACGCCGGAAAGCTGAACGCCGCCGCGCCGAAGGCCAGCACGGTGAAGGTGAAGCCAAGACCCGCAAGCCACTTCACACGACCCGACGCCACCGCGAGCGAGGCGAAGAGCACGATGAGTGTGATGCCGGTGGTCATGGGATTGATCCTTGGACTGCGGCAGCCTGCTGCCGCTTTGGAGTGGTGGCAGCCCTGCTGCCGGGGGTGGGTTTACGTTGTCAGTATAGGTGGGTCATTCGGACTGCGACGGCCAGCAGGCTGGCCTCGGGAAAGCGGCAGCAGGCTGCCGCAGTCCAGGGCGCTTCGCGCTTTAGGACAACTCCTCCGCCAGCTTCAGCGCGGCTTCGAGCGCGGGCTTGATCCTCGCCTGCTGCTCCTCGGTGGCCGGGCGCATGGGCATGCGCGGGATGCCGGCGTCCACACCCTGCAAGGACTGCGCATAACGAATGCAGGCAGGCAGGTTGTAATGGTCGGTGGCGTTCCAAAAACGCAGGATGGCCTCGTGCAGGCGGCGGGCGTTGACATGGTCGCCCTTCGCCACGGCATCGCGCAGCAGCGCGGTGGCGCGCGGGATGCCGGAGGGCGTGGCGGCAATGACGCCGGGAGTGCCGAGGCAGAAGGACGGATACATCAGCGCATCCACGGCGCTGTAGATCTTGCGGTCCTTCGGCGCGTTGATCATGAGGTCGGCGAAGAGTTTCAAATCGCCCGCGCTCTGCTTGATGCCCATCACGCCCGGCACCTCGTTCATCAGGCGCACGGTTAGCTCCGGCGAGAGATAGCACCAATGTACGACATTGTAGATGATGAGCGGCATCCCGGTCTCCTCATGGATCACGCGGAAGTGCTCGATCATCATCTCGTCGTCCGGGCGGAAGAGGTAATGCACCGGCGTGAGCTGAATGGCGTCCACGCCGAGGCCCTCGATGGCCTTGATGGCGCGGATCGCCTGCCGCGTGCTGTCGCAAATCGTGCTGGCGACCAAAGGCATGTCCGCCGGCATGGCCGCACGGGTTACGCTGACGCAGGCGCGGAGTTCATCGGGGTCCAGCGTCTGACCTTCGCCGGTGGAACCGCCGACCGCGAGGCTGTCCGCCCGCTCGCGCACCAGGAACTCCACCTGGCTGCGGATGGACTTGGCGTTCAGTTCGCCCTCGGTGGTAAAGGGCGTCGTCATCGGCGCGATGACACCAAAAGGGACTTTGTCGGGTAGGATCATGGCAGGAAGTCGTGTGGTTGATTTGGCATAATGGAATGCCTGTGGCGTGATGAAACGGCGCCGTTTCCACGTTTTCAATGCTGCCGTTCCAGCGGCGGTCGCCTTTGACCGCTGCCGCATAGCCTGCTGCTCGATTTCGCCTATTTGCCCATGATGAACACCGCCGAACTGCGCCGCCTCTCGGAACTCCGCTCGCTGCTGGAAGGCTTTGCCGCGCGCCATGCGGCCAGCCACGCCGCAAGCTCGCCGGAGCATCTCAAACGCCTGCGCGCCCTCCTCAAGCGTCTGACCCAGGCGCTGCGCGTGCGCGATTACGCGGCCTTTCGCGAGGCCGATTTCGAACTGCATGAGACCCTCATCGAGATGGCGCAAGTCTCCCAGCTCAAGGCGGCCTGGCGGCTCGCCTGGGACGGCCTGCTGCATTTTCACGGGCAGGGCTTTGAGGACTACTTCCCCGATGCGCGCGTGCTGGCCGACGAGCACGAGCATCTCGTCGAAACCATCGCGTTAGGAGATCCCGCTGCCGCCGAGGACGCCGCGCGCAGCCATGTCGAGGCCGTATGGTTTCGGGTGGCTGAAAAGTCCAGCGCCGCCACCGAGCCGCGCGGCGATCCTTTGCAACGCGCCACCGCTCACCTCGCCTTCCGCCTGCATTCACCGTTGAAGCTGACGGACGTGGCGCGGAAGGTGGCCTTTACCAGCGCAGGCAATCTCAGCCGTCTCTTCCGTCAGCACCACGGCCTCAGCTTCCAGGGCTATCTGCAAAAGCTCCGCCTCGAAAAGGCCGCCGAACTGCTCGCCACCACCCATCTCCCCGTCGCCCGCATCGCCAAACGCGTCGGCTACCGCGATGTCTCGCGCTTCGGCCAGCATTTCAAACGCAGGTTTCAGACAACTCCTGCGGAGCATCGAAAAACCCAGCGCCAGCCTGCCCATGAGCCGCCCGACAGAAGAAGCTACTGCGCGGGAGCGCGCGTGGTTTGAGGAGCATCTCAAAGGGGCGGGCGCATCCACAGATCGCTTAACTTCCTCTCACACCGCGCCTTCGAAAAATCCACCCAACTCAACTAACCCCATCTTTGCTGTCCGCTTTTTCGAAGAAAGATCAGGTCCACGCCTGCGGCCGTCAATCCCTGACCCTCGCCACAAATCGCCGCCCGCAGCGTGCCGTCGAAGGATCATGTCTTCAAAGACATCACCCCCTGCGGCATCTACTGCGAAGGTTTCCAGGAAGCGACCACGCTGGAGATCGCGTGGTTTGAGGAGCATTTGAAAAGGAAGTGAAGAGTTTTCTCGTTGCTGGTCAGCCGCAGTCAAGCGGAGCGGCCCGGCAAAACTGTGGCGTGATGGAGACAGCGCGGGCAAAGCGACGAAATCAAAAGAGGCGGGGACGAACACAAGGTGCGAGCGGCCCGCCGGAACTCGCCATCATAGCGATTGCGCTGCGAAGACAACTTTGCCGCGCTTCGCTTGGTGAACGGCGAGCGTTAGGCATTCGTGCCGGAAATTGAAGGTCTCGAAAGAGAACTCGTGTTCGTCGCCATTGTCGTCGGTAAGCACAACCATTGCGGAACCAACCGGGCCGCCACTCATGGGACGAATGTAGCTCTTGATGCACTCGAACACGGCAAGCTCCGCCGTGGCCGAGAACATGGAAGCAAAGGCGTCCGAACGGATGAAGTGGCGGCAGGGATTCGAGGGGTCATTCTTGGTGGAGGCGAAACGCGGGGCGGGATGGTAGTGCATCACGCCGAGGATGGGGCGTTCGCGGCCGGCTGTTTCGACCAAGCGCCAAAGTGTGCTGGCGTGGGTATTGTTAAAGGACTTGGCCAACGATTTCACGAGTTCCACAGTTGGTGCTGAGGAGACTGCCTCGGCGGTGAAGCGGTCGCGCAGGAAAAGCAGTTGGCCCGCGCCGTAGTTGGCTTCCGCTTCCACTTTGTCGAGGTACGATTGCTTCATTGTCACCTCGCTGTCGCCATGCAGGATTGGCTCGTGCCATTCGAGGACAGTGTGGATGGTCTCGTGGCCTTCGGCCCAGCGGTGCTTTGCCTTGTGGAGCGTTTCATCAATCAAGATGCGCTTCCTGTCGGGCACGACCAGCGCCTTGATGCCGCGCTTCCGCACGACATCAAGCAGGATGGCCGGGCGAGCCCAAATCTGTTTTCCAGCCATCACGAGGTTGTGGATGGCGCGTTGCATCAATCCGTCGTCGTCCGTCTGGTAAAAACCGACGTGCAGTCGCAGTAAATCGCGCACCTCCTCCAGCCGAAGCGGGGGTTCCGGGTTACCGAGGTCGCGCAGGATTTTGTCCACACGCTTCTCGATTTTCTGCCGGATGCCCGGCTGGAGGATGAGGTTTTGCATCAGAGTTCAGTGTGTTCGACCAGCGCCTTGAGCACCGCTTGAAGCACATGCTCCTCGTCTGCTGTGAGTGGCTCCACAAACCCGGAACACGCCGCGTAGCGAATGCTGTCCTCGTGGAGACGGGAGGATGCAGCCTCCGCCAGCCCGGCTTTCTGCATGAACGCCTTCGGGGGCACGTGGAACACCTTGGCGAGACTGAACACGGTGCTCGGTTCCGGCATACAGTCGGGGTTGGACTCAATTTCAGACAGTTCCTCGCAAGTGGTCTCCGCCTCACTGGCGAGCCGGTCAATGGTCCAGCGACGTGAACGCCGCATCAGGGCGATGGTCTTGCCGAACGTGATGCTTTCGACTGTGGTGTTGACTGGCACTGTGCTCAGCGCGGGCTTGCCGATGTGGCGCAGTGAACCGGCCCCGATTTCGTGTCCCTCTTCGAGATGTGCGCGGCTGCGGAACCATTCTTTGGTAACGGTGATTTTCATGGGATGTGCAGGTTGGTGTGGTGGAAAGTGAGGCTCACGCTGGACGGCAGAAGGCGTCGGCCTGGGCAGGGGTCATTTCAAAGTAATCAAGGTCGTCATAGTGCCGGTCTTGGCCGAGCGAGGACATGCCGCAGGTGTTGGCATAGAAACTCGCCGCCTGACTCAGCGAATGAAGTGCGATGCGCCCGTGAAATCCCTCATTACGGCTCAGTTCAACGGCTGCGCGCACCATGTTGATCCCAATGCCGTGGAACTGTTGAACTCCGGAGATTTCCGGGCGATTCCATGGAGCGGTGGAGACGAATTCGATATACGCAAGGTCTTTGCCTTTCTGCGAAGGCAAGCGAGCCGTCAGCTTGGTGAGGTTCACCAGCATCAGCCCTTGCAACGCGCCACCACAAGTGATGGCAAATCGCTGTAATGTGAGAAGGGGGCGGCTCCAGTCAGTCTTTTCACTCCAGTCCCAGTGCAAGTCCTGAGGACATTTGTGAAGTGGCACAGCGGCACTTTTCAGTCGGCGCTTGGCGTGGTCAATCATCGGAACCCAAGTGCTCCGCCAAAGGTCGAGGTGCAGGTCGCTGATGTCGTCCCAAAGCTCGGCATCCACATCTTCGCGGGTGCCAGAGCGTTGGAGGTAAATGTCGGATTTTTCCATCGGTTCAGAGCAGCATGAGTTCGGATTTCGCCTTGGTCATTTCGTCTTCGATGAAGACCTTTTTCCCCTCCCGGAGGCGCTGGTCCACCATCTGGTAAAGGCGGAGCGCCTGCCGGATGACGACCGTTTTGTTGAGGTCTTTTTTCATGGCAAGGTCTTCCAGCGCGGTCATCTCCGCGTCGGTCAGATTCAGGGTCATTGTGCGTTTGTCGGCCATAGGATATGCATTGCGTGTGGATACGATAAGCACAGAACATGGAACGCGTCCACAAATTTTCCACATTTTAGTTGACAGTATGGCTGTTAAATGGCTATTTAATGGCCTATGGATACTCATTCCGAGAACCAACAAGGCCACGGCACCGCCGGGGCAGAACATGTGCAAAATTGTGGCTCCGCACCCAAGTGGGCCGCGCTCATCAACGATCGGCTCTTCCCGATGCCCCGCCGCAAACTGGCCGCGCGGGACATCCTCGACCAGTCGGGCCACGGGCAGGAGGTAGTTCTCGTCCGGGACCACGAGACGAGGAACGACGTTCCCTTTGCAAACGACGCGGAAGTGGACCTCGCGGAGGGCAATGTCTTCCGAGTGGTTGCCCGTTGCGAAGCGGGACCACAGCCATCCTGCACCGGCGCGGCGAAGCTGGCGTTTGTGAGCGATGACGAATGGGAAGCGACGCTCATCGGCAAACAGACGGGCCGCTCGCTCAAGCGGCTGCTTGGCTTGCCGGATGACGCGGTGCTTGTGCGAGACTTCGAGTCTCCGCGCGACATGCCCATCGGTGACGACGAGGCAGTCGAGTTCCGCGATGGGGCGGTGTTCGCCTGCCGCAACAGGAAGGCTTCCCGTGAGACGAAGATTTTCGTCAACGGACGCGAGAAGGTCGTCGCCGGGAAGACCATCTCGTATGCCGGCCTAGTGGTGCTGGCGTTCGGCACCATTGACCCAAACACGATTTACACGGTCACGTTCAAACACGGGCCGCCCAGCAAGCCCGAAGGCAAAATGTCCCAAGGCGATGTCGTGAAACTCCAATGCGGAATGCACTTCAATGTCACACCAACCTGCAAATCATAGTCCTGACATCTTCAGGCTTCGCAACGAGGGCTACGAAGTGGATATCAGGGGGGCGCACCTCCTGATTTCCCACGTCCCCTGCGTCAACTCAGCGAGGCAAATTGAGTTCGGTACTTTGGTGTCCAAACTCGAATTTGCCGGGGACGTCATCACCAAGTCGAACGACCACGTTGCTTTCTTCATCGGCCCGCATCCGTGCCACAAGGACGGCAGCATCATGTCGCAAATCCAGCATAGCAGTCAGACGCAGACCCTGGCGGAGGGAGTCGTCGTGAACCACTCGTTCTCAAACAAGCCGCCGAACGGCTACCCGGACTACTACGAGAAGATGAACCGCTACGCGGAAATCATCTCGGCACCGGCGCAATCGCTCGACCCATCGGTGACGGCGAAGACGTTTCGAGTGATTGAGGCAAAGCCGGAGGAATCCGTCTTCAATTACCTCGACACCAACTCAAGCCGCGCGGAAATCGAAGCCATCAGCGCCAAGCTCAAAGGGCGGCGCATCGGCATCGTCGGCTTGGGTGGCACCGGCTCCTACGTGCTCGACCTCGTGGCGAAAACGCCGGTGGATGAAATCCATCTCTTCGACGCGGACACGTTTTGCCAGCACAACGCCTTCCGTGCGCCGAGAGCGCCCACGGTGGAGCAACTCCGCACGCCACCGCTGAAGGTGAACTACCTCGCTGACATCTACTCGCGGATGCGCCGTAACATCATTCCACACTCATTAGCACTGAACGCGGCGAACGTGCATCTTCTCCGGGACTTGGATTTCGTCTTCATCTGCATGGACGACGGGAGGCCCAAACGAGAAATCGTCGCGCTGCTGGAGGCTGGCGCTGCTTCGTTCGTGGATGTCGGCATGGGTGTCCAAGTTGGCGATGGGAACCTGCTCGGAATCGTCCGTGTGACGACAAGCACGCCGCAGAAGCGCGACCATTTCGGCAAGTGCGTATCCTTCAACGACGCCAAAGACGACGCCTACTCCACGAACATCCAAATTGCCGAATTGAACATGCTCAACGCCGCGCTCGCCGTTATCCGCTGGAAGAAGCTCTGCGGCTTCTATCACGACATGGAGCATGAGCACGATTGCACCTACACCATCAACGGGAACCAACTACTCAGTGACTACGCTCAAGCATAAGTTCGTCGAGTGCATCCCTGGCGCTCTGGACGAAGGCGTGCTCTACGTGTCCATCGCGCACGGCACCGCCGTTCACCGGTGCTGCTGCGGCTGTGGCCAGGAGGTCGTGACGCCGCTCACGCCGACGGATTGGAAGCTCATCTTCGACGGCGAAACCGTGTCGCTGCATCCATCCATCGGGAGCTGGAACCTTCCGTGTCGCTCCCATTACTGGATTACGCGGAACTGCGTCGAATGGGCGGAAAGCTGGTCAGACTGGCGCGTAACTGCCGCAGCGGAAAAAGACCGCAGGTTGAAGGAGCGGTTTTACGAAAGTCTCGAAACCGACACCGACGTGGCGGACAAAGCTGCCCGTGCCGAAAGTCGCGTGGGATTTTGGCGGCGATTCTGGAAGAACTGGTAGTGCTGGCACCGCCTCCAGGTGTTCGGATTGGTGGGGCGTATTCCGCTGGTGCGCTTGTGTCTCGCTTTAGCTCCAGCTACTTTCCGTTAGCCCGCCGGGCTAGCTGGACTCCACGCCCTCTCAAACCCAAAGCCCTCGAAGTGCTTGGCATTGGCCGTGGCAAAGTGGGTGACGCCGTGGTGCCGAAGGGTGAGGGCGAGACGGGCGTCGATGATGTGGCGGAAGCCCGTGGTGGTTTTGGCGGCCCAGTTCCAGAGCGGCTTGGCAACCTCGGGTTCGTAGTCGCCAAACTCCCAGGAGGGGTTGGCGCGGAGAGCGTCGCAGAAGGCCGTCGCTTCCTTGGCGGTCTTGGGCGTCTTGAACACCGCTGGATTGCGGAGCTGCATATAAAGCTCCACCAGCACGAGGCCGCAGAGCAGGAATCGCTCACCGACGATCTCCTCCTCGAAGAAGCGGCGGGCGGCTTCGTGATGCGGCGAATCCGGATTGGCCGCGTAGAGGAAGAGGTTGGTGTCGGCGGAGAGGATCATGATGCGCTGCGCTCCAGGATGGCATCCACTTCGGGGCGCAGGCTGGCGGGATCGGTGAGGAAGTCTCCGCCGCAGTCGAGGGTAGGGAAACGCCAGACTTTCTTGGGCGCTGGCTCCTCCGGGAAGCGGGTGACGAAGTGCTCCGCCGCCTTGCGCATGACCTCCGAAAGCGACCAATCCTGCCGCTCGGCGATCTCTTTGAGCCGCTGGTAGAGGGGCTCAGGGAACTGAATCTGAGTGCGTGTCATGATGCGTTTTATACATCACGCGCAGATGGCTGTCAATTTGGCGGCGGCGAGGATGAAGGCGTCCCACAATCTCCTGTTTTTGGTATCAACGAAGCGCATCGCGGTCGTGGAGTTCGTCTCTGGTGAGGTTGTTGGCGGGATTAAGCCCGATGTGGCGGGCATCGAGTTCGGCCCGAAGCTCTTGCTCCTCTCTGGCAAGTCGCTGAAACTCGGTATCGGTAGCTTTCATGCGGTCCTGGAAGGAAAGCCCGTCATCCATGCTGATGGTGATGTATTTCATGGCTTGGGCAGTTTCTTGCAGTTTCACAGTTCAGGCAAGCCCGTGGTTTTCTCAGCCAAGCGGACTCACCACCTGTCATGTGGGTCCCTTTCATCGCTGAGCCGGTTCGTTCAAGGCCTCGAACGCAGGATGGGCATCCTTTAGCGCGTAATGTCTGGTACGATGATTCCTTCTTTCTCCCGATCCCTGATGGTGTGCGCGCTGCTGGCGGCACAGGCGGTATTTTGCCCAGCGCAAGATCCAGTCGCGCGCACGGCGGCGGGGCATCCGGCGGAGGGGGAGCTGAAGCCATTTCTCGGCGCGCCGTTTTTGGAGAAGCAGGTCGTCTTTGATGGCGATGACAAGGTGCGCGAGCCTTACCTGGGCGTGGCGGCGGATGGCACGGTGCTGATCATGCGCAACTATGCGAAGCGGCTTCGCCGTAGCACGGATGGCGGGCGCACCTGGGGCGAGATCCAAGAGGTGCCGTTCGGGTTTCTCGACAGCAATTTCATCGTGGATGAAATGCGCGGCGAGCTGCTGGTGATCCGCCTGTGGGAGGGCGAGGACAAGCTCTGGCGCAGCAAGGACAGCGGCCAAAGCTGGACGGAGGAAAAGATCACGGTGAAGCCCAACGAGGTGATGCGCTGGCTGGAGCGCACGGGGCTGAAGAAACGCGGCACGCACGGCCAGAAGGAGCTGGATGGCTGGTATCATTTGCACAACAATGCCAGCGAGGCGGGCATCACGCTGCGGCACGGTGCGCACAAGGGACGCCTGATTGTGACCGGCACTTTTCGTCCGCTGGCGAAGGAGCATCCCTCCGACCGCAAGCCGCTCGATGGCATCCATAGCTGCGCGATTTTCAGCGATGATGGTGGCGAGACCTGGCAGGTGAGCGGTCTTTTTCCCGAGGCGACCACCGAGGAGGCGGCGCTGGTGGAGCTGAGCGACGGGACGCTGTATTTCAACTCGCGCAGCTGCAGCGGCTTTTATGACAAGGCTTTCAAACGCGAGCTGCGACCTGATGAGATCCTGCGTCGCGAAGCGTGGAGCCGCGATGGCGGCAATACTTGGGAGGATCTGCGGGTGAATCAAACGCTGATTGACGGCGGCGGCTATGATCGCGGCTACGGCATGAAGGGCGGGCTGACGCGGCTGCCGGTGAAGGGGCGCGATGTCTTGATCTACAGCAATGCGGACACGGCGGGAGGCGCGCGCGAAAAGCTGACGCTGTGGGCCAGTTTTGATGGCGGCCAGACGTGGCCGGTGAAGCGCCTGCTGAATCCCGGCCACAGCGCCTACTCCAGCCTGGGGGCGGCGCGTCCCGGCACAGCGGACGAGGGGACAATCTACCTGCTCTTTGAAGGCGGCGAGGGCGGGCGCTACACGGCGATGCAGTTCGCGCGGCTGAACCTGTCGTGGATCGTGCAAGGCGGCGAGGCCACCGGCGATGGCACGGTGCCGGACTGGGCGCGGTGACTTGTCTCACGGCAATGCGCCGCCATTTTTCCATTTTCGAGTTTGCCGTCCGCGGCGGTTTCAGGCTAAGAACCCGCATGTCCTTTCCCCTGCGCTCCCCTCGCGACACTGTCGGCGGCATCATGGTCTTTGGCCGGATTCTTGACAAGATTCGCCTTCATGCGCGCGGGGAGCTGCCGACTGGCTGGCATCTGGGCATCATCGCGGGGAAGCGCACTTTTGACGACCGTGTGTGCCGTCTGCTGGGCGTTGACTTCGACGCGCTCAGCCGCCGCGTGCTGGCGGGAGGAACGGACGATGAGGTGCTGGAGTGGTGCTTCAAAAACGGACGCCGCCCCGATGACGAGCACATCGAGCTTTTCAACGGCTTCATGATGAAGCGCGGCTGGCGGGACACGGCCAGCGGCGGCCTGGAGCAGCAAAAGCAGGAGGCCGGGCTTGGGCACCGCGATGATATTGTGACGTTTTTCGATCTCATGGACGCGGAGGAGGGCCGCGCTCCGTGATTGAGGCGGGATGGCATCATTTTTGACTCCTGAACTCTCATGGAGCCTTATCTAGTGATCGGACTGCTGGCGTGCGCGCTGGTTCTCTTCGCCACGGAAAAAGTTTCCGTGGATGTGGTGACGCTGAGCCTGCTCTCCGTGCTGGTGCTCACTGGCGTGCTCAGCGCGGAGGAGGCCTTCGCCGGGTTCGGGCGCGAGGTCATCGTCATGCTCGGCAGCATTTTTGTGATTGGCGCTGCGCTGCGCGAGACGGGCGTGCTCGACACGCTCGGGCACCTGCTCTCGCGCGCCGCGGGCGGCGGCACCAGGCGCCTGACCGCCGGTCTGATGTGCGGTGTGGGGGGCATCTCCGCCTTCATGAACAACACCACCGTGGTGGCCATGTTCCTCGGTCCTGTGATCGGCGTGGCGCGCCGCATGAAGGTGCCGCCCTCGCGCCTGCTGATGCCCCTGGCCTACGCGTCCATCCTGGGCGGCACCTGCACCCTGATCGGCACATCCACGAATGTGGCGGTTTCCGGCGCGCTCAAGCAGGCCGGTCATGGCGAGCTGGGCATGTTCGACATGACACCCGTCGGTGTCATGATCTGCGCGGCGGGCCTGCTTTACATGATGCTCGCCGGCATCCACCTCATCCCGGAGCGCGACAAGTCCGCCCAGGCCGAAGGCGCCGCCAATCTGCGCGAGTATCTCTCCGAGGTCGTGATTCTGCAGGGTTCACCCCTCATCGGGCAGGAGATATTCAGCTCCGATTTCTCCGTGCTTGGCTTCCAGGTCATCCACATCCTGCGGCATGGTCTGGAACTGGACCTGGGGCCGCACTCGCGGTTCGAGGAGGGGGATGTGGTGCGTGTCGCGGGCAAGGTGGAAAACCTCATCCGCATCAAAAAAATCGAGGGACTGGACATCATGGAGGATGTCAGCCTGCGGGAGTCCGGCGTGGACATGCGCGGCGCCAGCCTGGCCGAGGTGGTGCTGACACCGCGATCCTCGCTGGTGGGGCGCACCCTGCGCACGAGCAATTTCCGCCGCCGATCCGGCCTCTCCGTTCTGGCCCTGCTGCGCGGGGACCAGAGCTTGAAGGACAAAATGGCGGACGTGGTGCTGGAGGCGGGCGACCTTCTGCTGGTGCAGGGGCCGTATGACCGGCTGAAAACGTATGAGGAAAACTCGGAGATGGTCGTCATCACCGAGCACGCCTGGGAGATTTCGGCGCGCAAGCGCGGCTACGCCCTGCTGGGCGTCTTCGGTCTCGTCGTGCTGGCCAGCAGCGCCGGCTGGGTGCCCGCCGCGGCGGGCTTTCTAATCGCCGCCTTGTTCGCCCTTTTGGCGCGCTGCATCACGCTGGAGACGGCCTATGAGAACATAGACTGGAGGCTGCTCATCCTCATCGGCGGCATGACCGCCTTCGGCACGGCGATGACGAACTCCGGCGCTGCCGAGATGCTGGCCGGGTTCATCACCGGAGGGTTGCAAAGCTGGGGGCCGCACGCCGTCCTCGCCGGCTTCTGCGTGCTCACCGTCTTGCTGACCCAGGGCCTCTCCAACGCCGCGGCGGCGCTCGTCGTGCTGCCCATCGCGCTGCGCTCGGCGGAGTCGCTTGCGGTCAGTCCCGTCAGCTTTGGAGTGGCCGTGATGCTCAGCGCCAGCATCTCCGTGCTCACACCTTTCGAGCCGAGCTGCATCCTCGTCTATGGACCTGGCAAATACCGTTTTGCGGACTTCGTGAAGGTCGGCAGCGGGCTGGTGCTCTGCTCGCTGGCCATCATCATCGTCATGGTGCCTGTGCTCTGGCCCTTTTGAGTTCCGCCGTCAGCCGCGCCGCTTGAGCAGGATGCGCTTGAAGCGGTCGCTGCCGCTTTCCACGCTCACGCTCATCACGTCAGGGTCGTCGGCGAAGGCGTTGTGGACCATGCGCCGGTAGTAGCTGTTCATCGGATCGAGCATCTGCGACTGGCCGGTGCTCCGGACCCGCTCGCCCATCTCGCGCGCGTGCTCCACGATTTTGTCCTCCTTCATCGAGCGGAAGTAGCCGATGTCCACGCGAATGCGCGGCGCGTCGGGAAGATGCTTTTGCAGGATGCGGTTCACCAGATACTGAATGTCCTCCATCGTCGCGCCGTGGCGTCCGATGAGCAGCTTGGAGTCCTCCGTATGCACCTGCAGAGTGGGGCCTTCCGGGCCTTCCACCTCGTCCACCTTGGCGATGAAACCGAGGTATCCCAGCATGGAGTCGAGAATCTGGCGGGCATGAGTGAGAGCGGTCATGCCTCCTGCTATACGGGAAAACCCGCCCCCTCTCAACGGGGAAGTCGGACCATAGCCAGGCCGGAGCAGCCGGCGGCGACATTCTCCCGCCTGATTCAGGGCAGCCGCGCCTCCATCAGCGAGGTGCGGCAGAGGCCCGCGTACAGTCCGTCCTTCTCCACCAGCTCCTCATGCGTGCCCTGCTCCACGATGCGCCCCTGATCCAGAACGTAAATCCGGTGCGCGTGCCGCACCGTGCTCAGGCGGTGCGCGATGACAAAGCTCGTGCGGTTCTCCATCAGCTTCTCCAGCGCCGCCTGGATCTGCCTCTCCGTCTCCGTGTCCACACTCGCCGTCGCCTCGTCCAGCAGCAGGATGGGCGGGTTCCGCAGCAGCGCCCGGGCGATCGAGACACGCTGCTTTTCCCCCACGCTGAGCTTGATGCCGCGCTCGCCCACGCGGCTGTCCAGCCCGTGCTCCAGGCGGCGGACAAAGGCGTCCGCGTTCGCGCTCGCCAGCGCCTGCCAGAGCTCCTCGTCCGTGGCATCGCGCTTGCCGATGAGCAGATTCTCCCGCAGCGTGCCATTGAACAGAAAGCTCTCCTGCGTCACATACCCGATGCTCCGCCGCAGGCTTGCCTTGTTCACCTCATGCACCGGCGTGCCGTCTATCGTCACCACGCCCTCGTCGTATTCATAAAAGCGCGTCAGCAGGTTGATCAGCGTGGACTTGCCCGCCCCCGTCGGCCCCACCAGAGCCACCGTTTCTCCCGGCTTCGCCTCCAGCGTGATGCCATGCACCGTGGGGATACTCCCCCCGTAGCTGAAACCCACGTTTTCATAGCGCACATGGCCCGTCACCGGCCCCAACTCGCGCCCGCCCGCCGTGTCACTCTCCGGCTCCTCATCCAGGATGCCGAAGACACGCTCCCCCGCCGCGCGCCCGCTTTGCAGGATCTGGTTGAGCTGGTGCAGTTGCTCCACCGGATCATAGAAAAACTTCAGCAGCAGCAGGAAAGCCGCCAGGTCCCCCTTCTCGATGCGGCCCTCCATCAGCCCGTGCGCGCCCTGCCAGAGCACGATCACCATGCCCGCGCTGGTCAGGAAATGCATGCCCGGCCGGTACACCGCCCACACCCGCATCACATGCAGTGTCGCCTTGCGCAGCGCGCCGCTCGCCTCGTTAAAGCGGTCCTTCTCCTCGCGCTCCATCGCGTAAGCCTTGATCTGGCGCATCCCCGCCACGTTGTCATGCAGCAGCGAGTTCAT
>ERZ761609.884-NODE-884-length-30608-cov-31.584591_pt1 | contig 30608 bp, 17 predicted proteins | sample MGYA00511163_ERZ761609 | MGnify/ENA primary metagenome ERZ761609 (study PRJEB28899, sample SAMN02445070) | bioreactor sludge metagenome | biome: EBPR sludge | place: Australia: Brisbane, Thorneside Wastewater Treatment Plant | collected 2011-12-16 ...
GGTTTCTGACGGCAGCACCCCAAAGGTATCCGCAAAGCCATCTGGAACAAAAAGCGGATCATAACCAAACCCACCCGCACCCTGCTCCGTGGCGATGATGCGGCCCTCCACTGCTCCATCGAAGACCGCCAGCGTAACGCCATCTCTCGCTACCGCCATGCAGCAGCGAAAGCGTGCCGCCCAGCCGTCCGCTTTGTCGGTCGCTACGTTCGCCAGCTCGCGTTTCAGCCGTTCGCGGTTTCCCTTATCGCCTGCGCCCTCGCCACCATAGCGTGCGGAATACACGCCCGGCTCGCCGCCCAGCGCATCTACCTCCAGGCCCGAGTCATCCGCCAGCACCAGCAGGCCCGGCAGCGCCGCGCTGGCGCCGCGCGCTTTGATGACGGCGTTCTCCTCGAAGGTGACGCCGGTTTCCTCCGGCAGCGCCAGGCCGGGATGCGCGCGCATGTCCTCCACCCGCCAGCCGGCGCCGAGCATGGCGGCGACTTCGGCGGTCTTGTGCGCGTTCGAGGTGGCGAGCAGCAGGCGGGGCATGGGCGCGGCGGTTCAGGCTTGGGCGGCGGCGATCTTTTCCGCGCCGAACCAGGGGCGCAGAGCCTCCGGGATGAGGATGGAGCCGTCGTCCTGCTGGCAGCTCTCCACCAGGGCCACGAACAGCCGGGCCAGCGCGGTGCCGGAGCCGTTGAGCGTGTGGCAGAAGCGGTTTTTTCCCTCCTCGTCCTTGTGGCGCAGGTTCATGCGCCGCGCCTGGAAGTCGCCGAAGTTCGAGCAGCTCGACACCTCCAGGTAGGCGCCCTGGCCGGGCGCCCAGACCTCGATGTCATAGGTCTTGGCCGAGCCGAAGCCGAGATCGCCAGTGCACAGCTCGATGACGCGGTAATGCAGGCCGAGCTTTTGCAGCACCGCCTCGGCGTCGGCGGTCAGGCTTTCCAGCTCGTCCATGCTCGTCTCCGGCGTGGTGATCTTCACCAGCTCCACTTTGTCGAACTGATGCATGCGGATCAAGCCGCGCGTGCCCAGGCCGGCGCTGCCCGCCTCGCGCCGGAAGCAGGGCGTGTAGGCGGCGTAGCGGACCGGGAGTTGCGCGGGTTTCAGGATCTCCTCGCGGTGCAGGTTCGTCACCGGCACCTCGGCGGTGGGGATGAGGTAAAGATCATCCGTGGCGCTGTGATAGACCTGGTCTCCGAACTTCGGAAGCTGCCCCGTGCCCACCAGGCACTCCGGCCTGACGAGCAGCGGCGGGCTGATCTCCACATAACCGTGCTTCGTGGTGTGCAGGTCGAGCAGGAAATTGATCAGCGCCCTTTCCAGCCTGGCGCCCAGGCCGCGATACACCGCGAAGGCGCTGCCGCTGATCTTCGCGCCCGCCTCGAAGTCGAAAAGGCCGAGCGACTGCCCCAGCAGCGTGTGATCCCGCGGCGTGAAGCCGAACTCCGGCTTCGCGCCCCATTCGCGGACCACGGGATTGTCCTCCGCGCCCGCGCCGGCGGGGCAGGCATTGTGCGGCAGGTTCGGCAGGTCCAGCAGCAGCGCGCGCTGCTTTTCATCGGCGGCGTCGGCCTCGCGCCCGGTCTGCTCGATGCGCTCGCCGATGCCGCGCACCTCCGCCTCCTGCGCGCTGGTGTCCAGGCCGTTTTTCCGCCCGATGCCGATCTCCTTGCTGATGCGGTTGCGCTCCGCCTGGAGGTGCTGGCGCTCCGTCTCCGCCGCGCGCCGCGCCGTGTCCAGCGCCAGCAGTTCGTCCACCAGCGCCGGCCATTCGGAGCCGCGGGCGGCGAGGCGGGTTTTGACGAGGCCGGGGTTTTCGCGAATCTGGCGGATGTCGAGCATAAGGGCGCGGAGCCTAGCGCGAATGCGCGGGCTGCCAAAGGCAAAATCACCGCCTGCAAAGCGGCGCGGGCTTTGCCTCCGGCCGCGCCCGCTTTCCGGGTTCAATCCAGGGACTTGAAGCGCATGTCCTTGATGAAAAAGGCGTCCTTGGAGTTCGCCTGGATGGCGATGGCGCCTCCGGATTTGCGGAATCCCCGGTCCTTTTGGCTGGCGAGGACGGGCAGCGTGGAGCGGTCGGCGGGTTCGACGAAGTCCTGGGCGATCTTGCCGTTGATGAGGCAGAGGACGCGGTTGTCTTTGACGCAGATGCGAACATCGAACCAGTCGCTTTGACTGGGGAGGTCAATGAGGGGCGGGGCGATGTTGTAAACGGCGCCGGTGAGCTTGTCGGGAGGGCCTCCGTTGGCGAGATTGATCTCATACCCGGTGGAGGGATGGCCGAGCGACTGCCACCGGGAGGGGTCAACGTGGAAGTAGATGCCGGAGTTGGCATCTCCGGTTGCCCGGGCCTTGAACATGAGGTCGAAGCTCTTGATGGGCGGAGGCCGACCCTGCCCGAAGGTGAGGTAAAGGTAGGATGGTCCCTTGTCGGTGACTTGGATCCGAAGAGCGCCATCCTCAAACGCAAAGTCCTTCGAGTTGCCGCTGATCTTCCACTGGCTGAGTTGGGCGTCGGTGATGAGGGGCGTCCACTCGGGACCCGTGCCGGGGTCACCCAGATTGATCCCGGGATAATCCAGCGTGTTTTTCACGACAAGATTGCGGAAAGCGATCTCACCATCGGCGACCGAGGCACGCAGGATGAGATGGGTGGGCTGGGTGATGGGACGGCCCATCCGATGGTTGGTGCCCGGACCACCGACCCAAATCTTGCTCAGGACCTTCGACACCAGAAATCGGAAGCTTTGCCACTCGCCATCCTTGGATTGAGTGGCGACAGGCGTCGTTTTGGCCCCCGTCTTGTGATCCACCATGCCGCCGGTCAGGACATCTGCACGGACTGCGGAACCCACGATTGGCACCTCCCACCCCTCATCCGGATTGGCAGAGGTGGCATAGAACACGATGCCTCCGCTGGCCTTTGAAGAAACGCGGAACTCGCCAGTCAGGTCAATATTGTGCGAGGAAAGCGGGTGGGCGAGGAGGCTGTCGGCACCGCGGCAGACGAGGGCGCCATTCTCCACCTTCCATGCAGATGGATTGGCCGTCTGCCAGCCGGTCAGGTCACGACCGTTGAAAAGAACATGATCAGCTGCGGGAGCGGGTGCGGGAGACGGCGCAGGAGTGGTGGTTGGAGGCGTGGCGACAGCGACGACTGGCGGCTGCCTCTCGGGTGAGTCCACCACCACACGAAATCCCATGGCCGTTGCCTTGCCGGCAAATCCCGGCAGCGGCTCTTCTTTTCCCAGAGTGAACCAGTTGTTGTTGCCCCAGCCTCCTCCGCGGGCGAGATGGCGGTTGTCGCCAGACTTTACCCACTCCCACACGTTGCCGAAGATGTCGAACAGACCTTGTTCGTTTGGCGGGAAGGATCCGACCGGTGCGGTGAAGGGAAAGTCATCGACCAGCCCCAGCCCAAAATTGGCCACTTCTTTTGAGGTTTGTCCGGGTTTCCACCATGGCCTCTGTCCTCTCTTCGTCGCCAGTTCCTGCTCGGTCTGACCCGCCCAACGGATTCCAGCGGCCCAGTCCCACTCCTCCGAAGTTGGCAGCCGGCAATTCATCTTCTCCTTTTGGGAAAGCCAGTCACAGAACTTGCTGGCCAGTTCAGCAGTGACTTCGAGCACAGGATGATCCGGTGTCTGTTCAATCCCCTGATCCTTTCTGCCACGCCAGTTGCCAGGCACCTCGTTTTCCGCCGCGAAGGCGGCATAGTCCGCCACCCGCGTCTCCCACACACTGAAGAAGAGCGTCGTTCCCGCACTCGGACCGCTGCCGATCTTCAGGGGCACGAATTTCATGCCGAGGCTGTTGGTGAACGGACCTGTGGGTGCGATGGTGGCGGCGCCGTCAAGCTGCTTGCGGTAAACTTCCACCACGCGCGCGTTGTCGAGATCGCCAGATTTGACGAGGGAGACCTGGAGGGCATTGAGCGATTTAAGGAGCGCGGCTTGCAGTTCCTCTTCGATCCTTTCGGTTTCACCGTCGAAGATTCCCCGCAACTTCTTCAGGGAGTCGGGCGTGCTGTCATCGAGCGCGGGCAGCGGCGGGAGCGGCTCGACCTTGAGAACGGCAGGCAGCTTTTCGAGCGTGTTCGCGTGGGTGGTGGCGCGCTGGATGGCCTGATCCATCGCCACCACATGGGTGAGGCTGCCACTTTGGGTGGCGCTCTGCCTGGCGGCGGCGAGGGCGTTTTGATATTTGGCCGTCAACTCGCCCAGCTGGGTGGCACGCGCCTTTTGATAATTGGCCACGCGCGTTTGAAAGCCGGGAAGCTTTACCAGCGCGATGAGCGGATCTTCCAGTTTGGGTTCCACAACAGGCGCTGGAGAAGCCACCGGCTTCGAACTCACCGCTGGCGCGGGTGTTTTCACCGGAGGTGCCGGCACGGGCGAGGGCGTCGGGCTTTTGGACGCAATCACCGGAGCCGCCTTCTTGGGAGCCGGAGGTTGTTGCACCGTGACGGGTTTTTGTTCTGCGGGAGCTGGTTGGGATGGTTTAGCCACGGCTTTATCACCGGAGTCGTCCTTCCCCGAACCGCCCATGAGCACATATGCCAGCCCACCCAGCACGACGACTCCTCCCACCACCGCCCAAATCATGCCGCCGCCGGATGACTTGGATTTGGCAGGAGGCTCTGGCGAAGGTTCCGGCTTTGGTGGAGACGCGGGCCGGCCCACGGGACGCTGCGGACGGTCTTTGGTCGGCAGGGCCGCGGGCGCTTTTTCCGCCTTCTCCTCCACCTTCACCACCGGCTGCGTGAGCATCGTGTCGAGATCACGGCGCAGTTCGGCGATCTGCTGGTAGCGCAATTCGCGATCCTCCCTCATCGCGCGGGCGATGATGTCGTCGTAGCGTGGATCAAGATCCGGGACCTGCCTTGACGGCAATTCAAACATGCCGTGCGGCACTTTGCCGGTGAGCATCTGGTAAAGCATCACCCCGACTGCGTAGATGTCCGCGCGGTGATCGGCGGAGCTTCCCAGCATCAGCGCCTCCGGAGCCATGTAATGCAGTGTTCCCAAAGCCATGCCGCTTTGCGTCAGGCCGGCCGTTTCTCCACCCGCGCTCATCTTGGCCAGGCCGAAGTCCGCCACCTTCACCACTCCGTCATAACCCACCATGATGTTCGCCGGTTTGATGTCCCGGTGGATGACGCCCCGGTCGTGCGCAAACCGCAGCGCATCGCAAACATGCGCCGTGATGGCCAGCGCATGCGCCACGGGCAGGCGGCCCTGCTCCGAGATCATCTTCGCCACGTCGGTGCCCTCGATGAACTCCATCACGATGTAGAGCAGCCCGCTTTCGGTCTCGCCAAAGTCGTAAACCCCGACGATGCCCGGATGCGCGAGCTTCGCCATGGAGCGCGCCTCGTTCTTGAAGCGCTCGGCAAAGCTGGCGTCCGCCTCGTCCAGCGCGTTGGAGAGAATCTTGATGGCCACCGGCCGGTCCAGCGTGGTCTGCCTCCCCCTGTACACCGCCCCCATGCCACCGCGCCCGAGCTGGGCGGTGATCTCATACTGCGGCAGCAGTTTTTGCAACTCCTCCGCCGTGGGTGGCACCCATGCGCTTGAGGTCCTGCTTTGTGAAGAGCTGGCCATGGCGCGCAACCTCGAATGAAGCCGGGTGGATGGCAAGCATGGAAAAATGCCTTCGCGTCAGGCATTGGGTTTTGAATTTGGGCAGGGCGGCATTCACCCGAACGGCAGAAGGCGGGGCCGCGCAGCCCGCCGTCTTTCAGGAGGTTCATCAGGAACGCAAGGCCCGGCTCAAACGGCTGGCACTGCGAATTCGGGATGCCGCGGTGAATGTGCCGTGCTCACGGCGCGAACTGCACGGTCGTGCTGACCATGGCGTCGCGCTCGTCGGTGACGCTAAGGAACCAGGTGTTCGCCTCCGGCGGCGGGGCGGGCGCGGTGATGCGGGTGCGGTACGCCGTCGTGCCGCCGGTGGTGGCGGTGACGAAGGCGAGCATGGCGGGGACGGTGGTCCACTTGCGCTCGCTGCGCGGGCCGGTGTCGGTGGTGTAATGCAGGGCGGCGCTTTTCAGGGCGGTGGCGCTGTCACAAACAAGCGTGACTTTTTCCCCTTCGATGACGGGCTGGCCGGGCACGGGCAGCGGTGTGCCGCCGACGCAGTGGCTGTCTATGAAGAGGCCGATCTCCTGCGGCGCCCAGCCGGGCGGGTGACCGTGGGGCATGTTCACCTGGATGCGGAGCTGCTTCGGCGCGGTGACGACGGCGTAGCTTTTCATGTAGCTGTCGAGCACATAGTGCTTGTCGTTGGTGCCGTTGACAAAGAGCAGCGGGACTTTGGCGCGGGGCAGCAGGCTGCCGGGATCATAGGCGCGCACCCAGTCCATGCGGCGGTCGCCGAGGGCGTCTATGGAGGGCTTTTGCACGGACTCGCCCTCGTGCAGGAAGCCGCAGCCATAGACGGGGACGGCGGCCTTGAAGCGGTCGTCAAGGGAGGCGGCGAGGCAGGTGGTGTAGCCGCCCCAACTGATGCCCGTGACGGCGGTGCGCTCCGCGTCCACCTCGGGGAAGCCGCGCAGGAGGGAGTGGGCGCGGATGACGCTGGCGGCGGCGTGGTAGGGCCAGTCGTCAAGGTGGGTGCCGCCGATGCTGCCAAACTTCTGCGGGTGGCCGTGCTCGAGACCGCCCTTGGGCAGGCGGGTGCGCTGGCCGCGGTGGCCGTTGCCCAGGGCCAGGCCGGTCTGCGGATCATACTCCGGCGCGGGCGGGCGGGAACCGTTCAGGTCCATGGCCAGGGCGGCGTAGCCGCGCCGCGCCCAGAGGTGGACCCAGTCGGCAAAGGCGGTGCCGCCGCCGCCGTGAATGAGGATGACGCCGGGAAACGGCGGCTTGGCTTTCCCGCCGTCGGTGGCGGGGCTGGCATAGAAGGCGAAGACCTCGGTGCGCGCGCCTTTCGCGTCCGGCGCGCCTTCGTAGATGAGGGAGCGCACGGGGCCGGTCTCATCCTCCCAGCGCATGACGGGCGGCTGCTTGAGGGCGTCGAGGTCCCAGTGGCCGGCGGTTTCAGCATGGACGGCGGCGGTGCTGAGCAGGGCGGAAAGGAGGGCGCGCTTCATGCCGCCATCGTGCGCGGCGCGCGCGCCGCGTCAATACGCGCTCTGTGCCCGCAGGTTTCGTGCCGCATCGGGCGGCGGCGGACTGCGCAGCCGCTCAGCTCCCCTCAGCGCCGTGATGATCCCGTGATGATCCCGTTCACCTTGCTGGCGATGTCCCGCACTTGCGCGGGCGAGTATTCCGGGCTCCGCCGACTGGTCCAGGCACCCATGCCGGGGATGGCAAGAGCGCGCGTCTCCAGCCCGTCCGCCAGATCCTGCGCGCTCACCTCCCCCGGCCCGCAACCGAAGTGGTTGCCGCCTCCGGGAGTCTCCCCCGACCCGTGAGCTATTCACCGGACAGGCTCTTAGTCAGCCGGCTGGCCGACTGGACCGGCGGCCTCCTTTTCCTGCGGCAGCAGCAGCGCCACCAGGGCGGCGGGAATGAACAGGAACCCGGCATAAAGCAGGGCGGTGCGGAAGTCGTCCACCTTCACGAAGATGCCGAAAAAGACGGTGCCACCAGCCGCGACGATGCGTCCGATGTTGTAGCAAAAGCCCGCTCCCGTGGTGCGCAAGAGCACCGGGAAAAGCGGCGGCAGGCACATGGTGAAGAGACCAAACACTCCCTGGCAGGCGCCGATGATGCCAAATTGCAGCTTCGTGGTCTCCCAGTCCCACTGGCGGGAGAAAGCCGCATACATGCTCACAAAGTAAGCGGCCATGAGCAGGACGATGGCCTTGCGGTAGCCCATCATTTTGGCAAACGCGCCCGCGATGTAGTTGCCGATGATGCTGCCGATCATGATCCACATGAGGGCGGTGACGAGGGCGCTGTCTCTGCCCGCCTTGCCCAGGGAGGCGATCTCCGGCAGGCTCAGGATGTGCTTTTGCTGCCAGAAAAGGAAGGTCCAGTGCGCGGTGAGCGACACCGCGCAAATGACAAGCACGCGCCAGGTGGTGGAGCGCACCTCCGCACCGAAAAGCGCGCTGATGCGCGGCACCTCCTGCCCTTCGCGCGCCTGCTCCCATGCCTCGGTCTCCGGGACGGCCTTGCGAATCCACAGGGTAAGAAACGCGGGCAGCACACCGACGAGGAAAATGTAGCGCGGCTCCTGCCCGGCCAGCATCCAGCCGGCGAAGCAGGCCAGCAGCACGCCGCAGTTCACTGCGGATTGCAGGGTGGCCGCGATCCACGGCCGCCATTTTTTCGGCCAGGTCTCCGAGAGCAATGACGCCCCCACCGCCCATTCCCCGCCGATGCCCAGCGCGGCCAGGAAACGGAAAATCATGAGCTGCCACCACGTCTCCGCGAAGAAGGACAGGCCGGTGAAGACGGCATAAGTCAGGATGGTCAGCACGAGTGTGCGGCTGCGCCCGACGAGGTCCCCCACACGCCCGAAGAAAGCGCCGCCCACCGCCCAGCCGACGAGGAAGGCGGCCTGGATGATGGATCCGTTCGTGCCCACCGAGGGGTCCGTCTCCGGCACCAGCATGAGCTGCGCCACGAAGGCCGTGGCCACCAGCGTGTAAAGATGCATGTCCAGCCCGTCAAACATCCACCCCAGCCAGGCGGCGATGCCCGAGCGGGTCTGGTGTGGCGTCAGGTCGCGCAGGCGGGTGATTTCAGTCGGGGAGGCGGGCTGGCTCATGGTGGCGCGGAGTTTTTGCCAGACGGCCTGGAATCGCAAGACGGCATTTCAGACAGGAACCGAACTTGCCCTTTGCAACCTGCGGCGATGCGATACTATGCCGCCGCGCAACCGCGCCTGGAGAGGTGGTCGAGTGGTTTATGGCTCCGGTCTTGAAAACCGGCGTGGCCGAAAGGTCACCGTGGGTTCGAATCCCACCCTCTCCGCCAGCCCGCCGGAGGAACGCAGAAAAGTATCGGAGCCGGTGTCATTCACGGCGATAGAGGCGGAGGCGGGCAGGCGATTTCATGACCTCATGAATCGCCGCGACCTTTTCCAGAAATCCTCCGCCCTCGGCCTCGGTGCCGCCCTCTCCACCCTGCCCCGCCTGCGCGCCGCCGACAAAGCCGCGAACAAGATCAAGGTGGCTGTCGTAGCACTCGGGCGCGGCATGGGTCATGTGCAGGCGCTGCTGGCCCTGCCAAACGTGGAGATCAAATACCTGGCCGAGGTGGACCCTGCGCGCCTGGAAAAAGGCCTCAAGGTCGTGGCCGACAAGCAGGAGGTGTCCTGCCACGGCGTGAAGGATTTCCGCAGCTTTCTGGATGACAAGGAGCTGGACGCCGTCTTCATCGCCACGCCGAATTTCTGGCACACACCCGCCGCCGTCATGGCACTGCAAGCAGGCAAGCACGTCTATGTGGAAAAACCCGGCAGCCAGAACGCGGGCGAGGCCGAACTGCTCGTCATGGCCGCTCAAAAGTCGGGAAAGCTCGTGCAAATGGGCAACCAGCGCCGCACCTGGATGAGGGAGGCCATCGAGGCCCTGCACGGCGGCGCCATCGGCACGGTGCGCTACGGACGCGGCTTTTACTACAACTCGCGCAAGGAGACAGGCGCGCTCGCCATCCCCGCGCCCGCCGATCTGGACTGGAATCTCTGGCAGGGACCGGTGCCGGACGAGCCGGGGCGCGACCTGAAAAAATTCGCCCACTACGACTGGCACTGGCTCTGGCACTGGGGCAACGGCGAGATGGGCAACAATGCCATCCATACCATTGACATACTGCGCTGGGGCATCAAAGGCGAGTATCCGGTGAAGGTCACCTACAATGGCGGCCGCTACTTTTATGACGACCCCCAGGAAACTCCGGACACGGGCAACGCCGTCTTCGACTTCGGCCACGCCGGCATCGAATGGGTGCAGAGCTCCTGCCATGCCCGCGCTGCCGAGAAGCCGCTCTCGGAGGTCATCTTCTATGGTGACAATGGCACAATGGCCGCCGGACGCGACACCTGGACGGTCTATGATCCGAAAGGCGCCGAGGTCAGCAAAGGCAAGGGTGCTGGCGGCGGTGATCCGGCGCACTTCGGCAACTTCATCGAGGCCATCCGCGGTAACACAAGGCTCAACAGCCCCATTGATGAGGGCCAGAAGAGCACCATGATGTGCCACCTGGCGAACATGGCCTACCGCAGCAACACTGTGGTGCGCTGCGATCCCCGGACAGGCAAAATTCTCGACAATCCGGAGGCGCTGAAGTTCTGGTCCAGAAGCTACCGCGCGGGTTGGGAGATCAAAATCTGATCAAGCCCCCAACGACGCGCCGCCACCGTCCACATCGAGTTCGCGCACGCGCTTGCGGTCGCGCTCGGCCTGCACGGCGGCGCGGAGTTTTTCACGCACGTCCATGACATCGCGGATGGCTTTGAGGGTGACGGAAGGCGTGGTCGCGTCGGATGTGAGCATGGTCAGGGTTCCAAGGCCTAGAATGCGCTGGAACAGGGGACGATCCATGGCGTAGTCTTTCACGCGGTAAAGCTCAAGCTCGTCATGGCGGCGGTTGAGAATGCCGGTGTCAATTTTCAGACGCTGGGTGGTCAGTTCATAGCTGGTGCATTTGGTCATCCACCAGCGGATGATCCACATCAAGAACGGCACCACCAGACCCACTGCCGCGATGCCGCCCGTCGTCACAGCGGCGGCAATGATGCCGCCCGCGAGGAGGATGCAGAAAAAGTAAAACCAGAAGTGCGACCACTGGGAGCTGTGGCCCTTCCAAAGAGTGCTTTCAGGTCCGGCGGGTGGTGTGGGTGAGTCGTCGGTCGGCATGACTTGATCGGGTTCGCCGGATGCTAAGCCATCGGGACGCGGTGCCAAGCGGCTTTCGGGGGAAATTTCGCCCCGCAGGGGCGCCCGCAAAACCTGCGGGAAAACCGGCGCGGGCGGGCATCAACCCCGCGCTTTTGCGGGCGCGCCTACATGCGCTCCGCGGCGGCGCGGCGCGCCCAGGCGTCGGCTTCGATGAGTGCATCCAGGCTTGGATTCTTCTGCGTTTGGTGCGCGTCCATGACGGCGGCGACAATGCGCCAGATGGCGGGGAATGAGATGCGCTCCCGCAGGAATGCATCCACGGCGACCTCGTTGGCGGCGTTCATCACGGCGGGCAGGGTGCCGCCGGTCTCGCCGGCGTGGCGGGCGAGAGCGAGCGCGGGGAAGTCGTCCACGCGGGGAGCCTCGAAAGTCAGCGAGCCAAGCGTGGCGAAGTCGAGCGGACGCAGATTGTTCGGCGCGCGGCGGGGCCAGGTGACGGCATATTGGATGGGGAAGCACATGTCACTATGGCTGAGCTGGGCGATGACGCTGTTGTCCACAAACTCAACCATGCTGTGGACGATGCTCTGGGGATGCACGACGACCTCGACGCGGCTCATGGGCACGTCAAAAAGCCAGCGCGCCTCGATCATCTCCAGGCCTTTGTTGAAGAGCGTGGCGCTGTCTATGGTGATCTTCCGGCCCATGCTCCAGGTCGGGTGCCTCAAGGCCTGCGCGACGGTGACGCGCTCCAGTTCGCTCGCAGGCAGAGTGCGGAAGGGGCCGCCGCTGGCGGTGAGCAGGAGGCGCCGCACCTCCCCGGCGCCGCGGCCTTCGAGGCATTGAAAAATGGCGTTATGCTCGCTGTCCACGGGCAGGACATGAACCCCTCTGCGCCGCGCGGCCTCCATGACCGCCTCGCCAGCCATGACGAGGATTTCCTTGCTGGCCACGGCCAGATGCCTGCCATCCTCAATGGCGGCAAGCGCGGGCGCGAGACCGCCGACACCGACAATGGCGATGAGCACAAGGTCGGCCCCGGTGGCGCGCACGAGATCCACCAGACCCTGCGCGCCTTCATGAATGGTCACATCAGGAGGCAGCAGCGCGCGTGCCTTGGCGGCGGCTTGCTCATCGGTGAATGCCGCGTGCCGCACGCCTGTCTCGAGCGCCTGCCGCACGAGGGTTTCCACGCTTTGATTCGCCGCGAGTCCGACAATCTCCATGCGCTCCGGCATCTCACGCCACACTTTCAGCGCGCTCGTGCCGATGCTGCCCGTGGAGCCGAGCACGAGGACTCGGCGGCGAGGAGGGAGCGGGGCGGCGTGATTCATCTGGCTGATTTTTCCCCTGCCATCATGCGGTGATGGCCGCCAGATAAAAATAAAACACCGGCGCGGTGAACAGCAGACTGTCGGTGAGGTCGAGGATGCCGCCTATGCCGGGAAATTTGTGGCCGCTGTCCTTGATCTGGGTGCAGCGTTTGAGCACGGACTCGGCCAGGTCGCCCGTGACAGCTGTGGCGCACAGGACGGGCGCCAGCACCATTGCGTGGGCCCAGTTCAAAGGCTCCAGCCGGTGCGGCGCCAGAAGCATCAGCACAGCCGCCGCCGAAAACGATCCGACAAAAGCGCCGCCGAGTCCCTCCCACGACTTGGCCGGGCTGATGTGCGGGATCATTTTGTGCCTGCCGAATAGCACACCGAAAGCATATGCCCCCATGTCGCTGAACTTGGTCACCATGACCAGGAAGATGACCAGAAAGAGGCCGGTCATGCCATTGCCGTCCGGCTTGAAATACATCAGCCGCACGATAAACCCGAAAAAGATGACGGTGTAAACGACGCCGAAGACGGTGTGGAAAATGCGCTGCAGCGTCACCACGCCCTCAAGCTGGTGCCGGTAGCAAAGCAGGAAGGCCCCATGCACGCTGCCGGTCAGCGCGGCCAGATCCAGCCACATGGGAGCGGCGCTGTGCTGGCGCACAGCCCACCACGTCATGGTGGCCCAGTAAGCGAGGCAGATGAAGAGGCCGAGCAGGGTGAAGGAGCGCGCGTGGTCGCCGCTGCGCAGGAGGCGGTAGTATTCGAAGGCGCCGGCCACGCCGAAGAATCCTGTGAGCAGCACCAGCACCCAGGGCCGGTTCCACTGCACGGCGGCGGCGATGACCGCCCATAGGATGAGGGTGCTCAGCAGCCTGGAAACGAACACACGGCGCTTGCTGGGCGTGGGGGCGGGTGAGTCCGGTGTCATGCGTCGGAAGTGCGTGCGTGGAAGGCGCGCTATTTAGAGCAGGCGGCGCGGCGGGTGCCAAGCTCAATTTGCCACAGGCTCATGCCGGACAGGACGAAAGATCCTGGAAACGTGAGAACGTCCCGTCGAAGGACGCGAACGGTGTCAATGCTTGGCAGGTTTTTGGCCGTGGGCGTCGTCCGCCTTACCGTGGCCGCCGCCATGATCGTCGCCGTGGGCCTTGTGCATGCCTTCATGCAGCACCTGGGTGCTTTCAAAGGAATGACTGTCGCACGAGGCGGCGCAGAAGATGCAACCCAGGGCGGCGATAAGGACGGCGGCGGTTTTCATGAGGTCTTGTTTCAGAGGGGGTAATTTCGCGGCAGTTGATAGCCGCCTCGCGCATGGCCTGCAACGGGCTTTTTTCCCGTCAAAACGCATCCCCGCAGCGCAATTCACGCCAGGCACGGCCCATGCATGCCGCCGCGTCGGTCGGAATCACGCACTCCTGCGCCTGATCCAGCGCAGCGATTTCCGCGGCGCGTCCGCACAACCAGGCGCCCAAACCTGCCGCGCGATGTGTTTCAACACCCTGGCCAAGCAGAGCCGCGCACAGCCCCGTCAACAAATCCCCCATGCCGCCGGTGGCCATGCCGGGATGGCCGGTGGTGTTGAACAAGGCCGGATGACCCGAGGTGGCGATGACCGTGCGCGCGCCTTTGAGCAGGAGGGTGTGGCCGGGGTGCGCGTCGGCAAAGGATTGCGCCGTCTCCAGGCGGGGTTTGAGCCGGTCGCACAGACGCTCCATTTCACCGGGATGCGGGGTGAGCAGGCGCGGAGCCGCGGCAATTTTTAAAGGCGAGAGAGAGGTGCGCGACAGGAGTGTCAAGGCGTCGGCATCCACCACGGCGGGCATGGGAGCCTCGTGAATGAGGCCGAGGATTTCCTCATCGTGGGCGAAACCGATGCCGGGGCCGAGCGCGATGGCGTCGAGGCGAAGTTCCAGCGCCTTCCGGTAGTCGCGCACCTGGCGGACCATCACCTCCGGCGGCGTCATGCGCGCGAGAGCCTCATAACTGTCCTCCTTGACCAGGAGCGTGACGAGCCCCGCCCCGCCACGCAGCGCTCCCATGCAGGCGAGCACGGCGGCGCCGTAAAAGCCGCGCGATCCGGCAATGACGCCGACACGTCCCGCCTGGCCCTTGTGAAAATCAAAGGGCCGTCTCGGCAGCCAGGGGCGCAGCAGGTTTGGCACGAGCAGCTCCGGCCCTGCGAAAGCCGGCAGAAATGGCGCCAACGACGGCAGCGGCACGAGGGCGAGGCGTCCTGCATGATTCGCCGCAGTGTCGGCGAAGAGGCCCGCCTTGGCGCGCGCGATGGTTGCGGTGACATCGGCAACAACGGCATCCGGCGCGGGCAGCCCCGTGTCGCCATCCAGACCGCTCGGCATGTCCATCGCAAAGGTGAACGCGCCGTGGCTGAGGCGCAGCCGGTTCATCTCCGCCGCCAGCGCGGCAAGCGGCGGGCGCAGGGGACCGCTGGAGCCGATGCCCAGCAGCCCGTCGAGGCAGATCAAGGGCCCCTGGGCGGTGATTTCGTCATTCGCCGTGATGCGCGCCACACCTCGCAGCGAGCGCCAATGCGCGGCGGGCAGCGGTTTCATTTTCTCAGGCTCCACTGCCAGGCGCGCCAGCAGCGTCCAGCCCGCGCGAGCCAGCTCGCGCCCGGCCACGAGCGCGTCGCCCGCGTTGTTGCCGCCGCCAAGAAAAAGCACCGCGGTTCCCGGCGCGGGAAAGAACTGGCGGATCACCCGCGCGATCCCCTGCCCCGCCGCCTCCATCAAGTCCGCCGAATCCACTCCGGCCTCAAAGGCGCGCGCCTCTCCATCCTGCATCTCCCGGCATGTGAGTGGCATGGTTCAGCGCGAGCGTTTGTAGCCGACTATGCCCTGGGCGATGCCCTCGGCGATTTTAGCCCGGAAAGCGCCGTCCATCATCTTCTGGCGCTCGGCGGAGTTGCTGACGAAGCCGCACTCCACGAGCACCGCGGGGTTGCGGGTGGTCTTGCGGATGACGAAATAGCTGGCGTGCTTCACGCCGCGATTGGCCAGGCCTGTGGACTTCAGCAGATAAGCCTGGATGTAGGCGGCGAGCAGGTAGCTTTTTTCAAAGTGATAAAAGGTCTCGACGCCATGCCCGGAGCCGCCCCGGCTGTAGTTGTAGTGGATGCTGACGAAGATGGCGTTGCGGCGGCTGTTGCCCATGTCCGCGCGGTTTTGCAGTGTGACGAACTCGTCCGTCGAGCGAGTCAGCACGACCTTCAGCCCGGCCTGCTTGAGCAGGCGCTCCACCCGCCGCGCGGTGTCCAGGCAGAGGTGCTTCTCATACACATAGCCTATGGAGGCTCCGCGATCATGGTCGCCGTGGCCCGCGTCCAGGATGACAGTGTCAAAAGCACGCGCCGCTCCAGTCAGGAAAACCACCGCCACAAAGGCCAGTCCGGCTAGTTTCCCGGCTTTGCCGGGGCGTCTGGAGCGGTGTGAAAAAATTTCAGCCATTGAGAAACGGAGCGCTGCTGTGCTGCCGCGCCAGTAAGCCCCTGCGCAAGGCGGGGTCAAGCGTTTTGGCTGCGGAGTGGCGCCAGCATCCGTTGATTTACTGCCTGGAGCCGCCGCAGGAGCCATTGCCAGCCTGCAAGCCTCGCCTGATCCGGTGTGAAAAATTGTTCTTCCATCAATCGGCAAGATTGGTTAATCTCAATGCATGAAAATCCGCGCATTCATGCAGGGCGGGCTGGTGATTGCCATGCTGGCGGTCATTGCCGCGCGGACGGACGCGGCCACCCTGCAAGGCCAGGTGACAAGCGCCACGACCGGCGAGCCGCTGGCAGGGGCGGATGTCATGGTGGACGCGGAACCGGCGGACGGGACGCCGGAGTTCGAGACGGTGACGGACTTGTTCGGCTTTTACGAAATCAGGGACGTGCCTGCCGCCGCGCAAAGGCTGCGGGCGGCGCTGGGCGGCCACACGCCGGTGGAGCGTGCGGTGGCGGTGGCAGGGCTGACGATGAACGAAAACTTCGCGCTGACGCCGCTACCAGGCGTGACGCCGGTGGAAATTCATGTCGAAGTGGCGGACGCGGCCTCGAACTGGAAAATTCCGGACATTCCGGTGGAGATCATCCGCTATGACAGCGCCACCGACCTGACACCGGACCCGCCCGTCACCGTGAAAACGGACGCGACGGGCAACTTCTCGTTTTATGGCATCACTGCGGGTTATTACACATTCGCTTTCAACACGGGGGCGCAGCGCCGCCCAGGCTGGGAGAGCTACCCAAAGGCAGGCGGGCACACGGCGAAGATGGCGGTGTCGAGTCCGCATCTGGCGGGCCTGATGCTCAAACATGTGCCGCAGACCATCAAACTGCGCGTGGAAGGCATGGACCCAACCACGGAGCAAAACGGCCCGCTAAAGAACATGGTCGTGGAGTTGACCGGGGTGAGTCCGGACGATCATGAGCTGGTGCTGATGCCACCGCGGGAGATGGCGACCGATGACGCGGGCGAGGTCAGCTTTCACAACCTGGCGCCCATCCACTGGCGCGCGCGCATCAAGCGGCCGGGCTATGAGTTGACGGACACGTTTCTGGAGCCTGCGGCGGTGACGGATGACCTTCCCGGCAGGCAGCCTGGAGCCGCCGAGGTGCTGCAGGCGGTGATCGAGCCGACCGCGCTGCTGCTGACGTTGAAGTCGGCCTACGACACGAACGAGTTTTACGAGGGCATCGAGGTGAGGCTCGACGGCGTCGCGCGGACAAACGCGGAGGGCATCCGCCGCCAGTTGGACACAGGCGTGACGCCGGAGGAGAGGCTGTTTTCGAATCTGCTGCCCGGCCGGTATGAGGTGCGTGTGAGCGACCGCTTCGAACCGGACGATCCACTAACCACTCCCGCGCCGCATTTCACCGCCGAGGAGACAGTGGAGTTGGTGGACGGTCTCACCACGGAGGAGGAACTGCTGCTGGAGGTGCGCCGCGCCATCGTGAGGGCCAGGCTGTTCAAGGCGGACTCGATGGGCGAGATGACGACCGGCGGCGGCAATGACTTCGTGCTGCGCCGTCCGATCTACCAGCCTCACGAAGCGGAGGTGCTCATGGGCATGGATGGAGATCATGTGACAGGTGGGGCGGATGAAAACGGCGACCTGGTCTTTGTCGTGAATCCCGGCCTTTACGGGTTCGCCGTGCCCTCGATGACAGATTACCTCGGCAGCCACATTCTCGTGCAACACGACATGGCTGTTGACCCGCGCCGCCAGGGCTGGCCTGTGATCAGCGGGGCCTCATCCTCGCCGGCTCCTCCGGACGCTGCGCTGGGAGACCCGCTAGTCATCAACTCGGACCGCGAATATCGCATAGACCTTTATGCGCACAAAAAAGGAACCACGCTCGCGCTCGATGTGGTGCTCACCGGAGACAACCCCACCCAGGATATTGTGACCAGCATCCCCGTGCCGTTCAGCGCGCCGCAGACGGCGAAGTTCGTGGAGTTGCTGGCGGTGCCGCCGGTCTTCGAGATCACCGAAGCGGGCAGCAGCCAGACCATCACGGGCAGCCTTCTTAGCCGCGGCGGCCGGCTGGTGGTGGAGTTCGCCAATGTCATGCCCGGCACCTGGACATGGACGGGCACGCATCCGCGTTTCGACATCGAGGCGTTTCCCCTTCTGCCCGGCAGCACGCCGGAGACGGTGACACTGCCGGGGCTGCCGGAGTATCCCGGAGCGAACTACCCGGCGGGAGGCCCGCCAGGCGCTTTCTTTTTTTACAATCCGGTGCTCATGTACCAGACATGGCCCACCGGCGTGCCGGCTGACGCGGCTTACAAGGCCTCGCCACCGATGACCCTGCGCCGGAAAGTTTGGGACGAGGAGCTTGATCCTCCCCAGTATGTGGACGCCGGGACCGATTCCGCCCCGCACTTTGACTTCATACGCCCCGCCTATGCTGGCGGAGCACTGTTCGCGGCGGCGCGGCGGCCCTTGGGCAGCTTTGATTTTTGGAAGCGCGATCCTTCCGGCCTGTGGTTCGCAGGCAGCGCTAGCACTGGACCTGAAGACCTGACCATTTTCGTCGGGGGACCATCAAACAATGTGACTCCGCATCCACCCGTGATGACAGCCGCAATCACCCTCAAGGCAGTGAGCCGCGAGGCTCCGGACGTGGAAATACCCGGAATCAAATTCAACCTCGGCGGCTCCATCTTCGACGCGGGCAGCATCAGCGTGCCCGGCCAGTACACCGGCCCTCTCACACTCACCACGGCCACCGACCCCGCCGGCGTGTGGCTTTACAAAAGGCACGGCGTCATCACCTCGGGCGTGTTCAACAACGCCGTGCTTATTGTGGCCGAGATGGGGCGCGCGCTCAACCTCTCAGGCACCGTCAAAGTGGACAATGCCGCCGCCGAACCGATCCCAGGCGCCAAAATCCGCCTGCGGGACCGCTTTGGCGACGCCAGATTCCCCGCCAAAGTCACAGACGACAACGGCGCCTTTGTCATGCCGTCCACTTTGGAAACCCCGGCTTTTTTTGTGGATGTCAGCGCGCCCGGATTCAAACCCAGGCGGCTGCGTTTTGGCGGCGCGGACCCTGCCATCGGACTCAACGGCAGCCTCGTGCTCGACCTGCGGCTCGAACCCCTGCCCGCTCCCGCAGTGGAGGCTGAGATCAACCGCTACGGCCTGTTTTTGAGCAATGTGTCCTTTTCCTCCAAAGGCCCCCTGGGAGAGCTGGGACGCGCCGTGGATGAACTGACGGCGACCTGGACGGCGACCGCCACTCCCGCCGCGGAGATCAACTTTGAGGAATTGAATTTCGACAACGCCGACGGCACTCCCGGCGGCAGCACCCAGCGCACGCTCAAGGACGGCATCGCTCTGGTGGCGATTGTAGACCCGAGGCTGTTCCCGCGCGAAAGCTCGGATGCCGCCGGCACCGGAGGCGAGGGAGCCGGCGAGGAGGGCATGTTCGACTACATGCCCGATCCCGACCCGGCAAAGGTGCTGGCGCGAAGGGCCTGGTGGGACTCAATCACCACGCAGAGCTATAAAGACGGGACCGGCGCGCCGCTTGAGGGCTTCCACATCATTTCAAGGATCGCCACCAGCATGATGACCGATCCAATGACGCATGTCACCACAGCCAGCGGGCAGTTGAAGCTTTGGACACTGCCCCCGGGCAGGTTTTCACCTGTCATCGTGGTGGAGACCAAGCACGGCGCGCTGAGCTTTCACCAGATCACCTACACAGAGGCGGACAGCGCCAAAACTCTGCGCGCCCTCCGGCCTCCCGCCTGGATGGCGGCCATCGCGGATGCCATGGCACTGACGAAAAAATTCGCCGGTTCGCCGCTGCTGCAAAAGCGCGCGCTCGACAAGCACATGTCCGGCAAGTTCAAACCCAAGCGCATCACCAACGGCGTCATCAGCGTGGGCCTGCCCGGCAGGCCGGAGGAGGGCTACCTCAAATACGCCTATAATGGCAACACCCAGTGGAATGAAGGGCAGAGTGTCTCAGCGGAGGGTTTTCTCGGCATGGTCACCGACACCATCGGTGGCGCGCTGGAGGTGGCGCTCGATGTCGTTGTGGACGGGACAGACGGCAGCGTGCTCTTTGAAGCGCGCGGCACGGCCACACCCGACGCCGTGGAGGCCAGCCTGTTCAAACCCGCGCGTCTCACCGAGCGGCAAAAGCAACGCATCAAACAGAAGCGCCACTTCATCGGCTCCGCCAGCTTTTCCAATACCGGCATCTTCGACCCCGAGGCGGAGCCCCTGGAGCTTCTCACCAAGTCGCGCTTCCTGTTCGGCGCCGCGATCGAGACGCGCTACGATCTCAAGCCGCACATCAAGCTCATCCCAAAAGTGGGTCCCTTGTTCCGAGTGGCGGACAGGTTGTCCGGAAAAAAATTCCAGGTGGACGCCCTCGCGCGAGCGGCGGCGGGATTCGACGTGGTCAGCACCTGGACCACGCGGCGTCCGCAAATCGCCGCAGCAGGCAGCGGCGTCACGGGATCATTTCCTCATCCGGAAAAGGGTCATTATCTCGGAGGGCGCGAGGTGGCGCAGCCCGGCGTTCCGGCTACGGCGTTCAGCCAGTCCACCAGCCTGCTTTTCCATCTCGGCATTGGCATTGAGGCAGCCATCGGCGAACTCGCCGGTGCCTCGGTCAACCTTTCCCTTCAAGGCAGCAAAGTGAAGATTCCCATCGCCGAGGGGGAGGATCTGCCCGCGCTGCAACTGACCTTCAACCCCGACGGTTACTGGCCCGTCTTCAAGGAAGTGCGCGGCGAGATACGCGCCACCTTCCAGGCCTTTGCCGACCTTGTGCTGACACGGTTGGAGAAAATATCGTTCTTCGACATTCCTTTCTCCTACCAGTTCAGCACAGTGTCGCGCTTCGATCTCGTGCCGTTGAGCGTCACATTCACTTCCCGCTCGCTGGCGGATGAGCCGCCCGCCACCTGGCTGGGTGCCTCCCCCCAGCTTGCCCGCGGTATTCTCCTCTCCGCGCGCGACACGCACCGCATCGCCGCCGGAACCCCCGACCTCATGGTCTTCCCTGACATTGACCCAATGACCGGGCGGATGCTGCTGCGCGCAGCCGTCCGGGTCAATGAAACGACTTGGGGAACGCCAGTCACCCTTGGCGATGAGGACGGCATCGTGGCCGCCGATGCCGCCCGGCTTTCCAACGGCACTCTCCTGGCGGTGTGGACTTCCATTACGGCCGCGGACCTCGCTTCGCCGGGCGCAGGTTCGACGATCCGCTTTTCCACCAGCACAAACGGCGGCGTCACCTGGTCAGCGCCTGCCACGGCAGCCGTGCTCGCCGGAGTGGCTGACACCCTCCACCTGGAGACCAGCGGCACATTCAACTCGCTGGTGTATCTGATGCGGGAAGGCTTTCCAGGGTCACCTTTGCAGTCCATCTCCGGCATGACCTACTCCACGGTCTCAGGCTGGTCAGCGCCCGCGACACTGGCGGCGTCACAGGAGATACTGTCCCTTGATGCCGCCGGAGTCTCAGGTGGTGTGACGGTGGCTTTCACCAATGCGGCGGATGAATTGAAAGTCTTCTCCTGGTCCGGCGGCGCGCCGGGCGCCATCGCCACCAACACCACACCGGTGAATCCTGGTGTCGCGGTCATTGAGTCAGGCGGCCTTGCTGTGATCCTGTCTTTGCCCCAGGCGGGTGGAATCCAGACACGCAGTTTCTTTTTCGGCAGCCTGCTCGCCGGCCCCTTGGTTTATGCCGACGAGACGCCCGACGGCATCAGCGGGGCGGCTGTCGGAGGCAGTCCGGGCCGGATTCTCATCGCCTGGACGGACGGCCCGGCTGGTGCCTTGCGTTATGCGCTGCTGAATGCGGGCACTTTTGCCGCCGTCAGCCAAGAGCCGCTGGAAGTGACGCGGAACTCGGTGGGCCGGTACACACTGGCCGATGTGGTGCAAAGCCCGTCGGGGCACGCCACCGTCTTCACTCGCTTTCATGCTCCCGGCGCCCAGCCCGAGCTGCGCCAGTTCATCATCTCGCGCACGGACGGACTCGTCTTCACCGACCGCGATGGCGACGGCATCAATGACATTGACGAGCTGCTCATCGTGGACACCGACCCCAACGACGATATCCACACCATTGATGATGTCACCAGCGGCCCTGGCGGCTCGGATTTCGACAGCGACGGCGTCAGCGATGCCGATGAAATCGCGGCCGGCACCGATCCCGCAGATCCGCGCAGCCGCCCCCTGCCGCCGGGTGTGAACCTCTCGGTCACAGCGCCCACCGCGCAGGAGTTCGGCCTCATCCCGGGCCAGTTCCAGATCACCCGGTCCGATGCCACGCAGGCGGTGGACGTGCTCTTTTCCATCAGCGGCACCACCACCGAGGGCGATGATTATTTGCTCAACGCCGCCAGTCCCCTGCATTTCGAGGCGGATCAAGCCACCCTCAGCGTGGATGTGCTGCCGCTGGCCGACTCGCTGCCTGAAGGCGCGGAAACCATCATCCTCACCCTGCTGCCGGATGCCGCCTACGCTCTCGGCGCGCAAACCTCAGGGCTGGTCACCTTGCACGACCGTCCCAGCGACGCATGGCTGCGCGTCCATTTTCCGGGCAACCCCGAATCCGTTTCTTTTGACGGCGACACCGACGGCGACGGCATCAGCGAGGCGATGGAATTCGGACTCGCCCTTGATCCCAACAATGCCCAGGTCGGCGGCCTGCCAATCGCGGGCAGGACAGCGGACGGGAACTTCATCACCCTGCGCTACACTCGCCCGATCGAGTCGGACCTGTTTTACACAGTCCAGGTCTCCGACGACGGAGTCATCTGGCGAAGCGGCGGCCTGCACACAACGGAGGTGTCCCGTGAACATCACGACAACGGCACCGAAACCGTGACCGTGCGCGGCAACACACCCTTCGGGGCGGTGCCGCGGCAGTTGATGCGGCTGGAGGTGCGGCGCGAGTAAACTGGAGGCGTTCATGGCAACCCCGACGAATCGAATCCTGTATATTGGATTATATTTCGATATTTTGGAATTCCTGCTTGCAGCCCTCGAAGGACTCGCCATTCATGGCCGGGTTCAACACACCATGAAAGCACTCGTCAAAGCGCACGCCGAACGCGGTCTCTGGCTCCAGGATGTCCCGGAGCCGCAGGTCGGCATCAATGATGTCCTCATCAAGATCCGCAAAACCGGCATCTGCGGCACGGACCTCCATATTTATAAATGGGACGCCTGGGCGCAGAAGACGATTCCCGTTCCGATGGTCGTCGGGCATGAGTTCGTCGGCGAGGTCGTCGCCATCGGCAGCAATGTGAATGACTTCCATCCCGGCGAAATCGTCAGCGCCGAGGGCCACGTCGTCTGCGGGCGATGCCGCAACTGCCTCGCCGGACGCCGTCACTTATGCAAAGACACCGTCGGCATCGGCGTGAACCGCACCGGCGCTTTCGCCGAGTACATCAGCGTGCCGATGACGAACGTCTGGCATCATCGCGAGGGCGTGGACGAGGAGGTGGCGAGCATTTTCGATCCCTTCGGCAACGCCGTTCACACCGCGCTGGCCTTTGAATGTATGGGCGAGGATGTTTTGATCACCGGAGCCGGCCCCATCGGCATCATGGCCATTCCCGTCGTCAAACACGCGGGCGCACGTCACGTCGTCATCACCGATGTGAATGAGTATCGCCTCGATTTGGCGAAAAGGATGGGCGCGACGCGTGCGGTGAATGTGAAGCACGAAACCATCGCCGATGTGCAGAAGCAGCTCGGCATGAAGGAAGGCTTCGACGTGGGCCTGGAGATGAGCGGCAACGCCGCCGCCTTCCGCGACATGATTGATAACATGTGCCACGGCGGCAAGATCGCCATGCTCGGCATCCCCAGCGAGCAAATCGCCATTGATTGGAACAAGGTCATCTTCAACATGCTCACCATCCACGGCATCTACGGCCGCGAGATGTATGAGACCTGGTATCAAATGAGCGTCATGCTTGAAAGCGGCGTGAACATCGCCCCCGTCATCACCCACCGCTTCCACTACACCGAGTTCGAAAAGGGCTTCGCCGCCATGGAAAGCGGCAACTGCGGCAAGGTGGTGCTGGATTGGACGAATGGAATGCCATGAACACGACTTTCAAAGACCATCTGACTGCCCAACTCGACGCCATCCGCGCCGCAGGCACTTACAAGCGCGAGCGCGTGCTCAGCACGCCGCAAGGCACGCTCGTCCGCGCGAACGGCGGCGCTGCGGTGCTCAACATGTGCGCGAACAACTACCTCGGCCTCGCGCAGCACCCGAAGGTGCGTCAGGCCGCGCATGAGGCGCTGGAGCACTGGGGCTACGGCCTCGCAAGCGTGCGCTTCATCTGCGGCACGCAGGGTTTGCACAAGGAACTGGAGGCCAGTTTGACCGACTTCCTCGGCACGGAGGACACGATCCTCTACGGCTCCTGCTTCGACGCGAACGGCGGCCTGTTTGAGACGATCCTCGGACCCGAAGACGCCGTCATCAGCGATGAACTCAACCACGCCTCGATCATAGACGGCGTGCGCTTGTGCAAAGCGCAGCGCTACCGCTACAAAAACTGCGACATGGCCGATCTGGAGGCCCAACTCGCCGCCGCCGATGCCAAAGGCGCGCGCTTTAAAATGATCGCCACCGATGGCGTGTTCTCGATGGACGGCACCATCGCTCCCTTGCGCGAGATTTGTGACCTCGCTGAAAAACATCACGCGCTCGTCATGGTGGACGACTCCCATGCCACCGGTTTCATCGGCAGGACAGGCCGCGGCACGCATGAGCACTGCGAGGTGATGGGCCGCGTGGACATTCTGACCGGCACGCTCGGCAAAGCCCTCGGCGGAGCCAGCGGCGGCTACACCAGCGGGCGCAAAGAAATCATCGAACTGCTGCGCCAGCGCTCGCGGCCTTATCTGTTCTCGAACACGCTCTGCCCCAGCATCGCCGGAGCGACGCTCGAAGCGCTGCGTCTTCTCAAAACCAGCACCCGTCTGCGCGACACGCTGGAGGCGAACACCCGCTGGTTCCGCGCCGCCATGACGGAGGCCGGTTTTAACATCGCTCTGGGAGCCCACCCCATCGTCCCTGTCATGCTGGGTGACGCCGCGCTCGCCACCCGCTTCGCCGACGCCATGCTGGAGCGCGGGGTTTATGTCATTGGCTTCAGCTTCCCCGTCGTCGCCGAGGGCAAGGCCCGCATCCGCACCCAGATGAGCGCCGCCCACACGCGCGCGGATTTGGAAAAGGCGGTGGCGGCATTTGCCGCGGTCAGAGACCAGCTTCAGCCCGGCTGACAGCCAATCCCAACGCTCACCCGATGTGGGCGGTGTAGGCGGCGGCGTCCATGAGGGCGGCGGCTTCGTCCGGGCTGGAGGGCTTGATTTTAAAGATCCAGCCGGCGCCATAGGGGTCGGTGTTGATGAGGCCGGGCTCGGCACTGAGCACGCCATTCACCTCGACGATCTCGCCGCTGACGGGTGTGTAGATGTCGCTGGCGGCTTTGACGGACTCAATGACGCAGACCTGCTGGCCGGCAGTCACCGGACCCAGCTTCGGCGGGTCCACAAAGACCACATCGGTCAGCTCGGCCTGGGCGTGATCGGTGATGCCTACGGGGGAGATTTCCTGCGCGGGGTCCACCCATTCATGGGTGTCGCGGTAACGGAGATGGGCGGGGACTTGGCTCATGGCGGTGTGGCTCTTGGAAAGGGGCGGACTCAATCAAACCTGATTCAAACCCAGCCGAGCGCGGTCATGCGCGAGTGGATGGCATCCCTGGCCTCCAGCAACTCGCCGATGGGGTCCCAGCGGCCGCTGGTGAGGGCGTCGTGCGCGGTGGCGGGCACGGTGACGGGGATGCTCTCCGCGCCGAAGCGCACCTGGCGGCTGGCGACATCCACGACGACTTCCATCCGCGGGTCAGCCTCCACGGCGGCGGCGAGCCGGGCGATGTCCTCCGCCGTGGCGCAGACGCAGGGGATGCCGAGCGTGGTGCAGTTGCCGAAGAAAATCTCGGCGAAACTCTGCGCGATGACGGCCCGGAATCCGAAGCGGTAAAGGGCCTGCGGCGCGTGCTCGCGGGAGCTGCCGCAGCCGAAATTGCTGCCTGAGACGAGGATGGAGGCGCCCTTGAAACGCGGATCGTCCAGGGGATGCCCGGCGGGCTTGCCATCCTTGTCGAAGCGCACGTCGTGGAAGGCGAACTCGCCCAGCCCGTCGAAGGTGACGCATTTCATGAAGCGTGCGGGGATGATGCGGTCCGTGTCAATGTCGGAGCCTGGGACGTGAACGGCGGTGCCGGTGACTTGGGTGATCTTTGCGAGGGCCATGAGGGCGCGAGAATAGGCAGGGAATCCGCGCGGGGCAAATGCCAGATTTCATGCCGCCTTCCGCCGCGCCCCGTGCATGAGCAGGCCGATGCCCGCGCCGAAGCCGAGGCCGTAGCACAGCCCCCAGGAGAGCTTGGCATAGAGAGCCGCCTGCGCGCGTGTCATGTCCGCGAACTGCCCGGCCTTGAACCCGCCCAGCCAGTAGTCATACATGGCCCAACTGCCCGCGAAGTAACCCACCGTGTGCAGCGCGAAGAACACCAGCGCCGGCGCCAGCCAGCCGCCCCGGCGGCCGAGCAGGCGCAGCAAGAGCCAGGCAAACACCAGGCAGCCCAGGGCCGCGCCTGTCCACTCCCCCGCGCGGTTCGGCATGGCGAACCAGGCCGCGCTCCACAAAACCGCGTAGGCCAGGAAAGCCGGATAAAAAGCGCGCACGAACCTGCCCGCGCCACCCGCCAGCGGCGCGAGCACCAGCACGGACAGCGCCAGGAACGCAAGCGCGATGGCGGCATACATGGCCGGCTCCCCTCCCCTGTTCCGGAACCACCCGGCGCAGCAGGCCCATATCGAAAAGGACAGCACACCCACCAGCGCAAAGCCAAAAGCGCCATGCGCCACGTCACCAGCCAGGGAACCACGAATTTTCATGCGACACTGAACGCGGCATCCAAGACCAGGCTTCCAGGGGATTTGCACCAGTGGCACAGACACACCTGCCTGCCTGGACTGGCGCGTTCCTCAATGAGGCTTGTGGCGGGAAGCGCGTCCGCGTGGAGCAGCCCGCCTCACGGGAAGACCCGCGCCACATGGTTGCCGCCGCCGAGGGAGAGGGTGGCGAAGAGGTAGCCGTCGTCGTTGATGGCCGCGCCCATGCCGCCGCCTCCGCCGCCGGTGCCCGCGCCCTGCGCGTGGATGGAGATGCCCAGGATGGTCTGCGGCGTTCCATCCACCACGATGACATCGCTGGTCTGCGTCACCAGGCTCAGCGCGCCGCCGGGCAGCGCGCGCCACAGGGCGGTCTGGCCGTTGGAGAGCGGTGTCACCAGCGCCACCGCGCCGCCGTCGCTCACCGACAGGCTGCCGATGCTGCTGAAGGTGGCCCCGCCCATGCCGGGGGCCGCCGCGCCAGCGCGCGCCAGCTCCTCAATGCCGCCGGATTCCGTCCAGCGGCACACCACGCCGCTGGCCTCGAAGATCACCACCCCGCCGGCGCAGGCGTAAAAGTCGGCGAACTTCGTCAAAGTCACGTCCGAGACCTGCGTCACGCCCTCGCGCGCCACGAGATGCAGGTTGCCGCCTTGCGCGGCCACGAGCACCTGGTCGTTGGCTGTGGTCACGCCGCCGCCGGTGTTCATGAGGCCGAGGAAGGCGTGGCTGTCCGCGCCGCCGCGGGAGACGCCGGAGAAGGACTTCATGGTGGCCACGCCGGTGCCGGGCACCACATCACCTTTGCGGGCGATGACGGCCAGGGCGGCTTCATTGCCCGCCATGACCACGGCGTTGAGCGCGGTGTCGGTTTTCTGGGTGGTGTCCGTCGGGTGGTTCTGGAGGCTGGCGGTGAAGACCACGCCGTCACCGGCGGCGGCCACATAGTTCGACACCGCGCCGAGCCAGGCGGGGTCGCCGGTCTGCGCGCTCACGTCATCGCCCTCGCGGATGATCTCCACCACACTGCCGCCGCTTTCCTGGTAGATGCCGGTGTCGGTCTTGGTGGTGATGCCCGCGCCGCTGAGGTCGCCGGAGAAATACACCCTGCCCTGCGCGTCCACCGCCGGTTTGGCCGTGTGGGTCTTGAACACACCCGCGCTTGGCGCGGCGTCCCCTTCGCGGCTGAGGATCTCCAGCGCCAGACCGTCGGGCGAGCCGATGTAGGCGTAGTCGGTGCTGGTTGGCGCGCCGGCGACGCGGTCCAGAGCCACGCTCTCGCCGCCCTCGCTGAGCACGAAGTGGGTGAACAGGCCCGACAGCGTCTGCCAGGGCGTGGTCTGCACCACGCCGCCCTCGCGCGCCACCACGCGCAGCTCGCCGGAGACATCGCTGAGCAGCAGGCTGTCGTTGGCATTGGTGATGCCGCCGCTGCCCACCGCACCCTGCGCGCGGAAGGTGATGAAGCCGTCCTGGTTGATCACCCCCGTCAGCGGCCGGTAGATGCGCCCGCCGCCGTCCATACCCTGGTCGGGCAGCATGAACTGGTCCGTCACCGCCGCGAACGCGGGCGGCACGCCCTCGCCGATGAGGTGGACCTCGAAGGGGTTCTCGTCCTCGTCGGTGCTGGCGATCTCCAGCATGGCGCCGCGCGGGCCGAGCGATTCAGGCGTCAGCGCCACGGTGAAGGTGGTGCTGGTGTTCGGCAGCAGGCTGGCGCTCAGGCCGCCCACATCCAGGCCGAACTCCGCCGGCAGCCCGTCCACGCCCTTGGTCACCGCAATGCCGCTCATGGGGCCGGTGCCGGTGTTGCGGATGGTGAAGAGCCGCGCCGCCCCGGTGGTGGAGCGCTCCACATCGCCAAAGTCCACCTCGCCCGTGTCATCCATCAGCTCCGTGCCCAGGACGGTGCCGTCATACACCGTGATCTCGGGATACGTCCCCTCCCCCTGGATGGCGAAGCTGTAGGGGCTGTCGAGCGGCTGGTCGCTCGTCACCGTCACCGTGCTGGACTGGATGCCGTTGGCCGCCGGGTCAAAGGTGACATTGAAGATGCTGAACACCCCGGAGGCCAGGGTGGCGTCCGGTGTGCTGGTGACGCTGAAAGCCCCGGCAGGCGCACCGCTGTCCACATCGGCGGAGATGCCGGTCAGCGGAGCCAGGCCGTCATTGAGGATCTCGAAGGTGCGCACCACCGTGTTGCTGCCCGCGGTCAGCGTGCCGCCGAAGTCCGTGTGGTCAGAGGTGGAAGGCGTGGCGTCACCCTTGGCGATGGCCTGGCCGTTGCCGCGCAGCACCACGATGGGCGAGCTGTAGAAGGCGATGTGGTTGCCGCCGCCCGCCGCGTAGGTCAGGCGCATGCGCCGCGTCAGGCCGGTGAGGCTCATGGGCCAGCCTTCCGGCCGGCCGGTGAAGACGCCGGTCACGCCGTCGTTGCCCTGGATGACCGGGATCACCGCCGTGGCGGAGGGCACGAAGCCGCCCAGCACCGCGCCGGTGATCGTGGAGGTGTCCTGGAGGGTGATGCCGCCGTCCACGATCATGCGCTCGAAGACCGTCTCCGAGGTGATGTCAGCCACAAAGCTGCCGCCATCCGCAAAGGTGACGGGCTTGGCCAGCCGCAGCACCGGGTAGCTCAGCGGGGAAATGGCGCCCGCCACGGTCATCGCGCCGGTGTCGGCATTGCCGATGCGCACCTCGTCAGCAACGAAGGCATCCAGCTCCACATCCGACAAGCCGAGCACCAGCGGGCTGCCGGTGACGGTGTCCTCCGCGCCCAGCGTGATGGCGGTACCGGCGGTCTTCTGGCGGATGATCACGTCATTGCCCGCCGCGTTGATCGTGTTGCTGCCCGCCAATGCCATGCTGTCGGCCACCAGCGTCAGGTCGTGGTCGCCGCCGACGATGACGACGGTCCCGCTGGACTTGTAGATGCCGCGGCTCCCGCTCAGGGTGCCGCTTTGGTCGCCTGCCGTGCCGGTGACGGAGATGGGGCCGTCGTTGGTGGACACCGTGCCGCCGTTGAGGAAGACCCCGAACTGCGAATTGCCCGCCGCCGCGCCGCCGGTGCCGGTGAGGGTGACCGCGCCCGTGCCGCCCGCGCTGATTTGAGAGCCGCCGGGGATATTGACGCCCAGGGCTTGCGCGGCACTGTTCGCCCCGCCAATGCCGGTGACAACAATGTCACCGCCGCTGGTGAGCAACTGCCCGCCGCCGTTGATCTCAACGCCGTGCGGGAAGTTCTGCGTGCTGGCGCCGCCCGTGCCGTGGATTGTCAGCGCGGAACCCGCGCCGGGACCGCTGATGACGGCTCCGTTCACCAGGACACCCGAGTTGCCTGAGGTGGTCCCGGCGCCGCCGCCGATGCCGGTCAGGGAGATGCCGCCACCGCCAGTCGTCACCGGGGCTGTGCCGCCAAGCAAAATCCCCGAGCCATGCCCGTCCGGGCTGGCGGTGCCGTGCATGGTGATGGTGCCCGTGCCGGTGGTGGTGGTGGCCGCACTGCGCACGATGCCGTGCAGGTTGTTCACCGTGCCTGTGCTGATGCCGGTGAGGCTGATGTCACCCCCGCCCGCGTCAATCGTGCCAGAATAGCCGATGCCCAGGCCGCCCAGGGTGCTGCCGGTGCCATGCAGGGTGATGTCCCCGCCGGTCGTGACCAGGGATGGGATGGAAGGCAGGTTGATGCCCGCGCCCGTGCCCGTGCCGCCCACGCCGGTGATGTGGATGCCGCCGTTGCCGACCACCTCGGTGGCGCTGACCTGCACGCCAACGGTGGAGCCCGTGCCCGCGCCGCCGGTGCCGTGGAGGGTGACGCTGCCGGCGTCCGCGTTGATCCCGGCTCCACTGACAAAGTTCACGCCGTGGGCCTGCCCGGCGCCCGCGTCCCCGGCGATGCCGGTGATGCTGATGTCGCCGCCGGAGGTGGCGGCGTCGGCGTTGGCGCCGAGGAACTCCACCCCGTGCGGAAAGGCAGATCGGAAGAGCGTCGTGTAGGGAAAGAGGGTAGATCTCGGTGGTGGCCGTAT
>ERZ761609.885-NODE-885-length-30601-cov-16.196851_pt1 | contig 30601 bp, 29 predicted proteins | sample MGYA00511163_ERZ761609 | MGnify/ENA primary metagenome ERZ761609 (study PRJEB28899, sample SAMN02445070) | bioreactor sludge metagenome | biome: EBPR sludge | place: Australia: Brisbane, Thorneside Wastewater Treatment Plant | collected 2011-12-16 ...
GCCAGCAGCTAAAAAACCTGCAGTGAAAAAAGTTGTAGCCAAAAAGCCAGCAGCTGCTCCAATAACAGCAGTTATTGCGCCAACAGCAGCATAATTAAAAATTCAGATAATTAAAAAACCCGCCATCTTTGGCGGGTTTTTTACATGGTCTAAAGAAAATAAGACCAGAATCGAAGATTTTCTATTTATATTTATAGAGTCAAAGCAAATATTTTTGCGTAGAAAAACACCGTGAAGAGCGCAGTTACGATGTCACAAAATTATTTGGAAAGACTATAACAAACCTCAGCGAAAAATCCCCAAAAGCCCTCGAAGCCTCCTACACCCTATTTTACAGATCATAAGGCGACAAAGGGCGAAAGCACAAAATCTATTTCTTATTTGGAAGCGGCAGGAGAAAGAACCATCATAACCTGACGGCCTTCCATTTTTGGCTCAAAATCAACTTTAGCCAAATCACCCAAATCAGCAAGCATCCGTTTCAAAAGCTGCATCCCGATTTCTGTATGAGCCAACTCACGACCACGAAAGCGCAAAACAACTTTAACTTTATCTCCACCTTCTAAAAATCGGCAAGCAGCTTTGAGTTTGACATCATAATCATGATCGCCAATCATCGGACGCAACTGAATTTCCTTAACTTCAACTGTTTTTTGCTTTTTACGAGCCTCAGCAGCTTTTTTCTGCTGTTCAAATTTAAATTTCCCGTAATCAAGAACTTTACAAACAGGTGGATCGGCATTCGGAGAGATTTCAACAAGATCAAGGCCAGCCTCTTCCGCACGGCGTAAAGCCTCCCGAATTGTCACAACCCCAACCATTTCACCATTTTCATCTACGAGACGTAAACGCTCAAGGCGTATATCTTGATTGACGCGCGGCCCACCGGAATCGCGATTATCGCGAGGATCTCGTGAGGGACGACCTGAACCAGAATAAGGCTTCTTGATAGCTAACTCCTATATGTTAAATTAAAATACCACTGGGCTTAAATTACATGCAAAAACCCGAATAATATGGAACATTCATAATGTCCTTTACTATAAAATGCAAGCGACAAGGTGCGTACCAACCATGGATAGGCACTAAAAACAAGTTACCCGATCAATCATCACTATTATAAAAATCACGATAAGCCGACATATCATCCAAAGGAAAATAGGGAACTCTCAAATCCGGTGGATTAGCCTCAATTGTAGGGACACTTTTGTTAAACGCCTCAACTCTAACAGGATTTTCAGCCTCATAAGCTTTACGTTTTCCGTTGATATCTACAGATAACAAATAAGGTGTAACGACACCATCCTCAATCTTGAAGGTACATTCGACTGTATTAACAGAAATAACACCGAAAGGATCAATTCGCCTGTATATAATCCGTATAAACTGCCCGAAATCCTCCATCCCCAAATATTTTATTTTTTCCGGATACGGCTCATTCAACTCAATATAAACCTTACAAACCCCATAATGGATTGTAGCCTGAGGATTATACAAAAGAAAAATGATAAAAATAAATGCAAAAGCAGAACCACCAATCCACCATTTACGGTTCCCAGATTTTTTAGGTGGCACAGCCTGAGCTGATTGATCAAAATTTTTTTTGACCGCCACGGCTTACCCCCCTTGAGCTTCAGACAAAGCAGTTTGAGTACTTGCAACCACCAATTCACTAACAATTTCGTCAATGACTTCGGTTAAAGCAGCGGCTTTGGCCTCACCACCATCTTGTGATTTCATGATAATACGGCGCTTGATTTCATTACGAGCACTCCCACCCGGAAAAGAAACAGCAAGAATTTGTCGGGCACGACCGGCACCAAATTTTGAATAAAGCTGATTACGGATCAAAACATCTTCAACCGAAGTCGCAAAAGCCCAAAGTTCAATAGGACCGAGCGTATTAATCAAATGCTGTTCATAACGACCTTCATTAGTTCCAAGAATAAGCAAAGCAGGAGCACCACCAGCACGAGGACCCGTTAATTTATAACGAATAATACTGCGTGCAGTAGCAGACAAACCAAAACGCTCTTTTACATTGTCAACAGCCTTCTCGGAAACAGCAGTCCCCAAAACCCAAACACCAGTTGCCAGATCAACCATGTCATCATCAAAATCTTCAAGGAGCTGTGATGCCAAAACAATCTGTACGCCCCGTTTGCGCCCCTCACGTACATCCCGAATAACTTGAGCACGAACAGAAGCAGAAGAGCTTGTCCTGTGAAACTCGTCATAACAAAGGCGCTTTGGTGTCTCTGCCAGATCTTGCAATTTGCTTTCGTGATAATATCTGTATTTCTCTGGGATAAACTGAAGGGACTCAGCACCAACCCACCAACTCCGAACCAAAGCATGCCGTGCCAACATATACATGATGGAAGTCTGACGATCGGCAGTATCATCGCCTTGGGGAGAGACATCCATTAAATCAAGAGAACAAACACGGGCTTCAGCAATCTCAAACTGCGTGACAGAAGACAAAATCGGATACTCACGAATAGCCGAAGTAATCATACGTTCAAACGCATTGATAACAGATTCCGAACTGGTTCCAATCGAAGTTTGCTCCAACAATGTTCTAATTTGAGGACGACGAGCTGCGGTAATAGCATCCCCCAGAGTAGGAACGGCATAACGTTGGGCGACATTGGCCTCATTAATCAAACCCATTTCAAACAAGCGGTCAACAACATCCCACCAATAAGGGTCGGTTGGAAGATGAATAGAGTGTTTTTGCAAGGCCTCATCGATATCGCCGTCCAAACGGGGAAGATATGGCCTTGGTTCAGCATTAGCAGAAACATCATCACGCCAACGGAACATTTCATCGACAACAAGACCTGACAATTGCTGAATACCGTCATACGGCTTATCATGCCCGGGTGGAGTCGATAACAAAACCATAAGCTCAACCAGATAGCTGCGCTCATCCATCAATGGAGCCCGACATCCCAACTGGGTATCAAACGGATTAATCGCGTATTGACGCGACATCTGCAAACGATAATAAGCTGACTCTCCCTGACGGGATATAGGAAGAGCTTCTTTAATCAGGGAAACCAACCCCGAAGATGAAGGTCCAATGTCAATAATCGCAACGAATGGCAATTTATTGAGCCCAGGAGATAAAATCGTCCCCAAATTCAAGGTATTCATCAAAACGGATTTACCCGCACCCGGCTGGGCAAAAATCAAATCAAACCAGGTCGTCGTCAAGTTTGTTCCTGTCTGATATGGCCATGATTTCCCATCAGGTGTCCGCAGAATAATAGCACCATGGGCAAAAGGGCTTGATGGACGTTGCCATGGAACCAATTTCATCACTTCCCGCATAGGAGCAATAGCAGTAGGAGCGGTACCCGCACAATGAATCCCCATAGCCGAAGACATGATACAATCAAGGGGATCTCCGGAAACATCGCTCACCTGCGCATATCCCCAACTCTCTACGGATTGCATAAGAATAGACAAACGATCCAGAATAAGACTTGGAGATGATTTAGGCGCCCATGTTGCAAATGACACGCGCAGCTTAACGACTGGCTCGTTACGAGCCATAACCTGCAAACCTTCCAGAGAATATTTAATCTGCTTATTCAAAGCATTTGTAACACTCATCAACGTAGCGACAAATGATCGGAACTGCGAAGCTTCTGCACCACCACCTTCAATCATAAACGAGATCCTAAAAGGAACCTTGGCATCATATAGGCGATTTAAAAGACCGGGAAACGGCGTAGCCTCCATCGGCCCCAAAGTCATATCAGCTCCCGCCCAGTTAAGATCATCAATCTGAACAACTGGCCCCCCCGTCAAACGAGCATCTCCAACAGAAAGCTGTGTTCGTAAAGGGGGCCAAATCACATCCGACAAGTCTATCCGGCTAGTGGGAGCCCGTGCAGGAATAGGATCTCCCGGTAGACAAGCCCGCCAATTATTATGGCTTTTATTCGGAAACATATTATTCCGCACCGCTTTAACAGCCTCATGAACTTCCAGCAATTCAGCACGAATGCCCATTTCATTAAGAGCTTGTTCGATAGAAGTCACATAACTTTTGTGGCGCGTCCGTAAAGCCTCAACACCAGCCAGAGGATTTTGACCGTAAGGAGCATTAACCCACATCTTTGTTTGTTCGAGCTTATCCTTGCGAACACGCTCCATCTCACTTTTACTCATGACAGATGGGCGAGTCCAAAGAACAAAATAGCATTCTTCATAGCTCAAAATAGTTGAAAGGTTTTTGATCTTTTCATCAAGAAGATCCTGAACCTCAAGGCCAATATTCTGGGCAGTTGTTCGGGAGGCTTCCATCTGTCCGGTTAAATGAGACCGAATTCGGTTTGGATCACGAGCAAAATAGATCTGCATCGCATGACCTTGACGGTCGAATTTTGACCCCAACTTTACGGTCGCCGCTTCCACAAGAAAATTATACTCTTCTTCACCGATAATTTGTCGAGACCCATCAACTTTAAGATAACTGACCAAAGATCCATCACTTGAAGCCAGCGTAGACTCGCTTTCTGCAGTCTCGATACGAATAAAGCTCTCGATCGACTGACGAAGAGCGATTTGGAAAGGTGCGAGAAGTTTTTCAATAAATTTCATAGAGAATCATCACAGTTAAACACGTCCACAGTGTAAACAGAAATGCTGGGGAATAAAATATAGAAATACACCAAATTGAGCTTAACTTGCCTGTTTCATAGCATCTCTATAAAGATTGAACCACAATGTCGGCACCCGATTCCCGAATGGCCCATCTTTTGACCTCCAATAGGCCAAAATCTGAGGAAACTGGTTAAACTCAAGGTCAGCTTCGCGAATGAGCCTCCGATCAAGTGGCATCAAACGCACACCCTCAAGCCTGTTTCCACGATCAGCATAATATCGGGATGTTAGAAAATCTTTCATAACCGTTGCAAGAACATAAGGATCATCCGTGCCAATCCTGTGACGAACCTCATCTCGACGAGCCATCAAAGAATCCAAAGTCGCACGGGCAGCCTCAGCCATAGGCCCTTGGGATATACGGGCAACATACACAGCGCGCATAACATGGTGAAGATCAACTTGAGATAATTCAGGCAACCAAACTAGAACGGCAGAGCGCATGGTGCAAGCCATATCCAGATTAAAGCACTGGTGACAAAAAATACAAGCAGTGACCATATTGTCCATTGTCAGGTTACTGACATTTTGATCCAGAAAATGGACTTCTTGATATTTTTTGGCCTGAAACCCACAACACTGACAAGTATGATCATCACGATCAAAAACAGCCTTTTTAATCTCGGGAGTAATAACCTTCACTGTACCACTCAGAGAAGCCTTCCGGCTCTCTCTTGATTCCGACATTACCGGACGAGAAATTCCTAATACGAGGGGCAAACTGGACATCAATAAAAACACCTTAAATAAATCATTATGGCAACGTCAGGGGATATAATAGCCGAAAGCGAAATTAAAGGAAAGAACAAGAAAAAGCCTGCGAAGTTTCGCAGGCTTTTTGCAATCGAATTCGTAAACTCCGGCAATTACTTCGCCAAAGTCCCCGCATCCGCAATTTTCTTAACATTGGCAGCCTCTGTCACCGTACCTGTACCGATCAAAGTCTGCATCGATTCTGTGATGATCGGGATCATAAACAGACCACCACCAACAGCCAAACGGATTGCTCCATCTTTCAAGTGAGTTTGTGTTGGATTTTCAACATGGTCTTTGATTTTCAAAATACCAAGAATAGAAAACAACATTCCCATCATATAAGAAATAGCAGACAGGAAACCAGGAAGATCTTGAATCCCAGCCACAATATTATTCGCAATATCGTTAAATGTATTCGCTGGGGCAGCTTGCGCTCCGGAACTTGACATTGTTCCCATCACAAAAGCGGCAGCAGTCACAGCATTCAGTTTATTCAGTCCTTTTTTTAGTTTCAGCATGGTATCCTCCTCCTATGCATATTGTCTCCAATAAGTTGACCTATATTCAGTATATAAAAGATTAGTGGCAATTTCAACAAAAAAAGACACAAAAAAGACATATTTCGCAAAAACTACGCCCTTCCTACCTTTTTTGGTTTTTAAAAGCAAAAACTATTAAGAAAAAAGCCTGCGAAAACCCGCAAGCTTTTTAAATAATCTATAGTCAAAGAGCTTATTACTAAGTAAACAACACCCCAACCGACGTCAAACCGAAGGTCGTCTGAACCGCATTCATCAAAGGCCCAAGATTAACCGCTAATGCACCACCAAAAATATGAGTAATCGCTGCCATCATGGATGCCTGCCCTTTACCCTCAGCCACATCACGCAAAATAAAGAACCCACGGATAAAGCTGATCCAACCGACCAACATCATAAACAATAAAATCGAACTGATAATGGCCAGAACATGATCGTCAATAGCACCACCATCTATCGGTGTAGAAAGAATAGCATAGGTTGTAATATCATTATCACCAAACATTGATCCAGTAAAAGCAGTCATTAAATCATCAAGAGTGAATAAAACACCGGCCAAAACAAAAGTCATAATTGTCCCCACACCAGATGGCCCGCTGGGTCCATCCTGAGACGTTTTAAGCAAACGACTAATACCAACAACCGTTAAAAATAGACCAGCCAGATAACCAAACCCTCCGAGAAGGTGGCTCACAGGGCCATAAATATCCACAATCAACGCAACCATCATCGCATCAAGACCATAAGACGCGGCAGCCGAACCACTCACACCATGATCCGCAGAGGCCACTGTAACACCACCACTAATCAACGTTTCGCTTGCCTCAGTCACCATAGGCAACATAAACAGAGCACCACCAGCCACAAAGCGTTTAAGAGAAGCAGAAATCGGGGTCTGATTCGGATTCTCAACATGATCTTTCAACTTGACCAAAGCTGAAACCGCCATAACCATCCCCATAAGATACGCCAAACCGGAAATTAAACCAGGAAGATCATTTGAAGCCAAAATAACGTTACAAATCACATCACCAACAGTACCAGTACCCGCTGAAACCGCAGAACCACAGCCTGTTGCACTGGAAACCCAGGAAATAATACTCGACACAGCTGTTGTCAAAAATCCGCTGATTGTACCCAATAAAGCAGCAACAGCAGCAGAGACAGATGACACAACAGCACCAATAACACTGGTTACAGCCGAACTCGCAGCGGCAATGAGAGAACTAGCCCATGAAGACATTGATGCGGCATGCGCCATCGAAGGTGTCAAAACCGTAAGCGAAAAAAAGGCCGCAAAAAACGAGCCAGAAAAAATTGACCTTTTGATTTTAATTTTTTTCATATTCATAACACACCCCGACCGTTATTACGGTTCTACATTACCTCCATTGAACCACATCTACAGAAAAAAGACAACATTTTTGCCTTAAAGCTCAACAAAATCGCGATTCAAGCGAAAGCCCACCTGTAATATTGTAAGTGATAGTGATTAGGAATCTGTTAAGAACTAAACATGAATACCAGAAGAAAATGCCATGCAAAACCTGATCTCTGTATGGCATTAACGTATTCAATTAAAAATAAAAATATCGACTACTCAACCAGCCGACCGGACGAACCGACAACAACCCAGCCATTCTGACCTTGGTCAATGGAAAGAATTGTTCCCAAACCAGTCACACGATCGCCAACTGAAACGGTTTTCAAATCAGATTTTCCAACCTGACCCAAAATAGCTCGTCCCAACTGGGCACTTTTCAAAACCCAAGATACTTCTGGCTGTTTATTTTGAACAACAGATTCTTCTTGAGCAGGTTTTACAGAGGTTTTTTTCTGTAATGATGAAGTTTTGGAATCAGAACGTTCTTCTTTTTTGGCTAACTGAATCTCAAGAGAAGAAATCCTGTCTTTCAAACTCAAAACCTGATCTTTATAATTTTCCTGCTCGGAGACAGCCTCTCCAAGCTTCATTTCCAACTCCGCAATTTTTTCTTTGGAAGTATCATCAGCAACATCACTCTGAACAGGAGCAACCTCCACCGGAGCATTCAAAACCTCCGCCTGAGGCATAATACTAGGAGACTCTGCATTAGCATTAGGAGACTCTGCCGTAAGAACAGGGGTGACCTCCACGTCAGAAGGAATCACCACATTTTCTGCTGGTTCTGCTGGTTCTGCTGGCGACTCATCACGCCCCACTTTTTTGATAGAATCAACGGAAGGGAAATCAGACACAGGCTGGATAGCGACCATATCCCCACCCAAAATCGGCTGCTTCTCAGATAATTCAGAAGTAGGGAACTCCTCTGGAGAAACATCAACAGGAACAACTATATTTGTATCTCCAGCACCTTCAGGCAATGCAGTCATCAATGATTCGCTTTGGACAGGAAGTTGTGGCTCAAGGGTTGCTGACTCAACCTGCATTGATCCCACATCAGAAAGAAGGCCTCGTTCATCCGCAACAGATTCGTCAGAAACAACTGCATCAACTGGCTCTGAAAGCTCCGTAACATCGGCAGGAACATCCTCTTGAACCGCGTAAACCGCGCTTTGGGTTCCACTGCCTCCAAATTTATAGACCATAAACCCCAAAGCACCTAAAACAGCTAAAACAACAATCAGGATAGTCGAAAAAGAACTTTTCTTCTTGGAAGGCGTATCCTGAAATTCGGAAGCAATATCCTCACCCGAATCATCCCAACTGTCATCACCTAACGAGGCATCACCATCGATTTCATCAAAATACTCATCCTCTTCAACAGAATCAAATGCATCATTTTCATATTCATCAATATTATTGTCTGACATCAGAACATTTCTCCAGATTTTTGCTATTGAGCAGGATTGTTATAAGGATTGTTATAAGAATTATTAACACCATTCGGCTGAAAATAAACGCCGGGTTGTTGCATCATCGCTTGACCGTTCAAACCTTGCTGTAAAAGTTGCATAGGATTTCCTCCCTGACCAAAAAAACCAACATTTTGCTGATTATTAAGATTATTAGGGTTGTTTGGATTATTAGGATTAGACGCATACTGGGATGTATGAACATCTTGATCGGTGACGGCAGTCGTAAACATCAACCCCAATGGCGTTCCTGCCTTAACACGTACAAGAATTTCAACATCCGAATCCTCATCCAGAATTTCACCAACTTTGTCGGCGGCTTCAGACACAGCTTTTGATAATTCCTGCTTGGTGTCTAAGTCTGAATTTTCCTGCGACACTGTAGAATCTCCACCACTCACTTCAACTGTCGTTGTTCCATTCTCGGCAATAGCAGAACCCATTCCTTGAATAAAACTGACAGCAGCAGGCAAAACAATACGCTGCAAGTAGCGGTGATCGACATCGGTGGCCATTCCCGTCAATGTTGTATCCGGATCCACAGCAACAGCATTAATTGGAATACTATGCCCATCTTTACCAACCAACGTATTAAACTCCATAATCAGATATTCCTCCTGTCTTTGGAAACTCCCCAAAACGCGAGAACCAGAAAATGGCCCAGAAACAAGCAAAGCAACAATCGGCCCCGGAATATCGGAATTAGCTTCCATCAACAACTGACCATAAGCAATATCACCTGCGGGAATAAGAACCTTCAAAGGTAATAGTTCTTGTCCAACAACTCCCTGCTCGCCACCAACACCACTTTGTTGAAGCCCACCAAAAGCATCAGCCCCTTGCCCTGACAATTGCGCGGATTGCTGCAACATAGACGAATCATAAACTTTCATATTTTGCATAGGCTCAAAAGACTTTTCCCCCATAATATTACCAACCTGAGCAATCATAGCCTGAGCCAAGCCATTAACGCGTTCAGCCTGCTGAGGATCAACTTGAGCCTGCGAAACAAACTGCTCTTGCTCACGTTGCAAGCGTAACCTCTCTTCTTGCAGTCTTTTCCAACGAACAAGAGGATCTTCCCCACCGGCCTCATTATCAGGAACTTCCAACAGAACTTTTGGCGGATCAATTGGTGTCGGAATAGAACTGGCACCCTCTTTTAAAGCAGCTTCAAGACTCTGTTGGTTATGCTCTTCTATAGCCCCACGCATAGTTTGGGTAACCTCGCTTGTACCAGGGGCTTCTTTCAACTCCGTTGCACCGTCATCAACGCGAGAAACAGAAACACTCTTGTTATCACCACCAAAAAGGGCGATCGCAGCCACTACGACAAGAACAGCAACACCAACAAGAGCGAGTTTTAAAACCGGTGAACCGCTAATCGTGCTCCCAACCGACGCACTGGCACTAGAACTTCCAAACTCATCAAAACCCGAATTTTGATCGAAATCAGATTCAAAATCATTGTTATCAATATCATTATTATTAGCCATTTTATTGCTCCATAGGGGACAGATAGGCGCGCAACATTTTGCCTTTATCAGACAACAGTAGCACAGGTGTATTATCTAGCGCGTAAACATGCATGCCATCCGCAGACTGAACCGATTTATTCCAGGCAGGAGACAAAAGAGTATAAGGAGTCCTGACATACATCATACCCCCTTTAATATAGGCAGAAGTTCTGCCATCAACACCCTCAACAGAAACTTTAGTCATGCCCGCAGAAGACGGTATTCCGACCAATACCTTGGACAAATCTTCATCACCTGCTTTAATCGAAACCGGAGTCATCACAGGAGGAAGAATTCCCTTTGGCCCCACTTCGGGAATCTGGACATCTAAGCGAACATGAACAGTTTTGCGCTCGGTTTTCAAAGTAAAAATTACAGGTGGGTTTAACCCCAGAAGACGCATAGAAACATTGCCCTGAGCAAAATGACTCTGGGGAGTGATTCGGACGATATGCGATCCTTCTTCTGGCTGCTCAACCTGAAAATCACCTGCCCATGTCAAATCCTGAATCGGCCAAGGCTGCCCCGTAACATCAACAATACTCAAAGTTGTAACATTGCCAAAAGCGGCTTTAACCAACACAGGCTTGGCACCAGGTTCCAAAGAGGCCTGAACAAAACTCGACTCAGGCTCGGGATCAGAATAAATCGGAGTCTCAACCGCCTGCGATGTTTCATCATACAATTCAAGCATTCTACGAATTTCCGAAGGTTTCAAAGGCATAAGAGTATCAACGGCACTCGAAAAGGCTTCTTTTCGTTCTTCTTGAGCCACTTCAGCCTTTGTCTTCCCATCAGGAACCGAGAGTGGAGTCGCTGTCAATTCATTCAAAGGAGCATTCTCATCCAAACTTCCATCTTCCGTAGAGGCAGCCATTCCCAAGACATCCGAAAGACTAGGGGGGGACGAAGACATTGCATCAGACTGATTTTGATCGCTATTCATCAAAACCGACGGAACAGCCTGATCCAGCTGAACCTCGGAATCCTGAGCCATGCACGGCCAAACAGAAAGCATCACCGAAACAAATGCCCCGAGACACAACATAGGAGAATTAAAAAATTTACGTTCCATATACACCCCGAAAAGGTCACCCGTTGAGACCGAAGCGATTAATTTTAATAAAACCACCACGACCGAACTCCATAATACATTCGTCAAGCAGAATAACCAGCTTTATAAAGCATGTCATCATCGAAAATCAAAAAACGTGAAATCTCATGCATTTTATTGGGCGACCCAACGTTCTATTCCTACTCCACTTGAACTTTCCACATCATGAACAGCCACCAAAGTCAGGGTAATCAGAAGACGTTCAGAGCTAACTTTAGACTGCGCCTGATAAGTAATAACAAGAGGAACCTGCACCTGCCACTCATACCGCCCCTTAACAAGCCCCTCGGAAACAAGAACCGGAACGCCAGCAGGCGCTGACAAAATCAACTGTTGGTTTGCCTCAACAGTTTCGATAATACGGGATTCGTTAAGAGCTTTTATAAAGCTCTGCCACCCCGTAGGAGTAAAATTACGAGAAGCTTCCTGCAAGCGACGACGATAATCATTAAACCCGAAAGTCATCACCTCGGTTGCAGCCTGCGCACTCCATGATGTTAGCGCCTTAACACTTAAATTTGGGACATAAAGCGGCGTCATCTCGATCATATCACCATCTTCAGTTGTAGCAAAATAACGATTTTCCGGACGGTGAACATCAACGATAAAAAACAATAGAGCGACCAAGGAAACAATAACCATCGACTCAAAAACAGCAATTCTTAATATCCGTCGATAACCAGCTCGATAATAAGCGCTCCGCCCCATAGCCGCGGGACTCATGATCGGAATCTTCAAAGATTTTTTCTTCACAACGCCCTGTTGCGAAGCAGAAGCAGAATCAGATAAAGCACTGGAGTTTTGGGGATCTGTAATAACCATTTACATCCTACTGAGCCAACCATTGCTCAATTGCCACACCATTCGGGCTTTCGAGTTTTGGAACACGGGAAATAATCAACTTGACCAACAATCGGTCAGATCGGACATTGGAACCAGACTGATAGGTAATAACCAATGGAACATCAACCTCCCACTGATACGTTCCGTTAAGAACATATTCCGAAACCAAAATAGGGGCGCTGGACGGGGTAGCCGATACGACTTGTCGATTTGCTTCAACCATCTCGATAATGCGCGACTTTTCAAGGGCTTTAGTAAAGCTCGCCCAGCCACTACGGGTAAAATTACGGGATGCTTCCTGAAGACGTCTTTTATAATCGTTAAACCCGAAAGTCATCACCTCTGTTGCAGCCTGCGCACTCCATGACATTAAGGCCGGAACGCTCAAATTGGGCTCACTCAAAGCCATCGCAGGAATCAACCGACCATCCTCGGTTGTGGCAAAATAACGATTTTCCGGCTGATGAACTTCAATAATGAAAAACATCGCCGCGACCAAAGCCAAAATAATCAACGCCTCGATAACGGCAATACGCAAAATACTACGATACCCATCCCGATAAAATTCATTACGGACAATGACTGAACCAACACTTTTCAGCAACTCGGCTTCAGCCTCCATATCGCTTGTAGCCGAAGAGGGCTCTGACTTGACAGTCGCCTGTTGTTTGGCAGAACCCGCAGAAGACCCTTTGGCTTGCGCCGAAGGGCGTATGTTCCGTGGATTTGATGGGCTTGTAGGTTTAGAAGGTGGGTTTGCCATTTTTTGCCTAAAATTTCTTTATTGACCTAAAGACGAGAGAGGAAGGTTTCCATTGGGTAAGTTCAAGTTAAACAAATTAACAAAAACCGTAATATTTGTAAAACGATCAGATCGACTCCTGCATTAAAGTACGAACAAAGTCCGGTAATTCCGTCAAACGCCGCCTCTTGCACCGCTCTGCTTCAAGGATAGCACGAGCTTGTAAAATAGACTTCTCAAGATCATGGTTAATGATAATATAGTCATATTCGGAATAATGGGAGATTTCATCAGATGCTTTTTTCATACGTTCGCGAATCACGTCCTCATCATCTTGTTGACGTGAACGAAGCCTGCGCTCCAATTCATCTTTGGAAGGAGGAAGAATAAAAATTGTGACCAGATCATTAACCAGCTTCTGCTTAAGCTGCTGCGTCCCCTGCCAGTCAATATCAAAAATAATATCCTGACTATTGGCCAAAGCCTGTTCGACCGGCACCAACGGCGTTCCATAATAATTATTAAAAACTTTAGCATGTTCCAATAACTCATGACGCTCAACCATCTGGTCAAATGCTTCTTTCGATACGAAATGATAATCCTTGCCATCAGTCTCACCCACACGCGGCGCGCGCGTTGTTGCAGAGACAGAAATACTCAATTGGTCATCACGCTCCAAAAGGGAACGGGTAATAGTAGTCTTGCCTGCTCCGGATGGAGAAGACAAAATAAACAATAACCCTCGACGCTTCACTGGTAAAAACATGACCGTATTCTACATATTTCAAAACAACCCACAATGGACGATTGAAGAATTTAAGTTTAATTTATAAAAATGGACAACAAATTAATCGGAAAAACATAAAATATGACCTCCCTTAACATCCTAATCACAGGCGCATCAAGTGGTATAGGTGAAGCTTTGGCCACACACTACGCCCAACAAGGACACACCCTTTTCCTGAGTGGGAGAAACCCCGAACGTCTCGATCGCGTAACAAGAACCTGTTGCAAACTCGGCTCAACTTGCAATGGGCAAGTCATAGATGTCCGTGATCGCAAAGCCATGGAACGTTGGATAAATAACATACAACAAGCGAACCCCCTTGATCTGGTCATTGCCAATGCAGGTATTTCAGGAGGAACAGGAGGAGAATCCGGAAACCGTGATTTTGGTCTGGATATTGAAATATTCGACACCAATCTGAATGGAGTTCTGAACACCATTCACCCTGCACTCCCCACAATGATTCAGGCTCAAAAAGGGCAAATTGCCATAATTAGCTCCATTGCCAGCCTCGTTCCACTCCCCGGAGCCCCAGCCTATTCTGCATCAAAAGCTGCCGTTCGGTTTTACGGCGAAGCTTTAGCCGCAAAACTTAAATCGTCTGGAATATCCGTCAGCGTGATCTGTCCGGGATTTATCCAAAGCCGCATGACACAGGCCAATGACTTCCCTATGCCCTTTATAATATCTGCATCAAGAGCAGCTCAAATTATATCAAGGGGGATCGAATGTCGGAAAATCAGAATAGATTTCCCATTACCTATGGTTGTAGCTATGAAATTAGTTAACTTGATTCCATCCGCATTTAGACGCGACATTTTCTCGCAGCTACCTGAGAAGCATTCTCATAAAAAACCCTTGCCTTAAAGAGCCATTAACCGCAACAATTGCTTCAATTGGAAATTGTTTTTTGTTGGGTTTTTAAATGCATACCAAAATAGATTGCAGCAAGATCGACACTACCAGAGCTGCTGTTCTACTAAAGGCGCTGTCCAACGAAAAACGCCTCATAATTCTATGTCATCTCCTCAAAGGTGAACTATGCGTTCATCAACTGGAAAATCTGGTGAACCTTTCACAATCTGCCCTTTCCCAACATCTGGCAAAATTACGCTCATCAAATCTTGTCACCACAAGACGTGATGCCCAGACAATCTATTATCGGATCAAGGAACATTCTGTCCTTGACCTTATAGTCTGTTTAAACAGCATTTTTATTCAAGAGAACAAGTCTACGGGATAAAAGAAATCAGTTTATAAAACTGATCCAAGACATTGGAAACAGAAACATCCGAAAGATCAAAGGCTTCAATGGCTTTCGCCTGCGCCCCTTGTGGTCCATGTTTTTGAATCGTACTTTTTTGAGAACAAAATAAAACAATAGACGGAATACCCGTCACACACATGATATGCATCGGCCCTGTATCATTCCCGATCGCTCCAACCGATCCACGTGCCAAAGCAGGCAAATCAAATAATGTTGTTTTTCCAGTCAAATTGACAACATCATCAAGCCCTCGAGCAATCTGTTCATTCGTTTCAGCTTCTGCATCACTTCCCAATAAAACAGGATGATACCCATTGCGAATCAATTTCCCAGCCAAAGCCCTATAACTCTCGACTGGCCATCTTTTTTCAGGATGTTGGAGGGAAGATCCCGGAACCAGAACAACATACGGAGATTTCAAACCATACCCTGCAATATTTCCGGTCATCCATTCAAGCGGATCAATCTGAACATCTTCGATCCCAACAAGCTTCAAAGTTTGAACATGGCCATGAAACGCATGCCCTTTAACCCGATCGGGTGATAAATTACGATGAGAAGCTCCGGAAGCCGCCCCCACCCATTCGGGACGCGGGAACATCAAACGTAAATAAAAAGACGATCGGTCATTATTTTGCAGATCATACACACGGGAAAATTTTTGATGATTAAGCCATGATCTTAAACACAACCATCCGGCTACATTCCAGAATTTTGGTTTGGTATCCATATGAATTTCGTCAAAATATTGACTGGCTTCTGCCATTTTAACAAAAGGCTTGGTTGTCAAAAGCACAATATGGGATTGGGGATGAGCAAGGCGAATAGCAGCCATCGCCCCGAAAGAATAAATGAAGTCCCCGAGCGCCCCGAGTTTAATCACCAGTATTTTATCGACCATTCCTGTCTCCAACTAATTCCGCATAGACCAACAAAGTCGCAAAAGTCATCTGCTCCTTGGTAAAATGAGTGCGGGCATGATGCATGGCTGAGAGAGCTAGATCATGTTTTTCCTGATCCGTAAGGGACAAAGCAAAATCAACACCTTTGGCCAAAGCTTCCGCATCATTCGGAGGAACAAGCCAACCGGTCTTTCCATCAACAATGGTTTCTTTCGATCCGCCAATGGCCGTCGCAATAACAGGTCTCCCCATCGACTGCCCTTCAACTGCGACACGTCCAAACCCTTCAGGCTCGATTGAAGCCGATACAACAACATCGGCCAACATATAAGCCACCTGCATGTCATCACAATGACCAACGATCCGCACACGATCTTCGATCCCATGAGCATGGATTAAATCTTCCAGATCCATACGGTAATCAACCCTACCTTGATCGTCTCCGACCATCACACAATAAACATCTTTGGTTTTAAGCTTGGCCATCGCATCAATCATCACCATTTGCCCTTTCCAACGCGTCAAGCGTCCAGGCAAAAGAACAACAGTCGATACGTCCGGTATGCGCCAGCTTTGAGCCAGACGAAGCATCCGGTCAGCCTTCACACGGGCAGGATCAAATTTTTCCATCGGGATGCCACGCGGAATAACGCGGATCTTTTCATGTGGAACAGCATATTGATCGACCAGATAATGCGCAACAAATTCGGAATTGGCGATCACCAACTCACCCTTGGCAATTGAGGAATTATAATGACGCTTAAACTCGCTTCCGATATTAAACGGAGCATGACACGTGGTCATGAACTTAGCACTAGATTTCTGACACGCCCAGAAACAACTCCATGCCGGCGCACGAGAACGCGCATGGACAATATCAACATTATATTTTCGGATCAGCAGGCGCAACCTTTGCGTATTCAACCACATCGTAAAAGGACTTTTGGAATGCACAGGCATTTCAATATGGATACCACCAGCGCGTTGAATTTCAATGACACGCGACCCACCATTGGAAACAACAACCGCGCGATGCCCTGCTGCGATCAACGCAGCTGTCACATCAACCGTCGTTTGCTCTGCTCCACCCGCTCCAAGATTGGGAAGAACCTGCATAACCGTAAGCTGGGATTGCTTTGCCCTTTTGGCTGCCTTTTTAGCAGACGCCATCTTAAAAAGTCCTCTTGTGTTTTTCTGCCCAGCTTTATAGCATCTCTCCTCATGGAGACAAACCCCGAAAAAATAAACAATAACGAAGGAATTCCGCTGGCTTATCGATTCCGGCAAGGATCTCCCATCTGCCCAACACTGGTATTTCTTCCCGGATATCGTTCAGATATGATGGGCTCAAAGGCTCTTTTCCTTGAAGAATGGGCAAAAACAAACAATGTTTCATATCTACGCCTTGATTATTCAGGCCACGGTGAATCGGGGGGAGTCTTCGAAGACGGTACCATCGGTCAGTGGACACAAGATGCTCTGACCATCATTGATCAGATTACAACCGGACACTTGATCGTTGTGGGGTCATCCATGGGTGGGTGGATCGGTTTGCTAGTCGCAACCAAACGCTCCGACCGAGTTAAGGCCTTTATGGGTATATCAGCCGCCCCCGATTTCACAAAATGGGTATGGGATCATCACATGACCGAAAACCAACGGATTATATGCCAAAAAGAAGGAAAGATAGCCGAAGAAAGCCCCTATTCGGATGAACCCGATGTCATGACTTACGCTTTATTCGAGGACGGAAAAAAACATCTTTTGCTGGAGAAACCCATTCCGTTCGACAATCCAGTTATCCTGATCCAAGGAAAACAGGATCAAGAAGTTCCATGGGCATTAACCCAAAAGATTGCCAACCTCTTGAAACCGGATCAAACTAGAATCATTTATATCGAGGACGGAGAACACCGCCTCTCGCGCCCATCTGATTTAAACATCATTCAACAGGAAATTGAAAAGCTTTACGTATCCCTCTAAAGATCAGCCAACCGCAACCGACGATAACTAAGAGCTTCCGCAACATGCGAGGAAGAAATTTTATCAGGACAGCCATCAAGATCAGCAATGGTACGCGCCACTCGCAGCATCCTATACCAACTCCGAGCCGACAGTTTCATCTTATCTGCCGCTGACCTCATCAGAACCTCTGCCGCTTCGTTCATCACCGCGATCTCTTCCAAAATTTTTCCCTGAGCATCTCCGTTCACACGCATTTTTTCTGGAGCCCCCAGCGCCACAAATCTTTCTGCCTGTAAAACCCTGACCTTGGCAATTCTTTTTGCAACAACTGCCGAAGATTCTCCCGATGGCTTGCTCCCCAACTCTTCGATAGAAAGAGGCGGCACATCAACTTGCAGATCAATCCGGTCAAGCAAAGGGCCTGACAATTTCCCCTGATAATCTTCAGCACAGCGTGGAGCCTTGGTACATTCTTCCCCCACTTGCCCGAAATACCCGCACCGACACGGATTCATAGCCGCCACCAACTGAAACCGCGCCGGATAAGTCACATGGTAATTAACCCGCGCCACCAATGTTTCTCCCGTCTCCAAAGGTTGGCGCAAAGATTCCAAAGTGGCCTTGGCAAATTCGGGCAGCTCATCCAGAAACAAAACACCATGATGCGCCAATGAAATTTCACCGGGCTTGGCCTTATGTCCACCCCCAACCAAAGCAGGCTGTGATGCGGAGTGATGAGGGTCACGATAGGGACGGGCGCGAAGCAATCCGCCTTCCGGCAAAGTTCCTGCCAATGAATGAATGATTGATGTTTCAAGTGCTTCTCTTGGCGTAAGCTCGGGCAAGATACCAGGAAGACAAGACGCAATCATTGACTTACCCGACCCAGGCGAGCCGATCATGAGAAGATTATGTCCTCCGGCCGCCGTAATTTCAAGCGCACGCTTAGCACTCTCTTGTCCTTTAACATCAGAAAGATCCCGTATATGAGATCCACTTGGCAATCCGAGCTGAGGCTGTGGACGAACCAAAACCTGAACCCCTTTAAAATGATTAATCAATTGCAAGAGATTCACAGGAGCAAGAATATCAACCTCCCCCGCCCAAGCAGCCTCACTCCCGGACGCTTGCGGGCAAATCAAACCACATTGCACCGCTTGCGCCTGAAGAGCCGCAGGCAAAACTCCGGTAACGGTTCTTAAACTACCGTCTAACCCCAATTCCCCCAGCGCGTAAAAACTTTCCAATGCATCTTGTGGCAAAACATCCATCGCCACCAAAAGCCCGAGAGCGATGGGTAAATCATAATGCGATCCTTCTTTGGTCACATCGGCGGGCGCAAGATTAACCGTCATACGCTTGGCCGGAAGAGCCAAGCCCATTGCATGAAGCGCGGCTCTGACACGTTCCTTACTCTCGCCAACAGCCTTATCGGGAAGCCCGACGATTGTAAACGCAGGCAAACCACTTGCAATCTGAACCTCGACATCAATATCGAGCACATCAATTCCGCGAAACGCGACTGTCTTAATTCTGGCAACCATTTGCGCAGACTACCCTGTCTTCCCATCCACGCCAAGGACAGCAAACAAAGAACTCCACACTTATCGTTTGGGAAAAACTAAAAAAGATACATTTAAAATCTTGATAAAGATTTATGGATAAAAAATTTGTTTTTTTGCGCAGCAACACAAAATTATTGCGACGAAACATAGGATTTCCTACGGTTTGCGGCTTTTATCTGCTATACTTTAATTATGACAAATTACGTCACGATGTCCCTTCTGACTTTAGGGGCGATGACTCTATTGACTTTGTCGGGCTGCAGTTTTGGATCAGCCAACGAAACAAATTATTTTTCGACATCGTCTAAAGGCAAAGCCCTTGAAGAATACAAACAAGATCTTGCTCCATCAATTCACGCTGTGGAGCAAGGGCAAAACATCGAAGATTTTTATCCTGAAAACTCATTGGACAATAAAAAGAAAAACACGATACGCCTTGGCCTGTCACGCGATGAATCAAAAGCTCTTGGCTGTGATTTGGGCGATAGATTTGATCGTGGAGCTGCCCTGGCCTATAATTTTGACAATCAGAAATCGCGTGTATCTTTACACCTAAGCGTTGATGGTCCGAGCTTTTCTGATCCATCCAATCTGGAATTAAATTCGGTTTTGCTGCGTTTTACCCACAAATTCCAGAAGCCCTCAAAATCACAAATCAAAAAATGTCAATTTCCGTCAAAGGTTCAGGGACTTTTCGGCTCGCTCTATAATGAATTTTTTGTCCGCGATAATTATACAATCCTTGATGAACTCAAAGACCGTGGCCTGAACTTAAAATAATATAATTTATGGAAAAAACACACTCCCCTACATTCAAATCATTTTAAACCCATTGAAAATCATAGTTTTTCTATGCTAGGTCTGTTGTCCTGCAATATAATAAGGACTGAAAAAATGGCCGAACGGTATAACATTCGTGAAGTAGAAGAAAAATGGCGCAAAGCTTGGGAAGACCGGAATGTCTTTCATGTCACTGAAAATTCGTCAAAAAAGAAATACTACGTCCTCGAGATGTTTCCTTACCCGTCAGGCCGCATTCACATGGGACATGTCCGTAATTACTCGTTAGGCGACGTTGTCGCCCGTTACCGCACAGCCCAAGGATATAATGTTTTACACCCGATGGGATGGGATGCTTTTGGTCTTCCGGCTGAAAACGCTGCCATTGAACGGAATGCCCACCCCAAAGACTGGACGTACGAAAACATTGTGGCCATGAAAGTCCAATTAAAACAAATGGGACTGTCTATCGACTGGGATCGCGAAGTCACAACCTGCGCACCCGACTATTATAAGCACGAACAAAAAATGTTCCTCGATTTTCTCAAGGAAGGTCTCGCTTACCGCAAGGAAATGATTGTCAACTGGGATCCTGTCGAAAATACAGTTTTGGCCAACGAACAAGTTGTAGATGGCAAAGGCTGGAGATCCGGTGCAGCGGTTGAACGCAAAAAACTCAACCAATGGTCTTTGAAGATCACCGACTACGCCGAAGAATTACTGGAAGCTATCAAGACCCTCGACCGCTGGCCTGATAAAGTCCGTATCATGCAGGAAAACTGGATCGGCAAATCCCAAGGCTGCCGCTTTACATTCAACGTCACAGACAGCGCAGAAACACTTGATGTCTTCACCACGCGTCCCGACACATTGTTCGGGGCATCCTTTGCCGCCATGGCAGCAGATCATCCTTTGGCTCAAAAACTCTGTGACGGCAAAGATGGATACAAGGAATTCGTTGCACAATGCCAAGCCATGGGGACGTCAGAAGCCGCCATTGAGCAGGCCGAGAAAATTGGTTTCAACACCGGATACTTTGTTGACCATCCATTTGTCGAAGGTAAAAAATTACCGATCTACCTCGCCAACTTCATTTTGATGGATTATGGTACAGGCGCGATTTTCGGCTGCCCTGCCCATGACCAACGCGACTTTGATTTTGCAACCAAATACAGCCTTGAAATTATTCAAGTGGTTGCCCCTGCTGACGGATCAAAAGTCGAACTGCCCTACACAGACGATGGTCTTCTTGTAAATTCGGATTTTATGAACGATATGAGCATGACCAATGCCAAAGCCGCAGCCATTGCAAAAATGGAATCCATGAAACGCGGCAAAGGCATCACACAATATCGCTTGCGTGATTGGGGCATTTCCCGTCAACGTTACTGGGGTTGCCCGATCCCGATCATCTATTGCGATGATTGCGGAACAGTTCCCGTTCCTGAAAACCAGTTACCGGTTGAACTGCCTTATGATGTCTCTTTTGACAAACCAGGCAACCCACTCACCCATCACCCGACTTGGAAACATGTTCAATGTCCAAGTTGCGGCAAAAACGCAACCCGCGAAACCGACACATTCGACACATTTTTTGAATCAAGTTGGTACTTTGCCCGCTACACCGATCCGAAGAATGACGGGATCGGCTTTGCCAAAGACAAAGCCGCTTACTGGCTACCCGTTGACCAATATATCGGCGGTGTCGAACACGCGGTTCTACACTTGCTCTATTCACGATTTTTTACCCGTGCTTTATCCAAATGCGGATATATGGACACACCAGAACCTTTTGCAGGTCTTTATACCCAAGGCATGATTAATCACATGACCTATAAAGACAGAGACGGAAAATGGATTTATCCGAAAGACGTGATGAAAGACGAAAACGGTAACTGGATCATGGCAACCGGAAATCACGAACCTGTGACCGCAGGCCGTGTTGAAAAAATGTCAAAATCCAAACGCAACACTATTGATCCGCAAGATATTCTGGACAGCTACGGCGCAGATGCCGCTCGCTTGTTCATTCTGTCTGATTCCCCACCTGATCGAGATTTGGAATGGACAGAAGCAGGATTAGGCGGAGCATGGCGTTTTATCAACCGCCTTTACTCTTTGATAACAGAGAAAAAGGATTTTGCGCTCACGAAAGCACAAGGTGCCCCTTCAGACGCAGCAAAGAAACTGCAACAAAAAGCACATCAGACCATTCATGCGGTTGCACAGTCAATCGAAGCCTTCCACATGAATAAGGCCGTTGCAAAACTGCGCGAACTGTCCAATGCCATCGAAGAATTTAAACCGGAAAGTGATGATGACGCACCGTTTTACCGTGAAGCCATAGAATATCTGGTGCGTGGATTAAACCCTATGGCTCCTCACCTGACCGAAGAACTCTGGTCAGAGTTAGGTCATAAAACCTTATTGGTTCAAACCCCGTGGCCGGACATCAATCCCGAATTTCTGATTGCCGATACCGCCACCATCGCCATCCAGATCAACGGAAAACTCAAAGCAACAATCCAGCTTCCGATGGACACCATACAAGAAGATGCAGAGAAAGCGGCGTTGGAAGATGACACTATCGCCCGCGCTTTGGATGGAAAAACCATCCGCAAAGTGATCGTTATTCCCAACCGTATTGTCAATGTCGTCGCCGGATAATATCAATATAGAAAATAATTATAAAAAATATCAATTAAAAGCCCTGCTCAGTCAGGGCTTTTTTAACCATAATAATTCTAATTTATACCACTTGACTTCAGTACATGCCCGCGTGAATAAGTTAGTATATACTGCCTTAAGTGGAATCAAAGAAACAATATGAAGGATTGATACAGTGACTATAAAATTTTTAAGCAATATCTCGGTTAAAAACAAACTTCTCTTTATTGTTCTGCTTCCATTAATTGGCTTGGCAATATTAGCGGGGATGAAGGTAGTGCAGCTTCAAGAGCAAACCTCACGCCAGCGCAGCATTGCAGAATTAATGAACGTTTCTATTGCGGCCAACAACTTGGTTCACGAATTGCAAAAAGAAAGAGGAACTTCAGCGGGCTTTATAAGCAGTCAAGGCAAAAATTTTGCCGATGTTTTGCCTAGCCAAAGAAAAAATACCGATGAGAAACAAGAGATTTTCCAATATGTCCTTAAAAACACAAATATCAATCAATTCGATAAGAACTACATTGGAATCTTGCAAAAGGCTTTGGATGATTTGAAGCAGATTGAAGAAATCAGAAAAAATATTGATGATCTAAACATGAAACTTCCGGATGCCGTTGGTTATTACACCGGCATGAATGCCAAATTCTTGGCCATCACAAATAAGGCTGTTTTTATAGCGAAAGACCCTGATATTATCAGAGATGTTTCAGCATATTTGGCTTTTCTTCAATCCAAGGAACGGGCTGGTATTGAACGCGCCGTTGGTGCAACAGGCTTTGGCTCCGGATGGAATACAGCATTGCTAAGCAAATTTTCTAATCTTATAACCATCCAAAATACATATATTGATGTTTTTCATGTCTATGCAACCGATGAAGAACTAAAGTTTTACGAAGAAAAAATCAAAGAACCGGCTTTTGAATTAGTTAAAGAAATGCGCGAAATGGCCTCTTCATCTACTCAAATGACAGGGCCAACAAAAACAGTTAGTGCCGCCGAATGGTTCGAAACAATCACACAAAAAATAAATGTTTTAAAAGAAATAGAAAATCATCTTGCAACTGATGTTTATAATGTTGCTCGGTCGCATTCCGAACAATCATCTGTTGAGCGCAATCTGTACATTACAATTTTAGGAGTACTGATTGCTATTGTGCTTCTCATGACCATAATTATCTTGAAAGACCTGTTAAAAAGCATCAGCAGCACAGCAGATATTATGGACGCTTTAGCAAAAGGAGATACGAATATTAACATTTCTGGAACGGATCGCGGAGATGAAATCGGCGAAATGGCTCGCTCAATCGAAGTATTCAAACAAGGTCTGGTTGAGAAGAAACAAATGGAAGATGCAGCCTTACGAGCCCAAGCCAGAGCAGAAGAAGATAAACGAAAAGCCATGACTGCCCTTGCAGAAGATTTTGATTCAAAAGTAGGCGGGCTTATAAATTCATTGGCCTCTGCTTCTACAGAACTTCAGGCAACAGCAGAAAGTATGCGCAACATTGCCGATGAAACATCCCAAGCCAGTCAGGTTGTTGCACTATCTTCCGAAGAAGCAAGCCACAATGTCAGCGCTGTCGCCGCAGCAATGGAAGAAATGTCCGCCGCCAGTGCAGAAATTTCGTCACAAATTAATAATACCAGAACCCGTTCGAATGACACGGCTCAAAATGCAACAAATGCAAATAGAACCGTCTCAAATTTGAATAAACTGGTTTCAAATATCGGAGAAGTCGTAAATTCTATTCGTGATATTGCCGGACAAACAAACCTGCTGGCCTTAAACGCAACGATTGAAGCAGCAAGGGCAGGAGAAGCCGGAAAAGGCTTTGCTGTCGTTGCAGAAGAAGTTAAGAAACTGGCGACTGAAACCGGATGTAAAACAGATGAAATTGAAGCGCGAATTGCTGAAATTCAAGGTGCAACAGACGAATCTGTCAACGCCATGGAACGCATTATTAAAAATGTCTCAGAAATTGACCAAGCTATTACAGCCGTGTCGTCCGCAGCAGAAGAGCAAAACGCAACCAACAATGAGATAACCAGAAGCATTTCAGAGGCCACTCAAGGAGTCCGGAACGTAACACAAACTATCAGTGACGTAGAAAGAGGCGCCAACGAAACAGGCTCTTCTTCCGATGCAGTTCTAGAAGCAGCAAGAGAAGTCGCAAAACTATCGGAAGGCCTAAAACATTCCGTGAATTCCTTTTTGGATGGCATCCGCCATAGCTAATGGTCTCTACAATATTTCTAAATATCAAATCGTGAATTCAACTCAAGGCCTTGTTCTACCAAGGCCTTTTGTTTTGAAGAATCAGGGGCAGATGTCAAATAGGAAAATGTTTCATATAGATTATATAAGGCACGAGCGACACGACGTTGAGCCATACCTGCAAACGTAACTCTTAGGATATCAGGGCAATGAGAACTGACACTGCAATTCATAGGTAAAGTTAGTGTAGATGTTGCATCAATAGTCGCAGCAGCAAATTGAAATGTATTGGTTAATCTTTTTTCACCATAATAATACTGATCAATATTACGAACTCTCAACATGGCAAAATATCCGGCCTTCATGTCGGGATTGACCAACTCCAGACTAGGCATTCCTGTTTTTAGAATTTCAACAGCTTTTTTATGATCGCCAATCGCTTCACGAACAACATGTGTAATGTTTGACTTCTCATGATTTTCAGCAGAAATAGAATTTATTCCACAAACCATGGCTTTCATAAGACGAAAACTTTGATGATAACCTCGAAGATTATTAGCAAGATAATCTTGACGTGCTTCAAGATTTCCTTCGCCATAGCATGACGTCACAGCTGGAGCGACTGCTGCAGGAAGAGAGATCATCTGCATTGAAGTGCTATCATTCATTTTATGCATGATATCTTCTGAGCCACATGCAAAACCTGCACGCAGGCGCGGCATCCCAAATGCTTTACTACAACTAAACAATGTTATTGTACGATCAGGATTGTATCTGGCGATCGGATCCGATTGGCCTTCATACTCCAAGCCATAATAGGCAAAATCATCAATCGCGAAAACATGATGCTTTTCTAAAACTGCCGCCAATGGCTGAATAACCTCTGAATTCAAAACAGTGCCGGTCGGATTATGTGGATTGATATTGTAATAAACAAAAACTTTACGTGTTCCATCATGTTCAATTTGTCTAATCTTGTCTGCAACAACCTCAGGCTCAACGACCCAATCGTCTTCTTGCCTTAAAGGGACAGTTTCAATCTCAAAGCCATGATGTTCGGGCTGAAGCGTAAATAGTCCATAGCTTGGAGCGGTCATTAGGATAACCGGAATTTTTCCTGAATGCTCGCGATGAAACCGCTCTCTAAGAACCATAAGCGCAGTAAAATATAAATGCGTTGCACCTAACCCCATAACGAGATGGTTAACCGTGAGAGGAGAGCCTCCTCTCAGCCCTAACTCATTACAAAAAGATAGAAGTTCACTTTTTTCCCGATCATAACCTGCTCCAGTTGCATAAATGCGCATATCGCCACGCTGCAACACATTTTGGACGGCCATCACAGCCGGAGGGAATCCGGCATAGCTCGGGTTGCCGGATGACAAATTATGCGTAGGGCGCAATCCAACAGGTCTAACACGCCTAAATAATAGATCGTTAAAATCACTAATCGCCGATTGACCAGTTTTTACCAGTGCATCCATTCACTGCTCTCGAAATTTTCCTGTTAACTGAATGGGCGTTATTAAACATAATCTATAAGTTATGTCAATAATTGATGGTATAAAATCAGCCTGCCTCTTCCTTTAAAAGAACAAATAGTCTAGGCTGTAGCCATGACAAAACAGCATTCTTTCTTTGCTCCGGTAGCCCTTATTTTAATCCCGTTTTTGCTCACCGCTTGCGGGTTTCACCCCGTTCATGGCGGACATAGCCTGAACGCGGCTGAAAGGGAGCAAAACCTGCCCGCTATTTCCATCGACATGATCCCCGACCGTGAGGGGCAAATACTACGCAATGAATTGATAGACCGTCTGGGCGACCCGATTGGGGGTCAGTATCGACTAACCGTCAGCAAAATCATTGAAACAGATAAAGAACTGGCGATTACCAAATCCTCGGAAGCCACCAGAGCACAACTACGCCTAAAAACCAGAATGACTCTGAGTAATAATCAAGGACATGAGCTTCTCTCCCGCGACTTACAAGCTTTAACCAGTTACAACGTTTTGGAAAGTGAGTTTGCAACAAGAGTCACTGAAAATGCAGCGCGAAAAAACGCTTTGATTGATTTGGCGCGTCAAATTGACCTAAATATCAATCTGTATTTTAACCGTATCAAATAGATCGAAATGAAACTTACCTTTCGCCAGATCGAACCTTTTCTAAAAAATCCCGATCCCGCCATGCGTGCCGTTCTGGTTTATGGCCCCGATCAAGGTATGGTACGGGAACGCGCAAAAATACTGGGATTAAAAATCGTTTCCGACCTCAATGATCCATTCAATGCCGCCCACTTGACTGGAAATATTATTGAAGACGACCCGTCAAGATTTTATGACGAGGTCAACGCACAATCTTTAATGGGTGGAACGCGTTTGGTGCGTATAACCGACCCTGGATCAAAATGTGCGATTGCCCTGAAAGACTGGTTAAAAAGCAACCCTTCTGAAGGAACGCAGATTATCATTGAAGGCGGCGACTTGCGTCCACGTGATGCCATCCGCAAAATTTGTGAAGAAAGCCCGAACGCAACCGCCATTCCTTGCTATATTCAAGATGAACGGGACATGGCAAAATTCTTGCGTGACCTTTTGACCGAAGCCAATAGAACAGCAGCCAACGATGCTATTAACTGGCTTTCGATCGCCCTCAAAGGCGACCGTGGGCGAGCACGGATGGAAGCTGAAAAACTCGATTTATACAAAGGCTCTGATTTAACACCGATTACGCTCCACGAAGCCATGGAAGCCTGCGGTGATTCAGGCAGCCAAAATCTGGATGACCTGTTATTCGCGGCGACGGGTCGCAACCCACAAAAAGCGCTCTCGACCTATCAAAAACTACTCGCTGAAGACACCGAACTCATAGTGATCCTCCGCTCTTTGCAAAACCACATCAGACGGCTTCATCAAGTCAGATGTACCATGGATGAAACAGGTCTTCCGATTGATATGGCCATAAAAAATCTGCAACCCCCTGTTTTCTTTAAGGTTCAGGATTCTTTTCAATCACAGGTCAATCGTTTTCCTGCCCAACGGCTAAGGAAAATGCTGGCACGTCTCAATGAAATTGAAGCCGATACAAAAAAGACAGCAACCCCGTCGGAAACATTAGTCGCCGAAACAATCCTTAAACTGGCATCAATGTAAATGATGAACAACAAAATCCTAAAATTTCTGGGTCTTGGCTCCGCAGCAATCCTCACAGACTTTTTCACATCCAATCTTTTGTTTTACAGCCTGAATTGGTCAGTAACCCTATGCGGAATGCTGGGTTTTCTGGCAGGAACCATTGTTGCCTATTTTATTCATCTGCGCGTGACTTTTGTTGCCCGCAATCTTGATTTTTCATGGCAAGCTCTTTACCGTTTCCTAAAATCCAGCCTGTTGGCCGCTATCATTCGTGTTTTATCCCTATCCCTTCTGGAATGGTTCACCAATTTTTATGGATTTATTGTCCTTCTTCTTTCAATCGGGATTTCTTCTTTAACTAGGTACTTGTTGGCCAATTTTTATGTGTTCAAAAAGTTGCCTCAACCACCTGAAGAAAAATTATGACAATCAATCAAGATAATATATTGCCTTCATCCCTCCTTAACTGTATATACCATTATATAGAATCCACGTTCCTCAACGGTAAAATTATCAAAAATGCCAATATCCGAGCTTATTTCACATCTATTGGATCAACAAATCATGGGTGAATCTATGGGACTTTGGCTGGTCTTCTTTGCCGTAATTGCCGGATTAATGATTTTTGATTTAGGATTTTTGAACCGCAAAGATACCATCATTGATTCACGCACCAGTCTGGGATACTCGGCATTTTACATGGTACTGGCTGCCCTATTCGGGATCTGGCTCTGGAATAAAATGGGTGAAGAAAATGGCATGGACTATTTCACCGCCTATATGATTGAACTCTCGCTCTCACTTGACAACCTGTTTGTTATGTCAGTCATACTATCTTATTTCCATGTCCCGCGAAAATATCAACACCGTGTTTTATTCTGGGGAATTATTGGAGTACTACTCATGCGCGGAGCCATGATTGCGGCAGGCGTAGTGATTGTAGAATCATTCAGCTGGGCACTTTATATTTTTGCCGCCTTCTTGTTGCTCACAGGCATCAAAATGCTGTTTATGAAAGATGAGGATGACAATAATATTGAAGACAGCAGCTTGATAAAATTCTTCCAAAAACACCTGCGCTACACCAAAGAAATAGATGGTCATAAATTCTTTGTCCGATTACCTGACCATATAACGGGCAAAATGGCTATCTTCGTTACACCTCTTTTCATGGCGTTGATCTGCATTGAATTTATGGATGTCCTTTTTGCCCTCGACAGTGTACCGGCAGTCTTTGCGATCACCAATGAACCATTCGTAATATACAGCAGCAATATCTTCGCAATTCTGGGACTACGCAGCATGTATTTTGCAGTCGCAGCAATGATCGAACGATTCAAATATATGAAATACGCTTTAGCAATCGTCTTGATATTTATTGGTGGAAAAGTATTCTATGCCGGAATGATCGGACATATTTCTCCGGCAATTTCACTAGGAATAACGGTCGCCGTTCTCGCTGGCGGAGTCTTGTTTTCGTTAAGCAAAACCCGAACCCATCACAGATAATTCCAGCCATTATCGCTGTACTGCAGCATAGAATGCTATGAAAAATTCTTATTTTATTTATTTTTATATGATGGAATAAATCTATACTCTTTAAAAGTGAGGGCAATTCCATGACATCCGAACAAATGCAAAAAACGGGATTAAAACCCGTCCCATCAGTCGAGTGGGTATCACAACCCTTAAGCATTGGTGATTTGAACGATCTCTGTGACGCAACAGAAGACGCTATCAATGCTGGTGGTGGTTTCGGATGGATTCACCTTCCAAACAGGAACCTTCTTGAACGGTTCTGGCAAGGCGTTTTGGCTATGCCCGCTCGAATGCTATTTGTAGCACGACTGGATAACGTGATCTGCGGTGCAGCGCAACTGATTTTGCCACCTCGAAGCAATGAAGCACAATCATATAACACTCAGATTTCCGGTTTATTTATTGCACCATGGGCAAGGGGTCAGGGATTATCACGACGCCTTTTGGATATTGTTGAAAAAACAGCCACGCGCAAAGGCTTTGCTGTTATCAACATTGATTTACGTGAAACACAAGATGCGGCAATCCAACTTTACGAAAGTGCAAATTATACACTGATCGGAAAACATCCGAACTATGCTGTAGTTGATGGAAAATTTGTTGCCGGACGATCTTATTACAAACTGATTCAACCTCTGGAAAACATAGACCCGAACAACCGTGACAACACATAACAGGATGGTAATCCCCCCTGCAATTAAAGGTGTTTTGGAGTAGAAAATTCTCGTAAAGA